>Ga0206991_10238_pt1 | contig 16839 bp, 14 predicted proteins | sample Alteio_BWMinCont_9_FD_153286 | JGI IMG/M metagenome (GOLD analysis project Ga0206991, IMG submission 153286) | Enriched cells from forest soil in Barre Woods Harvard Forest LTER site, Petersham, Massachusetts, United States -... | ecosystem: Environmental > Terrestrial > Soil > Temperate forest >...
GGGCGTCACCTCGGAACCAGCGACGTTGGCGCAGCAGGTCTGCTCGCCGCCCAGGACAGATAGCGTTATTGTGGCGCTGGTACTGACGCTACTCGAAATCTCGATGCCATTTCCGGCTGGCCCACCCAATTTCGCCGTCAGAATGATGCGGGTGAATTCCCCCGCGGCCTTGGCCGTCACCACCTCATTCGAATTGGAATTGATCAAAACAATCAGAGCGTCGCGAACCGATTGCAGAGTATCTGTTTCCTGCACAGTGTAGTTATAGCTATTGCTGTGAATCGTGATGGTGGCGACGTCGCCAGCCGTAATCGATCCGTCGACGTCCACCAGCGCAATGGCGTTCCCGCTGGTATGGTAGGCCACCGCGACCCGCGGGTCGGTTCCATTATGCGCAAAAATTCCCGGGTTCCCGTAGCCGGACACAACCGGAACGCCGATGGCGTTGGTGGCGGTCACCGAGCCATCGTTATGGACCGTTCGCACAAAGGCGCTGACGGCATTCGAGCCGTTCACCTCAAACGGGAGCTGCGTGTTGATTTGCGTCGGTGAAACGAACAAAATTGGCGACCGGATGCCGTTGAAGTAGACCTGCACTCCGTTGAAATTGGTAGTGGGGTAGTTGCCGTTCGCGTCCGGGGTGGCGGAAATCCCTTCAGCGGGAACATCGGCCAGGTTATTTCCAAAAATGGTCACCAGCGTCCCCGGCGCCAGTTCGGCCGCAGCCGCGCCACCCGCCAGGGTGCTTCCCGCCGCTGTAGCCGTTTCGGTTGCCGTGCCCCCGCTCGTCACGGACGTGGCGGTCGCAGAATATCCAATATTGTTACCGTTCAAACCCGGCTGGCGCGCCGTCAAATCCACTACAAAAAGCCCCCCCGACACGATATTGGCAATCGCAATGACATATGGATCCGGCGTGCTGCCGCTTGCGGTCCCGTTGATCAGATTCGCTAAAGCCTCCACAATGCTAGCCAGCGTGTCGTTCTTAAGCACCGTGTAGGTATAGCACTCGGTTCCCGCGGCACAAGTGGTGGTGGTACTCGCGGTCGCTCCCGGCGATATGATCGTGATCAAAATCGTGTCGCCCGCCGTGATGGTCCCGGCCAGGCTCACGGTTCCGACGGCGTACGTATTCAGGCTCGCACCATTGGTAATTCCGTTGATGGAAATGTTGGGCGAACCCGGCGTGAAAACCAGTACGCGGAGATCGTAAGGATCGGAGACATAGAGATTCGTGCCGTCCCATGCCAGCGATAAAGGAGTGCGAATGGTGTTCGGAGCCGACTCCAAAATATCCGAGTCCGGGCGAAATGTGTCCGAGTTGTTGGTCACCTGATCGGTGAATTGGTCCGGTTGCCCCAAAAAGAAGTCGGCGCTCGCTCCATTCGAGGTCGGAATCGTGTTATATACCAGCACGCGATCGTTTCCGCCATCGGCGATGAACAAACGCTGTCCATCCGACAAAGCGAATCTTGGTAACTCCATGGTGAACCCGCAGCGCAGCGGGTAGAGCGGCGTGCCGCTACTGTCGGTGCCGGTGGAAGGACAAATCGTCGGGACACATCCGGAATAGGTGGGGTAGCCGCTGGCGTCCGTGGTGGTCGCGACACAGGTAGCGTTACCACCGTTGTCCAGTTCGCTGGTCATGTTCTGCTGGCCCACCACCACGTCGGCAGCCTGTCCGTTCTGGGTGGGAATGGAATTCCAAATCAACACCCGGTGGTGGCCCAGGTCGGTCACAAAAAGGTGGGTGCCATCGGAAGTCACCGACACGGGCGAAAACAGGTTGCTGGCGGTGGGTGGAAGGTCGCTGGTAGTGGCCGGCGGAGCCGTGCCGAAGTTCGGCTCGCCCAAAACTAAATCGGCCGGCTGATTGTTGGATGTCGGGATGCTGTTCCACACCATCACGCGATGGTTCTGGGTGTCGGCCACGAACAGTCGGGTTCCCTGCACCCACACGCCTTCCGGCCCTCGAAAGGCGGTACTGTTGAGCGGCGGCGGCTCCTGCACGGTAACGAAATCCTTCTGTCCCAGCACCAGGTCGGCCGGCTGATTGTTGCTGGTTGGTATGGTCTTCCAGATGAGAACCCGATTATTGTCCGTATCAGCCACAACCAAAATGTTCCCGTCCGAAGCGACTGCAGTGGGAGTCCGGAAGCCGTTCTGGGTGGTGTAGGGATCTGTCGTGGTCACGAAATCCGGTTGGCCCACCACGACGCTGGCCCCGCCCACGCCGGCAGTGCCCACACACACCGGGCACTGGCCTCCCTGTGGAATTTGGCTGGAGGGACTGTAGATGAATTGCGAAATGTTGGTATAGATCAGAACGCGATTGTTCACCGGTGGAATCTGCAGATGATTTGAATCCACGACGAACAGCGTGTTGTTGGCGTACGCTACTCCGTCCACCCCGCCCACCTGATACTGCGATGGATTACCGGATTGTTGCGCTGTAAAGGTGGGTTGCCCGATGGTGCTTCGGGCCGCTTGCCCGGTCAAAAAATCCACCGCAGGTTGCTGCGCCAACACCGTCGACAGAGACAAAACTAGAAGTACAAAATGCTTCATGATTTAGGAATTTAGGAAGTACCGCCCCAGTATAACAATCACCGACGAATTGGGACCTTGGCTGGTTTCAGTTTCTTCGCGCGTTGAGCTTCCTCGCTACCCATCTGTGCTTACGATACCTCAGTGTGCACTTTTTCCCTCACATTAAACTCCAGCTTCCAGCGCCGGCCGTCGCGCGCCACAGACCAGAGCTGCAACATGCCGGTTTCAGTAACAACCGTTTCTAACGTGACTGGAACGAACTCGCCTGCTGGACCGGCGGCATCTCCCTGGCCGGCGGCGCTGAGTGTTACCTCCACCGGGGAGAGCTCTTCGAGTTCCTCCCCTACGTCGTCCAGCATGTTGCCTGCCGCATCATTCTTACGGACAGCGGATTGGAAGAACCGGAACTCCGCCGGCTCGCCCACAATCAATCCGAACTCGCGCCCGCGCAGTTCGATGGAGCTGCCTTCCTCCATCCCAAACGGCGCGACGGTCAGCGCCTTCACTGGCACGCGCATGCCGGGAACCGCGGGCAGCGAACTTTCGATGCCGACGTAGTAGGTGCGCGGTACCCCGCCGCGAATCCGGACGCCCCGGCCGGTGCGAGCCAGCCCGTAGTAGGCCGCGCCACGAGCCACCGCGTGCATCAAATCTTCGCCCAATAACGGCGACGCGGGAGCCAGGCCTTCCTCTGAAAGCCAGCCGTTGAGCACATCCAGAATTCGTTGCCGCACCATGCCGGAACGCAACACGCCGCCATTGAACAATACGTGCGTGGGCGCCGCCAGTCCGCTCGCGCCGCGCCGCACCGACCCATGTTCCGATTGCGCGGCCTGTTGCCGCAGGAAACGCGCCAGGTGACGCGTGATCGCGGCATCGGCGGCGTAGGGCAGCCCGATCTCGGCCAGGCCCATCTTGCGGCGCTGCGGCATGTCGTGGCTCGACACCGCCGGCAGAAAACCTTGGTCCAAAAGACGCTCGACGTCTTCGGCCGCCAGCTTGGTCTTGATGGTTCCTCCCACCAGTCCCGTGCCGCGCCCTAGAATAGTCACCGGCTCCTCGCGTTTCTTGTTGTCCTTGGCGAGCAGCCGTTCCTTAGCCAGCCGGCACTGCTGCCATAAGGCATGCAACTGCATCGCGTCCAGCTTGGTTCCTTTCGCGGCAAGTTGTTGCTCCAGATGCCGGGCCAGCGCGAGATCGATGTTGTCGCCTCCCAGCAAAATGTGCTCGCCCACCGCCACGCGCTCCAGCGCCAACTCTCCGGCCCGCTCGGTCACCGCGATCAGTGTGAAATCCGTCGTGCCTCCGCCAATGTCCACCACCAGAATCAGGTCGCCCACCGCCACCCGCTCCCGCCAATCGGGATGTCCCTCGATCCAGGCATAGAACGCGGCTTGCGGCTCTTCCAGCAACAGCAGATTCTTGTAGCCGGCCTCTTCGGCGGCTTTCAATGTGAGCTCGCGCGCCACCGCGTCAAACGATGCGGGCACCGTCACCAGCACCTGCTGCTCCGTGAATGGCGCGTCCGGCATCTTCGAATCCCAGGCCTCCCGCAGGTGCTCCAGATAGCGGCGAGATGCCTCCACGGGGGAAACTCGGGCGAGCCCCTCGCGCGTTGTCGCTTCCGGCCCACCCCACGGCAGGATCGCCGCGGTGCGATCGACGCCGGGATGCGATAGCCAGGATTTTGCCGAAGACACCAGGCGGCTTGCCACTTCGGCGCCGCGCTTCTGCGCCAGCGCGCCAACAGCATACTTCGGCGATTCATCCCACGGCAGTGCGAGCGACCCGGCGGGGAAATCCGACGATCCTGGCAGGTATAAGAACGAGGGCAGCAGCGGCTCATCCCGCACTTCGCCGGGATTCACTAATTGCGGAACTTGGAACAAGACCACCGGGGGCTGCTCGCGCGGATCTCCGCTCTCAGGCGCATAGGCGAGCGCGCAATTGGTGGTTCCCAAATCGATTCCGATGACGTATTGGCTTGGCAAGCGAGGTAAGGAGCTACTCCAGTGTAACGCGCGAGCGCCAGGTGCGCGGATGTTACAATAACGTTTTTGGCACCGACCGAGTCCTTTATTGATGCGGCTGGCCGCTGGTTTTTGCAATCTGGAATTCAGGAAGCCAGTGGGGGCGTCGCGCGCTATTATCGATCGGACCTCGGCCGAAATGCGCCCGTATCCACTGAGATTACCGGCTATGCAGTCAGCACTCTGCTGTTCCTTCATCAGCGGACAGGGGAACCGGCTTACCTGGAGGCTGGCCTGCGCGCGGCGCGATTTCTGACTCGCGTTGCGTGGGACGCGCGGCTGGGCGCTTTTCCGTTCGAGCTAGCGGTGAATGGGGCGTCCGAGACCACCTACACGTATTTCTTCGATTGTGGAATCATCGTGCGCGGCCTGCTCTCCGCCTGGCGCGTCACTGAAGAGATCGAATTCCGGGACGTGGCCATCGCGGCGGGACGCGCGATGCTGGCCGATTTTCCCTCTGGCAACGGGCTGAATCCCATTCTGGCGCTGCCCCACAAGCGGCCTCTCGCGTGGCAGCCGCGCTGGTCCCAAAGGCCGGGATGCTATCAGCTGAAATCTGCGCTGGCCTGGAACGAGCTTTTCGAAATCACCGGCGAGAGCGCGTTCTCGCGTGGCTACGAATCGGCGCTCGAGGCGGCGCTCGAAAACGATCGCGATTTCCTGCCGGGCGATGCGGATCGCGAGCGAGTTATGGACCGGCTTCACGCGTATGCGTATTTTCTGGAAGGCCTGCTACCGGTGTTGGACCGGGCTCAGTGCGCGACGGCTTTTCGAAATGGCGTGGATCGCGCCAGCGGATATTTGCATGAAATCGCGCCCGTCTTCGCGCGCTCCGATGTTTACGCGCAACTGCTCCGCGCCCGGCTGTTGGCCGAAGCGTCGGGAGTATTGCCGCTCAATCAAGCGGCGGATTCGCACGAAGCGGAACTAGCCGCGAGCTTTCAAATCGAGTCCGGCGATCCTCGCCTCGCCGGCGGGTTCCTGTTCGGCCGCAGGAAAGGCGAAGACATGCCCTTCGTCAATCCTGTGTCAACGGCGTTTTGCGTTCAGGCCCTCGCGATTTGGGAAGACCAGCTAACCAAGCTTCATCCCAAACGCAGCGTAATCTAAACTGCCGAAAAACTCCTTGCGGAACGCCTCCGGCAGTTCTTTGAGAGACGGCATGCTTTCAATGGCGGGCGACAACCGCTCGATTTCAATCCGTCCGAAGCCGGCTTCTTCCAAATAGAAGCTCGCCAGTGCCGGCGGAATGGGATGCCGATGAGTGGGGTCGATATAGAAATGCGTGGCGAAAATCGCGAGGCATTCCGGATTCGGCGTTTCGATGGCCAGCAAGCCCCCCGCTTGCAGCTTGGCGTGAATCTGGCCGATCATCTCGGGCACTCGCGCCGGCGGCAGGTGTTCCACCACCTGGCAGCAGACCACGCCGCCGAGCGATGTATCCGGCAGTGCGCTTAAGTATTCGAAAATATCCGCCTTCTCGACCACCAGTCCATTGGCTTTGCAGAGAGCGATCGAATCGTCGTTGGAATCGATGCCTTGCGCTTCAATGCCGCCCTCGCGGAAGACTTCGAGCATTTCGCCGCGGCCGCAGCCCAGGTCAAGTACAGGCGCATGCTGGCGGAAGCGGGACGCATACATTCCTTGACGGGCGCGAATGTCGTCTTCGGAGCCGCGAAACCTTTCGGCGAACTTCAGCCAATCGACATTCGCGAAGTCGGACGGCGCAGTCTGGGAAACATGCTCGACGGCGCGCGCGAGCGACGTCCTTTGCCGCACCAGGCGCAGTTCGGAATGGATGACGCGCTCGTATTCGCCTCGCACGCGAGCCAATTCGTCCCAGAATCGCTGTTCGATTTTCTCAGCCTGGCGCTCCATCGCCCGTTCGAAATCGGCGTGTTGAGCCTTCACCTGCTCGCGGTAAGTGGCGTCCATCAAAGTTACCCGGTGCTGAAAGGCGGTCTGCAGCTCGGAAATGCTCCTCAAGAAATGGATTTCGGTCTGCGCCAGCTTTTGCTCCCAGCCCGCGTGCCACTCGGCCCAGTGACTGCGAATGTCTTTCAGTTCGCGCGCCTCAGCCCGCAGTTCCCCGGTTTCCTCAGCCAGCCTGGCCGCAACCACGGAAAGCGCCTGCTTACATTCGTTCAGCGTCTCAATGGTGGCCTGCACGCACGTCATCACGCCGCGATTGAATTCCACTTGCTCGCGCACGTGCCAGTCGAGGGCACGAGCCAGCATGCGCTTCGCGCTTTGAATGAGGGAATTCTTCAGGCCGCCGGCGCGCGGGTTCACAGTCCCGATGCTGGCCACCTTGGCCTCTGCGGCATCGCGCGCGTGCAGCAGCGGCGTCAGATCCGGCAGCGGGATGTTTCCCGAGGCCTCGCCCTGGGGATTACGAGCGCGTACCCGTTGGCGGATTTCGGCGATCACCGCCGCGAGTTCTTCAGCCTTTGCGTCCATGCCTCTTCTTATTCCAGCTGGCCGTAATCTTGGTGTACACTCCGCCGCGTGGCGTGAACTCGCCGATCAGGGTAGCCTCCATCGGCTGGCAGGCCTTCACAATATCGCGCAAGAATCGATTCACCACGTTCTCCTGGAAGATTCCCAGGTTGCGATACGCGAGCATATACATCTTGAGCGACTTCAGTTCCAGACACAACTTGTCCGGTACGTAGCGCAGCGTGAGCTCCCCGTGATCCGGCAGACCGGTCTTGGGACAAACCGACGTAAACTCCGGCAGAACGATTTCAATCTCGTAACCTGGATACTGGTTCGGCCACGTCTCGATCTCGGGCAGCGGCGCGCGCACACCGGCCGAGGCGTGTTCATCGGTGTATTGACGCTTCATTTCGTGGATGTCACTTGGCGGGAATCAGGATTCGCGACAGCAGATCCAAAAAGAGCCCCACATCGGTGACCACGCCCACCGCCTGGCCCGTGCCGCGATCGCTCACTTTGGTGGCCACCGCCGGGTTGATATCGATGCATACGATCTTCACCCAGCTCGGCAGCATGTTCCCCACCGCGATGGAGTGCAGCATGGAACCCAGGCACAGCACCAGACCCGCGCCCTTCAGATGCTCCGCGTACGCGTCCTGGGCGATATTCATATCGGTGATGGTCTCAGGCAGCGGCCCGTCGTCGCGCAGACTGCCCGCCAGGACGAATGGCACGTTGTTCTGGATGCATTCGTACATGATGCCGCTGCGCAATCGCCCGCTCTCCACCGCTCCCCGAATGCCTCCGCAATTGTAAATGGCATTGATCGCGCGCATGTGATTGCGATGCCCGTGCTCTTCCTGGCGCCCGTCGCTCTGGCGGATGCCGAGCGACGTGCCGAGCAAGGCCGCTTCGATGTCATGCACGCCCAGCGCATTCCCGCTCAACAGCGCGCTGATGTAGCCTTCGCGGATCAAGCGCGATAGCGGCCCAGCTCCGCCGGTGTGAACCACCACGGGCCCAGCCACGGCAATGATTCCGAGCCCGGCCGCGCGCGCCTGCTCGATCAGCGCGGCGGTTTGCTTCACCGCCGTCTCCACTTGCCGCTCGGACGAGATGCCGTTGCTCATGAACGCGAACGCCAGCCGGTCGCGCTCCTTGGATTCGGGAACCACGCGAATGCCGCGCATCCCTGTGACCACCCGATCGCCGGCTTTGATATCGCGCAGACGCCGGCACCGCGCTTGACTTTGGTTCACCACGATCAGCGCGTCCATGCGTTGATTCTGCACTTCCACCCAATGGCCGCCATGGCGCACGTAGGTTTTGTGGTTGGTGGTGGAATAAAAATCTTCCGGCGCGCAGCAATCCTCGAGCACGGTGAACAGCTCCGCCTCGCCGGAATCGACCATCGCACAGCCCAAACCGAGCAGCTGCGAGAGGATTTTCTCCATGGATTCCGAATCGTCGGTATCGATCTTCAGCCGCAGGGAGGACACATCGTCGTTGGTGCGGCCAAAGCTGAAATGCTCCACCTCGTAGCGGCCGCCGAACTCCACCACCGTGTCGCAGATCTGCTCCATGATGCGCGAGTCGACCAGGTGGCCCTGGGCTTCCACGCGCTCCTGCAGCGGAAGCGGCTTGCTGTTTGCCTGCGTGGTTTGAGATTTGGTTTCCAACTTACCGATTTCCAACCTATAGGATACCCGCTATTGCAACGGAAACTCGACTTTGAGGCCGGGAAACCGCAGGAAGTCCCGGTCGTTGGTGCACAGCGTCGCGCCATGTTCGATGGCGAGGGCGGCCAGGTGGGCGTCCATGACGTAGGAGCCGCGGGACCGAGACCTTGGAAGTAGTCCCGAAAGAATCTGCCAGTGCCGGTTATCAGGGCTGACGGTCACAACGTTGTCCCGGGCAAGCCAGCCTCCCATTATTCCGACGGCCTCCTCGAATTCAAGCGGTCTTGCAAAGAGTTTCGGCGTCGTCGACAAACGAAGGAAGCCGAGAATCGTTTCCCAAGAAAATCCGACGGTTTCAGGTCCGGAAAGCACCTCTCTCAACCAAGGGGCAGCTCGTCCGTGTTCCCGAGAACCCATATTATGCGCATACAACAGAAGGTTGACGTCAAGAAGTATCACTTATAGTCCGGGCCTTCTATTTCCTCGATTAGATCCCACGTCTTGTCGAGGTTGTACCCCGGCTTCAGGCCCATATCTCTCGCCTTGATCTTAACGGGCCTGGACGCGCCGACCTTGTGGCGCGAGAACAGTCCAAGCCGCAAAGTTTCGTTCACGGTTTCCTTGAAGGACTTCCCGGACTTGCGCATCTCGGCCTCGATCTTGGCGCGAACGTCGTCGTCCAATGTCAGCGTGGTTCTAGTCGGCACATCTTGATGCTAAGCCGCTAGCATCATGATGTCAAACCGTTATCGCGGAGTTTTCGGAAACTCGTCACGCTCCCATTTCCCGCAGTGACGCTGCAGCACCATGATAGATCCATTTCTGTGATCCACGGCGACGCTTCCAGGGCCGCATCCATCCTTCAGCGGAATGACAGCGAGAACCTTGAGTGGTTTGGACTGAATGACGTCGAGTTCTCCCCCGTTGTCACGGGACTGATCAAATGTATCCCACGCAGTGACAGAGCGCCCAACTGCGAAAACTTCGCCATCTGGTGAAAACTCGGGAACGGGTGACATTGCATAGCTGTTCCACTTCGCTAGGCCGGTCGGCTTGGACTGTGGAAGTTCCATCTTCTCGCCAGTGCCTGAGCCGACATCGACGCGCCAGACCCAGTTCTGGTTTCCAGTGCTTCCCCCCACCACAACGTCGGCCTGAGGAAACCCGATGGCGATCGGCAAGCACACGGTTCCGCCAACAGCGGATGCGGTTATGGAAGGAAAGTAACCTACAGGCCCGGTGAGTGTCACCGATTTGATAGGACAGAACTGAGGACTACCAACGAACCAGAGGCGGTTGTGCCTTGCGTCAACAGAATCGGCGTCCCAGCTCCGGTTACTCCGTGGCAGAGTCCTGTCGAAACCACTCTCCGCTGTTGGCTGCCCGTCCGGACCAAAGAGCAAAACTCTAACCTTTACGTCCTCGCTGGGCTTCGATTTCCCGATTCCGGTAACTACGAGTTTTGATGTGTCGCCAAGAAAACCGTCAAGTCTCAGTTTCGACGATAGATCGTCACTTGCCTTGACAACGAAGTTCGAGGCCCACTTGTTGGTGGAGCGGTCGAACACTCCAATCTGCACCGCGTCTTCGTTCCCGGTTGAAAGATAGACGCCAGTAGCCGCGTAGCGCTGATCTGCCGACAGAAACAGACGACAGAACAGAGGCTCGCCTTCCAGTCGCATCTCGATCCCCTTAGGTGTGGCGTCCGACGTATGCATCTCAAAAATGAGCGTTCCTGAACTCGCGACGGCGGAAGCCCAATGGCCATCCGAATCGAATACTGCGCACGAGCGTTCGGGGGCCGCTGCAAGTCCAGATTCCAGCTGGCCAAGCAAACGAAGGCCGGAAGCCAAAGATGCCCAGAACAGATCATCACTAGTTACTGTGACATGGAAATCCACGGTGCATGACATGCAGCCCTACCGCTCCGCCAGCCACGCCAGAAACAAACCGTCCGGCGCCACGTCTTCCCAATAGGAAATCGGGCGGCTCGCCACCTTCGCGCAATGCCGCTTGAGCAGCTTTTCTAATTCCTTTCGGCCGAACCACTTCTCCCAGTCCGGAGTTTTCAGCCGTCCCCACTGCTGCGCGTTCTTGTCGATGATCACGATGCGCCCGCCGCGCCGTACCACGCGGCACATCTCGGCGACGGCCACGTCAATCTCCACAGCGTGTTCGAGCGACTCGGTGGCATAGACGCAATCGAAGACGTCCGCTGGAAACGGCAACGCGGTCATCGATCCCGCGCAGGCTCCGACGCCCTGAGGCACATGCCGCAGCATCGCTTCAGCCAGATCGATGCCAATGATGGACGCCCGCGGATAACGCTCCGCCAAGACGCGCGCGAACCGGCCTTTACCGCATCCCACATCCAGCACGCGCTTACCATTCAAATCCCCGAAATGTTCGAGGATCAACTGGACATGGTAAATCCGCGGATCGATAGTTGACGGAAAATTCTCTTCATCGGCCGCGGCCTCATTGAAATGCCGAAGAATTTCCCGCAGCGGCGCCGGCGGCGGCTTCGGCTTATTCCAAAACATCAGCCTCGCGTCAAGAAGATCGGGAGGCCGGTCTTGTTGGCGTAATTGGGACGGTATCGCTCGGTGTTGTACATACTGGCGACATCGACGTGGCGAGGCCCCAGCGCGGGGTCGGGAATAGCCGCCATGGCGTAGCGCCCGTCCACCAAAGCCGCCATCAGGCCGCTCTGCTGATCGAGTACGGCCTCCAGCGCCATAGTCCCGAACGTGGACGCCACCAGTTTGTCCACAAAATCCGGCACGCCGCTGCGCAAATCGTAAGTCAAATCGCTCACGATGGTCTCCTCCGATGTGCGAGCGTAGATCTCACTGGCCAGAGCTTCCCCCACGTTCTCCTTTTTGCGATGCCCATAGGCATCGGGTTCGCCATACTCGCGGACCTGGTATCCTTCCCACTCCGCGCCTTCCGAGAGAATCACCAAACAATAGTTGCTGGGATTGTTTTTCTTGTCGGTCAGCAACAGATCGATCAGCTTATCGAGATTGACCTTGAACTCGGGGATGCAACAGCGAATCGAAGAGACGTACGCAGTATAAAGCGACGTAAATCCCGCGTCACGGCCGAACACGCGAAAAATTCCAATCCGCTCATGAGAACCTACTGTGGTCCGCTGGCGGGCGATGGCGTCCGTCGCCCGCGTAATGGCCGTAGAGAAGCCGATGCAGTATTCGGTGTTGTGGACATCATTGTCCATGGTCTTGGGAACAGCGATCACCTTCACCCCCAATGCATGCAGGTGCGCGGCGTAACTTAACGTGTCGTCGCCGCCGATTGCGATCAAAGAAGTGAGACCTAGCCGCTCGATGTTCTTCAGAACCTGAGGACTCAGGTCGTAGGCGATCGACGTTTTGCCGCCTTTGGTAACTTCCTTCGCCGCAAAATCCTCCTTCTGGAGAAAGTCCGGGAGCTTCGTCATCTTGGTGGGATTCGTGCGGCTGCTATGCAGGACCGTGCCTCCAAAGCGATCGATGGTTCGCGTGTTCTCACGCGTCAAAGGGAGGATATAACGGGTTCTGCTCGCCTCATCGTCCAGGCGTACGTGGGTCAGGCCTTCCCAGCCGCGCCGGATGCCCACCACTTCGCAACAATTTTCGGTGGCACGGTAGGTGACTTCCTTAATGACCGAGTTCAGGCCGGGAACATCACCACCGCCGGTTAATATGCCAATACGCTGAGTGGCCATGGCCCATTTTACTCTAGGGCCCGCTCTCGACCGTTCCGCCCCAGGCCGAAGTGAACCTAGGGCAGAACGGATGAGAGAACTCGCCTACTTAGCGATGGCCGCCGCCATGGCCACCACCGCCGCCGTGGAATCCGCCACCACCGCCACCACGAACCGCGCCACCGCGGAATCCACCATAGCCGCCGTATCCACGGCCGCCATAGTATCCGCGACCACCGTAGTAGCCACGTCCGTATCCGCCCCAGCCGCCCCAGCCGCCCCAATAGCCGCCATAGAATCCATAAGGGTAGCCATAGCCATATCCGTATGGATAAGCATACGGATAGGGGTAGCCGTAAGCGTAAGGATAGGAGTAACCGTATCCGTAAGCCGGCACGCCTATGCCGATGCCGAAGCGCACCGCAGCATCAGCTTTTGGCGCGCCCAGAAACATCATCATGCCCGCGAGGGCGATAATCGGGAGACCTAATTTCTTAAATGTTTTCTTTAACATATCAAACCTTCCTGGAGGGCTACTCCCATTGCCTCTCCACTACATTGGATGCGGGGCACACGCCCCGGTTGCGGTTCGTATCTGAATTACCATCGCTCTCTTGACATTTCGCCAATTGTTCGCCTATCATTGCCAGAGCAGTTCATTCTTCCCTAACAAGGATCTTAGATGAAAATCAGCGAAACTGTACTACCTGAATTCGACCAGGAGATGGCCAACACCCGAAAAACCCTCGAACGGGTGCCCTTCGATAAACTGTCCTGGAAACCACATCCCAAGTCGTCCACATTCGGAGGTCTGGCGGCGCACATCGCAACCATGGCTGACTGGGGCAAGTTAACCATGGAAGTGGACTCCTTCGATTACGCTCCTCCCGGCGCACCTCCCTACAAAGAGCCGACCTATGCTTCGAATGCGGCCTTGCTCGACAGCTTCGATAAAGGCGTCGCGGGGGCACGGGCTGCCATCGCCGCGGCAGACGATGCTAAGTTCCTGGCACCATGGACTCTGATGGCAGGTGGACAAACCATCATGACCATGCCCCGCATCGGCGTAATGCGCACTTTCGTCATCAGCCACATCATCCATCATCGCGCCCAGCTCGGCGTCTACCTGCGACTGAACGATATTGCGGTTCCGGCGCTCTACGGGCCCACCGCTGACGAACAATAGGGCTTCCGTCCTACAACACGTCCGCGAAACCGCGCTTCAGATGCCGGAAGAATAACCCGCCGGCGATGAACGCGGCCAGCGCGTAAGCGGTGATGATCGCGAGTTCGTGCAAACTGGGGATGCGATAAGAGAGCAGCCGGTCGCGATAAGCTTGCACCACGAACGCGAGCGGGTTCAGGTGCAAAGCGAACCGGAAGCGCTCAGGAATCTGCTGCTCCGTGATGAAGATCGGCGTCACCCAGAACCAGAAGATCAATATCACTGAAAATACCTGCGCCGTGTCGCGCAGGTATACCTGCAAACTCGCGACGATCCAACCGATGCCGACCGCGAACAACCCCACCAGCAACATGTAGACGGGCAGTGCCAGCATCCACATACTGAAGTGGCCATTGATGACGCCGATCCCGGTGATCACCAGGCCCACTACCATCAGGTGGCTGGCGAGCGAAGAGAGAAAGATGGAAACCGGCACGATCTCGGCCGGAAAAACCGTCTTGGTAATTAGATTGGCGTTGTCCAGCATCGAATTCGCCGAACGAGTGACCGTCTCCTGGAACAGCCACCAGGGCAGGAATCCACAGAACAGAAACAGCGCGTAACTGTGCGTCGGCTGGCCGGGCGGGACTTTCTGGCCCAGGCACAATTCAAACACGAACACCCAGCTCACCAACTGCACCAGCGGCAGAATCAGCCCCCACATCCATCCGGCGGTGGACCCGATGAAGCGCTGCTCGAAATCGCGCCGGACCATTTGCAGCAGCAGCGTGCGCCGGTGAACCAGGTTGCGCGCAAAGTGATGGCCGGGGATCTCGATCGCGGGTATCTGCAAACCCCAGGTTACTATGGTTCGCTAATTCGACTTCAGGGCGATTTTCTGGCCGTAGAGCTTGCGATAAACTTCGGCGTTGCGCAGCACGCTTTGAACGTACGCGCGGGTTTCATTGAAGGGGATGCTTTCCACAAACTCGGCCGGCTCGCGGTAGTTCCCCGCCGCCAGCCACGTGGTGACGTGCGACTTACCGGCGTTGTACGATGCCAGCGCCGCTTCCCACTTACCCTCCAGCTGATCGGAAAGCTGCTTCAGGTAGAAAGTGCTCAGCTTCAGATTCGTATCCGGCGTGAACAGCATAGCCGTGCTAAAGCGAGGAATTCCGAGTTTCCGGCTAAGCTGGCGCCCCGTGGCCGGCATCACCTGGGCCAGGCCCCTAGCGTTGGCTCGCGAGATCGCCTTGGGATTGAACTCCGACTCCTGACGAATCAGCGCCGCCATCAAGTAAGGATCCAGCATCTGCGCGTGGCAATACTCTTCGAGCGACTTGCGATATGGCAGCGGGAACGCCAAGCGCCAGAACTTATCGGGCGCGGCGTCGAGCGGCATCGATAGGTAGCCGGGCGCGTAGTGCTTGATGAAGCGGATAGCCTGGTCGGGAGCATCGCGCTGGCTCGCCAACTCCGCCAATTCGATCGCGATAACCTGCGGCTGGCCATCCACCTTCGCGCCAAAGCGCAGCTCGGCTTCCGACAGATCGTCCAGGCCCGCGGTATCGAGCAGACGCGCCCGCTCAATGCGCTGCTTGGTGAGTGGGGTAGGATCGAAGCTGTCCGGAGCGCGGCGATTCACCATTTGAATCGCGCTCAGCCATTGCGCGATTGCGGGCGATGCTGCGGCGGCCAGAAGGGACGGCGTCTCCAGCCGCTCCCGCGCTAGTATCGCGTAATAATAATTCGGGTACGCGTTGCTCACCGCGTCATAGTAAGCTCGGGCCGCCGGCCAATCCGATTTCGATTCCGCGATTCGTCCCAGGTAATAGAGCGCCGGGCTGGCTTGATCGGAAGGTCCGTAGCGCGTCAAGTGCTCGCGCAGCATGCCCTCGGCTTGCGCCGGCTCGCGCAGATACGTCGACCAGGTGACCTTCCAGTGGCACGCCGCCGACTGCTGATCGCCCGGAAACAACTCGAAGCAGGTGCGATAAATCGGCTGCGCGACCTCCGGCTGATCGTGCGCCACGTAGTAGTTGGCCACCGCTACCAGCGCTTCCAGCCGCCAGTGGGATTGCGGGTAAGCTTGCGCCAGTTTTTCGAGCGTCGCGTTCATCTCGTCCAGCCGGTTCAAGCGGCGCTGGCATTCGAGCAGATAGTAGAGCCGCTCGGTTTCGGCGTCGGGTGCTGCGGCCTGAAAGGAGCTCAGGTATTTGTACGCAGACTCGTTCTCCCGGGCCAGATACGCGGCGGCGCCAATGCGCACGCGCGCCAGATCCAAACTTTCGCCGCTCAGTCGCGGCAGCACGGCCGTGAGTTCCTTGCCGGCTCGCGTGTAATCCCCGCCGGCTTCGAGCTTCAGGCCGCGAGCGAACAGAGCTTCTGGCGGGATGCCGGGTAGGCGAGTCAGTGCCGTCTCGGCGTCCGATGCTTCCTGCGATAGCGGATACTCGACGTAGATCTTTTGATAGTGCTGCGCGGCGGCGTCCGCGTTATTCTGCGCCGCATAAGCGCGGGCCAGCAGCAGCTCGGCGTCTGGCGTAGGCAAGTCGGCTGCATGCTGCTGGACCAGGGTCACCGCGCCCGCGGGATTGCCGCCCTGCAAGTACGACTCCGCCTGCAATTGAACTGCTTTCGTCCCTAGCGCCGACGCAGGTGTCGATTGCCACACCGGCTGTAAAGCCGCCTCGGTGTCGTTGAACTGCCGCAACCCGGCCTCCGCCACGGCGCTCAAATACGCCACATAATCGGCCAGCTCCGGCAACCGTTTCGCGGCCGCCTTCAGATGTGTGAGCGCGTCTCCGAACTGTCGCTGATCGTCTTCGGTGGCGCCCAACAGCAGCAGAGCCAAGGCTCCGTTCTTTTCCGTGCGATGGGCTTCGGCATACCGCAACACGGCGGCGCGCGTGGTGGCGTTCGGAGTTTTACGATACCGGTCGGCAATAGCGTCCAGGGACTGCGCGGAGACAACCATGGCGCCGGCGGCCAGCATGGCGGCCAAACGCCCATGGCCAATTAGCCAGCTTTTAAACCATTGCACCGGGGTAATCATGACCCAACACTTCAGCGTCATCGTTGGCCAGCGTTCTCACCAGTTCCAGATGGAGGTAGTCCACCATCGAGTCCGATGCATTCAAAAACTCACTGCGAAAAGCTTCGCGCGCAGAATCGATCTCTTGTTTAAGAGACGTATATAGATCGTGCGCGGTGCGCCCATTCTGTACCTTTTCTGATTGATAAAGCCTAATCTCGGCCACTTGGACCCGC
>Ga0206991_10240_pt1 | contig 16815 bp, 20 predicted proteins | sample Alteio_BWMinCont_9_FD_153286 | JGI IMG/M metagenome (GOLD analysis project Ga0206991, IMG submission 153286) | Enriched cells from forest soil in Barre Woods Harvard Forest LTER site, Petersham, Massachusetts, United States -... | ecosystem: Environmental > Terrestrial > Soil > Temperate forest >...
CCCATGGTGATGGACCCGCCAGTAAGCCAACTGGAACGAGCACGTCGTCTGGCGGCCGTTACTCGTCCGGCGAGATCCAGCGCCGCGTAGGAAGCCAGAACCGCGATTAACACGGATAATCCGACCAAACGGTAATCGTAAGAAGTGGCTAAAGCTGCTATATGATAGTCAGGCATCAAGTGCTCCGATGCTGCGCCCGGAACTGCCACTCAACCTGATCGACACGCGCTCATGAGCAGGCTGGCAAAGCGATTTTTTCTCGCAAGAGCGTTTTTGAGGCAGATTGTGCACCGCTGGAGCCATATAATTCGTTTCGCGTCCCCGTAATTGGAGGGACTAAATTACAATCGACATAATTTAGTGGCTCCATTATGTACACGGCAAAGTGTCAGCTATGCGTCAGACGGACTTGCTCCTAATGAATGGAAAATACTGCCGCGCTCCGAAAAGGCTGCCGGGACGGTAGTATTAGCAGTTGTGTTTCCAACTGGAAGGCTAAAGGAGGAAATCTCGCTGCTCCGGGAACTCCATCACAGCAAAGCCACCATTATGAGCATGGCTGTGATCGCTTCTGCATTGGCAACGCTGCTGCATGAAGGTGTGGGTCATAGCGTGGTCGCCTGGCTGCGTGGGGATGTTCCGACCGAGCTGACAAGCAACCACCTTTCATCGTTGCGGCCGGATCGTTGGGTCGACGCCGCTGGAACGCTCGTCAATCTCATGGTTGGAGCCGGTTCGCTGCTAGCTTCGCGCAGTGCGGGAGATCGTGCCAACATTCGCTACTTCTTCTGGATTCTTGCGGCGCTCAACCTGCTTCCTGGCGCCGGGTACTTCCTGTTCTCAGGAATTATCGGCTTCGGTGATTGGTTCGAGGTGATCGCTGGTTTGCCGTATCAAGTCCCATTACGCATCGGCATGGCCGTATTCGGCGCTGTACTGTATCTCTTGATAGTTCGGCTGCTCGCCGTCTCTGTCCGACCTTTTGTATCCGACAGGCGGGCCTACAACACCGTGGGCCGGCTCCCGTATTACGCCGCATGCCTGTTCAGTTGTGCGGCCGGGGCGCTAGACCCCCTCGGACTGAAGCTTCTCTTCACCTCCACCATTCCGGCGGCGTTCGGTGGATCATCCGGCCTGATGTGGGCCGACAGCCTGCTGCCGAGCGCGCCGGCCGAGCGGAAACTCATCGTGAGTGGAGAGCCCGCATGGTGGATTGCCGCAGTCCTGCTAGGCATCTGCTACATTCTGGTGCTTGGCCGGGGCATACAGTTCGCGCATTAGCTCGATAATACTTCCATGGCGCTGCCCACCCTCCTCGCCCCACGTGTGCGCCTTCGTCCCTGGACCCTTGACGACATCGACGCTCTTCATACCCTCTGGAGCGCGCCTGACATGCGGCGCTTTCTGTGGGATGACATCGTCATCACTCACGATACCGCCGCCAATGCAGTGAAGTCCCATCTCGAAACCCAGGTCCAGCATGCGATCGGGTATTGGGCACTCCACATTCCGCCACCGGATGACTCAATCGGGGGCTTCGTCGGCTTCCGCTTCATGGATCAAGGACCGGACATCGAACTGATGTATGGCCTTGCATCGCCGCACTGGGGTAAGGGTCTCGCCAGTGAAGCCTGCACTGTGGCGATTGATTATCTTTGGCGCTCCACAGCCTTTAATCGCTTGTACGCCCGCACAGACCCTTCAAATGAGAGGTCGGTTCAGGTGATGCGCCGGCTCGGGATGACACTTGAGTCGGCTAGCCCTGCGATGACCACCTATCTGCTGCGGCGATCGATCAACCCAACCTCACTCGAAAAATTTTTGCAAAAACTCTCTTGACGTGACCACTTAGTCACGTTACTATATAGTCACGTAAGAGGAGGAAACGTCATCATGACAATCGACGATTTGATGCTGGACACCACCCAGAGCATTGATATAAAGGCGGACATTGGAGACGTCTTTCGCAGCGTGCTCCACCGGCTGGGTGAAGGCTTTACCAAGCCGCAAGGTGAATCGATGCAGCTGACTCTGGAGCCATGGCCGGGGGGCCGATGGTTCCGTGATCGCGGCAACGGCATCGGCCACCTGTGGGGACACCTGCAGGTGATCAAACCGCCTGTGCTGCTGGAACTGAGCGGCCCCCTGATCATGTCTTACCCGGCGCTGAACCATATCGAAGTGAAGCTCGAACAGCGGTCCGGAGGAACCCATGTGGACTTCCGTCACCGCGCTATCGGCCTGATTGACCCGGCGCATCGAAAGGGCATGACCACCGGCTGGAAGCACATGTTGGACGAAGTGGCCGAGGATTGCTCATCGCACCAGAGCGGGCGCGCGGACCGGCCACGGAGCTAGAGTGCCCGGCGACGAACTGGACCCCGAACTCGACCGAGTCTGGAAAGCTTTGTCCGACAGCACGAGGCGATCGATTCTCGACCTGTTGCGGCAAGGCCCCCGCACCACCACCCAGATCGTCGACGCTTTTCCGCACCTCAGCCGCTTCGGGGTCATGAAGCACATTGATGTGCTGCGTGAGGCCGGCTTGATTCAGACGCGTGAAGAACGCCGGCAGCGGATCAACTCATTGAACGTGGTGCCGATCCGGAAAATTTATGAGCGCTGGGTGGGGCGCTTCGAAGAGTTGTGGACCAGCAATCTGCTGCGCATCAAAGAAGATGCTGAAGCAAAGGCCTTCGAAGGCCAAGTCCGTGTGTCCGAGCGTAAGCCTCGTAAGTAACCAGAGAAAGGAAAATCCGATGAGTCCAATTGCAATAAAAACGCCTGCGATCGTATCGGCCGAGGAGTGGGAAACTGCTCGCCGCGAGATGCTCGTGAAGGAGAAGGCCTTGACCCGCGCCCGTGACGCGCTGGCCGCCGAGCGACGGCGGATGCCGTGGGTTGCCGTGGAAAAGGAATATATGTTCGACGGGCCCCAGGGCAAAGCGAGCTTGCTCGACCTGTTCCAGGGCCGCCGCCAGTTGATCATATACCGCGCCTTCTTCGAGCCCGGCGTGCACGGCTGGCCGGAGCATGCCTGCATTGGCTGTTCCCTGGGGGCCGACCAGGTGGCCCACCTCGCCCATTTGAACGCGCGCGACACCACCCTCGTGTATGCCTCGCGTGCACCGCAGGCCGACATCGCGCGCCTGAAGGCGCGGATGGGCTGGGAAATCCCCTGGTACACCATCACCGACAGCTTCGACGCCGACTTCGGGGTAGATCAATGGCACGGCCACAACGCGTTCATCCGCGACGGCGAGCGTGTGTTCCGAACCTACTTCATCAACAGCCGCGGCGACGAGGCGATGGGCTCCACCTGGAGCTACCTCGACATGACTGCGCTCGGCCGTCAGGAGACGTGGGAGGACTCGCCGGAGGGCTACCCGCAGAGCCGGCCCTACAAGTGGTGGAACTGGCACGAGAGCTACGTCCCCGAAGCCGCGCCCGATCCGAAGTGGGTCCAGGTGTCGGACATCGGAGAGGCCGCCTTTCGGAAACGCGAGGAAGGTGTGTGATGACTGCGCACATGATCACCGAGCAATGCTGCATGGGCGGGACAGCGTCGCGCCGCCTTGCCCCTCGGCTCTCCAGGGCCGCGGCTTCGATCCTACCCGGGGCTGTGCTGGTATTGCTGCCGAAATGCCCCATGTGCCTGGCCGCCTGGCTGACGGTGGTGACGGGTGTCGGTTTCTCGGCAGCGAGCGCCGCGTGGGTGCGCGGGATGCTCGTCATATTTTGGGTTGCCGCTGTGGCGCTCGCCGCGGCGCAGATCGTGCGACGTCGCGCATTCCGGCGAGCAGCTCCGGTCATTTCGAAAGCACCAGGCGTCGGCATGAGTGCCGACTCGGCACGCTGAAGCGTGCGCCACATGAGGCGCGAACACTCGTGTTTGCGGCGTCGAGAGTCCTCTCAACGCCCGCCTGTTTTGAAAGGCGCCATCCTCATCGTTTCACTTCTGGTGCTAGACAAATCACGGGGACAGCCCCCAGTGACCTCGCACTCGCCTGTTTCTTACGTCCGCCTGCAGTTACGCCACCGCCTCCCTGATATGCCCGCACGTGCCTGGAAGCCAATCCCTAATCCCAAGCGGAGCCCATCGGCTCCGCTGATCCCCCAGCACATCGCCGAAACCCTGGCCGCGCCGGACCGTCTGTTACTATGACAATCGTGCGCGTGAAGGTGCTGTTTTTTGGCATGTTAAAGGATATCGTCGGCCGCGCGGAAGACCACATCGAAGTGGCGGACGATGCGCGAGTGGAATCGGTTTTCACGCGTTATGCGCGCGAGTTTCCGCGGCTCACCGACTTGGAATCGAGCATCGTGCTGGCCTGCAATCAGGAGTTCTGCGATCGTTCGGCCGCCGTCCGCGAGGGAGACGAAATCGCATTCCTGCCGCCGGTGAGCGGAGGGTCATCCGAAGAAGCCGGCCGCTATACGCACCAGATTTGCGACGCCGAGACCGGCTGCTTCTATGCGCTGACGCGCCAGGCCATCGACACTCCCGCCATCGGGCGGCAATTGTTGCGCGGCGCAGACGGGGCATTAGTGGATTTTGAAGGTGTCGTTCGAAATAATACGAAAGGCCGGGCTACAAAATTTCTGGATTATGAGTGCTATGAACCGATGGCAGTGAAAATGATGGCCGAGATCGGGCGCGACATCGCGGGCACGCACGCCATCGGCCGCATCGCCATGGTGCACCGCCTGGGCCGTCTCGAAATCGGCGAAGCCAGCGTGGCCGTCGTGGTTACCGCGCCCCACCGCAAGCCCGCGTTTGAAGCGGCGCTCGAAGGCATCAACCGGCTCAAGCGCATCGTGCCCATCTGGAAAAAAGAGCACTTCGCGGACGGAGAGGTTTGGGTTGAAGGGGAATGGGACGAGTCTGTCCTGAAAAAGTGATCCGCCCAGCTTTTTTTTCGTTCCTGGCAGCGTTCTGCGTCTGCTCATCCGCCGGGCCCCAGACCGCTCCCAGGCCACCAGCCGCCGCAGGCCAAGGTGACACGGTCATCCGGGTAAATGTTCGCTTGGTGCGTATGCTGGTGACGGTGAAGGACGCCGCCGAGCAACTGGTGGGATCGCTCAACAAAAGCGACTTCAACGTTTATGACAACGGCGTGAAGCAGGACATCGCCGTTTTCGATCGCCAGACCGAGCAGCCGTTGTCGGTGGCCATGATGGTGGACACCAGCGCTTCCACGGGCATCGAATTGCACTACGAGCTGGATTCGGTGAGCCGGTTTCTCAAGGTGCTCTTAGGCGAGGGCAATCCGGACGACACCGTGGCGCTCTACAGCTTCAATAGCGATGTGACTCTACGCAGCGGGTACACGCGACGCTTCAATCGCGTGGATCAAATGCTAAAACAACTCAAATCCCGGGGCGGCACGTCGCTTTACGACGCGATCTTCCTGGCCTCGCACGAGTTGGAATACCGCAACGGCCGGCACGTCATGGTGCTGGTGACCGACGGCGGAGACACTACCAGCACGGTCGATTATCATCAGGCGCTCGAGGCGGCGCAATTGGCCGACACGATCCTGTATCCGGTGCTGGTGATCCCCATCGCCAACGACGCGGGACGCAACCGGGGCGGCGAAAACGCTCTCACCACGCTGGCCGCGGGCACGGGCGGGCGCGTTTTTACTCCCAGTCTGGGCGCGCAGCTCGATCGAGCGTTCGACGACATCCTGCGTGAGCTGCGAACGCAATACCTGGTCGGCTACTATCCCAAGGATGTCCCGCCCAGCAAAGATCGTTTCCACACGTTAAAGGTCACGGTGCAGAGCCCTTTGGCGAATCGGGGTTTGCGAGTCAGCACACGTAGCGGATATTATGGTGAAGCCAATGAGGGTAGACCGGGATTTGGGCAGTGAGGCAGAGGAAGCCGTGAGCAAAGCGAAGACCAAGGCTCCGGAGCAAACCTTCGAGGAAGTGAAATACCTTCGCTACCTGATCGACAAAGCCATCTTGGTGCGCATCCGTCTGAGCAGCAATGAAGAGGTGGTGGGCGTAATCGAGTTCTACGATTCGAACTTCATCCGCGTCACGCGCGACGGCGCTCCCAACCTGTTTCTATACAAGCACGACATCAAATATTTGTACGAAGAGCCGGAAGGCTGAGAACCCCCGTCGCCGTCTGTCACCTCCCGATCTGCCCGCAAAATACATGCCTTCTTATTTGGAAATCAGCGAAGAGATCGCCCGCGAAGCTGGAGCTCTGCTGCACGGCTATTTCGAGCGCCACATCGGCTTCGAGCTGAAAGGCGACTTCGATCTGGTGACGGAAGCCGACCGGGCATCGGAAAAGCTGGTGATCGAGCGGCTGCAAAAACATTACCCCACCCATTCGATCGTGGCCGAAGAGAGCGGCGGGCACGCCGGCCAGTCCGCCGAGTATTGCTGGTACGTCGATCCTCTGGATGGAACTACGAACTTCGCCCATGGCTTCCCGATGTACAACGTCACCCTGGCGCTGGAAAAGGCCGGCGAAATCGTGGCCGGGGTGATCTTCGATCCGGAGCGCAATGAAATGTTCCGCTGCGAGCGGGGATCGGGATCGCAGTTGAACGGCAAGCCCATTCACGTTTCGCAGGTCAGACATATCGACGACACGCTGGTGGCCACCGGATTTCCCAGCCGCAAGCGGCATCAGAACGTCAACGTGCATTTCTACTATCAGCTCGCGATGATCACGCATGGGGTGCGTCGCGCCGGGGCCGCGGCCTTGGATCTGGCTTATGTCGCGAGCGGCCGCTTGGATGCGTTTTGGGAATTTGGCCTCAACCCATGGGACATGGCGGCGGGCACTTTGTTGATCACCGAAGCGGGCGGCCAGTGTTCGGACATGCACGGAGCGCCGGCGCGCTTGCGCGGCCCACACTTATTGGCCGACAACGGCGCGGTTCATGAGGCCATGCTCGAAGTCTTTGGCGAAGTGTTTCGCCGCGAGTACCGCTATCCGATGCCGGCTATCGAATAGCCTCCGCTAATCTGCGAATTCCCTCGCGGATGGATCGCTCGCCAATCGACGAGAAACCAAGAATGAATTCGCCGGGCGGTGGTTCCGTCAGGTAGAACGATGCCGAGCTGACCAGTTGGACTTTCGCTGCGACGGCTTTTTCGGCCATCCCTTTTTCTCGGAAGCGCACCAACAGGTGCATTCCCGCTGCGTCGCCGCGAATTTGGACCCGATCGCCGAAGTGACGTTCCAGCGATTCGACAAGAGCGTCCCGCCGTTCTCCATAGATTCGGCGCATGCGCCGGATGTGGCGCTCCAAATGGCCTTCGGAAATAAAATCCGCCAAGGCCGCTTGCTCAGGAACCGGAGCCTGCCGGTCGGCCAGCCACTTGGCACGCCGGAACCGCGCCACCAGGCTCGGGGGCGCGATCACATAGCCAATCCGCAAGGACGGAAACATCACTTTCGAAAACGTCCCGATGTAAATCACGGCCACGCCGGTGGCCAATCCCTGCAGCGACGGCAAGGGAGGTCCGCTGTAGCGATACTCGCTGTCGTAGTCGTCTTCGATCAGCACGGCATTGTGGCGGCGGGACCATTCGATCAATTCCAGGCGTCGCGCCAGCGACATCGCGACTCCGGTAGGAAATTGATGCGATGGCGTGACATAGACCAGGCGGACACTGTTGCGAAAACTCTTGCCGAGGTCGCGAATCACAATGCCGTTCTCGTCGAGCCGCGCGGGCCGAAGCTCGGCGCCATAGCCGGCGAAAATGCGGTGCGCGCCGTGATATCCGGGATTCTCGATGGCCACCTGGTCGCCGGGTTCCAGCAGCAGCCGCACCGAAAGATCGATGCCTTGCGCCGACCCGTTGACAATGACCACTTGTTCGGCGGTACATCGCACCGCTCGCGATCGCGAGACATAGGCCGCAATTTCGTCGCGTAGCGGACCGTAACCCGCCGCCTGATCGGCATAATCGAACAGCTCCGGCGCGGCCGATCGCAACCGCCGCATTACCAGCTTGCGCCAGATGTATAGCGGAAAGAGCGAGAGATCCGGACGCCATTGCGTCAGGCGGATGAAACCAGGAGGAGCGGGCGGATAGGAAAAATCGTCAATCAGGCCGGCGCCATAGCGCGACAGGCGAATGGCCGGAACGTCGTCGGCTTTGGGAGCCTGTTTGTGGCTGGGCCGCAGCAGTTCATCGGGTAATTCGTGGCATACGAACGTGCCGGACCCTCGTGAGGACTCCAGATATCCCTCCGCGACAAGCTGTTCATAGGCCAGCGTGACCGTGCTACGCGATACGGCCAGCGCCATGGATAGCTCGCGCGTCGAGGGAACGCGCTCGGCGCGCCGGAAGCGTCCCGTCAGGATGCCTTGGCGCCACTGATCGTAGATCTGGCGATGCAGCGGCGCTCCAGCAGCCCGATCGAGCACGATGGCACGCATAAGTGGACTGCTCCATTCTAGCAATAGTGGATCTTTCTACCAGCCAGGCCTTCCGTTACAATCGAGCTGCGATGGATACCTATTCACCCACCGAGCGAACCGAGGTAAAACGATTACCCAAGCGCGGCGTATACGACAAGCAGCAAGTTCACGGCATCCTGGACGAAGGCTTTATCTGCCACGTCGGATTCGTGCTCGACGGCCAGCCGTTCGTCATCCCCACTGCTTACGCGCGCTCCGGCGAGCAGATCTATATTCATGGAGCTCCTGCCAGCCGGCTTATGAGAAGCAAGGAAGTGGACGTGTGCCTCACTGTCACTTTGGTGGATGGATTGGTTGTGGCGCGCTCGGCATTCCACACTTCCATTAACTATCGGTCGGTGGTGGTACTCGGCAAGGCGCGTCTGGTTCTCGATGTCGAGGAAAAGCGCGAAGCGCTGCGGCTCTTCACGAATCATGTGATCACCGGCCGCTGGGAACAGGCCAAGCAGCCGAGCGTCGCAGAGCTGAAAGCGACCAGCGTTCTGGCGCTGCCGCTCGAAGAAGTGTCCGCGAAGGTGCGCACCGGCCCGCCCATCGATGACGAAGAAGACTACGCACTCCCGATTTGGGGAGGGGTGGTTCCTGTGATTCAATTGTTCGGCGAACCATTGCCGGATGAACGCGCACTGCCGGGCACTGCCGCGCCTCGCTTGACCCGTTAGCGCAAGGCGACAACCGCGGCACTTGTTCCGCGCAGCGTGTTGACCATGGATTCCTTCGGGAAGCTATCGAGAAATCCCTTCAGCATCCAGCCCAACCCTGGCGGGACGTCGCGCGAAAGCGAGATGGCTTCGCAGCGCGCGTAGACTCCGCCGTCGCCAGCCTCGAAACGCCAATAGGAATTCAGACGCCACAGAAAGCCTGAATCGCTGCCTGGCGCGACTTCTTCGGTGTACGACTTGCCGGGATCCTTCACTTCACCGATGCGGGTGGAGCGCGACGTCACGATCAAGCGATTCGAATCCGGCATTTCATAGCGAATGTGATACGTGCTGTTGAGAACGATGGTCAGGAGGTGCTTTTCATAAAGGCGGAGCAGAACGTCGTATTCATCCCCGGCATGCGCGAGCTGCTGCGATTCGATCACCTTGGGCCGATAATAGCTTTTGTAGCTCGCGTAATCGCGAAGCACGCCCTGCACCTGCGCCAGCGTAGCGCCGGGGATGAACATTGTTCCCACCCAATCCTGAATCATCGCGCCAGGCGTGTTGACGGCGTGGGCCGCATCGACGGCTTCAATGCGCGGTTCGCCGCTGCGTAGTTTGGGATCGCGAATAGGGGCAAAGCTCATGCTTCCTTCCGCCTGTTCCACGTAGCGATCGAAAGCTGAAGTGGCTTCGGGCGTCAATCGTGCGAAAGGCACGGTAACCAGAAGAAGGGGGAGCGGAAACAACAGACGCGCCCAGATCACACTTGTATTATCGCGCGGCTACCGCTTCCTTCGGGCGCGGCTCGGTGGGGAGACGGTCAAAGGCTCTTGAATTTCAGCGTCACTTCACCAATACGGATGAGGTCGTTGTCTTTCAGCTCTTCGCGTGCGATGGAGTCGCTGCGGTCGTTGAGAAACGTCCCATTGGTGGAGTCGAGGTCGGTGATCGTAAACTTATGATCTTTATACCGCAAGCTGGCATGCTTGCCCGCAATGGCAGGATCGCGCAATACGATATCCGCGTCCGGCGCCGAGCCGATGGTGTTTGGCCCTTCGCGGATACGGAAGTCTTCGCCCTTCTGCTGACCCGTTAAAGCCACGAACCACCCCACCACCGGCGGCTTTCGCTGGTCGGTGAGCAACGCCGTCCTACGGCCTGCGCCAGCCGTCGCCAGCGCATCCGATTCCAGGATCGTCCCCACGGTTATAGCCGGTGCGCCGGGCTGATAGCCCGTCCGCTGGCAATAGGGGCACACTTCCCAGTTGTCTTCTATCTGATGTCCGTTTGCGCAAAACTTTGCCATGGTTTGCTCTTCTCCCCGGAGCTGAATCAGGTGACCTGCGTGGACCTGAATTGCGTTTGTATATCGTGCCTCCACCGCTCGTGCCATGTCAAGCCCCCGCCAAACCCTGAGATTCCGGCACACAATCCTTTACTTTCAAATACATAAGGTGGTACCCTGAAGAACTTATAATGCGAACTGTCGATTTGATCCACCGAAAACGAGATGGTGAAGAATTATCGCCAGAGGAAATTGCCGCGCTCCTGGATGGCTACACCCGGAATGAAATTCCGGATTATCAGATGTCCGCCTTCCTGATGGCCGTTTTCTATTCCGGCATGACGGACCGGGAGGTGAGCGCTGCGACGGAGTGCATGGTTCGCTCCGGCGAAACCGTGGACCTCAGCTCCATTCCCGGCATCAAGGTAGACAAGCATTCTACCGGCGGGGTGGGAGACAAGACTAGTTTAATCTCGGCTCCGTTAGCGGCGGCCGCGGGCGTCGTGGTTCCCATGATGTCCGGGCGCGGGCTTGGCCACACGGGCGGCACGCTCGATAAATTGGAGTCCATCCCCGGCTTCAGAACAGATCTGACCATCGACGAGTTCAAGGAGCAATTAGCCAAACATGGCCTGGCGTTCATCGGGCAGACCGCGGAGGTGGCGCCTGCCGACGGCAAGCTGTACGCGCTGCGGGATGCCACCGCGACCGTCGAATCTATTCCGCTGATCGCCGCGTCGATCATGTCGAAGAAACTGGCGGAAGGTGTGGACGCTCTGGTGCTGGACGTCAAGGTGGGCAACGGCGCGTTCATGAAGAAGCAGGTGGATGCACGCCGGCTGGCGCAGATGATGGTGGGCATCGGACGGCGCGCCGACAAGCGGGTGCAGGCGCTCATCACCGACATGAATCAGCCGCTGGGCTACGCGGTAGGAAATGCGCTGGAAGTAATGGAAGTTTCCCAGACGTTGCAAAACGCGGGCCCCACCGATCTCACTCGCCTGGCGCTGGAACTGGCCGCGCGCATGATTTTCCTCGCCAAGCTTGTTCCCACCCTGGACGAAGCGCGCGAATTGGCGCAACAAAAACTGCTGGATGGCTCGGGTTACCGTAAGTTCAAAGAAGTGATCGAGGCCCAGGGCGGCAATTCGCAAGTTCTGGACCGGTTCGAGCTGCTGCCCAACGCCACCGGAGTGCGGGAGATCGCTTCGCCGCGCGCGGGCTACGTGAGCGCCATCGCCGCCGAGGATATCGGCCTGGCGTCCTCGCGAATCGGCGCGGGCCGCAACACCAAGGAAGACGACATTGATCCGGCGGTGGGCGTGATTTTGGAAGTCAAAGTCGGACAAAAGGTGGAGGCGGGGGCCGTGCTCTGCCGCGTCTACTACACGCGCGAAGAACATGTCGAAGAAGCATCTGAAGAGATCGAAGACGCGTTCCGCATTTCCGCGCAACCTCCCGAGGAGCGGGAACTGATCCTGGAAGTTGTGAGTTAGCGAATTGCATGAGGGAATTCATTCAACGTGGCGGACGCACTCTTGCGTGCCGCGTCGGCACTCGTGCCGACGCACGGCTGTCTCCGTTTAAGAAGGTGTCGAGAGGAGTCTCGACACGGCACGCAGGAGTGCGTGCGCCACACTAGAACAGGCATGAGCTAAAACATGGCGCGGTTTACCGGCATATTGGGAATCCTCGCGATTCTGCTGGTCTGCGTCCTCTTCTCCAAACACAAACGTTCCATTCGGCCGTCGCTGATCCTGTGGGGCATCGGTCTGCAGCTTACCTTCGCGTTCATCGTGCTGCGCACGCCGGCCGCGCGCGTGTTTGAAGTTCTCAGCGACAAGGTAAACTCGGTGATCGGCTACTCCCAGGCCGGCAGCAAATTTGTGTTTGGCGATCAGCTAGGCGGCGGCCAGCCGGCGGTGTTCGCGTTCCAGGTGCTGCCGATCATCATTTTCATTTGTAGCCTGTTCGCGATCCTCTATTATTTGGGCGTGATGCAGGTGCTGGTGAAAGCGATGGCGGTGGTGATGCAACGCGTGATGGGGGCGAGCGGCGCCGAATCAACGAACGTGGCAGCCAGCATCTTCATGGGCCAAACGGAAGCGCCCATCACCATTCGTCCTTTCTTAGAAGGCCTCACCGAGTCCGAATTGTTCACCATCATGGTGAGCGGGATGGCCCACGTCTCCGGTGCGACCATGGCGGCGTATGTATTGATGGCGCACGTGGAGATCAGGCATCTACTGACGGCCGTGATCATGACCGCGCCGGCAACCATCATGCTGGCCAAGATTCTGATACCGGAGGTTGGCAAGCCGGTTACCTTAGGCGGCGTCAAGGTGGCGATAGAAAGGCCCGGAGTCAACATCATCGACGCGGCGGCGCGCGGCGCGGGCGACGGGCTTCACCTGGCGTTGAACATCGCGGCCATGCTGATCGCTTTTCTGGCGTTGATTGCGCTGATCAACGGGATGCTCGGGTACTTCCACCTTTCTCTAGAACAAATTCTCGGCACCTTGTTCTCGCCGGTCGCCTGGCTACTCGGCGTCAAGTTTCACGACTGCCGGACCATCGGGAACCTGCTGGGCACCCGCCTGGTGCTCAATGAATTCGTCGCCTTTCAGCAACTCGGGCCGATGAAGCCGAATCTGGATCCGCACTCGTTCACCATCGCGACTTATGCGCTGTGTGGTTTCGCCAACCTTAGCTCGATTGCGATCCAGATCGGCGGGATTGGAGCGCTGGCGCCCAGCCGTAAATCCGATCTGGCGCGCATGGGTCTGAAAGCAGTGGCTGCGGGGACCATGGCGAATTTCATGTCGGCCTGCATCGCGGGCATGCTCTTGTAGATGCAAACAGCGGTCGCTTATATTCGTAGCGTGACGGTGCGAGAGCCGCATGTCGCCGTCGTACTGGGCAGCGGCCTGGGCGCTTTCGCCGATGAGCTTGCGGACCCCATCAGCATCCCTTACTCGCAGATTCCCGGCTGGCCCGTATCGACAGCCGCCGGGCATTCGGGAAAATTAGTTTTTGGGAAATTGAACAAGCTGGACGTCGCGGTGATGGCCGGACGCTCGCATCTCTACGAAGGCTACACGCCGGCGCAGGTGACGCTGGGAGTTCGTGTGCTGCACAGGCTGGGCGCGCGCAGCGTGGTGTTCACCAATGCCGCGGGAGGCATCAATCTGTCTTACCGGCAAGGTGCATTGGTCCTGATTTCCGATCACATCAACTTACAAGGCTGGAATCCTCTGATCGGTCCCAACGACGATTCCGAAGGGCCGCGCTTCCCCGATATGACCGAGGCCTATTCAGCGGAGTATCGAGCTAAGGCGCACCAAGTGGCACAACAGCTCAAGATCCAACTGGATGAAGGCGTCTACGCCGCGCTGACGGGCCCGAGTTATGAGACACCAGCCGAGATCCGCTATCTGCGATCCATTGGCGCGGACCTGGTTGGGATGTCGACCGTCCCTGAGGTGATCGTGGCCAATCACCTGGGCATGCAGGTGCTCGCGATTTCCTGCGTCACCAACATGGCGGCCGGCATCTTGCCACAGAAAATCAATCACGAAGAGGTTCTGGAGACTGGCCGCAAAGTGCGCGATACTCTGGTCCAGTTCCTGAAAGCAGTGTTGCCGAAGTTATGAATCTAATCCAAGCATCGATTGAAGCTCGAAACCATGCGCATGCGCCGTACTCGCACTTCCAGGTTGGAGCGGCGCTCGAAGACCAAGATGGCCGCGTGTTCACGGGCTGCAACGTTGAGAATGCCACTTACGGGCTCTCGGTATGCGCTGAGCGCGTCGCGGTATTCAAAGCGATTTCAGAAGGCGTGCGAAAATTTCAACGCATCGCGGTGGCCGCCGACACCGACGTTTTAACTCCTCCTTGCGGTGCATGCCGGCAGATCCTGTGGGAATTTTGCGGAGACATCGAAGTGACGCTGACAAACCTGCATGGTAAAACGGAGACGCTGCGGTTAAAAGACCTATTTCCGAGGCCTTTCGATGATTCGTTTATTTAACTCCCCTGCTGGCCGTGGCGCACGCACTCCTGCGTGCCGCGTCGCCACTCTTGGCGACGCCCGGTCTTTTATTCACAGTGTTCGCAAGAGTGCGAACACGGCACGCACGAGTGCATGCGCCACAGTTGTGTCTATATTCCTGGCCTTCGGCGCGGTAGCGTTCGGGGAGCCGGCCGACACCATCTACACCGCCCGCTATGTCGTCACCATGAACGCGCGCCGCGATTTAATTGACGATGGAGCGGTCGCCATTCGCGGCCAGCGCATTGTCGGCGTGGGGAAACGCGTCGACATCGAAAAGCAATTTCAGGCGCGCCAGCACATCAACCGGCCGGACGCCATCCTGATGCCCGGCCTGATCAATACGCACACCCACGCTGCCATGTCGCTGTTCCGGGGCATCGCCGACGACATGGTGGTGCAGGACTGGCTCAATAAGTTCATCTTCCCGGCCGAGGCCAAGAACGTCACCGCCGATTTCGTGCTGTGGGGAACGCGCCTGGCGTGCCTGGAAATGATGCTCTCCGGCACAACTACGTTCGTCGACATGTACTATTTCGAGGATAGCGTGGCCAAAGCCACCAAGGAAGCGGGCATGCGCGGCATTCTGGGCGAGACCATGATTCGCTTCAAGTCGCCCGACTTCGCCACCCCCAAGGACATGCGGCAATGGACCGCGAAATTTCTCGACGAGTATCAGGGCGATGCGCTCATCACTCCGGCCGTCGCCCCGCACGCCATCTACACCAATGACGACGCCGATCTCAAGGCCGCGCGCGAACTGGCCAACAAATTTCACGCGCCGCTGGTGATGCATCTCGCCGAAGCGAAGTTCGAACTGGACGACACGCTGCGCACGCGCCACATGACGCCGACGCGGCTGGTGGAATCGCTGGGAGTACTGGACGGCTGGACCATCCTCGCGCATGCCATCTATGTCGACGCGGCCGACGCGAAGATCCTGAAAGCGCACGGCGCCGGAGTGGCGCATTGCCCATCCAGCAATATGAAACTGGCCAGCGGTATCGCGCCGGTGGTGAGATTTCTTGCGCTCGGCATTCCGGTTGGCGTCGGCACCGACGGACCGGCGGGGAGCAATAACGATTTCGACCTGATGGAAGAAATGAACCTGGCCGCCGACCTGCAAAAGGTCTCGACTGGCGATCCGACGGTGCTGCCTGCCGAGCAAGCCGTCGCGATGGGGACCATCCTCGGGGCTCGCGCCGCGGGCCTGGAAAAGGAAATTGGTTCGCTTGAGACGGGCAAGCGCGCCGACTTGATCACGCTGCGCCTAGACCGCCCGAACGCCGTGCCGCTCTACAACGTATATTCACAGATTGTCTACGCCCTGAAGGGCTCTGACGTCCAAGACGTGGCGGTGAACGGAAAGCCGATCGTGCGGGATGGCCACTCGCTCACGCTGGACCCCGCACCCATCCTCGCCAAAGCGAAGGAATACGCCGCGAAGGTCACTGCATCGCTCGGGAAGTGATCGGCTCAAACCGGCCAAGTTCAAAATTGCGCGAGAGTAACATCCCGTGAGATCCACTTAGCAGTTTCTAGTTTTCAATCGGGGTGATTTATGCAACTGAGGTTTCGTCCTTTGACGCTGTCCCTTTTTGCCGGTCTCGCGCTCACGCTCCTTCCGGCGTATTCCACCACTATCACCACCTATAACAACTCGGCGAGCTGGCTAGCCGCCACTTCCGCCGGATATCAGACCGTTAACTTTACGGGACTAGCGCCGGCCGGCGGTGTCACGTCCTATACCAGCGCCACCGGGGTGACCGCGGACGGCGTCGAGTTCATCGGATATAATTCGAGCGGCTCATCCGATATTCAGGTGGTCGACACCAGCGCATTCTCCTGGTACAACTGGGGCACCGGCGACGCGTTGCTGCAAAGCCTGAGCCGGCCTAACGCCGGTTCGCCGCTTCCGTATGTCAACATCGTTCTACCGGCCAATATCACCTCACTCAGCCTGGACCTCTTCACCACCAGTCCACAAGCCCTGAGCTACACCATCACCGTGGCCGGCAACCAATACACCGTGCCCACTTCCAGCCAGCCCACACTGGCTTTTTGGGGAATTACCTCCGACACCCCCATCACTTCCATCGAGCTCACTCTCGCAGGCACCACCTACAACAGCTCCTCCAACGAACTGCTCGACAACTTCAGTTTTGGCGCTTCGGATCTGACGGCGGCGCCAGAAGCCGGGACGTACCTGTTGATTGGCTCGGGGTTGATTGGATTCGTGTTGCTGCGCAAACGGCTGACGGCCGAGAAAACGGGAAGTCCGCAGGGATAAGATCTTCAATCGCACGATCCATCTGCCCGCAATGAGGCGTGCAAGGTTTATACTTTTAGTTGATGAACAAGGCCAACTGGCGT
>Ga0206991_10241_pt1 | contig 16767 bp, 18 predicted proteins | sample Alteio_BWMinCont_9_FD_153286 | JGI IMG/M metagenome (GOLD analysis project Ga0206991, IMG submission 153286) | Enriched cells from forest soil in Barre Woods Harvard Forest LTER site, Petersham, Massachusetts, United States -... | ecosystem: Environmental > Terrestrial > Soil > Temperate forest >...
GGAACGTCTATTACGGATCGGGATTTCACAATGGCGCCGCCCCGCCGGATTATCTTCCCGGCCACACCACAGTCGACCTTGCCGTAAGCAAATCTTTTGGGGAGCGCTTTTCGGCCTCCATAAACGCCTTAAACGTCACGAATAGCCACTTGCTCATCGACAACAGCAACACGTTTGGCGGGTTTCACTTCAACAACCCGAGACAGGTCTATGGCGAAGTGCGCTACCGCTTTCACTACTGATTTCTAGCCAGCGAGCGCTGCGTTTCGCTAGCCTCGGCTCGCGGGTCGGCCTCAGAAATACGGACAGAGAATAGGAGGGAAAAATGAGAAATACGAAGTGGCTACTCGTTGCCATCGCGCTGATCGCCTCTGCCGCGCCTTGGCACGTATCGGCCCAAACGCAAAAGAACGGCCAGGACTCAACAAAAAAGCGAAAATCAAAAGATTCAGCGCTATAGGCTGACGGGCACGGTGAAATCGGTGGACGCGAAGAACCACAAACTAATAGTGGACGGCAAGGATATCCCTGGATTCATGGGCGCCATGACCATGCCGTACAACTCCGGGAAAGACGAAGATCTGACCAAAATCTCTGCGGGCGACCAGATTCAGGCCGACGTGGTCGTTGGCGACGGCCCAACGCACTTGGAAAGCATCAAGCTCGCCGGACAACCGAAAACTAAGAGCAAGTAACAGTGGAATTATACTGGCCTGTGCATTGGAGATTCGCCGCTTTCGGCATCATCTAGCCAAGGGCGAACTCCGCGTCGCATGACGCCTTGCACGCCAGATCGAGCGAGATCAGTTGGGCGGACGAGCCGGGCGCTCGAAACCCAAATGAGTGGAGTCGTATGTGAACACATGAGCGCCGGGAATAAGCTCTGAGCGCAACATTGCTGTAAGCTCTTCGCGCGTGTAGGCGGCACGCACCGAATCGGAATAGAGTTTATACATCTGGCCCTCGTAGTGCCTGCCATACCAGCGCACGTGAAATGGATACGCGATTCGCGATGGCCGCCGCAGATCACGCAAGAGAATGGCGCCTGCCGGTTTGGCAACGCGGTGAATCTCGGCAAACAGGCGTCCGGGATCGCCCATGTGATGCAGCACCGAATTGCAAAGCACAAGGTCAAATGTGCCGTTGCAAAATGCCAATGAGCTCGCATCTCCTATGGAGAAGTGCGCGCTTTCTTCCGCCGGACGGGGCATGTCCGTCACCCCAGAACGGGCACGCGAGTCGCGTGCTTCTACGGCCCGCCGCAGCATGGCCGGCGACCGATCGATTCCCAGAAATTTCCATTTGGGCAACCGTTCGGCAAGCTTCCTCACGATCTGACCCGGCCCGCAGCCGATATCGAGCGCCCAGCCGGGGGTCGGCCCGATGAGCCGAAGCACGTGTTCCACGAATGTGTCGTCAATCTTGCTGAGGTACGCCTCGCCCGCCGCCGAGGAGTAAGCCTGCACCTCGCTCGAATCATCCATGGCCTCCGCCTCGGGAACGCGAGTCAGATCGAGCCAGCTCATCGTCTTGGTATCAGAGAGCGGGAGAAACGGGGACCGGTTGTTGCGGTATCGCCGGCGAAGGGCCGCTTCGCAGGGCTGCTCGGCCCGCAGGCGCGCTTCCCTGCCGCACGGAAGTTGTCCCCGGCTGTGCCGGCGGCCGCGGAGCCAGCGGGCCCGCCGGCCAATGGATGGCTCGGGTCATGCCTTCGAACATCTCGCGGGTTGAGCCCTCGGCAATCAAACATTCGTCGGCGACGCATCGCAGGAAAACGCCGCCGTCAGGCGTTTCAAAGGAGAAAAAGTTGGGCCGCCGCAGGAGCGCTTTGCGATTCTCATTTTTCTTCTCGAGCAACTCGCTATATGCGCCAAAGAAGCGCGCGGCCGCCGTTTCGTCGGACAGTTTCATGCGAATCACGAGGAGCGTTCGCGTGCCCGACTCGCGCTGGTAGATTGCATAGCGATCGCCCGTCCAGGAGGGCGCAAGGTCATCCGCGCGGTCCTTGCCCAGGAACTGCTTGAGCACTTCGTTGGTCCCGAACTCGCCCAGGACGTTTTCATCGAGCTTCTTCCAGCCCGCAGGAACAGCCTTGGTGACTGGCGCGAGATCGATCTTGGCGGGCGCGACGCCGCGGAAGTAAAGATCCGGATGCAGAATCTGCTGCGTGGACGCCGGCGGATTTTCAAACAACTTGTGCAAATCGGGCCAGCCGCTCCATTCCTTCAGCGCGCGTTGTACGAAGCTCGCCCCGGGAACATAGGGGAAGACGATTTCGTCCTGCAGGATCAGGGGCGCCTGGGATAGCTCCGGGCTATCGGCGACGTCGCCGAGCAGCATCGTGGGGTCGAGATCGCTGATGTCCCGCGAACTCTTGCCAGTCGTTCGCAGGAGATAGTCGATCATGGCGATCATCGCCGAGCCTTCCAGCACCGATTCGCGCGCGAGCTGGGCGTCGTCATTGGATTTCACAGCTTCTTCCCACTGCTCGACGTGGAAGTACTGATCCTGGAGGGCGTGGGTCAATTCATGCGCCATGATCATGCGTTGTTCGGCCGGATTGGTCCAATCGGCGATGAAAAATTCGCGCTCCTTGGGATCATACAGTCCGGCGATCTGCTCGGTCAGCAGCGCGAGCAACTTTTGGTCCAGCGGATAGTCTTTGGGAATCAAGCCCAGCGCTTCGAGCGCTCTCCGGTCCGCATAGCGCTTGGCATCGTCCTTATCGTCCTTCATCTGGCGGATCAGGAACTGGCGGATCTCTTCGCGCGAGCGCACGCTTCTCTTGAGAGGCTCCCGAATCGGCAACGAGAGCAATTTGCTCATCTGCGCCATAACTTCGTCGGCGGCCTGGAGAAATTCTGCGTCGGCCTTGGTGGGGGGCTGCTGCTGCCCGCTGGGACGCCGATCGTCCTGCCCCCAGCACAGGGATGGCGCAAGGAGAAAGCAGAGCACAGCGATGGTTTTTCGTCTCATGTATGGGCACAGCCCGGTGGCGTTCCTTAGGGTATGCTAACGTCGCCCGACAACCGTAGTATACCCGTAGACGCTGCCATCGTCCGCTCGATGCCTATGGAAACTGCGTAGAGGCGCCAGTAGTTCGTATGCATCCATACACTTAACAAGTTCAGCACCTTCCCAAAACGGTCTTGGGAGAGCCCTTCGCGCCTCCTTCTATAATGGCCGATGCAGTTGTACCACCCTAGGGGAGCCGCAAAATGACCAAGGGCCAAGTGCTTATCGTCGACGACGAGGAGGCTATCCGCGAGGTCGTCTCCACGCTGCTCGAAGGCCAGGGATATCTTTGCGCTTCCGTAGGGAATGGCCGGCTCGCGGTTGAGTACCTTCAGAACAATTCGGTCGATCTCGTACTCAGTGACATGGTGATGCCGGAGATGGACGGGCTGCAACTCCTGGGCTGGTTGCGCTCACATGATCAGGAGATTCCCATGATCATGGTTACGGCCATGCACGATGTTTCCACCGCTCTGGAGGCGATTCGTTGCGGCGCCTACGACTACATTCTCAAGCCCTTTGAAAAGGAACAGCTTTTCCTGGGCGCCCGCCGCGCACTCGACCATCGGCGGCTGCTTCTCGAGAATCGCAACTACCAGCGCAACCTGGAGCAACTGGTGGAGCAGCGTACCGTCGAACTCAAAAAAGCCCTCAGCGAACTCGAGCAATCCTACGACTCTACACTCGAGGCATTGGGCGGAGCGTTGGACCTGAAGGATTCCGAAACCGTGGGCCACTGCAAGCGGGTAACGGCATTCACGATGGTGATGGCGAAGTCCATGAACCTTCCCGCCGAGACGCTTCCGCAGATTGCGCGCGCGGCCTTCCTGCATGACATCGGGAAAATGGCCATCCCCGACCGCATCCTGCAAAAGCCGGGACCACTCAATGATGAGGAGCGCACGGTGATGCGCACGCACTGCGAAATCGGCTACAAAATGCTGATTCGCATACCCTTCCTCAGCACGGCGGCTGAGATCGTATTGTCCCATCAGGAATGTTACGACGGCTCGGGTTACCCCAGAGGTTTGCGCGGAGAAGAGATTCCGCTGGGAGCAAGGATTTTCGCCGTTGCGGACGCTGTGGATGCGATGTTATCGAACCGGCCCTATCGCAAGGCCCTTACCGTGGAGGATGCGCGCAAAGAGATGGCGCGCTGCAGCGGGACGCAATTCGATCCCAAGGTGGTTAAGGTATTTCTCTCGCTCCCCGAATCGATCTGGCTGGAGCTGCGGGAGAACGCGCATCAGCATTTCCGCCTGGCCACTTGCGCCGTTCTTGTCTGACCCGCTCCTTCTTCCTTGCGCAATCCCCTGCCGAACTGTACTATTTTTCTCCGCATCGGAGGCTTGAGACCAGCATGGCACTCGTTCCCATCAAGACGGCTTCGGCTACGGGCTACTGCGACTGCATCCACGGCTGCTACGAACTGGCCAGCCTGCGCGACGAGGACACCGGCAAGGGCTACTGTCCCCGCTGCGCCAAAGAGCATCTCGACCTGAATAAAGGCATTGGGCTTCCGCAGCCTGCGCCGTCGAAAATCGTAGCCAGCGAAGCTGCGCCTTCGACCCACCCGCTGATTCCCGCCACTGCCGATCCGCCGGGACGTCTGCACTAGCCACCGCACTCAAATTCATTTCGGCACCTCATCCCAAGAAGATCCCCTGGCACCCGAACCCAAGCATTTTTTGCTTGGCTTCGTACTCAATTGGGATGAACTTGTCCGGAAATGAGAAACAGAAAAGACCTGATCGCGTGGCAGACGCCGCAGGCAAATCGCTTCGGGAGCTAAGCGCGTCCCTCCACGGGCTTGGCGCCGCGAGGAATAAGGCGCCACAGATAAGTGCGGATCTTCAAAGCGGGGCGGACGGGAACACCGGTACGGGCGCGGCGGAAAATCAGGAAAAATACACCGGCAAACAACGTCAGCGCAGGAATCAGCAGGGCAAACATGGCCACTTGGAAGGCGTGCATGGCCCCCGGCCCGCTGGACGCGAGCGAGGTGTAGCACAGGACGCATCCCTGCGCCCAGGCGCCGGGCGCAAAGCCCAGAGCCGCGATACCTAACCAGACTGCCGATCGAAAAGAGAACCTCATCGTTCACCGTCCTCTGAAATCACAACTGGTTTACCGCCTCAGTGCGGCAAGCGCTCCTGCAAGAGCCGCGCACCGTCCGGCATAAAGAAAATAATGATCATGCAAATACAAAATATGGTCGACGGAATCAGCAGCAGCGCAAGGCCGATCTTCTCATATTTTAAGTGCATGAAGTAAGAAACGATCAGCGCGGCCTTCACCAGAGATAACACCACGAGCAGCGTGAGCATCAACTCCGGCTGCAATCTTTCATAGGCCAGGAAGACTTCGATGAAGGTGATCACCGCCAGCCAGACCCACACCATCACGAACAGCCGTGTGCTTCCGACGGCGTGAGACTCCGAACCGCTTTCGTGTGAGCTCATGCGCTCCTCGCTCCAACCGCTAGCCCTTGAGATTTACAGACATCAGGTAAATCATCGGGAAAACGAACATCCACACCAGGTCGACGAAGTGCCAGTAAAGCCCGCTGACCTCCACGTCGTCGGAGGTGAATTTCCCCTTTCCATATCCCCACGCCATGACGATCAGATAGATGACTCCGATGGTCACGTGAGTCATGTGCAAGCCGGTGATGCCAAAAAAAGTGGCTCCAAATAAGGGCACGCCCTGCGGAGTGCTCCACGGCGTATAGCCTTCATGGAAGAGATTGATCCATTCGGTCAAGTGCAAGACCGTAAAGATGAGGCCTCCGAGGGCCGTCAGGAGCAGCCAGCGAACCGTCTTGGCGCGATCGTTCCTGTGGGCCGCCGCCACTCCCAGCACCATGGTCAAGCTGCTCGCCAGCAGCACCAGCGTCATGGAAGTCGATTTGGCGATCGCCGGATAGATTTCGAAGGGCCGCGGCCAGTTCGGATTGGAAAGCCGGCTGTAGCTGTAAGCAAGCAGCAGCGCCGAAAACGTCAGCGTATCCGAAACGATAAAAAGCCACATCCCGAATTTTTTCGAATTAATCGCAAAGGGCGCGGTCCCGCCGCCCCACGCGGAGCTGACCGCTTCACCCACTGCGCTCTTCGTTTCAGCCACGATTCACCGTCCCAGATAGAGAAGCGCGAATAGGAAGACCCAAAGGCCATCCATGAAATGCCAATAGATCGAAGCTACGTCGGTGGCAGTTACTTGAGAAATTCGGGAGCGTCGCCAATTTCGAGAGGACACAAAAAGCAAAGCCACGATCCCGCCCAAAAGGTGCAAGCCATGCGCGGCCGTCAACACATAAAAGAAGCTGCTGCTTGGATTCGTGACCAGAAAGACGCCTTGAGCGGCAAGCTGGCGCCAAGCGATCAGTTGTCCAGCCAAAAATGCGGTTCCCAGAACCGTGGTCACGCCCCACCAGCGCCGGAAAGCGGCCTGTTCATTGTCGTGCAGATGCCGCCGAGCGGCACGAATCGTAAAGCTGCTGGCCAGCAGAAGCAGCGTATTCACCCATAAAATGCGGGGAAAATTGAATGCCACCCAGTCGTTCCCCAGCCCCTTGCGGACCAGAAAAGAGCTGGTGAGCGCCATGAAGAACATGATGATGCCGGCAAGCCCGAGCTGAATAACCGTGAAGTAGGCTCGCTGCGGCGTGCCCCGAGGGCCGCCGCCGGGACCTCTCTCGTCGTCGTCCCCGCCGGCGGGCACGTCATTCCCGCCGCCGCGACCCGCGTCGATGATCTCGATTTCGTCTGTAATCGTGCCTGGCATTACCATGCTCCGCTTAATGAGCCTTTCCAACCCGTTCCGGCGTCAGGTGCTGCGGAATGTAATCTTCCGTGGCGCCTGGAACGCTGAATTCGTAAGGCCCGCGATAGACCACGGGCACATGGCCCGCAAAGTTATCGAACGGGGGCGGAGAGGGGACGCTCCATTCGAGGGTCGTGGCATTCCAGGGATTGTCAGCCGCTTTTTCACCCGCCTTGAGGCTGTAGAGGAAGTTGAACAGGAAGAGCAACTGCGCCGTGATCGTGATCATCGCGGCCATGGTAATGAAGTAATGGACGGGATGCAGTGGCGCAAGAAAATTGACGCCCGTGGTGTCGGCGTAGCGGCGCGGGTGTCCGGCAAGGCCCAGGAAATGCATCGGCATGAAAATGCAGTAGACGCCGACGAACGTAAACCAAAAATGGATCTTGCCGATGGTTTCATTCAGCATCCGGCCGAACATCTTTGGAAACCAGAAATAGGTGGCGGCAAAGATGCCAAAGATCGCTGCCACTCCCATGATCAAGTGAAAATGGGCCACCACGAAATACGTGTCATGCAGATAGAGGTCGATCGAGGGCTGCGCGAGAAAGAGGCCCGAGAGTCCGCCGGTGACGAACAGGGACACAAACCCGAGCGCAAACAGCATCGAGGTGGTGAAGTGAACCTTCCCGCCCCATATCGTGCCGAGCCAGTTGAAGGTCTTGATCGCCGACGGCACTCCGATCGTCATCGTCAGCAGAGAAAAGGCAAAGGCGGAATAGGGGCTCATGCCGCTGATAAACATATGATGCCCCCACACGCAGAAGCCCAGAAATCCGATGGCGCACAGAGCCCCCACCATCGCCTTGTAGCCGAATACCGGCTTCCGCGAAAACGTGGAGAGAATGTGCGAAGCCACGCCCATACCGGGAAGAATCGCGATGTAAACCTCAGGATGGCCGAAGAACCAAAACAGGTGCTGCCACAACAGGGGCGAGCCGCCCGTATGTGAAACGATCGGCGTATCCGTCACCACGAGTCCGCCGGGAATGAAGAAGCTCGTCCCCGCGAGGCGATCGAGCAACAGCAGCAAGCATGCGGCCAAAAGAACCCCGAAAGCCAGTAACCCAAGTACTGCTGTGACCAGCCAGGACCAGAGGGTGAGCGGCATGCGCCCCAAAGTCATACCCTTGGCGCGCAGATCGACCGTCGTAGTGATGAAGTTGAGAGCTCCCAGCAGCGACCCAATGCAGAAGATGGCCACGCCGATTACCCACAGAGTCTGCCCTGCGCCCTCCCCGGGCCCGGAGATCTGCCCGAGTGCACTCAAAGGCGGATAAGCCGTCCAACCCGAAATAGGAGCTCCGCCGGTCACAAAAAACGCGGACGTCAGCACCACCAGAGATAGAAACGTCGTCCAGAAGGAGAGCATGTTCAGGACGGGAAAGGCCATGTCTTCGGCGCCGATTTGAATCGGCAGGATGTAGTTGCCGAACCCGGACTGAGGCGCGGTCGTCAGCACCATGAACACCATGATCGACCCATGCATGGTTACCAGCGCCAGATATTGCTCGGGAGTCATCTGCCCGCCTGATGTGAAGGGAAGCTTCATATTGGGCCACACCAGGTGAATGCGCATCAGCATGGACAAAGCCATGCCTAGAAAAACGGAAAAGAGGGCCAGAAAGTAATACTGAATCCCGATAACTTTATGATCCAGGCTGAAGATATACTTCCGAATAAAGCCGGTCGGCGGGTGGTGATGACCGCCGCTTTCGTGCGTCACCATCGAGTCGCTCCTGGAGCCCTTCGGCTCCCTCTAAGATGGCCTATTGTTGTTGTAATGCCGTCTCCTGGTCCTGCATCCACTTATCGAACTCCTGCTCTGAGACCACGTTGAGAAAACTGCGCATCTTGTAGTGACCCAGGCCGCATAGCTCCGCGCAGGCGATCTCGTATTCCCCGGGGATGGTGGCGTTGAAGTGCATGTGAATGACCATGCCCGGCACCGCATCCTGCTTCAGGCGTAGCTCCCGCACGTAGAAGCTGTGCGTGACGTCCTGCGTGCGGATCAAAAGCTCTACTTCACGACCGACGGGAACGTACATGACGGGCGATACCACATCGTCTTTCCCCGCGGGGTCGCGCGGGTTCAGGCCCAACGGATTCCCGCTCGAAGCGCTCACCAGCTCCGGCCTTGTCTCGCCCCATTTTCCGTCCGGGCCGGCATAGCGGACGTTCCATGTAAATTGCTGGCCGGTGATCTCCACCTGCAAAGCGCCGGGTGCCGCGCCCTGGAAGTGTGCTTCGGCCCAGGCATGCTCGCCGTAAAGACCCAGTCCCACGAACATGATGACGGTCGCCAGAGTCCAGAAGAACTCCATCGCCGAATTTCCCTCGAAGAAGCTCACTTTCTGGCCATGCTCCCGCGAGCGAAAAATGGCTAAAGCCAGCCCGAGCTGCGCCAGCACGAAAACCACCCCGGTAATGACCAGTGTGCGGTGGAACTGCGCGTCAATCTGTTTTCCAAACTCGGTAATCGGTGGCGGGAACCAGCCCCATGTGGGCTTGGCGGCGAAGAGATAAACTGTGACAGCGGTAAAAATGATCAGAAAAACGGCCATCGCGAACGCCACTGCAGTCGACCCTGTCTCTCCACTTCTGCTCTTCATTTTCCTCCGCTCCGGACGTTTCGAAGCTCTGCGCGCGGGCCACTCACTTCTGCAGCCGCAGCCAAAGAGAGACATCATATACATCCGTTCTGGATTTTCAAGTTTTTCGGCTGAAGTGCGCGCCACAAATCGGGCACTAGCCACCCAGGAGCGACACCGGGCGCAGTTGCGAGAACAGTTGCGGGCGCAGTTACCGACGAAGTGGCTAAGTGTTTCCAGCGCCCTCTTGTGGCCAATGTATTCGCCGCTATTACAGACTTTGCCCTATGCAAAACGTCTTGCGCTTTAGCGGTTCAATGTCTATTGTTTACTAAGCGTAAGACTTAAGGGACGTTTCGTGGTAAGAGGTTGGTTTTTCTCTACGCAGCAGCGCGGTCGGAGCTCCTGAGGCGAGGTTTCTACGTGCCAGCCAAGATCCTAGTCGCTGATGATCATGAAGTCGTGCGCCAGGGGATACGCATGATCCTGGAAGCGCGTCCGGACTGGGAGATCTGCGGCGAAGCGGAAAATGGTCAGGATGCGATACGCCTTGCATCCGAACTTCGCCCCGACGTCGTCATCATGGATATCACGATGCCCGTGATGAGCGGACTCGAAGCCGCCCGAGAGCTCTCTAAGCTTCGGCTGCCCTCTCGGATCTTGATCTTTACCATGCACGAATCCAAGACCTTGGACGCCTCCGTCCGAAAAGTTGGCGCCGACGGATATGTCGTCAAGTCGCGCGCCTCCCGCGACTTGATTGAGGCGCTGGAGCGGTTGCTCAGCGGTGGAACGTTCTTCGACAACGCATCGTCATCCGTCGAGAAAGAAGAACGCGAGGGCAAACCCGATCGAGACGTTCTGCTCCGGCAGGCCCTTAACCCGATCTGACCTCGGCCGATGGGCATTTCTGCCCCACGCGGACCGTTTCCAACGCTAGAGATCCGAGCGGAACCATCTAGGGTGAAGTCCCTATGGGCATTCGTGCGGCATTGTGCGATACATTGAGCCCCTACTATGACTTGCCGATTACTCTTGGCTGACGATCACGAAATTGTTCGTCGAAATCTCCGCGAAATCATCGAGTCCAGGACCGATTGCATTGTCGTGGCTGAAGCGATTGACGGTTTGCAGGCTGTTCAACTGGTTCGGGAGCTTACACCCGACGTGGCGGTTGTCGATATTAGTATGCCCCAGCTGAATGGATTAGACGCTGCTCGTCAGATGCGAAAGGCCAGCCCTAAAACCAAGATACTGATCCTGACCATGCACGATGCCAGCGCTCTGATCGCCAAGATTCAAGAGACGGGTGTTGACGGGTACGTGTTGAAATCAGACGCCCCTTCGAGACTGCCCATGGCGATTGACTCCCTGCTCCATAATCGGACTTTCTTTGATTCTTCCGGTCCCGAGCAATTTTCCCGCGGAAATACGGCCTGACTCATCTTAAACGGCTACCGGCGCCCTGCGGCGGCGTTCGGGCCGCCGTTTGGCTTTCGTGGGCACGCTTGCGGCCTGGACGGCTGACAAATCCTTTGATCTCCCATTCGAATGTGGATTCAATGCTTGCGCGATCGCGCGCAGCAGGTTTTCCCGCGCGAAGGGTTTTTGCACGAACGAGCCTGTCTCCTCAATTTCCCCGTTCTTGCCTGTGAATTCGTGGTAGCCGGACATGTACACGGTCTTGATGTCCGGATGGATGTTCTTTAGCTCTCCGGCAAGCTGCGGCCCGCGCATATGCGCCATGACCATATCCGTCAGGAGCAAATCAATCGCTTTGCCCCAACGTTGGGCCGCTTCAAGAGCATCGCTCCCGCTTTTGGCCGCCAGGACGGTGTAGCCGGCGGACTTCAGGAAGCGCGAAGCCAAATCTCTTACAGCATCTTCGTCCTCGGCGATGAGCACGGTTTCATTTCTGCCTGCGGCCAGTGCCAACGCCTGTGGCGGCGCGGCCGATTCCACGGCGCTGTCAACGCGAGGCAGATAAACTTCGAAGCGGGTTCCCTCCCCTGGCGTCGAATCTACCCAAATCCAGCCGCCACTTTGTTTGATCACCCCGTACACAGTTGCCAAGCCCAGGCCGGTGCCTTTACCCAGCTCTTTTGTGGTGAAAAATGGCTCAAAGATGTGCGCCTTCGTTTCGGCATCCATGCCGCAGCCCGTGTCGCTCACGGCGAGCATTACGTAAGAACCAGGGGGCACTACCGGGCGATTTCTCGCTCCGTTGCCATCCACTATGACATTTCGAGTCTCGATTGTGAGGGTGCCCCCGTTGGGCATGGCATCGCCGGCGTTCACCGTGAAATTCATGATCACTTGTTCCAGTTGCCCGGGATCGGCCTTGACCCTGCCCAGCGAAGCGTCCGGCCGGAAGCTGAAAAGGATGTCTTCACGGATGAGCCGCGAGAGCATTTTGGCCATATCGGAGACAAGAGCATTAACGTCTAGGACCTTCGGTTGCAGGATTTGCATTCGGCAGAAAGCCAGCAGCTGTCGCGTCAGCGAAGCGGCGCGGTCAGCAGCCTGCTCGATCTGGCGGCTGCCCGAGTACAGCGCGTCGGTTGGCTCCAGGTGCTCGAGCATAAGATTGCTGTGACCCTTGATTACGGTGAGCAGGTTGTTGAAATCGTGAGCCACTCCGCCGGCCAGCCTTCCGATTGCTTCCATCTTCTGCGATTGCCGCAGATGGTCTTCGAGCTTTTGCCTTTGGGTTTCATTGGTTTGCAATGTTGCCCGCATTCGACCAAATGCGCGCGTTAGCTGGGCCACTTCGTCGCTTCCACGAGACTGCAGCCGGTAATCAAAGTCACCTTTCTCGAGGGCGCCCACGCCACCCAGCAGACTCCCCAGCGGCCGCGTGAACCTGTCACAAATCGCAAACACCAACGCCCCGCCCGCGAATACGGCGAGCAGCCCGAGTCCGAGAAGCAAATGATTTAACCGGTTCAACGAAGCCATCGCTTCCCGATCGGACTTCAAAACAATGAGACTTACTGCCGGACTCACTCCGGGGTTCAACGTGATGAGCCTGCCCCAGTATCGCTCTTCGCCGAATCGGACCTGTTCCGGTGCGGCCTGTTCGCGAAGCTGATCGGTGAGCTCGGCTTGCCTGAGTGCAGGAATGGTGCTGACCACAATATCGGCGCCATAGCGCAGAGCCACCTGCGTTGATGAAATCTTTCCGAGGTCGCTCAACTCCTGTGGGTCGATTCCCCGGCCTGCGATCACCATGCCCAGGAGGGCTTTGTTTGCCGGAGAATCGCCATAAAATGGCTGGATAGCAATCTGGTAGAGCCGCGTGCCGCTGTACCACCATCCGCTGGCGCCGCGACGCGACTTGCGCAACATCTCTTCGGCCTGGGGAAGCGGAAATTCGCCCGCCGTGGTGTGTAGCGCGAGGATTTGTCCCTTCGGGTCCGCCAGAGCCAGCAGATCGCAATCGGGAGATTGCCATGGGTCTTCACCTGCATCGTGGATCGTTGTGGCATCGCCGTTCCTCATGGATGCGACGGTCGCCAGCAGGTCGGATTTATGGCTGAGGGCAATCTGGTGTTGCTGCTGCATCACCTGGAAGGTGAGTGTGGCGTTCCGAGCTTCGTCCTCTACCTGCCGCTCTACCTGCAGCTCGGCGCTCCGGCGCACCACGAGCAAAGTCGCGCAGGTCAGCCCAGCGATGACCAGAACCAACGAGAAAAGAAGCTTGGTGCGGAGCTTCAGAGTGCTAGCCTTTCCGGATCTATTGCGTCCCAAGACTAAGCAACATAAAGACTTACCTAAACTGCCCCCACGATTCGGCCGAATATAGCAGTTGTGCCAATCCGGCACAATGGAACGTCCGTACCCGGTTGTGTTTAGTGAGTACTAGGCTGTCGGAGCTGTCGGACGGCCTAACGAGGCGTACAGGGCTGGCTCGCTCCCCGTCTCAATCCTGCCCCTTGCATCCGGATACGAACCCTCGATGACACGCAACACTTTGGGTGAGATCTAAAAGAAAAGAGGGGGGAGTAGAACTCCCCCCTCTTGCCCTCGTGACTTTGAGAGACTTATCCGATTGGAGTGCTGGCCACCGTCGCGCCCGCACCGGTGACGTTGGCGCGGATCACGCCGGATTGGTCGGTGAAGAACATGCGCTGTCCGGTCTGTCCCGCGGCGATAGGCGTCGCGGTAAGCGTGTAAGTCTGGTTGCCGGCAGCTGCCGTATAGGCGAAGTTGTAGCCGCTCTTGGCCCCCGCGGACAAGACCGAGTCAATCAAGTCTGCCGAGGTCGAGCTGGCCGTGCCGCCCGCAGCGATCGGGCCGAGGTTCGTCAGCGCTGCCGGGAAGGTGCCGTAGCTCGTGGAGAAGGCCACACAGGACGTATTAATCGTCCGCAGTGAGCCCACCGCAGAAGCCTCGTTGGCGGCCATCTTTGCCCTCAACAGGTTGGGGATGGCGATGGCGGCGATAATCAAAATGATCGCCACCACGATCAAGAGTTCGATAAGTGAGAAACCTTTTTGTTTGTTACGCATGGGTAGTTTTATTCCTCCGCTAAGGCGCCGGTGCATCCAGGATCGCCTTGCCTGTCCCCCTCCTAAGTGCATGGAGACGACCATAACCCTGTTGGAGTAGTTACCCTTACGACACAATTCTGAGAACCCCTTCCGAATGACGACCCTACCGGGCACGATTTAGAGGCTGGCGCGTGGATGCCTCAACCCCTTCGTATATAAGTGACATATTATGAGATCGATAAACCGCCGCTGTGACATCGAATGGCGTCGGCTTCGGCTAAGCTGCGGATAGGCGGTAACGCCGCGCAGAGGACGCCGGTGTGGGAGTTTCTGGCCGCTCCGGCCGTACCACTGAAAAAGCAGACCTCTCAAGCACGCTCTCACTCAGACACCGCGTGAAACAGATGCAATACCGGACCCTTGGTCGCGTTTGACGCCGCAGGTTGAGCGTTTTGCTTTTCTCTCGGTCCAAGAACGGCCGCTCTTTCGTCTGGATCGGTAACCGGGGACAAAATACAGTCATATAAATTATTTCCGAATTTCAGGCGAACGTGCGGATCGCGCATCACATTGGTAACCCAGCTCTTTCCTTGCGGAAACGGCACTCCCGCGGCGAACATCGATGTCAAGTAAAGCTGGCCGTTATGAACGATGAAGCCCGTTGTTACCGAGTGAGGAATCAGATACCAGGTTCGCGTCTGCACTTTGTCCGTTCGATATTGGGTAGCGAACGACCAATCGGTGACCGGGGTACTTACAACTTTTCCGTTAAGCCATAACCCGGGATAGTTCCCTGGACCGGGTGTATCCCCGATAGGGTTAAGGCCGGTGATGCGCAGCACGACCAACACCAAAGCCAAACAGACCAGGATTGCCCCTGCAATTTTCGCTGCCGTCTTCATCTTGGCTCCTGAACGTAAAGTTCTCCCAATGGATTGGCAAGAATAATACGGGAAGCGGCGCAACCCAAACCAGACCGCCTCTCACATCCGTGAGCAAAGCCAACTCGCGATAGACGGCATCGTCGGAAACTGACCCACGATCGGAAAGCGCACCCGTCCGCCGCCTGCCACGATCTCCAACCATGCCGATTTTGCGCGTGGCGGGGTGGTTATCGGGTACAATTTTCGCCTCGGAGGAGTTGCGCCCGTGGCGGAATCTTTCGTCTCGAACATCATCGATCAGCTCGGCCCCGGCGCTACGCCGCGCTACGACTGGAGCCGCGACTCCGTCCGCGAGATTTACGGCCGCCCTCTGCTCGATCTCATTTTCGCTGCCCAGCAAATGCACCGGAAATTCCACGATCCCAGCCGCATCCAGCTTTGCCGCTTGCTCTCGATAAAGACCGGAGGATGTCCCGAGGACTGCGGCTATTGCCCGCAAAGCGCCCACTACGAAACGGGAGTCCAGAATCAGTCCTTGATGGACGTCGAAGAGGTCTACCACGCCGCGAAGAAGGCCCGCGAAGAGGGGGCCAGCCGCTTCTGCATGGGCGCCGCCTGGCGTGAAGTTCGAGACGGCCGCGACTTTGACGCGGTTTTGGAGATGGTGCGCGCCGTCGCCTCCTTGAAACTCGAGGTCTGTTGCACGCTGGGCATGTTGACCGACGATCAGGCGCGCCGGTTGGCTGCCGCGGGCCTTACCGCTTACAACCACAATCTGGATACCTCGCCGGAGTTCTATGGCCGGATCATTACCACGCGGCGTTACGAAGACCGGCTCAGGACCATTCAGGCCGTTCGGCGCGCGGGGATCACGGTTTGCAGCGGCGGAATTATCGGCATGGGCGAATCCGACGAGGATCGAGTGGGCCTGCTGCATCAATTGGCAAGTCTTGAGCCCCATCCCGAAAGCGTGCCCATCAATATGTTGGTCAAGGTGCAAGGCACTCCGCTTGCCGATGCCGAAGCTGTTGACGGCCTTCTCCTGGCGCGCATGATCGCCACGGCACGCCTGCTCATGCCTGCGTCCATGGTGCGTCTGAGTGCGGGACGCAATTCGCTGACGCGAGAGGCGGTTAGCTTATGTTTTCTGGCGGGCGCGAACTCCATTTTTGTGGGTGAAAAGCTGCTCACCACTCCAAATCCCGAGCGCGACGCAGACGATCGCCTGTTCAAGGACCTCGGCTTGCACGGATCGAGCCATGGCCAGATCCCCAGTTAGCCCTCGAGCCAGCGAACCCGGGAGCAGCCGCGTAAAAACCCCTGAGAATCGCCCCGTGAACAACCTCTCACGCCGCATCGATGCCGAGTTGGCAGGCCTCGCATCGCGAGATCAATTGCGGCAGCTTGGCGCGATTCATGGCGTCAATCTCTGCTCCAACGACTACCTCGGCCTGTCGGGTGACCCAAGGCTCCGCGAAGCCGTGGTTGCCGCGCTTGCCGCCGGCACAGCCATCTGTTCCACCGGCTCTCGCCTTCTTTCCGGCAACGCGGAAATTTGGGAAAAACTCGAGTCTGAAATCGCGCGGTTTATGGGATCGGAGGCTGCGATCTATTTCAGTTCCGGGTACGCCGCGAATCTGGGCTTGTTGGGCGCTCTCGTCCATCCGGACGACGTTGTTTTCTCCGATGCCTCGAATCACGCCAGCATCATCGATGGCCTGCGCCTGTCCGGCGCGCGCAAAGTAGTTTTTCCTCACCTCGACCTTGATTTTCTCGAACAGGAATTACGCAAGCAGGAGTTCGCCACAGCCCAGAAATTCATTGTCAGCGAAAGTATTTTCAGCATGGATGGCGATTGCGCGCCCGTCGCGGATCTCGTCGCGCTCGCGGAGCGCAACGGCGCCGACCTGATCATCGACGAGGCGCATGCCACGGGCGTGGTGGGGCCTCAGGGAAGAGGGC
>Ga0206991_10242_pt1 | contig 16692 bp, 16 predicted proteins | sample Alteio_BWMinCont_9_FD_153286 | JGI IMG/M metagenome (GOLD analysis project Ga0206991, IMG submission 153286) | Enriched cells from forest soil in Barre Woods Harvard Forest LTER site, Petersham, Massachusetts, United States -... | ecosystem: Environmental > Terrestrial > Soil > Temperate forest >...
TCGGTGGGCGCTCAGTTGGTTGGGACCATGTCGATTCTCCGATTCCAGGCAAACTAGCGTAATAGTACTTCGGTACTGCCGCCGCCAATACGGCAACTGACAGAAGCTTCCGGTATTTCGGGCCGTTCCATGGAGAAAACACGTAAAAAGAAGGGCCTCTGCTGACCGGACGACGGCCCCTGAAGCCTAACGAATAAGCATGCAGTCGCCGTAGCTGTAGAAGCGGTAACTCGACGCAACTGCATGGCGATAGGCGGATAGCATCAAATCGCGCCCAGCGAGCGCACATACCAGCACCAGCAAGGTGGATTGGGGCAGGTGGAAATTTGTGAGAAGCTGGTCTACCAGGGCAAAGCGATGGCCGGGCCGAACAAAAATGTCGGCGCAAGCGCGGCCCGCCGCAAGCGCCTCGGGTGCCCGGCCGGCCTGAATCGATTTTTGCGCCGCATCTTCGAGTGCGCGAACCACGGTCGTTCCTACCGCCAGAATTGGCCTTTTTTCCCTGCGCGCGGCCCCGATCGCCTTCGCGGTACTTTCGCAAATCTCATAGGCTTCGCTGTGCATGGCATGCTCTTCCAGATTTTCAGCGCGAATGGGCTGAAACGTTCCCAAGCCAACCTCGAGAGTAATTTCAACGATCTGAATCCCTTTCAGTCGTAATTCATCCACGATGGCGGGCGTGAAATGAAGGCCCGCGGTGGGAGCGGCAACCGCAACAGGCTGCTTCGCAAACACGGTCTGGTAGCGCTCCCCATCCGCGACCTCGTCCTGACGCCGAATATACGGCGGCAATGGCACGTGGCCGATGGTCCGGATAATCTCAGCGAGATTGCCTCCGTCCGGGATATCGAATCGCAGCTGACGAAGGCCATACTCTCCTCGGCCCACGACTTCCGCTTGGAGCGGGCTCCCTTCAAATAACAGCCGCTCTCCAACTCTCACTTTTCTCCCCGGTCGAACCAGTGCCTCCCAGAGATCGACTTCGATGCGGCGCGCCAGCAAAACCTCGATCCGCGAACCCAGGTGTTCTTTACGGATGCGACGGCGCTCCCCGCAGGCCTCGGCGCGAGTGCCCACGCGATGTGCGAAGAGCCTGGCCGGTATGACCCGCGCGTTATTGACGACCAGGAGCTCGTCCCCCTTCAGGAGTGACGGCAGCTCCCGAAAAGACCGGTCCTTGAACGCCTTTTCCTGTCGCTCCAGCAGGAGCATGCGCGCGGCCGCGCGGTCTTGAAGCGGCTGCTGGGCGATCAGCTCTGTGGGCAGGGTATAGTCAAATGCGGAGAGCAGCATTTGGGGTAATAATATCACGGAGGCTTACAGCCAAGTTACTGGAACGTAGGACATTAAGATGCATCCAGAGGAGTTCTTGATTATACTTGACATGTATACACTCATATTATATGATCTGTATGCAATCACTTAACGACGCCGAGGAGGATCGAAATCCATGAGCACCATCGTCACCCGCTGGGAGCCCTTTCGCGGCTTGAACACTCTGCAGGAGCAGGTCAATCGTCTCTTTGAGGACAATTTCACCCGAAGCCGATCCGGCCATGCCGAATTGGCAAGCTGGGCTCCCGCGGTAGATATCTACGAAACCGAAAACGAACTCGTCGTGAAGGCGGATCTTCCGGACGTGCCCGAGAAAGAGATCGACGTCCGCGTGGAGAACAACACCTTGACGATTCATGGCGTACGGAAATTTGAGAACGACATTCACCAAGACAACTATCTCCGAGTCGAGCGTGCCTATGGTACCTTCACCCGGAGCTTCTCACTGCCCAATACGGTCAACACAGAGGCGATTCGAGCCGACTATCACAATGGGGTGTTGAGCGTGCGCATGCCCAAGCGTGAGGAGTCCAAACCGAAACAGATTAAGATCGGCATATCTTCGGATGGGAAGAAATAATCATCGGTAGATAGCCGTCAACAGGGGCCGGGCGATCCGGCCCCTTTCGGATTTTATACGCGGCCCCTGGCTGGTCTTGTATGCTGCCAGTCTTGCATGCTCAACGATGAGGAACCGCCATGTTGCGATACGACAAACTAACCGTAAAAGCCCAAGAGGCGCTGCAAGCAGCGCAGGACATCGCCGGAAAAAGAGGGCAGCAGCAAGTTGAACCTCTACACCTGCTGGCCGCGCTGGTTGCGCAGCAGGATGGCGTGGTTCCGCCTCTTTTGAATCGGCTGGGCGTGCGTCCAGAGAGCCTGGAAGCGGAGATCGAAACCCAGCTGGCCCGCCTGCCCAAGGTGAGCGGCGTCTCGCAGCAGTATTTGAGCAAGGAGAGTAACGAGGTTCTGGAAGCGGCGTTTGACGAAGCCGCCAAGTTCAAGGACGAATACGTCTCCGCCGAGCACATCCTGCTGGCCATCGCGGCGCGCCCCAAGGATCCTGCGGGGCAACTGCTATCTCGCAATGGGGCCTCGCGCGAGGCTCTTCTGCAGGCCCTGGCCACGGTGCGCGGCAGTCATCGCGTCACGTCTCAAACTCCGGAATCGACCTTTCGAGCCCTGGAGCAATATGCTCGCGACCTGACGGAGTTGGCGCGGCGCGGCAAGCTTGATCCGGTCATTGGCCGCGACGTTGAGATTCGCCGCGTCATGCAGATCCTGGCGCGCCGCACCAAAAATAATCCCGTCCTGATCGGTGAGCCGGGCGTTGGCAAAACCGCCGTAGTCGAGGGCTTGGCGCAGAGAATTGTTGCTGGCGATGTGCCCGAAGTGCTCAAGCCCAAGCGCATCGTCGCGCTGGACCTCGCCGCCCTGGTCGCGGGCACCAAATACCGCGGGGAATTCGAAGACCGTCTGAAAGCGGTGCTCAAAGAGATTACCGAAGCCGACGGCCAGATCATCCTCTTTATCGACGAGCTGCACACGCTGGTCGGCGCCGGCGCCGCCGAAGGCTCCATGGACGCCTCCAACATGTTGAAGCCGGCCCTGGCGCGCGGCGAATTACGCGCGATCGGCGCGACCACCATCAACGAGTATCGCAAACACATTGAAAAAGATCCGGCTTTGGAACGGCGCTTCCAGCCCGTGCTCATCGCCGAGCCATCCGTCGAAGATACCATCGCCATTTTGCGCGGCCTGCAGGATCGTTACGAATTACATCACGGCGTGCGTATCAAAGACGCCGCCATCATCGCCGCGGCCACGCTCTCCCATCGCTACATCACCGACCGTTTTCTGCCCGACAAAGCCATCGACTTGATTGATGAGGCGGCTGCGTCCCTGCGTATGCAGCTCGACTCTCTCCCCGTGGAGATCGACGAAATCGAGCGCCGCATTATGCAGTTGGAAATTGAGCGGCAGGCTCTGCTCAAGGAGACAGACGCGCATTCCCGCGAGCGACTGAAGCAAATCGATCAGCAGCTGGCCGGATTGCGGGAGCAGTCCAGCGCCAGCAAAGCTCGCTGGCAGGTGGAAAAAGACGCCATCGGAGCAATCCGCAAGCGGAAAGCGGAGATCGATGCGCTGAAGGCGGAAGAGCAGCGCTACGAGCGTTCCGGCGAATTGGCGCGCGTGGCCGAGATTCGCTATGGCAAGCTCGCCGAAGCGGAGCGGGAACTGCAGCAGGCCCAGGAGCGGCTCGCCGAAGTGCAGAAAAACGGCCGCATGCTGAAGGAAGAGGTCGACGAAGAGGATATTGCCGCCCTGGTCAGCAAGTGGACGGGTATTCCCGTCGGACGCCTGCTGGAAGGGGAAGCCAAGAAGTTGGTCACCATGGAAGACCGTCTCCGCCAGCGCGTCGTCGGCCAGGAGGATGCTCTCGAGCGCGTGTCCAGCGCCATCCGTCGCAATCGTGCCGGGCTCTCCGATCCGAATCGTCCCATCGGTTCGTTCATTTTCCTCGGCCCCACAGGCGTCGGAAAGACTGAACTGGCTCGCGCCCTCGCCGAATTTTTGTTTGACGATGAGCGCGCCATGATTCGGCTGGATATGTCCGAGTACATGGAAAAGCATTCTGTGTCGCGCATGATTGGCGCTCCTCCCGGCTACGTTGGCTACGAAGAGGGCGGCCAATTGACCGAGCAGGTGCGGCGCCGCCCATACTCCGTGGTTTTATTTGATGAGATCGAAAAAGCCCATCCGGACGTCTTCAACGTTCTGCTGCAGATCCTCGAAGACGGCCGTCTGACCGATGGCAAGGGGCGCAAGGTAGACTTCCGCAATGCCGTGCTGGTGATGACCAGCAACGTGGGTTCTGCGGCTCTGTTTGAGCTTGCGCATAAAGATCCCGAGCGCGCTCGCAAAGAAGCCACGGAAGCGTTGCGGGCCACATTCCGTCCTGAGTTTTTGAATCGGATTGACGACATCGTACTGTTCAATCCGCTGGGCCGCGAACAACTGGAGAAGATTGTCGATCTGCAGCTGGCCTCGGTGCAGAAGTTGCTCGCCGACCGCCAGGTACGCATCGAGTTGACGCCGGCCGCCAGAGCACTCGTGCTGAGCGAGGGTTACGATCCCGCATATGGCGCCCGGCCTTTGCGGCGCACCGTCCAGCGTCTTGTACAGGACCCGCTGGCTCGCGAGATCCTCGAAGGCAGGGTTCTTCCCGGCGATGTGATCCGCATCGACGCTGCCGGAGGGAAGATGAAATTTGAACGCGTGGAAACGAAAGGGCCGGCATCGGCAGAGCCCGCTACGGCTGCGGCGGCGCGAGGAGCATCGCGGAAACGTTAGCGGAAGACGGGTGGCGGCGGGTCACATTGACGCACCCGCTCCCGGCATCTAGACTGAAATTGCGGCGATGCCCGGCATCGCCCGCGGAATTACAGAGGTTAAAGAACCCATGAGAGCACTCAAGACGGGATTCTTACTGACGGCGCTTACTTTGATTCTCGTAGTCGGAGGGCAGGCGCTTGCCGGGCGCCAGGGCATGACCTTCGGGTTGATTCTTGCCGTCGCCATGAACGGTATCGCTTATTTTTTCTCCGACAAGATTGCCTTGGCGTCGAGCGGAGCGCGTCCGGTCTCGCGTGAGCAGGCTCCGCGACTCTACGCCGTAATGGAGCGGTTGGCTGCCAAGGGCAGTCTCCCGATGCCCAAGCTCTACATCATCCCTCAAGCTGCGCCCAATGCGTTTGCTACCGGGCGGAACCCTTCTCACGCGTCTGTAGCGGCTACTGAGGGTCTGCTCGAATTGATGAATGACGATGAGCTCGAGGGCGTCATCGCCCATGAACTCTCTCACGTGCGCAACTATGACATTCTGACCACTTCGATAGCCGCTACGCTCGCTGGCGCCATCACCTGGATTGCCCAAACGGGCCGCTTCGCCCTCATTTTCGGGGGCTGGGGGGGCGGTTCCCGGGATGATCGCCGCGGCGGCGGAGGGCTGGAAACACTGTTGATGCTGGTCGTAGCGCCCATCGCCGCTTTGTTGATTCAGTTGGGTATCTCCCGGCAGCGGGAGTATGCCGCGGACGCAGCTGGCGCGCGCCTGGTGGGCCATCCCTACGGGCTGATCAGCGCCCTCGAAAAGCTGGGCGCGTACAATAAGCGCATTCCCATGACGAACGTCTCTCCGGCAAACGCGTCGCTCTATATCGTCACTCCACTCTCTGCCGGACAGGTCTTTACGGGCCTTTTCAGCACCCATCCGCCTCTCCCTGATCGCATCGCCGCCCTGCGACAGATGACCGTCACTCGCTAGGTCGAAGTTCTAGTACCCGGTGTTTCCTGCGCAGTTTGCCTAGTCCTAGGACTAGGCTTACTATGCCGAAATGACATAGCTGGAAAAAAAGTTCCCGTACTGGCGTCCCACCTTGTGCCCCAGGCTCCATGGACACTTTTGTAAATGGCTTATTTTACAGCAGCCCGATTCATCCCCATAGCTCCGCGGAATTGGTGCGTCTCGTGCTTATTTATTTCGCGGGTAGATTTCGGGGGGGCTGCAATGCAAATGACGTGTAGAGAAACCGTTCGCCTAATCTGCGAGTATCTTGAGGGTCGCCTCTCTCCAAGTGTAGCGATCACCGTCAAGCGGCACATTGGCCACTGCGAGAACTGCCACCTGGTGTTGCAGGCGGCGGAGCAGACGCTGGCCGTTTACTTCGATGGTCAACACGAAATCTCCAAGGCTCGCGTAGCCTAAGTAGCATGTGTATCAGGTAGTTACCTTTCTTCCTTCTCTTCCTCTCCTAACCTGCTGAATTCTTACACACTTAGTTGATAGGTGCAGTGATCCTCAGGTAAATATTACCGGGTCAGCCCGTTTCAGAGGGTCTTTGGACTCCCCGTAGCAACGTCCAAGTACATGTAAACATAGCCACATAATCCACCTCTAGCGGGCGCACATATTTGGTGCGGCACGTGCATTATTCCAACCCGAGGGCAAGGAGACAGACTTCGATGAGCGAATTCCCAGAAAAAGAGTACGGCAGCCGAGAAGAGATGCACCCCGAGGAGACCCATATGACAGAGCAGGGAGCGCCGCGTTGGGTGTGGTTCGCCGTGATCGTTCTTGCTGCAGTTTCCATTTTGGGCCTGGGCGTAGGCTGGAACGCCACAACGCAAGCCAGAAAGACGGAGCAGGCCTTAATGGGCCAGAATGGCCAGAATAAGCTCCTGGGCCAGGATCTGGACGCTTTGAACCACCGTCTGACGCAGGCCGAAGACGTGAACACGCAACTCCAGAACGAATTGGTGGCCGTGACGGACAAAATGAAGATGACTCAGGGCGAGATCAGCACGGCGCGCCGCCAGAATACTCAGATTCGTGACGACTATTCGAAGAAACTGAGCAGCGTGCAATCCGAACTTGCTACCAAGGCCAGCGCCGATGACTTCAAGTCCCTGGGCGGCGATCTGAACGGTATCAAGAGCGATCTGGAAACGACGAAGAACAACCTCAGCATGACCCGCGGCGAGTTCGGCACCTTGATCGCCCGTAATCACGATGAGATCGATCAACTCCGGCGTATCGGCGAGCGCGACTATTTTGAGTTCACGCTTACCGGCAAAGGCAATCGCTCCAAGGTGGGCGATCTGATGGTGGAGCTGCGCGGAACAAATGCGAAGAAGAATCAGTTCACTCTCGCGCTCTACGTGGACGACATGCGCCTCGAGAAAAAGAACCGCGCGATTGATGAACCCATCTACTTCTATACGCGTGGCACGCGAATGCCCCTCGAGCTCGTCGTCAACCAGATCGGTAAAGACAAAGTGGTTGGATATATGAGCGCACCCAAGGCACAGCCCACGCAGGCATCGGCTGTAAGGTTGGAAAACTGAACGGCTGGCAGGGTGGCCAGGCTGAAGCGTAGCGTCGGCCATTAAGTAAAAAGGCATAGGGAGGGTCTCTGGTGGGGAGACCCTCCTTTTTGTTTTTGTGGTTCGGTTGGGAAAACTCCGTGCCCGCTCTGGCGCATGCCAGCCGCCTTCCAGTACGATGATCCTTGATGGCCCCGCTAGCGATTCTTGTCCGGCGTGCTCTTACCCCTCGAGATGAAATTGCCGGCGCCGTTGTTCTGGTAGAAGCCGAAAAGATCGTCGCGGTGGGCCGTGTGGATGAAGTTGAGATCCCTGCCTCGGCGCGCCTGTACGAACGGCGCGATCTTACCGTTGTACCTGGCTTCATCGATGTGCATATTCACGGTACCGGAGGGCACGACGTGATGGACGCGAGCGCTGAAGCGCTCGCGGCGATCACCGCAGGCGCGGCGCGACGTGGTACGACTTCGCTCGTCGCCACCACGGTTACGGCAAGCGAGGAGTCTACCTGTGACGCCGTGAATGCCGTCACCACATGGATGCGGCGCGGAACTCGCGAATCGGCCGCGCGCGCGCCGGTGGCCGAAATCCTCGGTGTGCACTTCGAGGGACCTTTTATCGCTCGCGCTCGGCGCGGCGTTCATCCCTCGGAGTGGATCGTGCCTCCGTCGATTCCGCTCTTCGAGCGGTTCCTCGCAGCCGCAAAGGGGGCGGCGCGCATTCTCACGCTGGCTCCGGAGCTGCCTGGTGCCGTCGAACTGATCGCCGAAGCGCGCGAAGCCGGCGTGATCGTTTCGCTTGGACATACGGATGCCAGCTACGCCGAGGCCATGGCGGCGATATCCCGCGGCGCGCGGCATGCGGCTCACGTGTTCAACGCCATGCGGCCCTTCGCACATCGAGAGACGGGCGTGCTGGGCGCAATCCTTACGTCCGCTAGCGTCACCGCCGAGCTGATTGCCGATGGGGTGCATGTCGATGACGCGGCCATTCGCGTTCTCGTGGCCGCGAAGAGGCCGCAGGGCGTGATCCTCGTGAGCGACGCCACTGCTGCCACGGGCATGCCCGACGGCAAATACACGCTGGGCACGGTTGAGTTCACGGTTGCCGGTGGCGTCTCGCGTAACTCTGAGGGCAAGCTGGCAGGCAGCACGCTCACACTCGATCGCGCGCTGCGCCACATGCTGGATCTGGGCATTCCGCTGCGTGACGTTCTACCCATGCTTACGTTTAATCCCGCTCGCTTGCTGGGCGTCGAGGGACGCAAGGGCGTGCTGGCGCCCGGCGCCGATGCTGACCTGCTCTTCCTCGACGATCAGCTTGAAGTCGCCGGCGTGATGACGCGAGGTATCGGGCTTAATCCGACCTGATTCGCAGGTGTCTGCGTCGCAACGTCGCCGTTAAAGATTGAGCGGGATCTTCAGCTCGCCGGCAAGTTGTTCGGGGTTAAACGGGCTGCAGGCGAAATAGCGGCCGTCTACTTCGATGGTAGGCACCTTGCGGCGTCCTTCATTTACGCGAAGGATCAATTCCTCGGCATCGACGTCTTCATCCACATCGATCTCTTCGTAATCAACGCCACGTTCGTTTAAAAACTGTTTCGTCCGCCAGCAATCGGAGCACCAGCGCGTGGTATAGAGGCGAATCGCTTCCACGTCTGGCTTTTATCTCCCCGCACTCGCGCTTACGGCGCCGTGCTCCGCGGTCTCGAGCCTGGCACGCGCGCTTGCGACGCGCTTCAGCACGGCATCCCAGTCGGTATTTGGATCGGCTGCGCCTGTATTCAATTGTTTTTCAGCTTCGCTCAGTTCCGCGCGGGCCCGGGCTGCGTCGATCTCTTCAGATCGTTCGGCGGCTTCCGCCAGCACGGTCACGCGTTCGGGAAGCACCTCGGCAAATCCGCCGATCACGGCGACGTACCCGGTCTCCGCCCCTTTTTTGTAGGTCAGCGGGCCGATCCCCATCTCCGTGAGCAGAGGTGTATGCCCCGGGAGGATTCCCAGGTAACCGGTCAGTCCCGGCAGCTGTACTTCGGTCACCGACTCGCGCACAACTTCGCGTTCCGGCGTAACCACTTCGAGCATCAGGGCGTCGGGCATGTTGGATGAGTTCGTGGCGCGGCTGCGGTCGGCCGGCCTACACCGTCGCCGCCATCTTTTCCGCTTTCTCTCGTACTTCTTCGATGGTGCCCACCATGTAGAACGCCTGCTCGGAAACGTCGTCGTGTTTGCCTTCCACGATCTCGCGGAAGCCGCGAATGGTGTCTTCGATTTTTACGTACTTGCCTTCGAGGCCGGTGAACTGCGCCGCTACGAACATGGGCTGCGAAAGGAATTTTTCGATCTTCCTCGCCCGCGTCACCGTGAGCTTGTCTTCGTCGGAGAGTTCCTCGATGCCCAGGATGGCGATGATGTCCTGCAGTTCCTTGTAACGTTGCAGCACGCCTTTCACCGCGCGTGCCACGTCGTAGTGCTCTTGTCCCACGATGCGCGCATCGAGAATCCGCGAGAAGCTCGCCAGAGGATCGACCGCCGGGTAGATACCGCGCTCCACGATCTGCCGGCTCAAGTTCGTGGTGGCGTCCAGATGCGTGAAGGTCGCCGCCGGCGCGGGATCGGTATAGTCGTCGGCCGGCACATAGATGGCCTGTACCGACGTGATCGATCCGTTCTTCGTGGAAGTGATGCGCTCCTGCAGTTCGCCGATCTCGGTGTTCAGGTTTGGCTGGTAGCCCACGGCGGAGGGCATGCGCCCGAGCAAAGCGGAGACTTCCGAGCCCGCCTGTACGAAGCGGAAAATATTGTCGATGAAGAGCAGCACATCCAGTCCCTCTTCGTCGCGGAAATATTCGGCTACGGTCAGGCCCGTCAGACCCACGCGCAGTCGCGCTCCCGGTGGCTCGGTCATCTGCCCATAGATCAGCGCGGCGCGCGATTTCTCGGAGTCTCCGGCGACCACGACCTTGGACTCCTGCATTTCCAGCCACAGGTCGTTCCCTTCGCGTGTGCGTTCCCCCACCCCTGCGAAGACCGAGACGCCGCCATGCTTCATGGCCACGTTGTGAATCAGCTCCTGAATCAGCACGGTTTTGCCCACGCCGGCTCCGCCGAAGAGGCCGATCTTTCCGCCCTTCAGGTACGGCTCCATCAGATCCACCACCTTGATGCCCGTTTCGAACATCTCCAGCTGCGTGGATTGATCTTCCAGCGAAGGCGCCGCGCGGTGAATCGGATAGCGGAGTTTGCTGGGCACCTCGCCCAGATTGTCCACCGGCTCGCCCAGCACATTGAGAACGCGTCCCAGCGTCGCGCGGCCCACCGGAACGGTGATGGGGCCATCGGTATCGATGGCTTTCATCCCGCGCACCATGCCTTCGGTGGGTTTCATGGCGACCGTGCGCACGCGCCCTTCGCCGAGATGCTGTTGCACTTCCACAATCACATCGATGGGCTCGGGAACATCGAACCCCTCGCTCGTGATACGCACGGCGTTGTAAATCTCGGGCAAATGGTGTTCCTGGAACTCCACGTCCACTACGGGGCCGATGATCTGCACCACTCGGCCGACATTGTGATCATCCCCGGGCATGTTTGCTCCTTGCGACAAATTGATATCGTCTTTAGATCGTCGGCTCGAAAGCCTGTCTGACACCGAACTCTTTACCCTGCCGATGCCGCCCCGCTCACCACCTCGATGATCTCCTTGGTGATTGCGGCCTGGCGCACTTTATTCATATACAGCGTGAGCTTATCGATCAGCTCGCCGGCATTGCGGGTCGCTGAATCCATGGCCGTCATGCGCGCGGCATGTTCCGCCGCGGCAGACTCGGCCAGAGCCCGAAAAATTTGCACTTGCACGTAGCGGGGCAGCAGGTGCCCGAAAAGCTCGGCCGGTGGCTGCTCGTAGAGATACTCCACGGCGGGCTCCTGCGACTTTGCGTGCGCGTCTTCATGCCCTGTGCCCGCCGCTCCCGCAGCTGCCTGCTCGGGCTCGATCGGCAGCAGTTTCTGCAACGTCAGGTTTTGCGAGAGTACGGACTTGAACTCGTTGAACACGATATAGACGGCGTCAATTTCAGCCGCCTCATAGGCGGCGATCACCTCTTTTGCGATCTCCGCGGCCCGCGAGGGTTCCAGCCGCGTCGTGATGTCCACATGCTCCGCCACAACTTTCCATCGCTGCTTGCGCATGGCGTCTCGAATCTTGCGGCCGAGCGTGATGATCTCCGGGTTTTCCGCCGAATGCTCGCGCAAAAACTCCACGGCGCGGCGGATCACATTGGAATTGAACGCGCCGCAGAGCCCGCGTTCGCCGCTCACGGCCAGCAGCAGAATGCGTTTCTCCGGCCGCCGGCGAAGCAGAGCGTGTGCGTCTTCCGGCGCGCGCAGGGCCGTGGAGCGAACCATGCGCAGGATCGCGCGCGCATAGGGTCGCGCGGAAACGGCTCTCTCTTGCGCGCGGCGCAGCCGTGCCGCAGCCACGAACTTCATGGCTCGGGTGATCTGCTGCGTGTTTTTCACCGAGCGGATGCGGCGTTTTATGTCGAGCTGAGTGGCCATTTAAAGCTGTTTCTCGCTATGGAATACATGCCCGCAAAAGGCCCGCGGCAAGCGGCGCTTTTACGGCTGTGAACAAGTTTAGCGCGGCGCTGCCGCGCTCGCCGCGTATCGCTCCTTGAACTCGGAAAGGACCTTTTTCAGCCCTTCGCGGGTGTCGTCGTCGATGGCTTTCTTTGTGGCGATCTTATTGAGCAGCGTGCCGGCGTGCGCGTCGGCAAAGGCCACCATCTCGCGCTGGAAGCGTTCCACTTCGGATACTTCAATACCGTCGAGGTAGCCATTGGTTCCCGCAAAGATCACGAGCACCTGCTTTTCCACCGACAAAGGCGCGAACTGGTCCTGTTTGAGCAATTGCGTGAGCCGCTGGCCTCGCGCCAGTTGCGCTTGCGTGGCCTTATCCAGTTCCGAACCGAACTGCGCGAATGCCGCCAGCTCGCGATATTGCGCCAGGTCCAGCCGCAGGGTGCCGGCGACCTGCCGCATCGCTTTAATCTGCGCGTTGCCGCCGACGCGGCTCACCGATAGACCGACGTTAATCGCCGGGCGAATGCCGCTGTTGAACAAGTCCGCTTCGAGGTAAATCTGGCCGTCGGTAATGGAGATAACGTTGGTCGGAATGTAGGCCGACACGTCTCCGGCTTGCGTTTCAATCACCGGCAGCGCCGTGAGCGATCCCCCGCCTTTTTTGTCGTTCAACTTAGCGGCGCGTTCCAGCAGGCGTGAGTGCAGGTAAAAAACGTCGCCCGGAAAAGCCTCGCGTCCCGGAGGCCGCCGGAGCAGCAGAGAGATTTCGCGATAGGCCTGGGCGTGCTTCGAAAGATCGTCGTAGAAGCACACGGAATGGCGTCCGGTGTCGCGGAAGAACTCGCCCATGGCGCAGGCGGCATAGGGAGCGATGTACTGCATGGTTGCGGGCTCGGTAGCCGACGCGGCCACGACGATGGAGTAATCCATCGCGCCTGCGTCCGTCAGGATCTTCACCACCTGCGCGATGGTCGAGCGTTTCTGCCCGATCGCGCAGTAGATGCAGATCATGTCTCCGCCCTTCTGGTTGATGATGGTGTCCAGAATGATGGCGGTTTTCCCCGTCTGCCGGTCGCCGATGATCAATTCGCGCTGGCCGCGACCGATGGGGATCATCGAATCGATGGCTTTGATCCCGGTCTGCAGCGGCTCTCGAACCGGCTGCCGGTCGACGACGCCGGGCGCGGTGCGCTCGATGGGAATGCGCTGATCGCTGGCGATGGGCCCTTTGCCGTCCAGAGGCACACCCAGCGGGCTCACCACGCGGCCCACAAGCGCCTCTCCTACCGGGGCCGACATGATCGAGCGCGTACGTTTGACGGTGTCGCCTTCTTCAATGGCCGTGTACTCGCCGAGCAGCACCGTGCCCACCTGGTCTTCCTCCAGGTTGAGCGCGATGCCGAAAACGTCGTGAGGGAACTCCAGCATCTCTCCGGCCATTACTTTTTCCAGGCCGTGCACGCGTGCGATGCCGTCCCCTACGGAGATGACCGAACCCACCTCGTCCACCGCCACGGATTGATCGTAGTTGGCGATCTGCGCGCGAAGGATTTTTGTAATTTCGTCCGCTCTGATGGATGCCATGCTTGCTTGCTCCTATTGAGACTCGAGACGCGCGCGCAGCCGTTCCAGTTGAGTGCGCACCGAACCATCGTAAATCGTTGAGCCGACGCGCACCACCGCGCCCGCAATCAGCGCGGGATCGAGGCTGTACTGCGCCTCCACGCGCCGGCCGCTGAGCCGTTCCAGCGCCGCTCGCAGATGCTTTCGCTCGCTTTCTTTCAACTCCCGCGCCGAAGTTACGCTCGCGCGAGCCACGCCCTGCCTGTCGTCGAGCTGTGTCTCGAAGGCGAGTTGAATTTCCGGCAGCAGCGCCATGCGCCGCTGATTGATCACCACAAACAGGAAATTTCGCAGCGTCTGGCTTGCGCCCATGCGCTCCACAAGCGCTGCCGCCACGGCATGCTTGTTGGCGCGAGAAACAGCGGGGCTGCCCAGCAAAATCCCCAGTTGCGGCGTTTCTCGCAAAAGCGCCAGAAAATCGCGCAGTTCGCGGCTCACGGCTTCGACGCTCTTCTCGGATATGGCCACATCGGCAAGGGCGTCCGCGTAATGCTGTGCGATCGTTCTCATGACGCGGCCCTCTCCAGTTCGCCCACAAAAGAGTTAAACAGCGCCGACTCTGCCGCCGCGTTCATCCGCGTGCGGATCAAAACCGCCGCTCGATCGGTGGCCAGCTTCGCCGCAATGGCGCGGAGTTCCTGTGCACCGGCTCGCTCGGCCGCGTTGATCTCGGCCCGTGCCGCCTGGCCGATCCTCTCGGCCTCGGTTTTCGCCAGTGCCCGGATGCGTTCCTGGTCCGCGGCCGATTCGCGTTCCGCTGTGCGGTGTTCTTCTTGGATCTCGCGAGCGACACCGGCCAGTTTCTCGGTGGCTGCCTGCAGTTCCCGTTCGGCCGCGGCGCGCCTCTCGGCGGCGTCCGCGATCGATCGCGCGATCGACTCCGCGTTGCCTCGAAAATAAGGCCCGCCAAACTTGATGATGAGATAGGCGAGCGCGCCAATGACCAGGATGAAATTCAGCCACCGGAAGAGGATGCCGACGGGCGTGGTGGAGGCATCAGGCGATCCCTCCTGAGCCAGCGCGGGAAGTGCGGCCCAGCCAACGAGCGCTGAGCCCATCATCAGCAAACCGGCGTAACGTAAAAACCGCTTGCCCCGCACAGACTTCATCAAGCCTCGCCTGCCGGGCGGGGATTCATTTGCCGTTGAGATTCCAGAATGGTGCGAGCGATCTCCTCTGCCAGTTGCGTGCTGCTGGTATCCAGTTCCGCGCGCGCAGCTTCGATTTCCGCCTGGATGCGGCGCTTGGCCCCTTGTATCTCTTGATTGGCGTGGTGGCGCGCCTGTTGGATGGCGGCACTGCGTTCATCCAGCGCGACTCGCCGCGCGGCTTCCTGCTCCCGGAAAATCTCCCCGCGGGCGTCACGCATGGCATCTTGATAGGCGCGGCTCTTTTCTTGGGCTTGCTTGCGCAACTCCTCCGCCTCGTGCTTGGCCCCTTCAATGCGCCTTCGGCGTTCCGCCACCACACGCTCGATGGGCACAAAGAAAGACCAGCGCAGGAAAAGATAAAAGAGAAAAACCAAAACGACCGTGGGTACTGCGGCGAGAAACAAGTCCCCGAGCTGATTTAGAATTTCCATGAAAGACCGGGCACGTCGACCCGTACTCCCTGCCGGCCCATTTTCCACACACGAAAGGCGGGGCAGCTGCCCGCCCTGCCAACCTGGACACACGCAGACAAGGAAAAAATTTATAGCATCCGTACCGGATTCCGTCAACGCCCGCCTTGCTGGCCCGGAGGCGCCCCTGTAGAATCGGTCCTCGCCCGCGGAAGGCTCCGGCGCTCGGTCAGGCCGCCGGTCTTGATATCAGGCGCACATTGGACCTCCGCGGCGCCGTTTTCGCCCTTCGAAGGCGGCCTTCGGCGAGGAGCTCACATGCCTTTTCCCGGTGTCGACTTCCTGCGAATCGATCCTCTGCTGAATGACGACGAGCTCCTCGTTCGCCAGACCGCGCGCGAATTTGTCGACCGCGAAGTCCTGCCCATCATCGAGAAGCATAATCGCGAATCCACCTTCCCCATGCAGCTTGTGCCCCAGATGGCCGAGCTGGGATTTTTTGGCGCCAGCCTGACCGGCTACGATTGCGCCGGCATGTCCAACGTCGCCTATGGCCAGGTGATGCAGGAGCTCGAGCGCGGCGATTCCGGCCTGCGCAGTTTCGTTTCGGTACAGAGCGCCCTGGTCATGTATCCCATCCACGCTTTTGGTTCTCCCGAGCAGAAGGAAAAATGGCTGCCCGCCCTGCACAGCGGCAAAGCCATCGGCTGTTTTGGATTGACCGAGCCCCAATTCGGCTCAAATCCCGCGGGCATGCTTACCCGCGCGGTGCGCCGAGGCCGGGGCTACGTGCTCAACGGCGAGAAAATGTGGATCACCAACGGCTCTCTCGCCAATGTCGCGCTGGTTTGGGCCAAGGCCGAAGACGACAAGATCCGTGGCTTTCTCGTCGAAAAGGGCACGCCGGGATTCAAGTCCTGGGACGTGCACGGCAAGCTGTCGTTGCGCGCCTCCATCACCTCGGGCCTCTCCTTCACCGACTGCGAGATTCCCGCGGATAGCCTCTTGCCCGGGGTCGAAGGCCTGCGCGGCCCGCTCTCTTGCCTCATGCAGGCGCGCTACGGCATTGGCTGGGGCGCCATCGGCGCGGCCATGGCCTGCTATCAGACCGCCCTGGAATATGCCAAGACGCGCCGCCAGTTCGAAAACAAGCCCATCGCCGCGCACCAGCTCGTGCAGGACAAGCTCGTCTGGATGATCACCGAAATCAGCAAGGCGCAACTGCTGGCTCTGCACGTCGGCCGCCTCAAGGATAACGATCGCGCCGCGCCCGAGCACGTCTCCCTGCTCAAGATGAACAACGTCTGGATGGCCCTCGAGGCCGCGCGCAAGGCCCGCGACATCCTGGGCGCCAATGGCATCGTCGACGACTACTGCGTCATGCGCCACATGAATAATCTCGAATCCGTCTCCACCTACGAGGGCACGCATGACATTCATCGCCTGATCATCGGCGAACGCATCACCGGCATCTCTGCCTTTGTGTGACTCCTTGCGCATCGAATGTGCCTTGAGGCGCATTGCCATGCCCACTACGGCGCGCCTAACGCGCTTTGCAGCGCGCGCAGACTTGATTATCATGAGCGGCCATCTTCGCGGCCAAATAAACCGGGAGTAACGATGCAAATTCAATTGAGTTTGGAACTGCTACGCGTTGTCGAACAGGCGGCCATCGCGTCCGCCCGCACCATGGGTACCGGCGAC
>Ga0206991_10243_pt1 | contig 16675 bp, 14 predicted proteins | sample Alteio_BWMinCont_9_FD_153286 | JGI IMG/M metagenome (GOLD analysis project Ga0206991, IMG submission 153286) | Enriched cells from forest soil in Barre Woods Harvard Forest LTER site, Petersham, Massachusetts, United States -... | ecosystem: Environmental > Terrestrial > Soil > Temperate forest >...
AGCAGGCGGAAGACGAAATCACTGCCGCGCAGATCGTGAGCGGGGCGATGTACATGGGGACCCGCGCGCTCACCGCCACATCCGGCGTGGGGTTCGATCTCATGAGCGAGACGGTGTCTCTGAATGCCATGATTGAGAATCCGACTGTCTTTGTGCTCGCGCAGCGCCCCGGCCCGGCGACGGGACTGCCCACTTGGACCGCTCAGGGCGACCTATTACGGGCCGTGAATACCTCGGCTGGCGAATTCGCCCGCTGCGTGCTCTCGGTCAGCAACAGCCAGGATGCCTTCGATTTGATGCCGGTCGCGTTCAATCTCGCAGAGCAGTATCAAATTACTGTTATTGTCCTCACCGAGAAACAGATCGCCGAGGCTCTCTACACTCAAGAACCCTACGATCTGGAGAAAGCTGAGATACATCGCGGGAACCTTGTCACTGATCCCGAGAAACTGATGGTGCTGAAATCTTCCAATCGATATGATCCCAATGTCGAGGGCGGCATTTCGCCGCGGTGGCTCCCCGGCACCGAGGCGGCGACATACTGCGCGCAGGGCGATGAACACGATTCCAAGGGCGATGTGGACGAGACGTGGGGCAATGCCAAATCGCAAATGGAGAAAAGGATGCGGAAGTTCCATAACCTAAAAGCGGGGCTTCCCGAGCCCCGTTTGAGCGTAGCCAGTCACGGCAAGAAGGCTGCTGACTGGATATCTGATGAAGACGAGATCGAGTTGCTCATGATCGGCTGGGGGAGCACCAATGACGTGATCCAAGACGTAATGTGCAGCGAAGAGCTGCGAGATCGGAGGATCGCGTACTTGCACTACACATATCTCTGGCCACTCCGCACCGAGGAGCTGCAAAGATTAGCGAAGAGGGCGAAGCGCATTGTGCTGGTAGAGCAGAACTACCAGGGACAGTTGGGCATGCTCATCAGGATGGAGTGCGGATTGGATATCCCGGACAAGATTCTGAAGTATGACGGCCGACCGTTCTTCTATGACGAACTTCTCTCGTTGCTACTGGAGAAAGTGGCGGATAAAACCAAGGGCGGCAGCGTGTTCGCTTCCACTTCGTCCAAGGGAAAGAATGTCCTGGGTCCCGAACTCGCAGGTTTGTCATCATGAACACTACTCTGCAGATCACCCCACGTGCCCTTTCCGAATACTACGCGGAAACCAAATGCACCTGGTGCGACAGCTGCGGCAACTATGGCATATGGTCGGCCGTGAAGTATTCGCTGGTGGAGTTGAAGTTGCATCCCTGGCAAGTGTGCCTCTGCTACGATGTCGGCTGCCACGGCAACGGTTCGGACAAGATCCAGGGCTACCGCTTTCATGGGCTCCATGGTCGTGTCATCCCGTTTGCAGTGGGCGCGAAGCTTGCAAATATGAAGGTCCCGGTCATCGCCTTCGGCGGGGATGGTGCGACTTTCTCGGAGGGAGTCGCGCACTTGGTCCATGCTGTGAGGAGCAATTATCCAATCACGTTCGTACTGCACAATAATGCGAACTACGGACTGACTACCGGCCAGGCGAGTTCGCTCACGTGGCAGGGTCAGCCGATGAACACGAACCCAAACGGCATCCCTGAGCGCACGTTAGCGAGCATGGACTTCATCTTCTCGCTCGAGCCTACCTTCGTTGCACGCGGCTTTAGCGGTGACATCACACTGATGACCCGTATTCTTAAAGCGGCCATCCAGCACCGCGGCTTTGCCTTCGTCGATATGCTCCAGGCGTGTCCGACATACAACCACTTCGCCACGCACGAGTATCTGCTGGAGAGGTACTTCGATGCAAATGCCGATGGTCATGATCCAAGCGATCTGCAGCGAGCGAAAACACTAGCTTCGCAGGTTCAAGATCGCATTGCCTGCGGCATCCTCTATCAACGCGAAGATATTCCCAACTTCTATGAGCGACTCTCTCCGCGGCAGGGACTGCAGACGACATGCGTGGAGGAGGTGCGGAAGTATGACGTCAGCGATTATTGGAGGAAGCTGGTGTGAGCAGCGGACGGACCGCAGGCAAGCGGATCCCTGGATAATCACCCGAAGTTCAATTCGGATGGGCCTAGTTCCGCCGACACGCTCAGGCCTAGCGCTTATCGAGCACCATCAAGAGCAACACCAGCGGTAGATAAACAATGGAAGCCATCAGTAATTTGCGCGCGGCGGCATTGGATCGTTGATAGGCTAAACGGGCGCTGTAGTAGAGAAAGCCTACGCCCAGCATTACGGCCACAGCAAAATAGAGGGAACCGGCGCCGCCGATCACAGTTGGGCTCAGGCTTACTGGAATAAGACCTAGTGAAGCCACGAGGGCCTGCCAGGACATTAGGCGCCCGCCTTGCTCTCCTTGCGGAAGAACCAGGTATCCGGCCCGCGCGTAGTCCTCGCGATACATCCACGCTATAGCCATGAAGTGGGGGAACTGCCAGAGGAACAGCATGGCCCAGAGTATGAATGCTTCGAAGCTTAGCGTCCCCGCCGCGGCAGCCCATCCGATCAGTGGAGGCATGGCGCCGGGAAAGGCACCGGCCAAAGTGCATAGAGGAGTCTTTCTTTTGAGCGGCGTGTACACTTCTAAGTAGCTCGCTAGCGTAAATAGAGCGATCAAACTCGCTGTTGCGTTAACTGCTATCGCCAGGTACATGCCGCCTGCAAAGGACAGCACAATTCCGAGCAAAAGAACTGACGAAGGCTCCAGTCTGCCGTCCGCGAGCGGCCGCCTTCGAGTCCGGCGCATTTGGACGTCGAACTGACGCTCAACATACTGGTTTAGCGTACTGGCCCCGCTCGATACCAGCAACGTACCTAACAAAGTGTGAATCAGCAACATGAACGGGAAGGCATGAAGCTTAGTTGGCAAACCTAAGTAGAAGCCGGCGAAGGTCGCGATTGCAATCAGGAAGTTAATTTCTGGTTTGGTCAGGGCCCAATAATCGGATACTCCCGCATGGGGGCGCGCCGTGCGATGCTGGCGCGCGACAGGCACCACTTCAAGTACGGCAATACCGGGTTCGAGGGCCATATTCAGGCGACCTCCACTTTCGAAGAACGTCTTTGAGGCGAGAGCATTTCGATAGTGATGACGGCTGCAGGAGCCAGGTAGGCAAACGTTACCCAAACCCACATCAGCGCGCCCGCACACTCCTGGTCTCCGAGTGCGGAAATATCGAACGGGCGATGCATGGACAAAAAGTGCGGATAAACAACTCGGCCACAAAACGTCAGAAATGCCGAAAGCGCGTCGCATGGTAACGTCGCAACGAAGAGATACAGGGGAATGCCCCATTCGGGCCACCGCGCGAGACTCGGCCAGGGCTGGACTACAGGCCACCAGAATAGAAGGCCGGCCACAAGAAAACACAGTTGTTCGACCACATGCCACGCTTCCGACTGCATCGCCAATTCAAACAATGCGGGAACGTGCCATCCGATGACGGCGGCCGTGGCGGCGAGCCAGCAAAACACGGGGTGGGTAACAGTGTTTCCAAACCAGTTTCCAAACCCGTGCACCAGCGGCCATCGCCCAAATGGCCGCAGAATATTACGAAGGAAGTGTTGCGGGAGGCCGTGTAGTAAGGTGATCGCAGGCGCGCCCAGCAGAATCAACGGAGCCGCTACGGTCATCAGGAGGAGATGTTGCGCCATGTGGCCTGTCAGCAAATGGTGATCCATGGCAGCGAGTGGAGATCCGAGTGCGATCCATCCTGAAAAGATTCCGCTGATGAACGCTACAAGCCGCCACATCGACAGCACATTGGGAAAGGCACTCCGAAGTTGATACCAACCGCGCAGGTAGACAAGCGCGACGACAACCAGAGCCAAGGTGAGCGGTAGCGGAAAACCGCCATGGACATGAAATGGCATTGGTTGCCTAAGGGCGCGCTCCGACGTCAGCTTCACGGGAGGCATCACGCGCCGGAACTTGTTCGGCCGGGTGGAGCGTCTCGAGAAACGCCACCAGCGCAGTCGTCTCCGCGGGACTCAAGTTGTTTCCGTAGGCTGGCATGTTGCCACCGCCCTGGATCACTTGGCGGATGAGCTGATCCTCGGTGAGCTCGACAGCGACTCGATCAAGATCCGGACCCCGTTTTCCGCCCGCCCCACCCAGCGCGTGGCAGTTGTGGCACTGTTTCGCTTGAAAAACGAGCACCCCTTGCCGCTCCAGGGCCGTGCGTCCCTTTAGGTATTGCGCGGGAATCGGTGCGCCGCTCCACGCGTCCATCACCGGACTCCACGGCGCATAGGCAGCCAAATGCGTGAACGTACCAAGCGCGACCGCCACCAGCAGAATCGTGAGAACAGCAATGGGGCGGCGCTTCCAGCTTTTCTCGCCTTCACCGGAGAAAAATGGGAGCGCCAAGAGCACGCCCAGCGCTATCACCGGTCCGATCAGCAGCGCCGGTGTCTCCATCGATGGAGGAAGCAGGGACAGTACAGCGTAGAGCCATAGGAAAAAATAGTCCGGCCGCGGCACTGTCTGGATAATCGTGGGATCCGGCTGCCCACTCGGTCCGAATGGGCCGAAATACAAGGCGCATGCGGCGATGCATAGAAGGATGAACCCGGAGAAAAACATGTCCTTCGCCACGGCGCCCGGCACAAACGGAATGCCATCCTTGTGCGTCAGTTCGTGATATTCCTGCACATACGTAGCGCGGCGAACGATTCGTCCCGGCATCGGCCATTCGTTGATCCCGAGCTTCAGCACCAGGAGCACATGCAGGCCGACAAAGGCGATCAGCGATCCCGGAATCACGAAGACGTGCAGCGCGAAGAACCGCGAAAGCGTTGCGCCGGCAATGATCGGACCTCCCAACAACAGCTTCACAATCCACGGCCCCAGAACCGGCACGCGGCTTGCAATGGAGGCTCCGATACCCAGGCCCCAGTAGGCGTCTTGATCGAATCGGAGCACTTGCCCGGTAAAGGCCATTCCGAGCGTCAACAGCAGCAGAAGAATACCCACGATCCAGGTCAGCTCTCTGGGAAATTTGTAAGCCCCGAAAAGGAAGACTTGCACCATGTGAATGAGAACAATCGCGACCATGAAATTCGAGCCCCAGCCGTGCAGGGCGCGAATGAACCAGCCGAGTGTGACCTGGTGATTGAGAATTTGCAGGCTATTCCATGCTTCTCCCGCGGAGGGCACATAGAGGAGAGCGAGGAGAATACCAGTGACGAGCTGAAGCATGAAGACTGTTAGCGCAGCGCTGCCAAATACATAAGCCCAGCTTGCGGTTCGGCGCGGGACCGGATGCTCCATCGTGTCCCGGATCGGCGTGGCGAGCTGAAGCCGCTGATCGAACCAGTCTCCCACTTTCCTGATCAAGCGCACGGCGGCCTCCCGGCAGAGATGTTGATCAGCTTCGCCGTGGGAGCCCCGGTAGTGGGCATCTGGCCTGCGTCGATCAACAGATTGCCATGGTCAACCTTATAGGGATATTCAAATAGCCCCCGCTCCGGAGGACCGGAGGCGCGCGCCCCATCCGCGTAGTAAGCGCCGCCATGGCACGGACACATGAACAGGCCGGATTGCGGAAACCAACGAACCGGACACCCGAGATGCGCGCAGTTGATCGCGAATACCTGGAACTTCTCACCCGCCACGCGCCGCACCCAGCAGGGAATATTCGCGGTCTCCCCATCCGACGGATTGGCGACTGGGTTTCGATAGCTCGCCAGGCGTGTCTCACCTTCTGGAAACTGGCCAAGCGGTCCCAGCGGGAGCCACGATTCGTATCCCGGTCTCCGTTCACGAATCAAGGGAGAAAGAAGGTAGCGCACGATCGGCACGCCTAACACTATGCCGACGGCGCCGTTAAAAAGGATTCCGAGCTTCATCAGCATTCTGCGTCTCGAAAGTTCGTCAGGTAAACTCATCGAACTCCTCCTCGAAATTGCAATGCAGTCGAATACGGCTGGCCTGGAAATTGTGGCCGCTGCGCGGCAAGCCATGCCACGACATCGGAGACATCCTCGGAAGTCATGGGCTTGCCGGGCACATCGTCACGCCAATCGGGCGCGCCCAATTCGGGCCGTCCGACAATCACAGTGGTCCGAAGGGTTTGGTCGCTTACGAGCCCGAGATAAGAGCCGTCGACAATAGAGCTGGCCCGGCCGCCGCGGCCATTGGCGCCGTGACATGACGAACAGTAAATTCCATAAACGCCCGCACCGCGCTGTGGATCACCGGGACTGAACGGGCGATAGGGCGGAGGTTCGGCGTCACCGAGAGCATCGGGCTTCGCCCAGTGCGACCGAATGCCGCCGACAATGACATTGATTTGATCGTCGGTCAACATTCCGCCGGAATGTTGCGCGAACGCCGGCATGGTGGTCCCGGGAACTCCGTCGGCTGTTATCCGGCGAATCGTGGCATCGTCCGCGAAAGCGAGGTAAACGGGGTCTCGAAGTCCGATTGCAGCTCCGCCGATCCCGTTCACGCCATGGCAGCCTGCGCAGTTCCTTGCATAGAGGAAACTGAAGTCCACAATCTTGCTCGGAGGGATCACGGGCGAATCCACCGGCGGACGCCCGGGAGCGCTGCCGCGAGTGCCGCAAGCCATACTGGTGAGCAACGCTACCGCGCTAAGCATTACCCGGAGCTTCATCGTCTTTCGTCCTCTCCGCGGTTCTCGTCCATCATTCCGGACCCCTCAAGGCCCACGCGAAACGCGAGCGGCGCGTGCTGTAGTGTGCGGATGCGTACCTGCCGCGAGACAACGATGCCCGCGACGATTCCAAATCCTACTTGCGAGAACACAAACCAGAGCCAATCAATACGCTGGTTGAGCACGGGGTTCACGATTCCGAGAATGCTGTGAATGAGGCCAGACCATAGGAGAGGTGCAATGAAGCCTCCCAACAAAACCGGACGTCGCGGAAGCATTGGCAGCGTCGCGCCATAGAGCAACCCGACGAGCAGCGAGGTGATTAAGTGAATCGGAATCGCGATCAGAAAGGCGTGCAAATGAAATGCGGCGATTTCAGCCGTGGTGTCGGTCGCGGTCGCGGGGAAGAAGCCGGCAGCCAGCAGGTTGATGGGATACCAAATGCTCGTATGGCTCAGAACGCCGTAAAGCATCGCCAGGACCGCCATGGCCACGCTTCCAGCCAGACCACCCTTGATTCCAGCTGAAATTGGATAGATTTCTAACGGTAACCATGCGCGGCGCAATTCGTGGGCGAACTCCATTCGGGCTACTTCGCGCCGCATCGTTGTGATACTTGGTGCTTGCGTTATCACCTGGACCGATTCCTGAGCCTCGTGCGGCAGAACGTCGCGAAACCAGCCAACTGCGCTGGCGAGGGCGACGACTGCGCCAAGCACACTCACGGCTTCGCTCGTAACTAAACCCGCGAACAGCAGCGCGATTCCAAACGCAAGGACAATCGGCCAGGGAGTCGGCGCCGGCACCTCGATCATGTCAGTAGCGTTGTCGTCACTCTGGTTCGCCAATTCGAGACCCATGTTCTTCCTTTCTTAGCGGCCGACTACATATACGACGATGAATACAACCACCCAAACCACATCCACGAAGTGCCAGTACATCGACAGAACCTCGGCACGTTGGGTGTGCTCCCGTCTTACATTCCCGAGGAGCGTGAAGATCAACACCGTCACAAGAGCGAGAAGGCCGACCGTTACGTGAAATGCATGTAGGCCAACCAGTGAGTAATAAGTAGTCCCGAACAAGTTGGTTTGGATTGTCAAGCCTTCGTCGTGAATCAGATGGCGCCATTCGCGAACCGTGCCCGCGAGGAAAACCGCTCCCAGCGCGACGGTCAGAAGCCACCATAGGGCAAAGGAAATCACTCTTCCTTTACTCAGCAGCTTTACGGCGAAGTGAATCGTCAGACTGCTTGAGAGCAAACAGATCGTCAGGAATACTGGAACCCGGAGGACATCGTGGGGCTGAGGCCCGGAAACGCTCTTGCCGATGTAGAAGATGTAAGCAACAACGAAGATGGTGAAAATAGCTGCCTCTGCGGCAATCAGGCAGTACATTCCGGCTGGCCCCCGGGCAGGAAGGTTCCATCGGGTGTCGGCTTCGGGCATGGTTACTGATGGCGCGCTCATGAATCTCTCCGTTACTCGTACTGCCAATCGGGATCTTCCGGGTGCTTGAGGTCCCACAACGGGCGGCGGCTCCTAACCTCGGGGATGGTTACGAAATTGTACGTTGGCGGGGGCGAAGGAGTGGACCAATCGAGCGTCCATGCGTCCCACGGATCGCTCCCGGCAACCTTGCCCCGCCAGTACGACCAAAGCAAATTGCCAATGAACACCAACACGCCAGCCGCCTGAAAGAATACCCCTACGGTCACGATGAGATTCCAGATGTCCCAGCCGCGACCCGGTTCGTAGGTGTAGATTCGGCGAGGCATCCCGAGAATGCCGGGAATATGCATGAAATCGAAGGTCAGATGGAATCCGATGAGGAAGAGCCAGAAGTGCAGCTTGCCGAGCGTCTCGTTGTACATTCTTCCGGACATCTTCGGGAACCAATAGTAGAAGGCCGCAAACAGTGTGAAGAAAATTCCGCCCAGGATAACGTAGTGAAAGTGCGCAACGACGAAGTATGAATTTCCGAGCTGCCAATCAAACGGCGCGACGCTCATCATGACCCCGGTCAGTCCCGCGACTAAGAACTGAAACAGGAAAGCCGCACAGAACAGCATCGGAGTCTTGAAGTCGATTTGTCCTCCCCACATGGTGGCGAGCCAGTTGAAGATCTTGATTCCGGTGGGAACTGCAATGGCCATCGTGGACAGCACGAAAAAGGTGTTTGCGGCCGAACTCATGCCAACCGTGAACATGTGGTGGGCCCAGACGCTCATTCCGATAAATCCGATGCAGATCGTTGCCGCCACCATCACCGGGTAGCCGAAGATCGCCTTACGGGAGAAAACGGGGATAATTTCGGAGGCGAATGCGAAAGCGGGAATGACGAGCACATAAACTTCCGGATGGCCGAAGACCCAGAAGAAGTGCATCCAAATTACCGCTGAGCCTCCGGCCTGAGTGTCGAAGAAGTGTCCTCCCAGGTAGCGGTCGACCAGCAACATCAACTGCGCAGCGGTGAGGGGACTGACGGCGAGAACGACCAGACCGGCCATTGTGAGATTCAGCCAGACCAAAAGGGGCATCTTTCCAAGCGTCATTCCCTTGCAGCGCATGCACAGGATCGTGGCAATGATGTTGATCGCGGTTCCGACGCTACCGAAGCCAGAAACCAGCAGCGACAGAATCCAGAAGTCCGTGCTGTGTCCGCGGGAGAATGTCTGCGCCGTCAGGGGGGCGTAGGCGAACCATCCCACGTCCGGAGCGTTACCGGCTCCATAGAGGCCATCGCCACCGACAAAGCTAAAATAGAGGAGTAGTCCTCCGAAGGCCGTCATCCAGAAGCTGAAAGCGTTGAGCCGGGGAAATGCCATGTCGCGCGCGCCAATCATTAGAGGAATCAAATAGTTCGCGAATCCAAACAGGATCGGCATCGCCACGAAGAAAATCATGGTCGTTCCATGCATCGTGAACATCCGGTTGAACACCTGAGGCGAGACGAAACCGTTATGCGGACGAATGAGCTGGATGCGTATGATGGTCGCTTCCACGCCCCCGAAGGCGAGAAAGAGCAACGCATAAAGGATGTAAAGAATACCCAGCCGTTTGTGATCGACGGTGGTCACCCATTCGTGGAGTTTCTCCACGAGAGGGCGGCGGCTCACCTCGGTCTTGGCCCATGCGATCGATTGAGTCGACATTAGTGAAGCGTCTCCAGATATGAAGTCACTGCCATCAGGTCCGGGCCGCTAAGTCCCATTGCCGGCATCTTGGATCCAGGTTTGATTGTGCCGGGGTCTTGAATCCATCGCCGCAGATTTTCCGGTGTGTTCGGGGCCGCTCCGGAAGCGATTGTGTCGCGGCTCATCAAATGGGTCAGGTCGGGGCCGAAGCGCCCATTTGCTACGGTACCCGCCACTGTGTGGCAGTTGATGCATGCCGTCCGCTCGAAGATCGTCTGCCCTTCCGAAGCAGCGGCACTGACCCGCGCAGGCCCGCTTTGCTCTTGAATCCAGCGGTCGAAATCTTCTCGCGAGTCGACGTACACGCGAAGCAGCATTTTTGCATGTTGCGTTCCGCAGTATTGCGCGCACTGTCCAAGGTAAAGGCCAGTCTCGTGCGGGTCCACCCACATACTGTTGGGATGGTTTGGTATCAGGTCCGTCTTGCCTGCCAAGCGAGGCACCCAGAAGCTGTGATCCGTGTCGGCGGAAAGGAGCGTGAGGAAAGTCGGTGCCGGATGCTCCGTGTCACTTACCGGAATGTGCAGTTCATTCGCGGTCACCACGTTCAGTGACGGATATCGATACTCCCACCAGAATTGGTGCCCGATGACCGTGACTTCGACCGCGTTCCTTGGAGGGGATGCGTTTTGGATGGAGGCGATTACACGCGCAGCGGCCAGAAATAGGGCCACAACGATGAGGATCGGAATGACCGTCCACGCTAGTTCTACCTGCATGCTCCCGTACACCTGTGCCGGCTCACGCCCGTCGCTGGCCCTCTTCTTTCTGAACTTCACGACCGCGTAGGCTAACAAGCCGAAAACGACCACGAAAATGCTTCCGGTCACCATCAATACAAAGCGAGACAGGTCAAAGATCGACTGGGCCGGCGTCGACACCGGAGCGAAGATATTCGTTGGACTGAGCGACGGCACCGCCGGCGCTGCGAACCCGCCAACCACAGACCCACAGAAGGGAAGCACTTGTCGCGCGAGGATGTCGAGAGATCGCACCACACGAGCGTTAGTGACCCTTCGCTGCCCGTTCACAGACTTCCTCCCGACGTATGGGTCATGTAACTCTTAGTGCTCTGCATAGCCCGCTCCTTTGTTTTGCGAAATAGAACCTAACCCGCTTAGCCGAATCAGCGTAATATGTTCGTCGTCGCTAATTCGACTATTTCGCTCCCCTGTCCGTTGAGGATTGCCTTCAGCATATAGAGCGTGAAACCCTTCGCCATGGCTGCGCTGATCTTTGGAGGCATGGACAGTTCCGCCCGATTCACGACCGCGTCGACCAGCACCGGGCCATCGTGCGCAAGTGCGTCAGCTATCGCAGGTTCGACCTCACTGGGATGTTCAACACGAATGCCACGAATTCCTACAGCTTCGGCCATAGCCGCAAAGTTGGGGTTCTTCAAATCGGTGCCGGTGCTCAGGAAGCCGGTTGCCCTCTGCTCTAGTTCGATAAAACTCAGGGCGCCGTTGTTGAAGACGATGACCTTTACCGGTAACCCGAGCTGTACAAGGCTGAGGAAATCACCCATCAACATCGTGAAACCACCATCGCCCGAGAAAGAAACGACCTGCCGATTGGGAAACGCCTTTTGCGCGCCGATCGACTGCGCCATCGCATTTGCCATGGAGCCGTGCCAGAACGAACCGAGCAGCCTGCGCCGACCGTTCATGGAGAGATAGCGTGCCGCCCAAACTGTCGGAAGCCCCACATCGCAGGTGAAGATGGCGTCCTCAGCCGCCAGGCGGTTAACCGTCTTGGCGACATACTGTGGATGAATGAGTGTCTGCGACGATCCTTCTTTGGCCAAATCATCCAACTCCCGGCGTGCTCGCTGGTAATGCGCGACTGCCTTCCGCAGAAAGGAATCGTCTGCCTTCGGCTGAAGTTGCGGTAGCAGGAGCGTCAATGTCGAGGTAACGTCGCCCACAATCCCTAGGCTGAGGCGTGTCCGCCGGCCAAGATTTTCAGGCAGGATATCCACCTGGACAACTTGCGCATCCTTGGATTCCGGGAAAAACTGCTGGTACGGAAAGTCCGTCCCAAGCATCAGCAGGACATCGCATTCGCGCATGGCATGATAACCAGACGAGATACCAATAAGGCCTGTGAGCCCCACTTGGTACGGATTATTCCCTTCCAGGTGCTCCTTACCCTTTAGCGCCATTACGATCGGGGCTTTGAGCTTTTCTGCGAGCTGAAGTACCTGTTCCTGCGCACCCGCGCAACCTGAGCCACACAGAAGTGTGATGCGGCTGTTGACGTTCAGCAGATCAGCGAGCCGGTTGACATCGCTCTCTGAGGGAACTAGCGCCGGTCTTGTGAATAGGACGTCCGACGGCTGCGGCGTATCGCCCACTGCCGGCTGCAACGCTACATCTCCCGGGATCACGATCACGGAAACACCGCGTTTCCCGATTGCCTCACGGATCGCGATCTTCAAAACACGCGGCATCTGATTTGCCCCGGAAACAAGCTCGCAGTAGTGGCTACACTCACGGAACAGATCCTGCGGATGGGTCTCCTGAAAATAACCCGATCCCATCTCTGCCGATGGTATCTGGGCCGCGATCGCGAGTACCGGCACTCGGTTTCGATGACAGTCGAAGAGACCGTTAATCAAATGCAAATTGCCAGGACCACAACTGCCGGCACATACCGCAATTGTGCCTGTCAGGTGAGCTTCCGCACCCGCTGCGAAGGCAGCTACCTCTTCATGTCTTACGTGCACCCACTCGATGCCACTGGTTCTTAGCGCATCGGTGATCCCGTTAAGACTGTCCCCGACGATTCCATAGATACGCTTCACTCCTGCTGCTTTCAGCGTCTCTACTATTTGGTCCGCGACTAATTTGCTCATAGTGAATTCAAGGTCCTTTGTGTTGTTTTGGTTTTTGTGCGCGGCCAGAACATCATGGCAACCGTCGTGGCCCCCTGGGCCGGATGGACAGTGATGATGGCGACTTGCATGAGTGTTCTTTCCGCGGAAAAATATGCACGTGCGATTCCAGGCGTGCTCGATGTCCCAAACGCAACATAAGCGGGATTTTGAAGGACACATCGAACTCCTTACCGAAGCGGACGGATGGTTTTGGTGCCCAAATGTCGAGCCAGTAACAGTTCGAAGGCGCTTCAGCGAAGGAACACGACTGTATACCGCGGTTCAGCTCCCCCTACACCGACATCCTGTTAGTGACGGCGAACGCCGAACCGTTCATGCGGGATAAAGCAGATGGTGCCAGCACGCACGTCACCTGCGTTGGCAATGACCGTGCTTTGAAGTGATGCGAGGACGCTTCGCTGAACTCACCATGAGCTCTAGCTACTCCAGGATTATAAACAGCATCGTGACACGCTTCCATGAGGACGAGCCCGCAAAAGTGGAGCGGCGCTCGGTTGCTACGCGGTATGGAGTTGAGCTCCTAACCTCCATCATGATTCTGCTATGGGGTTACCACATGGCCCGTGCGCAAGGAGCGGTCTGGGCGATCATCACGGCAATTCTGATTCTCCAACCCGGCCTCGACAGATCAATGAGCGCATCCGGCGTGATTATCGTCGCAACGCTACTCGGCTCTTCGGCAGGAACAGTTGCCGCGCTCCTGGTGCCGGGAGAGGCAGCCGCGCTTCTGGCCGGTGTTCTGGTCACTGTAATCCTCTGCCATCTGTTCCGCCTCGATCTCCACGTCAGGCTTGCCTGCTTGACCGTGCCTATCGTTCAGACGTGGCACCAGGGTTCGATCATTCACGTGGATTATGAGCGCATTGCCGCGATCCTCGCCGGTTGCGGCGTTGCCTTGATCGTGCAGTTTGCCGGCGTGCAGTTCCGGCGCCAGGTTAGCTGGCGCCGAACCCTGACTGCTCAGATAACCCCGAATGAACCTTCCAGATGACCATCCGTCGAGTCATTCCGCCCCTCCTCATGCTCTCGGTCGGACGTGTTTTCGCCCAAATCGCTCCTCCTTTACCCGATCGTCCGTGGCATCCCCCCAGCGAGCGGCAAATCGAAGACGACGCCAAACATCTCCGTGAATCCGGCTTCAGCGTTGAACCAGACAAGATTTACTCTTTAGCGGAACTGGTGGACTTCGCCGAGGAACACAATCCCGAAACCCGTGTCGCGTGGGAAATAGCTCGCGCTCAGGTAGCAGCTTTGGGCGTCGCGCGGAGCGAACTATATCCGACCGTAGCGGCTGTTGCACTTTCACAAATAGACCGCGAAGAGACTCCTTTTGGAAGCCAATTCTATCGCCAGACGCAGCAGACATTTGCGGGGACGATAGAGCTGAACTACACAATCTTAGATTTCGGCGCGCGGGCTGGCCGAATCGCCGCGGCGAGAGCAACACTCCTTACAGCTAACTTCGCATTCAACGACACGCATCGAAAGATCATTTACCAGGTTGCGCAAACCTACTATCGGCTGCTGAATGCCCTCGGACAGGAAGATGCCGCTCGAGCAAGTCTGACGAACGCTCAGACCGCACAGCAAGCCGCCGAGGATCGCTTGATACACGGCCTTGCGACTTTGCCGGACGTGCTGGAAGCACGGAGCGCGACCGCACAGGCGCAATACGATCTTCAGTCCGCTCTCGGTGCGGAAGAGATTGCGCGAGGAGATTTGGCTACCGCCCTCGGAACTCGCCCCACCGTTACGATTCGCGTGCAACCGATCGACCAGTTGTCAATTCCCGAGTCAATCGGCGATTCCGTCGATCAAGCGATCGATCACGCCTTCGACCAACGCCCGGATCTCTTGGAGCAGATAGCCGAAATCCGTAGGGCAAACGCAGGCGTCAAGGAGGCACGCGCCGCGTATTATCCTACTCTGACCTTGAGCGCCAGCCCTAGCGCGCAATCGCTGTATATCTTGCAGCAAGCGCTTCCTTGGGGCCACACCGCGGACTTGGGTGGCGGGCTAAGTGTAAATCTAGGCTGGACCTTATTTGACGGCGGTGCGCGGAAAAATAACTTGGCGAAAGCGGAAGCGAACGTCCGTGCGGCGCAAGCACAGGTTAATGCTTCCCGCGATCAGATTGCCGACGAAGTTTGGGGAGCTTACTCCAATGTGAAGACCGCGCTTCGCCAGCGCCAGGCTGCCATCGCGCTCCTAGAGGCCGCGAGTCAATCCTATGCCGCCGCTCTTGAGTCGTACAACTACGGAGTCCGAAGCTTCCTGGATGTTACGGCCGCCCAGAGAACACTCGCGCAGGCCCGCTCGACTGATGTGTTGGCGCGGACGCAGGTTCTTACGAATCTGGCAGATCTGGCATTCCGAACGGCGAGTTTAATGCAATCAGGTTCTCGGAAGGCCAAACCATGAATGGAAATAGGAGCATTCGCCTTGTCAGGTACGGTCTGGTTGTGTCTTCGCTCTCACTCGCGGGTTGTCAACGGGCCCCTTCCTTCGACGTACTGGGGTCGTTCTTTCCTGCATGGCTCGTTTGTCTGGGTGTGGCGATTGTGTTCACAGTTTTCGCCCGATGGATGTGCTTGCGTCTGCGCATCCCGCTCGCTCCTCCAATTTTGATTTATCCAAGTCTGACTGCTTTGTTTACCTTCGCACTTTGGTTTATCTGTTTTCGCTAGGTAGGAACCATGAATACTGATACGAAATCTCGCAAGCTGCTGGGCCGCATGGTCAAGATCGGCATCGCCATAAGCTCCGTGACTGGGGGTCTGGACGCACGCAAGTTGCTGGGCCGCCTGATCAGTATTGGCGTCGTGATAGCCGCGGCCGGTCTTGGCCTGGAGGTCCTTTACAGCACGAACTACTATCCGCGAACCGACGATGCCGAGGTGTTTGCAAATTTCATTGGGATTGCGCCCCAGGTGGAGGGCCCGATTACTCGTCTGAATGTGCGGGACAACCAGTTCGTGAAGCAGGGCGAACTGCTGTTTACGATCGATGAGCGCCCATATCGCTACGCGCTCGAAAACGCGCTGTCAGAGCAGTCTGCTCTCGAAGGCCAAATTGAAGACGAGCGGCGAAGGATAGCGGCGCTGGTCAGTGCCGTCTCGGTTGCACAAGCCAATATCCAGGGTTCCCAAGCGGACATCACCCGATGGGCAGCGGCTGTTGACCAGGCACGGGCTGATGTGGCAAACGCTGAGCAGGGTGTCACCCGGGCCAAAGCGGAGTGGACTTATTCGAATAACAATCTACATCGCATTGAGCCGCTGCTCGAAAAACAGTTCGTCACCGTGGATCAGGTGGACCGGGCGAGAACGTCGGAAATCGCTCAGGCAGAAGCGCTTAAACAGGCGGCATCGCAACTGGACCTTTCACAGGCAGGATTGAAGTTGGCCTTGGCGCAATACGAACACTCCAAGGCTACCCTCGAACAGAGCAAGGCCCAGCACGAACAGTCAATAAATGCAGTAACTACCCTCGAACCGCTCATCAATCAGCGCGGGGCGCGAGCTTCGGCGGTGAAAACCGCCCGCTACAATCTCAACAACTGCCGGGTCTACGCCCCGTTCGAGACACGTGTGACAAATCTGAATATCTCGGAAGGCGCCTACGCGCATGTTGGTCAACAGGTGTTCACGCTAATTGACGCGCGAACCTGGTGGGCGATCGGTAATTTCCGCGAGGGCCTCCTTCAGCGCATCGTGCCAGGGATGCCGGCTGATGTCTATGTGCTGTCGAAACCGAACGTGCGGTTTTCTGGAATAGTGGATAGCGTCGGTTTCGGCGTAACCCCTAGCGCCGACGACTTCGGCACCTTAGCACAGGGTCTGCCCGACGTACAGCGTACCCTCAACTGGGTGCATCTTGCATCGCGCTACCCGGTCCGGGTCCTCGTCAAGAATCCTCCTCCCGAGTTGTTTCGAGTCAGCGAGTCAGCGGTTGTG
>Ga0206991_10244_pt1 | contig 16671 bp, 18 predicted proteins | sample Alteio_BWMinCont_9_FD_153286 | JGI IMG/M metagenome (GOLD analysis project Ga0206991, IMG submission 153286) | Enriched cells from forest soil in Barre Woods Harvard Forest LTER site, Petersham, Massachusetts, United States -... | ecosystem: Environmental > Terrestrial > Soil > Temperate forest >...
GACTTGTACAGTCCGGCGAATCCCGCTGTCTTGGCGCTGATTCGCATGACTGTCGAGGCCGCGAATCAGGCTAAGATTCCGGTCAGCATGTGCGGCGAGATGGCCGGCGATCCGATCTACGCGTCGTTGCTGATGGGCATGGGATTGACGGAGTTCTCCGTCTCGCCGCCGTCCATACCGGAAATCAAAAAGATCATCCGCGTCGACAATTACGAACGCTGCAAAGAGACTGCCAAACAAGTTGCCCAAATGACCGAGACGGGCGCGATCACCGATTACCTGCGCACGCGCCTGAACGAGATTCTTCCGGGCGGACAGAAGTTTGGGATGGGGTGATGTGAAACGTGATTCGCGATTGCAAAATCGAACGACTTGGGGTTTACACGCACGCATAGCCCATACGCTTCAAATCCAACCTGTAATCACGTATCGCGTATTCACGTTTCATGTATTCCGAAGACAGTTTGATAAATCATCAAGATTGATATAATATCAAGCAATGCTGAATGAGCCGCTGAGCGCCGGCGCTGCCAAAAAGCTTGTGTTGGAAATTCTGGCAAATGGAGCGGTAACGTATTCGAGACACGCCCGTGAAGAAATGGCGGATGACGATCTTGCGGAGCTTGACGTAACCAACGTCTTGCGCGCGGGTCGCATGAAGATGCCGGCGGAATTTGAGCACGGAAGCTGGCGATACCGGATTGAGACGGCGAGTATGGCAGTTGTCATTGCGTTCGACTCGGAAACCCATGTGATCGTAGTCACAGCTTGGAGATACAAAAAATGAAGAAATGTGTCATGTGCGGTGGTGAAAAGTTTGAACGCCATGTTGGATCGTTCAAGGACAAGATGTTGGGCCTTCCTGGACTGACGCTGTTGGGCGTTCAAATCCAAACGTGCAAGACGTGCGGAGAAGAGTACGTCAGCATTCCACGCGTTGAACAGTTGCACAAGCTGGTCGTCTCCCGGATTGTGGGCAAGCGTGGCCGTTTGACGGGCCCCGAAATACGCTATCTTCGCAAATACATTGGATGGTCCGGAACCGATTTTGCCAGACACTTCGGCGTGCAGCCCGAGACCGTCTCCCGCTGGGAGAACGACAAAGATTTGATGGGACCTGTGGCCGACCGCCTTTTAAGAGTGGCGGTGACATGGAAGAAGCCAATCGCTTCGTACCAGATTGAGAACCTGCTGGACACAATTCAGAACGACCGTGCCGAGCCGCTCAGAATTCGGGTAAAGCAAAAGGGTAACGATTGGACGACAGCCGCGTAGTAAGGCGGATTGACGCGTGGGCGCCACGGATTTGCGGCCGTTTGCAAATCCGTGCCGGATCAACCAGGGCGTGAGTTCACCCAAATATGAGCGAAGTTTTTTTCGCAATTGAACGCAACGGACTGAAGTTCGATCTCTCCGCGAAAGGCACGGAGCAGATACAGCCCTGCTCCGTGGCACCCGGACCCATGCGCCTGTTACCATTATTCTTCTACGCCCTGGCTGGATTGGTGTCGGCGGGTGAAGAACCGGCAAGTCCCGCCAATCCGCTGTGGGACGGACAGGAATCCGTCGAGCACTACGCCAAGCGAGTCAACCTGCCACCCACGCAGACCCTGGACTTGGGCAACGGCGTCAAGATGAACCTGGTGCTGATCCCTGCGGGGAAATTCATCATGGGACCACCGGAGCATGAGCAGCCAGCGTTGGGCCAGGCGATGGTGGGTATCTTCGGTGGTATCTTGTTCATCGCGCTATTGGTGTTTCTGATTCGTGCCAAGAGAGAACGCAAGTGGCCGCAGTATTCTCTGATGTTTTCAATTGTAATGATGTTTGTGGCGTCATTTGGTGTGTGGGGCGGCGTGCGCTGGCATGAAGCATTGAAACATCTGGATGATTTTGAACTTATGAATGAGCACCCGGCACATGAGGTCTCGCTGACAAAACCGTTTTATATGGGGAAGTTCGCGGTAACGCAGGAGCAATACCAGACGGTGATCGGGGCAAATCCAAGCTATTACACAGGCAAGGACAATCCGGTGGAGACTGTATCGTGGAACGATGCGCAAGACTTCTGTAAGAAGTTGAATGCCCTCACCCCCAACCCTTCTCCCAGCGGGGAGAGGGGAGGTGTCCGCCTGCCGACAGAAGCCGAATGGGAATTCGCCTGCCGCGCCGGGACAAGGACAATATATTATTCCGGGAACAGCGAAGAAAATTTGGCTCGTGTGGCGTGGTACGGAGCGAATTGTAATTACACGACGCATCCCGTGGGTCAGAAAGAACCGAACGTCTTTGGGCTGTACGATATGCTCGGAAATGTCGAGGAATGGTGTCAGGACTGGTACGGGCTTTACGCAGTCGACGCGGCTACTGATCCGCAAGGCCCAGCACAAGGCTACAGCCGTACTTTGCGCGGCGGCGCTGTGAACCGTGATCTCTGGGACTGCCGGTCAGCTTGCCGCTCATGTGAAAATCCCGGCAAACGCTACAGCTCCATTGGTTTTCGGGTGGTGGCGGCGGTGCCCAGGTCGCCATAACCCATTGTGTATTTTTCTTTGTGCAGGATGATTACGCACTGTTTTAGGGCAAACTCACAGCCGCTAATATCCGTATATAATGTGGCAGGCTGTTCTTACTCGCAAAGAGTTTCCTTTTTAAGATGTTAGGCAGGCAAGATGCCTGCGGTACTGGAGAAACTAAATGCCTGACAAACGGGCTCTGGTCACGGGCGGCGCGGGTTTCATCGGAAGCCACCTCGCGGATCGGTTGTTACAAGATAATTTTCACGTCACGATCCTCGATAACGTCTCTACTGGCCGCCTCGCAAATATCACTCATCTGGAACGGAACCCCAATGTTCGCATAGTTGTCGATTCGGTTCTCAATGAACGCCTTGTTGCCGATCTCATTGCTCAAAGCGATCGCGTGTACCATTTGGCCAGTGCCGTGGGCGTTAAGCTCATCATGGAGCAGCCGGTCAACACAATCGAAACCATTTTCATCGGCACCCATATCGTTTTGCGCAATTGCTCGCTCCTCCGCAAGCCAGTGCTGTTGACCAGCAGTAGTGAAGTCTACGGCAAGGGCGTCGCGGTTCCGTTTCGCGAAGACGACGATGTTCTGACCGGTTCGACGAAGAAACACCGCTGGGCATACGCCTGCGCCAAGTCGCTCGACGAATTCCTGGCGCTCGCTCATTTCAAAGAAAGCCGTCTTCCCGTCTGCATCGTACGGATGTTTAACACAGTCGGCCCGCGCCAAAGTGGCCAATATGGAATGGTCCTGCCACGGTTTGTCGAATCCGCGCTGGCCGGCGAACCGCTGACAGTCCACGGCGACGGCAAGCAGACCCGCTGCTTCGCCCACGTCTCCGATGTGGTGGATGCCCTGGCGCGAACGCTCGATACCGAGGCGTGCTTTGGCGAGGTCATTAACATAGGCAACGATCAGGAAGTCAGCGTCAGTGAATTAGCGCAGACGATTGTGGCGCTGACTGGAAGCCGCAGCGAGATTCGTTACATTCCTTACCATGAAGTTTACGGCGCGGACTTCGAAGACATGCAACGCAGGATTCCGTGTCTTGAGAAAGCAAAGAAGCTGCTGAACTATCGTCCGACCAAAAATCTGCAAACGATCATCCTCGATGTGGCCGAGGCCCAGCGAAAAAATTGAACAGCGGAAAGGCTGCGTAGTCGTACGCATTATTCACGGTGCCACAATATGGACATGTCAGTGTTTTATAGAAGATCCGAGTCGTATTTAAGATCCTGCACCTTCCAGTCGCCGCGTTGCTTTTCCAAAGTGAATGTCAATGTTGCCGGACCCTTTGAAAATTGTGCCGTATAAACGACTTGTGCCGTGGAAGCGCCATTATTTTTTTTAGCATTAATGCCGCTTAGGGTCTTACTGTTGCACGTATCGAGGGTTCCCCTTATCGATTTTTCAAAGTCGGCGAACTGTTGGAGCGTTGCTTGCTGTTTCCATCTGTCGCCGAGCATCGCGTAAGCGCCGCGGTAATCTCCTCTGTTGACGAGTGCCAGAAATTTGTCCGTGTAGGGCGTCACAGAAGGCGTGCAGTAATATATAATTCCAGCGACGCAAATAATAAATATCGCTCCAATATCCTTTTTCAGCCGCCACCAGAACCCCATGTAGTAGAGATCTTCGTGAAGTCTCCAAACGACAAGAAGCAGCATCCCGACAAGTAACAGCGATCCAACCCAGACGGCAATTTTCCTTTTATGTTCATCCATGCGTGAGTCCTACTTGGAGGGTTGGAGACTTTATGAAAAGAGACGTTACCCATAAAACTCCTATGAGCTATTATAAAGTGCGCTGTTTTTTATAGTCACGCGCGAATTGAACAACGTCGCATGTTATTCAGCCTTTGTCCGCCAACACTCACACAACAACGACGGAGAGGAGGGCCGGCGCGGGACGCCGGCGGTCCGTACGCGTCATTCGGCGGGCACGGGTAAGAATCGGTTGATTTCGGCTAATACAGCGGAGTTGCCGTTCAGGCGCTCGTGTTTTATCGACGCGCGGAAATGGTCGAGACGGGACACGAAATTTTCTATGTGCGAAACCTCTACGTTTGCAAAATCCACCCAGTCGCCACCGCCGCTTTGCCTTAGAAAATGAGCGTTCATATACTGTTCGTAATTGCCCAGTTCCGGAAGTGCGAGCACCGGTTTCCCGAGATACAACGCCTCGCCGACCAATTGGTTTCCGGCTGTGGTGATCAGCGCATCGCATTCGATCAAGTTGCGTTGAAACGAGCCGTGCTCGTGCGGACAAAAAGCCATTTTCTCTCCGCCCTGAAATGGCGGAATAGGCGGGGTGCCGTAAACGCGCGCTGGATATCCACTGGCACGAATCGCTTCCAGCAAACGGCGGTTGAGAGATTTGCGCAAGTACACCAGTAAAAATCCGCCGCGTGATGGAGTCGCGTTTGCAATATCGTCTCGGAGCAGAACCCCGACCTGCTTGACGCCATGGCAATTCGCTTTCAACGGCGGGAAGTAGAACGAAGATACGACCGTGCTGGCTTGCCCGGAATAAAACAAACGGACAACGAGCCCCATATACAGCGCGTGAACACGCAACATACCGGGAAGGCTGGACAAATCGTACACGGTTAGAAAATGCTGGTGATCCAGACTGATAAAGGGAACGCCGCATTCGAGCGCCGCGCGCGGCAACGCGGGTTCGAAGTCGGTGATGACCAAGTCGGGGCTTTCGCGCCTGATTTCTCCGGCGAGTTGGCGGATTAAGGGTCTGGCATCGTTGAGGTAATCGAAAAAACCGTTGAGCGTCCGGAACATATCCAACTGTTGGTTTTCGTCGTAAGAGAAGCGCAGGCCCTGAATGCGGCGTACGCCGATTGCGCTTCCTTCGTACCGCGGCTGCAACAGGCTGAATGCATCGTGTGGCGCAAATAGCGTAATCTCGTGGTTGTTTCGCAGCAGTTCGACGAGCGTCCAGGCTCGCGCGGCGTGACCGCGGCCTTCACCGGCCATGCTGTAGAAAATTTTCGCCACGCACGAGAACCCAATTTCGAAATCCAAAGCACGAAATCCGAAACAAATACCAAATCCGAAATTATAATGCGCTAAACAAGGGGGTTCGGATGTTTGGAATTTTGAATTTCTAAATTGGAATTTGTTTCGGATTTCGTGCTTCGGATTTCGGATTTCAAACTCCATACGCCCGATTCGTAGGCCTTCGCGCCGATCGACTTCGTAAACCGCGCGATGTACGAATAACGCCAGCCAACAGATTCAATCTTCAGTTCGCCCTGCCCTTCAGCGGTGAGGGTGCGAATGTAATCCATCAGCTCCGGACGGAAGCGTACGCCGAACATGGATAGCCAACGGACCAGCAGCGCTCGAAACGCGGCGGGAAGATCGCGCTGATCCCAAAAGTCGACGATATAGAATCCGCCACCGGGCTTCAAATTCCGGAGTGCGACGTCGAAGGCGCGACGCCACTCCGGAATCATCGACAAGGCGTAAGAGCAGAGGATTTTGTCGAACGGCTTGCTCAGGCCGAACGTTGTGGCATAAGACAGGTTTTCGGCCAATTCCCGCTTGAGCTGAATATGGCGCAATTCAGGCTTGGATGCAATTTGCGCATGGGCGGTTTTCAACATTTCGTTCGATGCGTCGAAGCCAAAGAGCTGCGCATGCGGCTGCATACGGGCGAGCTTGAATAGATTTCGCGCCGTACCGCAGGCAACTTCCAAAACGCATTCATTCTCCTGGACATCCATCTCTTGAAGCAAGCGGTCGCGGCCAAACAGGTAGTATTTTCGGGTGAAATCGTAGAAATGACGCTGATATCGGTACATCCGATCCATCTTTTCGACCTGTTGCATGACAATGACTCCGTACGCCTCGTAATCGTTCACCGCAGAGCCTCGGAGTACCACGGAGGAGCGCAGGTTTTTTAACCTTTATTCATTCTCTGCGTCATTCAACGGTACTCTGCGGCTCTGCAGTGCACCGCTCTTGACCGGGCGGGACGCCCGGACTACGGCGGTATATGATAGATATGAAAGCCGCCGTAGATTGCCGAACGGTCTTTCTTGAAAAGCTGCTTTGAACATTCCTCTTCGTACACAAACTGTTTCCTTAATTGTTCCGGCAGCGCCGAATCGATGGGGGATTGGCTCGCGCCGGTACGGAAGATAATGCGCGTTCCAGGCTTGCCGACACGCGCAATTTCACGCCACAGTTCTTCTATCTGTTCGCGTTCCATCCAGTCCTGTGCGTCGAGCAGCACGAACCGATCCAGAGAGTGCTTTGGTTGCTGTTTTAAAAAGGCGGTGATGGGAGTCACTACCGTGGTAACAACATGGGCGTTGCTTTTGATCAGCGCGTAATGTTCTTCCTTCAAGTAGTCGGGAATGGCGCGGCGGCCGGATCGGTCGTAACCGCGCGAGAGCGCCTGCCAGGTGAAGTAATTATCCTCCACCGGAAATTTACACGTCAGCCGTTTGAGCCGCTCGCGGTACAGGCAGATAACGTCCCAGTCACCGCTCATATCTTTGCGCAAGGCTGCAAGCTGGCGGGGCGGAATGCCGAGGCTGAATAAAATCAACGGCTGCTTGCCAATTAATTGAATGACCTTGTTGTCGAGAAACGGAGCGATCGTTTCATCGAACAGGCGCTCCTGTTCTTCAAGCGATTTGGCGTAAAGCAGCCTGGCCGGATCGCGCCGGAGTACTTTGGCCAGTTTATGGCAGAAGCGCAGCAGATATCCCAGCTTTGCATAGTTATAAAAATTGTTGGTGAAATATTCGATCCGGGGTCCGATTACTTGTTTGCGCAACCACGATCCGCCTTCCCAGAAAATACGGGTTGTCTCGTCCAGGTTTTGGCGAATGTATTGATAGTAGTTGGTTGTGTTGACGCTCGAGTCCGCACAGCCGAAAAACTTGAAGAAATCTCCATAGTTGGGAAGGGATGTCACTGCAGCCAGTTTCAACCGCGTCAGATAGATGTGGCAGCGATTGATATCCACGGCGAAGATGGCGGCCGGTTGCTTCTGCAGGTATGTCACCGTGTTGCAGCCGCCTGAAGCAATGGTTAAAACCCGGCTGTTTCGCTGCAGCTTCAAGGCCTCGAGATCAACGCGCGGATCCTCCCATATCTGATTGTATACAAAACCGTCGAACCAAACCGAAAAAAGACGTTCCATGAGAGTGGTGCGTGACTTTAACGAACTGGAATGAACCGCCTCGCGCACCAAATCCGCGTTGTGGTCGATCATGTCTTTAATTATCGGTATTACGTATGAGAAACGCATGAAGGAAGCAATAAGGTTTGGTTAGAAATGCATCCGAGTTCGAAATACCAATTGCCTCAGTCATTACCTTGTTTATAAGCAGTGCGATCTTCACGTTGTTTTCACATTTCGGTGAAACGCATGTTCGTGAAATTAGGGTGAGTGGTTTGCACATGCTAGTAACTGTCATTGGCGATCGTATTCACGATCTCGAGCTTCCACCGGAACGCCGCGCGGAAGGTGGAAGCGGATGGGTAAGGCGCCTCCGGCATTTGTTCGCGCTGCACGATCGAGATCGTAACGTGGAGGTCGTGGACGCCACCGAGCCGGGCAATACCGCCCACAAGTTGCGCGAACGCTGGACCGATGACGTGCTCCTGTCAAAATCCGGCATTGTTCTTGTGAACGCCGGAATGTCGGACGCATTGGGTTTTTGCGCGAAAAACGATCCATATGCGAAAGATGCTGCAGGCGCGGTTAGTATTCTCGACGAACTGTTCGCGCGCTGTAAAGCGCGATCGCCAACAACGCGGTTGATCGCAATCGAGCCGGTGCTCAATAGCATCGACACTTCGCCGTTGCGCAGCGGACCTGTCGCGAAGGCGTTAACGGCTTATTCGGCCGCCATTCGAGAGCTCACCGACCGCAATGGAATTCCATTCCTGCCGGCCGGCGATCTGATCCGCGCCGCCAAGCGCGTGCGGAATGACGATGAGTGGCTGGGTTGCGATCCGGCCGGCCTCGATACGTGTGGTAGCATGCTCATGGCCGATGCGGCATTTCGGATGATCGCCGGACTTACTACACCTGCGCCCACCGCGCTTGAACATGGCCAAACGTTGCTTCTGATCGGCGACAGCATCACGGACGCCGGCCGGCGCGGTACGGGATATCCATACGGCACCGGCTATGTTCGCTTGTTTCAGGGACTGCAGGCCGCGAGAGAGCCAAGTAAAATTGTACGCATAATCAATAAGGGCATCGGCGGCGATACGATCGTCGATATCGAAAGCCGTTGGGAGCGCGATGTGACACCGTATCGGCCGGATTGGCTGGTGCTTTACACGGGTATCAACGATATGAACACGATCTATGGCCGGCCCGTAAAAATTACTCCTGATGTTTACCGTGAAGGCCTGAACCGTTGCATCGCGAGTGTGAGGCGTGACCTGCCGAATGTGCGCTGTCTGCTGGTCGCTCCGTTCATGCTCACCCGCGACGATCATTCCGAATCTTACCGCTGCGAAATGTTGAGGAGGATGACGGACTATACTCATGCGGTCGAGTCTGTGGCCAACGCACAAGGCACCCGCTTTCTCGACCTGCAGGCTGTCATGCGACCGCTGATGGATCGATACGGCAACCGGGCACTGGGGAGTAATCTGGGGGTCGATAACATCCATCCCGGCGAGCTTGGCTGTCTCGCGATTGCGGAGTCGATGTACTGCGCCTTTGCAGCGTAGGGCTTGCGGGGCGTCCGGCTATATCATATATTTATTGAGAATGCGCTCCGTGCTGTTTTCAAATTTGGATAAAAGGAACTGATTGATGAGCCTCAAAAATATCGAAGCGAAAGTGAAACGTCTGGAAAGTGAATTAAAGAAGCAGAAAAATAAACTGGCACAATTGCGGCGCAAGATTCCGCCCCAAAAAGTTTCCGACTACACATTCCAGAGCGCCAAAGGGGAACTATGTCTCTCCGAACTTTTCGGCGCCAAGCCGGACTTGCTCGTCGTCCATAATATGGGCCGAAAATGCCCCTACTGCACGCTCTGGGCCGATGGGCTTAACGGCGTGTGGCAACATTTGGAGAATCGGGCTGCATTCGTCGTCTCGTCACCCGACGATCTGAAAACTCAGAAGGAATTCGCGAAATCGCGCGATTGGTGCTTCCGCATGGTTTCGGTCAAAGATTCGCCGTTTCCAAAAGATATGGGATTTCAGAGCGAAAAGGGCGGCTATTTGCCGGGAGTATCGGCATTTCGAAAAACACCAGACGGAAAAATCGTCCGCGTTTCAAAATCAACCTTCGGCCCCGGCGACGATTTCTGCGCAGTCTGGCATTTGTTCGATTTGCTTGCTGAAGGCGCAAACGGATGGGAGCCTCATTATAAATATTGAAATGGGGCATTATATTTTCAAGCTGGCAATCCTGGATAGTAAGTGCTGAACCTTTGAGCTTGCCGGCGTGTCTTCACCCATACCGTTGGGATCGTCGTTGATCTCTGTCCAGATCTCCAGAGCTATTTGCAAATGATCGAGCGTTTCGGCTGAATTTGATGCTGCGTTGGCGAGCGCTTCTTCAACCTCCGCGCGCTTGCCCATGATTTCGTAGAGCGCCGCCATGGACGCAAGCCCTTCGCCGGAGCCGGTGGCATAAGTTCCGATCGTCCTTTGACGCTCCTCGGCAAGGCGGTATTGTTCGACAGCCAGTGCGGGGTCGCTCGTTTCAACGCTTGCCGCCCATTCCAGATGCAAGACTTGAAACGCGTACACGGCCTCAAAGCTGTTCTTGTTTTCGAATGCCGACATCAGGGCATTGAAGCGCTGGGAAAACGATTCTATATCGCTCATATTTTTAGACTCCCAAAGGCGCCGCGGTAACAAAGCACTCTTAGCGATTTGACAATCGTTCCCTAAAAGGGAACATAGCCCTTGTCAAAGAGCTGAGAAAAAGGTATATTGCCCGTGCGAATAATCGCAAAGAGAACGCTGCGTGAGTTTTGGGAGAAGCGCCCCGATTGTAAAGAACAGCTCAAAGCCTGGCATGGTGAAGTGCAGGCTGCCGATTGGAGTTCGCCGGCAAACGTTAAAGCGAAATTCGGAAGCGCAAGTATTTTGAAAAATGGCAGAGTGGTTTTCAACATTTGCGGCAACAAGTACCGGTTGATTGCATGGATCAACTTCGACTTTAAGATTGTCTACATTCGATTCATCGGCTCCCATAAGAAATACGACAAAGTCGATGCGGAGAACATCTGATGAAAGCAAAGCTCATTAAGACGGAAAAGCAATACAAGGCGGCGCTGGCCCGTGTCGAATCCTTGATGAATGCAGCGGTCAAGCCCGGCACACCCAAAGGCGACGAGCTCGAATTGCTGGCAGTGTTGGTTGATATCTATGAAAACAAACACGATCCCATTGGCCTTCCAAACCCCATAGAAGCCATTCGATTTCGCATGGAACAGACTGGGTTAAGACAACAGGATTTGGTGCCGTTTATTGGCAGCCGCGGCAAGGTGTCCGAGGTGCTTCATGGAAAACGGCCATTAAGCATCACGATGATTCGGGCATTGCACGAACATCTTGCCATACCAGTGGACGTATTGCTTCAACCTTCTACTGTGATAAAGCAAATTCACCGGGCGCAGAGTAGCAAAAGGCATCCGGCAGTACTTACTGCATAATTTAATTTATTTCAAAACTCAAAATTCAAAATTCGTACTTCGCTTCGGCCTTTGCCCGATCGCTTCACCCCACCGTCACCGGCACGAGCGTCATGGTGTCGTTGCCAAAGATGTCGATCACCTTCACGGCGACGGTATAGCGGCCAGGCTTGGGGTAACTGTGCGGCACGCTCTTGAGTTCCAAGTCCCGGTCGTTTCGCGTGCGGAAGCTTTGCCATTCGTTTTCGAAAATGTACGCACCCGTCCAGCGCTTCTCGAACACGATGAACTCGTTCGTGGCCACCGGCATGACGAACGTCGCACATAGAAGATCAATCGCAAGTGTGATTCGGCTGGACTCATATTCCTCAAACCAACGTACACTTTCATGCACAATGTGGTAAGATGTATTTTGGTGAGATCGAGCCTATGTTTGTACGCTATTGGATGACCGAAGCGCCTTTAAGCACTACCGTTGACACGAAGCTTTACGCCGCAATGCAGCTCATGGAAACGCGAAAGATTCGCCGGCTGCCCGTCGTAAACGGTCAACAGCTAGTGGGCATTGTCGCTGTGTCGGATCTCTACCGCTTTATCAAGCCAGGCACCGAACACCGCGTCGCACTGCCCAGCGATACAGAGCGCGAATTAAACATGCTAACGGTTGGAGACGTGATGACCAAATCCCCCCGGGTTTGCGCTCCATCCACGTTGCTGGAGGACGTCGGCGAAACGATGCGCAAACACAAGATCGGCGCGCTGCCAGTCGTAAATGGCGACCGCCTCGTCGGCATCATCACGGAATCGGACTACTTGCGCGCCATGGCAGCCCTGTCGCACCTGGGCGAAGGCGTTCGCCTCTGTTTCCGAATTGCCGCCGACCGGAAAATGGAAATCTTCCACGCCGTTGCCCTGCGCTGCCACCGCCTCAATCTGGAAATCCTGACGCTTATGACGCACCCCATCGACAACGGCGCGCATCATATCGTCTTAATGCGAGTTCGCGGGGATAAGATCAACGACTTTGTTCGCGAATTATGGAAAGATCATCATGAAGTGCTGCTCGCCGAAGGAACGGGCGTGAACTGATTCATTATTTCACGGCGAACGGCTTACATGCTACAGATTCAACAATTCCACCGGCGCGCCGATGCCGACGACGATAACCCGTCCCGTATATTTTTCGGCGGCGGCATTCAAAAAGCCGCGCTTCATGGCCACGAACGTCACCGTCACGTCGGCGCGGATGGTCGCGTTGGACGCAAGGCCGCTGTCACAATCGAGGCCCGACGGCACGTCGACGGCGACTACTTTCCGCCGGCCGCCGGCCGGCGCCAGACGGTTACAGAGCTGGATTACGGCAGCCAGATCCGAGCGGACGTTGCCTCGGAATCCGGTGCCCAGCAACGCATCAACGAAGATGTCCGCGCTCTCGAGCTCCGGCGAGGCCGCGTCGAGCTGTGCCAGCGTCAACACGTCGCGCGACGGCAGGCCCATCCGGCTGGCGATGGCTGAATTGATGGCAGCGTCGCCGCTCAAATTTGCTCGATCTGCCGCTGTATAGATACGCACACCGACGCCCGCGATGTGCAGCTGGCGGGCGATGACATATCCGTCGCCGCCGTTGTTGCCTCCGCCGCAGAGCACCGCAACTGAATTTTTGCCGGCAGCCACCGGCTGTTCGTCTCGCAAAATCCCAAGTACAATATCGGCAGCGGAACGTCCGGCGTTTTCCATCAGCACAACACCTGGAATGCCGAGTTTTTCGACAGCGAGTTTATCGATACGCCGTATGTCGTCGCGGGAGAGTGTCAACATTTCGTAAAAACTCCTAAATTGAAAGCCGTGCCGTTAATACATTATACTCTAGTATCATTTTTCGATAAGTCTTGACAACCCTAGTATGACCATATCTAATGTCCAAAGATGTCTCATTGAGAGTATATTTAGCCATTTATCGAGAACCGGGGCACATTGCGACAATGCAACTCATGGTGCGCGACGTTGCCAAACTTCTAAAGGTATCGGAAAAAACGGTTTACCGTTGGATCACCCAAGGCAGCCTGCCAGCCTATAAGATCAACGACCAGTACCGCTTTAACCGCGCCGAGCTCTTGGAATGGGCAACATGCCACAAAATTAACGTCTCGCCAGAGATCTTTCAGGAGCAGGACGGCGCTTCGCCAATGCCGAATCTCTCGGATGCGCTTCAAGCCGGCGGCATATTCTACCGGATGGAGGGCTCCGACAAGCCATCCGTCCTGCGGGCGGTAGTTAGTCACATGCGATTACCCGACGAAGTCGACCGCGAGTTCCTGTTGCGCGTATTGCTGGCGCGTGAACAGTTGGCATCGACCGCAATTGGCGATGGGATGGCCATACCACATGTCCGCAATCCCATCGTGCTCCATGTCGCCAAACCCATGATTGCGCTGTGCTTTCTCGAGAAGCCCATCGATTTTGGCGCGCTCGACGGAAAGCCGGTGAACGCTCTGTTTACTCTGATCAGCCCGACGGTCCGCGCGCATCTGCATCTGCTCTCCCGCCTGGCATTCGCGCTGCGCGATCCCGGATTCAAGGAGGCCATCACCCGCCAGGCGTTGCGCGAGCAAATCTTCGCCGAAGCGCAACGCATTGAAATTAAGGTCAACACTCCGGCGTCACCGATCGAGCACAGAAAGGGATAAGCATGTCCTTGCTGCTGATGGCGGTGGGGATTCTTTTAATGGGCGGCATTGCCGCGCTCTTCATGAACAGTTCACCGCGCGCGGCAACACGCGCCGGTGTCGGTGGCGCAGTGGCCGGATGTGCGCTGGGATTTTTCGTGGCGCTGCGAGCCTTGCTGGGTGAATCCTCCGACTTCATTCGTCTGGAATGGACACTGCCGCTGGGCTCGTTCTATATCGCCATCGACGCGCTTTCCGGATTTTTTTTGTTGCCGTTGTTCGGGCTATCGGCGCTCGCGGCGATCTACGGCAGCGAGTACATGCTGGTAATGGTGGAACGCCCGTCCCGCCCGAAAGCTCCGCCACGCCGGCTTGGCGCGCACTGGTTTCTATTCAATTTGCTAATCGCCGCCATGGCCTTGATTGTGGTGGCGCGCAATGGCATGTTATTTTTGATCGCATGGGAAACGATGACCCTTGCGGCATATTTTTTGATCACATTCGAACACGAAAAGGCAAGTGTAAGGGAAGCAGGCTGGTCTTACCTGGTCGCCTCTCACCTGGGTGTGGCATTCCTTTTTTCGCTCTTCATACTCCTAGGCCATGGCGCAGAAACGCTGGATTTCGAATCGCTACAGCGTTATCCACGAGCGTTTGCGAACCTGGCGTTTGTTCTGGCCATCATTGGATTTGGAACAAAGGCTGGATTTGTTCCGCTACATGTTTGGTTGCCGGAAGCCCATCCGGCCGCGCCAAGCCATGTCTCAGCGGTCATGTCGGGTGTGATGTTAAAGATCGCGATCTACGGGCTCTTGCGCATGCTGACGATTTTGGGGTTGCCGCCAGTCTGGTGGGGCTGGTCCCTGATCCTGATCGGCACCACGTCGGGTGTGCTGGGCATCGTCTTCGCGCTCGCGCAGCATGACATCAAGCGTATGCTGGCGTATAGCAGCGTGGAAAATATCGGCATTATCACCATTGGAATCGGCGCCGGAATTTTGGGGTTGCGCTATCGGTCGTATGGTTTGGCTGTCCTGGGATTTGGCGGAGCGTTGCTGCACGTTCTCAATCACGCGATCTTCAAGGGCCTGCTCTTCTTATGCGCTGGCTCAGTGCTGCACGGAAGTGGTATCAAGGATATGAACCGTCTGGGCGGGCTGATCAAGATGATGCCCTACACGGCCTTCGCCTTCGCAATCGGAGCGGCTGCGATCTGCGGACTACCACCACTGAATGGATTCATGAGCGAGTTCCTGATTTATCTCGGCGCATTTCAGGCCGAGACATCTCTCGGCGCACGGAAGGCCATTCCACTGCTGGTAGCCATTGCAGGTCTGGCACTCATCGGCGGATTGGCTGCGGCGTGTTTCACCAAAGCATTCGGAATCGTATTTCTGGGCGCACCGCGCGGCGACGAGGCGGCCCGTGGACATGAAGCGGGTCCGGCGATGGTCGGTCCAATGCTGATTCTTGCCACGCTGTGCGGCCTGATCGGCCTCTTTCCATTTCGAATTCTGGCGCTGCTGAGGCCGGTGCTGACGCAAGTCACCGCTCTGCCCCAGTTTCTGGTTCAACAAAGCCTCGACGAATCGGCCAAGTCGCTTGTGCCGATACTTTTTGCCTCAGCGGGATTTATCGTCATGCTGATAGCGCTCGCGGCGTTACGTTCCCGCTTGCTCTCGAGCCGCACTGTCGCGCAAGCAGGGACATGGGATTGTGGCTACGCCAATCCCTCCGCGCGAATGCAATACACCAGCTCCAGTTTCAGCCAGCCGCTGACATACATATTCAAATTATTTCTGCGCACGAGGCACAGCATCTCGGCACCCACCGGTTTTTTTCCGTGCAGCGCGGCACTGACAACACAGACGCCCGATACATTCACCGAACGGTTGTACCTGCCGCTCTTCCGCGCCGTCGAAGCCCGCCTGTTAAAGTATCGCTGGCTGCAGCAAGGCCGCGTTCAGGTCTACGTGCTGTACATTGCGCTGACGCTGCTGGTTTTGCTGGTCTGGAAGTTGGGATAAGAACGACAGGGGTGAGGGGTCAGGGGCGAGGAACAACAACGAATGCAATTCGCACATAATAACTCGCAAATTGAATTACTCGTAGCAGCTCCTGGTTGGAATTTGAGATTTGTAATTTTCAATTTAAAATTGTTTTGTTCTCCTTTCGACTCCGTCATTCTGTACCCTCACCCCTCACCCCTGACCCCTGGTCCCTGACGATGCACCCATCCGCATTGATACCGCCTCTATGTGCGCTGCTGTTCTCGCCGTTGCTGCTGGGCATTATTAACAGGACCAAGGCGACTGCCGCGGGCCGTAAAGGGCAGCCGTTGGCGCAACTTTATTACGATTTGTGGAAGCTGCTACACAAGGGTGCCGTCTATAGCCGCACAACAAGTTGGGTTTTCCGCGCCGGGCCAATGGCCAGTCTCGCCGCCGTCCTGGTGGCATCGACGATCGTGCCCTTCGGCGCGCAGGCAGCGCCGCTATCATTTTCCGGAGACCTGGTTTTATTCGCGTACTTTTTAGGCCTGATGCGTTTTTTTACAATAATTGCGGCGCTTGATACAGGCTCGGCCTTCGAAGGCATGGGCGCCAGCCGCGAAGTTCAGTTCTCCGCGCTGGCCGAACCGGCTTTGCTGCTAGGACTGGCGGCCATCGCGAGGGAAACGCACAACCTTTCATTGTCCGCCATGTTCGCTGCGATCACCGTTGGAACATGGACAATGGCTGCGCCGGTGCTGGGATTGGTCGCCGCGATGTTGATGGTTGTATTTCTGGCCGAGAATTCGCGAATTCCCGTCGACGATCCCAATACCCATTTGG
>Ga0206991_10245_pt1 | contig 16661 bp, 13 predicted proteins | sample Alteio_BWMinCont_9_FD_153286 | JGI IMG/M metagenome (GOLD analysis project Ga0206991, IMG submission 153286) | Enriched cells from forest soil in Barre Woods Harvard Forest LTER site, Petersham, Massachusetts, United States -... | ecosystem: Environmental > Terrestrial > Soil > Temperate forest >...
ACACCGATCAAATGGTGCCCAAGCAATTCCTCAAGGCCCTCACCCGCCAGGGGTTTGGTCGCATTCTCTTTTACGACTGGCGCTACCTGCCGGGTGAAAAACCAAATCCCCAGTTCGTGCTGAATTTCCCGCGCTACCAAGGCGCATCCGTATTACTCGCGCGCGCAAACTTTGGCTGCGGGTCGAGCCGCGAGCACGCACCTTGGGCCATCGGGGACTACGGCTTTCGCGTCATCCTCGCGCCCAGCTACGCCGACATTTTCTATAATAATTGCTTCAAAAACGGCATCCTCCCCGCCGAACTACCGGAACAACAAATCGAAGAGCTCTTCAAGCGCACCGAAAAAGAAGAAGGCTACTCCCTATCCATCGATCTACCCAACCAAACCGTCAGCGACAACCACGGGCTAAGCTACAAATTTGAAATCGCCCCATCCCGCAAGGAAGTCCTGCTCCAGGGCCTAGACGACATCGGCACCACGCTAAAACACGAACCCGAAATTACCGCCTACGAAAAATCCCACGCCGCCACCGCCACAATGTATGACGCCGTCGACGTAAAAAACTATTCCCCGGCAAATTAATCGAAGCACGACGTAAATAACGCGGAGGGTGCCCCACCCTCAGGTTTATGGAGGGTGGTCTGGTGACCCGGAATCGCCAATAATTTAGCGGCCAAGCTTATAAATCAGTTATTGGGTTTTTTCCGACGCGATCCCCGCGACTTCCAGCAACGTCAACAATGCCCGCTTCAATCCCAGCTCGCGCCCGACCGGGTCATACCACTCCTGCAAAGAATGCGCCCCTCCGCCATTCCCACCAGCACCAATCGCGATCGCATCAATACCCATGGAAAGAGGAATGTTCGCATCCGTGGACGACCGCTCCAACCGCGAATGGTTCCCAACAATCTCATCCGCCGCACGCAGTGCCACCAAAACCGCTGACCCCGCAGCCAGCTCACCTCCAGGCCGGCTGCCCAGCAGCGCGACCTTCCATTCCAGCCGACCTTTAGAACGGTCGCGCGCCGACTCCATCTCATCGCGCACTCCCGCCGCCACACATTCCCGCAGCGCAGTCTCCAGCCGCCCCAGTTCCTCTTCGCTCTCCGAACGAATATCCACCTTCAGCTTCGCTTCATGAGGAATGGAATTTACCGACGTGCCGCCTTCAATCTGCCCCAAATTAAATGTCGTCCGTGGCGCCGTGGGAACTTTCGTATTAATAAATCGCACCGCGCCGCGCACCAGTGCGTTGATCGGATTCACCATCCCAAAATCGGACCAGCTGTGTCCGCCAGGCCCGCTGATGACCGCCTCCAGCCGCCGTGAGGCCAGCGCTTTCGTTGTGACATGATCCGTCCCCGAGCCGTCCAGCACAATCGCCGCCTTCAGATTTGTCCGATACGCATCCACCAAAGCGCGCATGCCCCGCAAATTTCCTTCGCCCTCTTCTCCCACGTCCGCGGCAAATACAATGGTCCGGCGCGGCTTAATTTTTGCCGCCTGCATCGCCCGCGCAACCGCCACCAGCCCGGCCAAGCCGGTGCCATTGTCTGAAATCCCCGGCCCACTCCACCGCTCTCCTTCATGACGAACCTTCACGTCTGTGCCGGCAGGAAACACGGTGTCGAGATGCGCGGACATAATCACAACTTCCTTTTCGTTAGCGCCGCGCAATTCCCCAACTACATTTCCGATTTTGTCGCGATGCACCGTCAGCCCCGCGGCGCCCAGCAGTTCTGCGACGGCGGCCGCGCGTTGTTCTTCCTGATAGGATGGCGCAGGAGTCTCCGAAAGTTTTATCTGCACTTCGTTGATGGAAGACAGGTGCGGCTCGAACCAACCGAGCGCCGTCTGGGTCTGCGGGTGCTTTGCAATTTCGGACACAGCAGCCTGGCGAGGCGGTTGAGCGGCAAGGGAAGATCGCGGCGGCATGCTTAGGAGAATAACCCAAACTAAAAAGTGTTTCATCGTGCGGTTTTCATTGCGCCGCTTCAATTCCCTGCCGATTTCTGGCAAAGCGTCAAGATCTCCGCATCCGTGAGCACCCGCGAAGACTTTTTCGCAGCGTCGTAAATGCGATTTACCAGCGCTTCATCCCCACCCATCCCGCGTTTCTCCAGCCAGTAATGCACATTCGATTTTCCGCTCATGGGACCAATCTCGATGACTTGCTCCAACCCAAAAAGATGCGCAGGCACTCCACTGTAAACAGCGTTGACCAGTTCCGGATCATTTTTGCGCAGCGCTTTGATGATCGCCGCTGCGTGTACCCCCGTCGCCGTGCGGAAAGCATCTCGCCCCACCACCGGATAATTAACCGGAATACTCGTATGCGTCGCCGAAGCCACTCGCTCGCAATATTCTTTTAAGCGCGAAAGATCCTGCCCAATCAACCCCATCAACCGCAAATTAACCAGCATCAACTCCATCGCGGTATTTCCCACGCGCTCGCCAAGCGAATTCGCCGCCGCGTGTACCTGGTTCGCTCCACCCGCAATAGCCGCCAGCGAATTGGCCACTGCAAGCCCGCGATCGTTATGCCCATGCCAGTCCACGCGAATAGTTTCGCCCGAGGGTTTCACAACTTCGTCCACCGCGAATTTCATCAGATTGTAAGCGCCGCTGGGCGTGGCATGCCCCACTGTGTCGCATAGCACGATGGCTCGCGCGCCGTTGCGAATCGCGCAACCGTACAGCCGCTTCACCGTATCGGGGTCCGTGCGAGTCGTATCTTCTGTCACATACATCGACGGCAGCCCGTGCTCTACCGCGAAGCGCACCGCTTTTTCCGTGGTGCGTTCCAGATGATCGACGGTCCAATCCTCCACCAGCCTGCGAATGGGACTTGAACCCAAAAATGTCGCCGCTTCGATCGCAATTCCCACCCGCTGCGATATCTCCACGATCGGCAAAATATCCGCCTCCACGGTACGCGCCGCGCAATTCGGCTTGATCTTCATCCGCTGGGTGGCAATTTCCTGCGCCAACGCTTCGGTATCCGCAACCGCGCGCGCCCCCGCGCCCGGAAGCCCAATATTTACCGAATCAATGCCCAGCGATTCCATCAAATGCAGAATTTCAATTTTTTCTTCCAAAGGAGGATCAAAGACAGAAGGATTCTGCAGACCATCGCGCAAAGTCTCGTCATTCAACAAAACTCGCGTGCCCCCGGGAATCGCCGGCGGAGAAGCCAAGTTCCAGTCGTAAATCAAATCATCGTTCATCCAAGATTACTGTAACCGATTTCTCGCGCGCCTTCGAATCAGCACAACGCAATGTGACGCGCAGGGTGCCCCGCCCTCGGCATTCGTGAGGGTGGGGGATGTAAAGTGGGACGAAGCGATATCAAGCATTCGGAGCTCCGTTAGTTGCGCGTTGACCCAAGACGCAGATTATCGCACCTGCACATTTACAAACCGACCTTCCACGACTCCTCGTGGACAACTGCCACCATCACCAAACCTTGCGCAGGAACCGTCGGCCCCGATTTAGAGCGGTCCTTAAGTTCAAAAAGCCTCTCGATATCGTCCGGCGTAAGCTTGCCCCTCCCAATATCCAACAACGTCCCCACCATTTTGCGCACCATGTATCGCAAGAACGAGCGCCCGCTCACCGTGAACACTAACTCCTCATTATCGACACTGCGCCCCAGTTCCGAAGAAAACACTTCGCGCTCCGTAGAGCGTTCCTGATCGTCATCCTCGGAGCCCGTCGACGCCGCGAAGGACGCGAAGTCATGTACCCCCGCAAATCGCGCGGCAGCATCGCGCATGGCCTGTTCCTCCAGCGGAAATGGATAGTGCAGCACGTAGCGCCAGATCATCGGCGGCACTACCTTGCCGCGATAAATCCGGTAACGATAGATTTTGCCTCTCGCCGACCAGCGCGCATGAAACGTAGGCCCTACTTCGTCGGCGCCAACGATTCGAATCGTGGGAGGAAGCAGCGCATTCAAAGCGCGTTGAAATTCGCTGCCGGAAAGCGGCGACAATGTTTTGAAGCTAGCTACCTGACCCAGCGCATGAACACCCGCGTCCGTGCGCCCCGCCCCATAGAGCAAGACGCGTTCCTGCGTCAAGCGCGCCAGGATATTTGTAATCTCGCCTTGAATGGTGGGCTTGTTAGTTTGAACTTGCCATCCGTGAAAATCGGTCCCGTCATACGCAATGGTCAGCTTGAAGTAGCGCATGCGGAATTAGCCGGCGAAAAATTCTAACAAGCAAAGTAAAATTTCAGCGGCCAACACTCGTCCGCGCATTGGCACTGCCACTCGACTCCGCACCACGCACAAACCGGCTGCCCGGCTTAACCACCGCACTCCCCTCCGCGCACAACGGACAATCCTTCGGTGGATAACTCGGGATCACAAGATCAAGTAAAGCCTTTGCGGTAACTCCGAGCTTGATCGCTCCGCCACTCCTATCGATCAATGCCCCCGCCGCCACCACCTGCCCGCCGGCGTCCTCCACAACGCGCATGGCCTCGCGCGTCGATCCCCCGGTGGTCCACACATCCTCAACCACCAGCACGCGCTGTGCAGCACGCAGCGAAAACCCCCGCCGCATGCTCATCGCACCCGTAGCATCGCGCTCCACAAATATTGCTGGCACACCGGCTCCCACAGGTCCGTCCCCCAAGCTTTTCCCCTCGGGCAGCGCCCGCGCGACTTGCTGTCCAATAATCAACCCGCCCATCGCTGGGGACACCACCGCATCCAGCTCCAGGTCGCCAAACAAAGCCGCCAAACTCTGCCCCAACTTTTCCGCAAATCGGGGATATTGCAGCACCAACGCGCACTGCACATACATCCCGCTGTGCAGCCCGCTGGACAACTCAAAATGACCGTGCCGGATGGCTCCGGCACTCTCAAACATGCCCATCAATTCTTCGCGTTTCAGCATCGCCTCCGCTAACGGCATCCCGCTCTAACCGTCGAAACGTTTGCAGCCTAGCCGCCAGTCTCTGCGTTGTCAAGGATGCACACCCCTGCTAGACTGCTTTTCATTCGGGCACGCCGCGCGCCGGTGTTCGTTAGCCCCCTTTTTTCGTAATTTATCTAAATCGTCGAAACAAAACGCGTGCCACTAACGTTTTACAAGTGAGTCCGACATTTCCAACTTCGTCCCCTGGGGACAATTTTCAGAGGGGTAAGGAATACTATGAGCTTGATGCGGGTGACCGCACAGCGGTCCATCTATCGCCTGATCAAAAAAGTGTCGGCACGGTATGCTCGCCCATTGCTGGCGGCATCATTGGCTTTGCTCATCGCCACTGCAAACGTCGCGCCCGCCTTTGCTCAAAACCCTCTTCCCAAACAAGATCCCACTAAGCAGGACCCCTCGCAGCAGCAGCCGCCTCCGCCCGGCACATATGGCAACATACCACCCGCCTCGCAAGCCGGTCCTGAAGCCGCGGCGGGCAACGCCCCTCCACCAGCGCCGGCAATTCCGGTCTCCCTGGGCTTGTCAAAATACAGCTATGTGCACGGTCCGCGCGCATTTCCAACTTTAATCGCGCCCTATAAGCCTATTCAAATTGATGAACCCATTGTGGGCAATTCACCTCGCGTCGACCAATTAATTCATGACGGCAAGTTGCAAATAACCCTGCAGGACGCTGTCGAACTGGCCCTTGAAAACAGTCTCGACATCGCCGTAGCTCGATATAACCCTTGGATCGCGGACACCGATATTCTTAGAACTAAATCTGGCGGCCAGGGCCGCGGCACACCTGGCGCGGACTTTCCCACGTCTCAAGCAGCCATTGACCCCTTCAATACATTTCCATCCTACGACCCCATCATCAGCGCTACCACTTCCATTGATTCGCGCACCACGGCGATAAACAATCCGTTCCTATCCGGAACCGGTGTGGGAACCAATACCTTACAGGGCTTGCACTCTCATGCCTCCATTTTTGACGTCGCTTATCAGCAGAGCTTCACTCCGGGCACCACCGTCAATGTTGGCTGGAACAATACGCGCTCTTCGTCCACCTCGGCTGCCAATTTTTTCAACCCCACCGTGCAAGGATCGCTTACCGCCGGGTTTTCGCAACAACTCTTGAACGGCTTCGGTTATTTCGTGGGCCGCCGCAACATCCTGATCGCTAAAAACAATCGCAAAATTGCCGATCTAGTTTTCGTCAACCAGGCCATCACCACCGTAACCAACTGCATTAACGCTTACTGGGAGTTGGTTTACGCGCGTGAAAACGTCAAGGTCCAGCAACAGGCCGTAGCGGTCTCTGAAAAGCTGTACAACGACAATAAAAAACAGTTGGAAATCGGCACCATGGCGCCCCTGGACGTCACCCGCGCCGAATCCGAAGTCGCCAGCGGCCGCCAAAATTTGATCGTCGCTCAGACCGTTCAGTTGCAAGACGAACAGGTCTTGAAAAACGCTATGACCAAGAATCCCTTGGCGGCCAATCTCATCAACGTCGAGATTATTCCCACAGACCTCCCCATTCCGCCGTCAGCGACCGAATCGGCGTCCTTCGAGGACGCCATTCAGGAAGCTTTCGTAAAACGGCCCGATCTTCAACAGCAGGTATACAACCTGAAAAACGCTGGAATCGAGGTGCACGCTACCAAGAACGCCTTGTTACCTACGCTGACCTTGAGCGGACAGTACAGCTCGTCCGGCCTGGCGGGAAATTCGCCGCTTGTCGGCCCCGGAGTTCTCGCCAGCAACCGCATCCCGATCGTCGACGCTAACGGGAACCCCATCACTGTCACCGGTGCGGGCGGAGCCCAGACGCCTATCTTTGAGTCAACCACCAATGCCCCTATCATCGGGACTTCTCAACAGGGTTTTGGCACCGCGCAAAATCAAATCTTTACCAATCAATTCCCCGATTACTTCGCATCGCTGAATTTGATTTTGCCGTTGCGCAATCGTTCCGCTCAAGCGGACAACGCTCGCGCCATGCTGACTCAGCGTCAGTTGGAAACTCAACTGCAGCAATTAAAGAACGCTGCGTTACTCGACGTTCGCAACACTTACATCGCGCTCGAACAAGATCGCGCTCGAGTAGATGCCGCCATTAAAGCCCGCGAGCTTCAGAGACAAACCTTCGAGGCCGAGCAGAAGAAATACACCTTGGGCGCCTCCACGGTTTACAATGTGATTTTGACTCAACGCGATTACGTCACCGCGGAAGGCGTGGAGTTGCGCGCGTTAGCCGACCTGAACGAAGCCAAAGCCAATTTCGAACGCGCCGTAGGCCGCACGCTGGAAGTGAATCGCGTCACCATCGCCAGCACCGGCACCAGTTCTGGTCTGTCAGAGGTCGAGCCGGAGACGCTAATTCCCGGCACCCTCCATGGCCAAGTCGTCGGTGCCGACAAAATTTTCTCTAACCCGACCACCCCAGCCGAAAAGTAATCCAGTTGGTCCCAAAGCTCCGTCGGGTGCCCACCTTCGTTTTTCTGAAGGTGGGAACTTCTGTTCAAATCAGTCAATTTGTACGATTCCTGCGAAATGGGTTGCCTATGCAGCTGATTCTCTGCACGCGTTCCCTTGCCCAAGCCCCGTCTTTCGCTTAGCATTAAAGTCCGCACCAGTTACATCGATTCGCAATGCCGTGCCAGCGGGAGCCGCGCCGAAATGACGGACAAATTAAAAATTCAGACCGAAACTGCCACGCCCGCTACACCTGTTTCAGCCCGCCGCCCCTCACCCAGAGAAAAGTCCTGGGAAGAAAACACCCTCAAGCCCACGCTTGAAAAAAGCCCGGAACGCCGCGACGAATTCACCACAATTTCAGGCCATACCATCCGCCGCTTGTACACCGAAGCTGATTTACCAGATTGGAGCCCCGAAAAAGATTTAGGTTTGCCCGGCGAGCCGCCCTACACCCGCGGCATTCACTCCACAATGCATCGCGGCCGCTTGTGGACCATGCGCCAGTTCGCAGGCTTCGGCACCGCCGAAGACACCAACGCCCGTTTCCGTTATCTTCTCGCGCAGGGCCAGACCGGCCTTTCCACCGCCTTCGATCTACCCACCCTAATGGGCTATGACTCCGACCACGCCCTTTCCGAAGGCGAAGTCGGCAAATGCGGCGTGGCCATCAGCTCGCTGGCCGACATGGAAGTGCTCTTCGACAAAATTCCACTGGCCAACGTCACCACTTCCATGACCATCAATTCACCAGCCGCCATAATCTCGGCCATGTATCTGGCCGTCGCCGAAAAACAGGGCGCCGACTGGAAAAAACTCTCCGGCACATTACAGAACGACATCCTCAAGGAATACATTGCGCAAAAGGAATACATCTACCCGCCGGAACCTTCCATGCGTCTGGTAATCGACACTCTCGAATTCGGCGTAAAAAATACTCCCAAATTTAATCCCATCTCCATCAGCGGATATCACATTCGTGAAGCCGGCTCCACCGCCATTCAGGAACTGGCGTTCACGCTGCGCGATGGTTTGGAGTATGTCGAATGGGGTATGCGCCGCGGCTTGGATGTAGACGCCTTCGTCCCGCAGCTCTCTTTCTTCTTCAACGCTCACAATGATTTTTTCGAAGAGATCGCCAAGTATCGCGCCGCTCGCCGCATCTGGCACAAAGCCATGGTGGCGCGCTACAAATCAAAAAATCCGCGCTCCTGGGCGCTTCGTTTTCATACTCAAACGGCAGGCTGCTCTCTTACCGCACAGCAGCCTTACAACAACGTTGTTCGCACCGCGATTCAGGCCCTCGCCGCCGTGCTCGGCGGCACCCAATCGTTGCACACCAATTCCCTCGACGAAGCCTGGGCCCTGCCCACCGAATTCGCCGCCACGCTGGCGCTGCGCACGCAGCAAATCATCGCGCACGAAACCGGCGTCGCTAACACCGTCGATCCCCTCGGCGGCTCCTACTTCGTTGAAACTCTCACCAATGAAGTCGAGCGCGGCGCCTGGGATTACATCCACAAGATCGACGCCATGGGCGGCATGGTCACCGCCATCGAACGCAGCTATCCGCAACGCGAAATCGCCGAAGCCTCGTACCGCTACCAGATGGAGGTCGACCGCAAAGAAAAAATCGTCGTAGGCGTAAACGATTTTGTCACCAAGGAAAGCCCGCTCGAAGTTTTGCAGATCGACGAAACCGTGGCCCACCGCCAAGCCCAGCGCTTGCGCAAACTCCGCGCCGATCGCTCTCAAGCGGAAGTCGACCGTCGCCTCAACACCCTCCGCACCGCCGCGCGCGGCAAAGAAAATTTGATGCCCTTCATCTACGACACCGTGAAAGCCTACGCCACACTGGGAGAAATCTGCGAAGCCATGCGCGATGTCTTCGGCACCTACGAAGAAGTAGCCATCACGTAATCCCTACCCCATGCCCACCAAAAAAATCCGCGTCTTAATCGCCAAGCCCGGCCTCGACGGACACGATCGCGGCGCAAAAATAATCGCTCGCGCCTTACGCGATGCGGGCATGGAAGTCATCTACACCGGTTTGCGCCAAACCCCCGAGATGATCGCCTCCGCCGCCATCCAGGAAGACGTCAACGTTATCGGCCTCTCCATCCTCTCAGGCGCCCACAACACCATCTGCCCACAATTAATGGCCCTCCTCAAAGCCAAAGGCATGGACGACGTAGTCGTCCTGGTCGGCGGCATCATTCCCGAAGCCGACATCCCCGCCATGAAAAAATCTGGCATCGCCGAAATCTTCCTCCCCGGAACCTCCACCCGGGACATCATCGAATTCATCAACAAGCGCCTCCCCGTTTCTTCCAACTGAAAGCTGGCCGCACAATTCGCAGTAATTGAACTATTACCGTTTTCGGAGTAATTTGCGTCATCGGTAATCGGTAACCCGGGGGGCCCTTGCCTATCTCGCCCGTTGACGCCATTAACCCGGCATTCCATCACACCAAACAACAACTCCTGCAGCCCTTCCGTTTTGGCCAGTGGGCGCGCCTGGCGCTGGTCGGACTTCTTACCGGAGAAATAAGTTCCGGTGGAGGCTGCAATTTCCGTTGGCCCGCGCCTCTACACCCCAAGCCGTCAGGGCATGTTGTCAACGCCGCATTCCCTCTCCCTCTGGCACACCACTCGACACTAATCCTCTTTTTGGTTTTCGCAGGAATTGCATTGTTTCTCTTGTTTCTTTACGTCAGCAGCGTAATGCGCTTCATTCTCTTTGACAGCGTAATTGCCAAGGAATGCCACCTCCGCAAAGGGTGGGCCCGCCATCGTGGCCACGGCTTCCAGCTTTTTGGCTGGCAAATTTTGTTAACGCTGGCCAGTTCCGCCGGCCTCCTCCTCATCATCGCCTTCCCGCTGGCAGGCGCGTGGACATTGGGCTGGTTCAATCATCCTCGCGAACACCTGCTGCCACTGGTTTTGAGCGGCGTTTTATTTTTGATGCTGTTTTCTGTTTGCCTGCTGGTGCTGGGCCTGATCTATGTCATGACCAAGGATTTTGTCGTCCCACAGATGGCGCTGGAGAATCTCAGTGCGATGGAGGGCTGGCGCAGGTTGTGGTCCTGGTGCAAGGCAGAGAAAGGCGGCTATGCCGGCTATATCGGGATGAAAATCGTGCTTGCTATCGGAGCCGGCGTCTTCCTCGCCATCGTCTCGGTGATTATTTTAATAGCGTTCCTGATTCCTATCGCTGGCGTCTGGGTTATCGCCGCGCTCAGCGGAGCAATCGCTGGGTTAACCTGGAATTTCTTTACCATCACGCTTGCGGTGTTTGCCGGGCTCATCGTGTTGGTGATTAGCACGTTTGTCGTGTCGTTTATTTCCGTACCCGCCACCGTCTTTTTTCCCGGCTATTCTATCTATTTCTTGGCGCCGCGGTATGCTCCGCTGGCCGCGGTGCTGTGGCCGCCACCTGTAGCCGCGGTGACACAGGCTCCCCCGCCAACGGAGCCACCGCCGTGGCCGCCCGCCACCAATTAGCCGCCGGTTATTAACGTTACGTTCCTCAACCGCCCTTCCCGCAGCGGTCGCAGTGCGAGTCTTAAATGAGGCCCTCCTCATTAGCGTCCACTCTAGAAAAACTCGTATACTGGATCATTATTTCAAACTCGCAAATTATAATTTTCGACTAGTAGTACGAGGTCCTGCGTGCCCGCTTCCGTCTTAAAAAGCACCGTCGATATAAAATCCGCAGCCGCCCAAAAAAATCACCGTCGCATCGTCGATTTACTTACCCAACTCAAAAACGAAGAAGAAATAATCTGCGCCGGCGGCGGCCCCAAAGCCGTCGACGCTCAACACAAAAAAGGCCGCCTCACCGGCCGCGAACGCGTAAAGAAATTGGTCGATCCCGGCTCCCAATTTTTCGAGTTAGGCATCTACGCCGCCTACGAAATGTACGAAGAATGGGGCGGCGCCCCAGGCGCAGGCGTAATCACCGGTCTGGTCCGCGTCTGCGGCCGTACCGTCATGCTCATCGTGAACGACGCCACCGTAAAAGCCGGCGCCTTCTTCCCCATGACCGCGAAAAAAGTAATTCGCGCGCAAAACATCGCCATCGAAAACCGCATCCCCACAATTTATCTAGTCGACTCCGCCGGCATTTTTCTTCCCTTACAGGAAGACGTCTTCCCCGACACCGACGATTTCGGCCGCGTCTTCCGCAACAATGCGGTGATGAGCGCCATGGGCATCCCGCAAATCGCCGCCATCATGGGCATGTGCGTGGCGGGCGGCGCGTACCTTCCGGTCATGTGCGACCACATCCTGATGACCGACGGTTCTGGGTTATTTCTCGCCGGACCCGCGCTGGTACAAGCCGCCATCGGCCAAAAAACTTCCGCCGAAGAATTGGGCGGCGCAAAAATACACTCGCAAATCAGCGGAACAGTGGACTTTCGCGAGCCCGACGACGAATCCTGTATCGCGCGCATCCGTTCGCTAGTCGACAAAATGGGTGCACCCAATACCGCGCCATTCAGTCACACCAAATCGTGCGATCCCTTATACCCCGGCGAAGAAATTTACAGCATCTTCACCGCCGACCCCGGCAAGCAATACGACATGCGCGACATCATCGCCCGCATCGTGGACGCCAGCGAGTTCGACGAATATCGCGCCGAAAGCGGCGAAACTGTGCTCTGCGGCTACGCGCGCATCGGTGGCTGGGCCGTCGGTATCGTCGCTAATCAGAAAAAACACGTGCAGGCCTTCGCGCGCGGCTCAGATCAGAAGCGCATGGAATTCGGCGGCGTGATCTACACCGAGTCCGCGGAAAAAGCCGCCCGCTTCATCCTCGATTGCAACCAAAACCGCATCCCACTGATTTTTTTGCACGACGTGAACGGCTTCATGGTCGGCAAGGACGCCGAGTGGAGCGGCATCATTCGCGCCGGCGCAAAAATGGTGAACGCCGTCGCCAACAGCGTGGTGCCCAAAATTTCCGTAATCTGCGGCGGTAGCTTTGGCGCAGGCCATTACGCCATGTGCGGCAAAGCCTACGACCCGCGCTTCATGTTCGCCTGGCCCACCGCGCGCTATGCGGTAATGAGCGGCGACGCTGCCGCCGCCACACTGGCAGAAATTAAATTGAAGCAACTCGAGCGCGAAGGCAAAAAAGTAGACGAAAAGCAAAAAAAAGAAGTTTACGAATCCATTCGTTCCAGGTACGAACATCAAACCGATCCGCGCTACGCCGCTGCTCGCCTGTGGGTCGATGCCATCATCGATCCCGCCCAAACCCGCGACGCGCTAATCTGGGCCCTCCAAGCCGCGGCGCTGAATCCTGAAATTCGCGAATTCAAAACCGGAGTTTTACAAACATAAATGGAAACCGTGAAATTGGTCGAATGCCCGCGCGACGCCTGGCAAGGATTGCCCGACTTCATCCCCACAGAATATAAAGTGGCCTATTTGAAAGCGCTGATCGCCGCCGGCTTCAAACACATCGACGCCGTCAGCTTCGTTTCTCCCAAACACGTAAAACAAATGTCCGACAGTGAAGAGGTAATGCGTCAGTTGGCTTCTTCAACGCATGCATGGTCTACAGATCGTGACGCGCCGGAAATTATCGGCATCGTCGTAAATGAAAAAGGCCTCGAGCGCGCGCTAGCCACCCCTGGAGTTACGACCATCGGCTACCCGTATTCCATCTCCGCGTACTTCCGCCGCGCCAATGCCAACATGAGCCGCGCCGAATCTCGCCGGTTAGTCGCAAAACTGAAAAAGGAAACCACCGCCGCCAAGCGCGGCCTGGTCATCTACATTTCCATGGCCTTCGGCAATCCCTACGACGAACCGTGGGGCCCCGAAATCGTCGCCGAAACCCTGGAGTGGTTGAAAGACATCCGCATCAACACCGTGTCACTCGCTGACACCGTCGGAACCGCCTCCCCGCAACTCATCGCCGATCTCTATCGCGGCGTAAAAGATCACGTCGCGGGCATCGAGCTTGGCGTCCACCTGCACAGCCGCCCGGAAAACGCCGAAGAGAAAATTCTCGCCGCTTATGAAGCAGGCTGCCGCCGCTTTGATTCGGCCCTAACCGGACTAGGCGGCTGCCCATTCGCCGGCGACACGCTGGTCGGCAATATCGCCACCGAAAATGTTCTCGCCGCCATCGGCAAAGCTGGCGGAGACCCGGGGATCGATTCCGTCGCCCTCGCGCCGCTGCTGCAAATGACCAACGAAATTCGTTCTAAATACGCGCACCCGCCCATGGTGCAGTAGTTTTGCAGTAAGCTTGGGGCCTGATCGCCCGGACGCAAATCGATTGACGCAATAGAAAGGCCAGAAAGAATTTCGCATGTTTGAAACGCTAAAACTGGATTTTCCCGGCGAACTGGCCCTCCTCACGCTCAATCGCCCAGAAAAGCGCAACGCTATCTCCCCGCAGATGCTCTCCGAATTGCAATCCGCATTCGACATCATCGAAAAAAGTCCCGCACGCGTAGGTATCCTGACCGGCATTGGCAAAGCCTTTAGCGCTGGCATGGACCTCGAAATGCTTTCCGCCATCGCCCGCCAGTCTCCCCAGGAAAATATGGACGACTCCCGTCGCATGGCGCGCGTCTTCCGCCGCATCTGGAGCTTCAGCAAGCCACTCATCGCCGCCGTAAATGGCGCAGCACTCGCCGGCGGTTGCGGCATCGCCACCCTCTGCGATTTCACCCTGGCCGTACCCGAAGCCAAATTCGGATACACCGAAGTGAAAATCGGATTTCTCCCCGCCATTGTCTCCGTTTTTCTCACCCGCCAGATCGGCGACAAGCGCGCCCGCGATTTGCTGCTCACCGGCCGCATGATCACCACTGCGGAAGCCAAAGAGCTAGGGCTCGTCAACGAGGTAGTAGCACCCGATCGCCTAATGGATCGCGCCAAAGAATTAGCGGCCGTCCTGATCGAAGCTAGCCCCAGCAGTCTCACGCGCGCCAAGCGTCTGCTTACCGCCTCGGCCGCCAGCACCATCGATGCCGATCTCGAACGCGCCGTTCTGGAAAACGCCCGCATCCGTTGCACTCCCGATTTCAAAGAAGGTTTGGCGTCTTTCCTCGAGAAACGCAAACCGCAATGGCGCGGCGACTCCGAATGATGCACGCGCAAAAAATCCTTCAGGTGAATCCTCATGCTTGAGTATCACGACGCCGCTGTTCGCGTGCGTTACGCCGAAACCGACCAGATGGGCGTCGTTTACCACGCCAACTATCTCATCTGGTTTGAAGTTGGCCGCGTAGAACTCATCCGCGCCCTCGGCATGGAGTACAAAACCATGGAAATCGCCGACGATTGCCACATCGTCGTCGCCGAAGCCCACTGCCGCTATCTTTACCCGGCGCATTACGACGAGCGCCTGCGCATTCGGACGCGAATTGCGGAAGCCAAAAATCGCACCATTCGCTTTTCCTACGAAATATTTCGCGCTGACGACGATCGCCTGCTCGCCACAGGAGAAACCGTTCACGTGATCTGTGGCGGCAATGGCCGCCCGAAACTTCTCCCGGAAAAATATCGCCGCGCTTTCTCCGGGGCTCTCGCTGCCCCGGTCGGCAGTATCAAATCATGAATAACATGAGCACAGCCGCAACCACGTTTACTCCATGAGCGTAATTCTCACTGGCAACGATCTGTCCTTCGAACAACTGCGCGCCGTGGCGCTGCACCATGAATCCGTCTCTCTCCATCCGTCGGCCATTGAGTGCATGAAAGCCTCTCGCGCGGTGGTGGACAAACTGGTGGCCTCCGGCGCGACCGCCTACGGCGTCAACACTGGCTTCGGCAAACTCGCTTCCGTGCGCATCTCTCCGGAACAGGTTGCACAACTGCAAGTAAATCTCGTGCGCTCGCATTCCTGCGGCGTTGGCGAACCGCTCAGCGAAAACGAAACCCGCGCCATGATGCTTCTTCGCGCCAACGCTCTCGCTAAAGGCCTCAGCGGCATTCGCCCGCACGTCGTCGAAACCCTCTGCAAAATGCTCAACGCCAAAGTTCACCCGCTGATTCCCTCGCAGGGCTCCGTCGGTGCGTCCGGCGATCTCGCGCCCTTGGCCCACCTGGCTCAGGTGGTAATCGGCGAAGGCCGCGCCAGTTACGACGGAAAAATTTTAGATGGCGCCGCCGCCCTGCAACGTGCCGGGATCACCCCGGTAGCTCTCCAGGCAAAAGAAGGTCTCTCGCTCCTGAACGGCACGCAAGGAATGCTCGCGCTGCTAAGCCTCGCGCTGCTTGAAGCCGATGCTCTCGTGAATGCCGCGGACATCGCCGCAGCTCTTTCGCTGGACGCGTTACGAGGCAGCCCCGGCGCATTCGACCCACGCATCATGCGGGCGCGCGCATATCCCGGCGCCGCCATCACCGCCAATAATTTGGCGCGCCTCAACGAAGGCAGCCAGATTCGTGAGTCTCACCGTTCAAACGCCAAAGACCCGCGCGTCCAGGATGCCTACAGCCTCCGCTGCACTCCACAGGTTCACGGCGCGGTACGTGATTCTCTCGACCAAGCGCGTGCCATGGCGGAAATAGAACTCAACAGCGCCACGGACAATCCGCTGGTGTTCGCACCATCGGCGCTTGGAAGCGGCACTGATGCCACATCCGCAAACGGAGACATCGTGAGCGGCGGAAATTTTCATGGTCAGCCCCTGGCGATGGCCGCCGATCAGCTGGCCATCGCCCTTGCCACCCTCGGCGGCATCAGCGAGCGACGCATCGAGCAGATGACCAATCCCCTCACCAGCATGCTTCCCGCTTTTCTAACTCCTGAACCCGGCTTGAACTCCGGCTTCATGATCGCGCAAGTCACCGCCGCCGCATTGACCAGCGAAAATAAAGCCCTCGCCACGCCACACTCCGTCGATTCCATTTCCACCTCTGGCAATCAGGAAGATTATGTCTCCATGGGCATGAGCGGCGCGCGGCGCCTCGCGCGCATGCTCACAAATCTCCGCCACACCATCGCCATCGAGCTGCTCTGCGCTTGCCAAGGCATCGACCTGCTCGCCCCGCTTCAGACCGGCCCCCGCGCCCAAAAAGCCTACGCCGCTGTCCGCGAAAAATCCCCCAAGCTAACCAACGACCGTTCGCTGGCCCCGGACATAGAAGCAGTGACCGCGCTAATATCGGACAATTCCCTTTCCAAGATTATTTCTTCATGACACCAATTAATTTTGCATCTCACAAACGTAACGTTAGACGGAGGGTGCCTCGCGCTCGTTTTTTAGCGTGGGCCTTG
>Ga0206991_10246_pt1 | contig 16632 bp, 11 predicted proteins | sample Alteio_BWMinCont_9_FD_153286 | JGI IMG/M metagenome (GOLD analysis project Ga0206991, IMG submission 153286) | Enriched cells from forest soil in Barre Woods Harvard Forest LTER site, Petersham, Massachusetts, United States -... | ecosystem: Environmental > Terrestrial > Soil > Temperate forest >...
GGCTACTCGCATCACGGCGCCAAGATGCCTGGGAACGTTTTACTGGCCTATTCCGCGGAGTGAAAGGCCGAGAAATCAGTTCTGCGCGGGCGATTCCAATAGGCTGAGTCCATTCTCTTCATGCGGCTGATCGCGAAATCCGCAGAGGGGGTTTTTCCGTACGTTTGCTCTAAGTCTCCTCGGAGAGTTGAAGGATCGATCAGGCCGGTGGTGAAATCACGCTGCAGTTGCTGATTGCGGAACTTCGCTACCGACGACTTGGTTCAAGGTTCCTCAGAGTTGTTTTCCGTGCACCAGCCCGATGCCCTCCTGGGCACCCGCGTTGAGCGGTTGTACTGCTGGGTCAGGCCCAGCTCCCAGTGTTAAGGAGGTGCGAAGCCTTCTAAAAAGTCATCAAGGATGCAATTAGCGGCGCTGGCGGCACGTACTCGGCATCCAGATCACGTTGTGGCTCGGTTCATGAGGCTCTGCTCAACGACAGGTTCGAAATGATTCCCGCCTCCAAGCATCGTGTACTGCGAGGCCAGCTTTGATTCCGGGAGACCGCGAAGTCATTGAGGACATCGCCAGTGTCAACGAATCGGCCATCAGCGCAGAGAGGCCCCGGTCATCGCGAATCTGGAGGAGATCGCACGGCAGTAACGGCGGCACAGAGGTTCTGTCCGATCGTATCAAGATCCGCATCACCACCTTCAAACGCCGGTCGTAATCCGCACGCAGCATTGGGCCGCGCCGGTCCGTGAAACTCTGTGATTGCTAGGCAGTAGTCAAAATTCAGCTTGACAGAATCTTTGTGCGGTGCTAAACCGCGGCAACAAGGCGGTGGTGTTCGGTCCACATTTTAGTTTAGATAGCTATCGTCTGAGCCTGTCATCTCGCTGCAGAAAAGGTGGCGTCATGCGCAAATTGCTTTTGGTTTTCTTGCACGGGGCGGGGATGTTGCTTTTTGCCTGTTCCAGCTGGGCCCAAGGAACGGCGCAAATCAATGGAACCGTAACGGATAAGAGCGGAGCTGTCGTAGTAAGTGCAGCAGTCAAGGCGACCCAAACCGAAACCGGAATCGCGCGCACGACGATGTCGAACGAAACTGGCGCGTATGCCCTACCGAATTTGCCGATCGGTCCCTACCGCCTGGAAGTGTCTGCGCAGGGTTTTCAGACTTTCGTGCAGACCGGCATCACGCTTGAAGTCGGGACGAATGCGGTTATAAATGCTCAGCTTCAATTGGGCCAAGTCTCCCAGACGGTCGAGGTTCAGGCGAATGCAGCGTTGATCGACACGCAGAGCCAGGCTATCACGGGCGAAGTGGTAGAAAGCGAACGTATTCTCGATATCCCGCTGAATGGACGAAACATCAATGACTTAATATTCCTTTCTTCTGGAACCACACAAGCAAACACCGGTTCAGTCAATAACAGCCAACGCGATGCTTTCAATATTAACACTATACCGGTGTCCGTAGCTGGAGGCTTGCCCTACGAAGTCTCGTTTGTTCTCGACGGGGCCTCGCACAATAATCCCGAGTATAACTTGCCGTATGCGGTACCCTTTCCAGATGCGTTGCAGGAATTAAAGGTTGATACCATCGCGATTGGCGCGGGGTCGGGGGCATTCCACTCTGCGGGAATTGTTACCATGGCGACAAAGTCTGGAACCAATTCATTTCATGGTGACCTCTTTGAGTTTGTGAGGAATGCTACGTTCAATGCTCGGGATCCTTTTGCAACCACTCCTGACACATTGAAACGTAATCAGTTCGGTGGGACCATCGGAGGGCCGATAAAGAAAGATAAATTGTTTTTCTTTGCAGCGTACCAAGGCACTACAATCGCGCAGAACAACCTTAACCTTACCTCGGTCGTGCCGACCGCGGCTATGTTGAGTGGAGACTGGACGGCATTCGCAGCTCCCGCGTGCAATGCCGGCAAACAATTAAACTTGGGCGCTCCTTTTTCAGGTAACAAGATTAATCCGGCGTTGTTCAGCCCAGCTGCGCTAAAGTTGGTCAGTCACCTTCCGACGACGACGGACCCCTGTGGCACAGTGACCTATTCGAATCCTGTGAATTCGAAGGAGCACCAGCCCCTTGGTAAGGTCGACTGGCAGGTGACTCCGAAGCAATCCATCTTCGTCCGCTACCTTTTTGACTATCTCAACAGCCCCGATCCTTATAGCCTGGATCAGAATTTGCTTAGTGCGAGTTTGAACGGTTTTTATGGCAAAGCTCAAGCACTTACCTTTAGCCATACGTATTTGCTGACAAATAGCCTCATTAATGTGGGTCGCTTCACGTTTAATCGGGTTAATTCAGTCAAAACGAGCTCCAACACATTCACCGACTGTGATCTTGGTATCGCGGTGTACTGTGGCTATGGGAATGCAGCTAGCCCTTCGGCCTTCTATCCGAATTCGGGTCAGGGGGACATTGAAAAGATCTCGGTGACAGGTGGGGTTCCAGCCAACGTTCATTCGGCGCCGGAGACGCTCTATAATCCTTCGATCACTGATGATGTGACTTGGACCCACGGCAGTCACCAGTTTACATTTGGGGGTGCGGTGGCGTTCTGGAGAAGCTTCTGGGCCGCGTGTGCATACTGCTCCGCGAACTTGAGCGCTGACGGAACGTTTACGGGATCGCCCTACGGTGACCTGCTAACTGGGCAGATTCACAACCTTAACCAGACCGATAGTGCGGGTCCGGCAGGTGATTATCATGCGGACTCTCAGTTTTATTTATCGTTTTACGGGGCGGACACGTGGAAGCTTACACCCCGACTAACCTTGAACGCGGGGCTTCGCTGGGAGCCTTATTTCGCTATCGTACCGCGGACGGCAAGGGGGTATTTTGCTACTCTCCAGACAATTTGCGGCAGCGGCGGTCTCGCCTCCTGCACCGGTGGGGTGCGGTCGCCGCAGTACGTTAATGCGCCGCCAGGTATCAGTTATCCGGGGGATCCGACATACCCCTACAGTGGTGTTGCAGACATGAAGAACGTGTTGCCAGAGTTCTCGCCCCGACTTGGGTTGGCCTGGGACGTAAAAGGTGACGGCAGAACATCGGTGCGGGCTTCGTTTGGACATTTCTATGATAATCTCCCCGCTAACTTTCCGATTAACACAGACGTCACGGCGCCCTGGGAAGCTAATGTCACACTAAGCAACGTTAATCTGGACAACCCCTGGGCGGGCTATCCAGGCGGTAATCCCATGCCGCTACCTCTGGGATTAAATGCAGCCTTCCCGCAAAATACTCCGTACGTGATTCAACCTTCGGCCACGAGAAATCCGGTGGTTATGCAATGGAATTTGAGCGTTCAGAAGCAAATAAAAGCCAACTGGCAGCTGTCGGTCAGTTATCTAGGTAGTGAAAGCTACCATCTGTGGCTGCAGGACCAGGCAAATCCTGCCGTTTACATTCCGGGGAACTGTGTAGCGGGCCAGTATGGTCTTACCGCGGCGGGCCCCTGCTCGCAGAGCGGGACTGCTCAAACGAATGCACGGCGCGTCCTAACTTTGGCGAATCCGGCTCTGGGGAACCAATTCTCGGCTCTGCCCTTGCTCTCTAGCGACGGCACCGCTAGCTACAACGGGTTGCTGGTTTCGGGCGAGCGACGAGTGAGCCGCGGTGTGACGATCACGATGAACTATACTTGGTCTCACTGTATCGGTGACGATGTCATATCGTCCATCTACGGCGGTACCGGTGGCAATGGCGGCTTCCCGCAGCCCAGTAATCGCAATTCTGGCCGCGGTAATTGCACTACGGCTTCCACAGACATTCGCAATGAGTTTCATGCAACTGCTGTATTGCGATCGCCAGATTTTGCCTCAAACCGAATATTGCACATAGTTGGTTCGGGCTGGACTTTTGCGCCGATTTTCAAAGTCTCGCAGGGTGATCATTTGACGGTTCTTACTACCAGCGACGTGGCCTTGAATGGAAACACTTCCGGTCAGGTAGCCCAATTGCTCCCAGGGGTCTCGCCGTACGGGAGTGGACTGCTATATCTGAATCCTAAGGCCTTTGCGAAGCCGACGACGGGGACGTACGGCAATACCTCATTTGGCGAATTTGTTGGTCCGAGCTGGTGGCAATGGGATGCATCGATTTATAGAGACTTCCGTATCCGTGAATCTTATAGAATCGAGGCGCGTGCAGAGGCCTTTAATGTAACAAATAGTTTTCGGGCGGCGGATCCAGTAACCTCCTTGAATAGCGGGCAATTCGGCCTAGTTACTTCTCAGGTCTCTAACGTAGTGAAGCCGGGTGATTTGGGTCCGAGGATAATGCAGTTTGCGCTGAAGTTTTTCTACTGATTGGTTTCAAAAGGCTGAGCTCGACTCAGATGATGCGAGGGCCCAAGTATGCCCTTCGCGATTCTCTTGCGCCTGTAAGCTCGCCCGACCGTGCGACCAGCCCCGAGTTTTGGTATCGAAGCGAGTAAGAGAGTCTACATCACAGCTTCCAGCCGGGAAATCGGGTTCGGCGGAGCCAGCAGGGTATAGGACGCTTCGCGGACGGGCCGGCTTCGAGTGCGCACGGTGGGCCCAGATCTTTGCCACTAGTTTCGCCGCTCTTCGCAGTTCTTGGGCGCGCGCGAAACGGCCGTTCGGGCGTCACAGGGAACTCAGCGGCGATGCTCTCCAGTTGACAAATGTTTCTATCGAATAATATAGTTCGTGCTAACGCTCCCGGTCTCGTGTGGGAGCGTGGCCTCCCACTCGGAGGGAATTATGCATGACATCCTTGGTTTTCAACGAATCATGGGTTTTCAATGAATTATGTTTTATATTGAAGTCCTAAATGGGATGCGCGGGCGCGGCATATCCTAAGTCAGGACGATGAGCCGCCTCGGCAACGGCGCACATCTGTAAAGATCGCTATGCGGGAGGGGTTTCTTCGATGCAAACAAAGCACATTGCAACAGTAGGAATGGCCGGCGTGGCCGTGGCCATACTGGGATTGGCTGTTTCCACGTCGGCGCACCACGCCTTTGCGGCGGAGTTCGACGCGAATAAACCTGTGAATTTCACGGGAAAGGTCACAAAAATGGAGTGGGTTAATCCTCATGCTTGGATTCACATCGACGTGAAAAAACCTGATGGCACGATTGAAAACTGGGCGGTTGAGGCGGGCACTCCGAATGTTCTCTACCGGCGGGGCTTCACCAAAGAATCCTTACTGCCCGGCACTGAGGTCGTGGTGGACGGATACCAGGCGAAAGATGGGTCGCACCGATGCAACGGCCGTGACCTTAAACTCCCAGATGGACGCACCTTGTTTCTTGGCTCCTCTGGAACGGGCGCTCCATACGAGAGCAAGGATGACAGCCAGAAGTAGCGAGGAGGACTCAGGTGAGAATCAAAACTAAGTCCCGAATGTTTTTGGTTGAGATGGCAGTCGTGAGCATTCTTGCCATTGCCTTGGCAGAGACGGCAGAGACGGCAGCGATCGGCCAAGCCCCTTCGGGCAGCTCGGCTCCTGCAGCGACCCACGCGGTGTCCGGCGTTACCAAGTCGGTCCCCAAGACCCCGTGGGGTAAGCCAGACCTGCAAGGGATTTGGAGTAACGAGGGCACTATCGTACCGTTCGAGCGCCCCAAGGAGTTCGGTGACCGCCAATTCTTGACCGAGGCCGAGCACCAGAAGGCTCTTGAGGATTTGGCCAAACGCAACGCGCGCGTCGGACGGGACAATCGGGCCGGCCGCGGCACAGAAAAGGACGTCGCTCGTGCGTATAACGACCTGTGGTTTGATAAACCGACCGCAGTAAGCTACCGAACGTCACAGATCATCGATCCACCGGATGGCAGGATGCCGGCTTATACACCCGAGGCACAAGAGGGAATCAAAAAGCAAAAGGATTACCTTGTGGCACTCTTACAGGGCACCTCAGGTGGCAAGCCGGGACCGGTCTCGCCGCTCCGATACCAGCCGCCGCCGGACTACAACCTCGATCGCATGAATCGGGCCGACGGTCCCGAAGACCGCAGCAGTGACGAGCGTTGCTTTCTGAATCCGCTTCCCGTGGCCGGTGGCGTGACGCGGATCGTGCAGAGCCCTGAATCGGTGGACTTCTACTATGACATCGGCCAGGGCACAGGATTCAATCGCATCGTACCGATCGCGAACCGGCCGCACCTGCCGAAGGAGATTCGCCAATACTGGGGCGACTCCGTGGGCCGATGGGAGGGCGATACCTTCGTCGTGGACGTGACGAATTTCACGCACGAGACGAATTACCGTGGTTCGCGGGAGAATTTGCATTTGATTGAGCGCTACAAGCGCGTCGATGCGAACACGCTGGAGATCACGATCACCGCCGAAGATCCGACGACGTGGGTCCGACCGTTCACCTTCGTCCGAGAACTGAAGAAGAACCCGGAAAAGCCGAATCAAGTCTACGAAGGCGGGTGCCAGGAAGGCGACTACGCGTTGCTCGGAATGCTCGCGAATACCCGTGCAGCGGAGAAGCTGTTTGCTGAGGGGAAAGGTCCCGACCCGGCGAAAGAAGACAACGCGTCCGGCGGCGGCGACGATAGCCCGAACAATCCTCTTACCGCGCCGCAGCCTCAATGAGCTAGACGCAGGGAAAAATTACGACTGGCAGAAGCCCCAAGGTCTACTCAGAGTGGTAGGGGTAGCTCTCGGTGAACCTCCTGTGGTGTAGTGCGCTGTGTCTTACAACAGGAATGAGGGCGAGAAGACAGAGCGGAGAGAAGGATTTGAGTTGAACGTCAAGGCGGATTTTTTGGTGTTTCTGGCCGCACTGACGGCCGCGAGCATGCTCGCCATGGGGTTGGCCCAGATGCCCGCTACTGGCCACCCAGCGATGCGAAGACAGCCCGAACAGTCCCATTTCGACGCGGTCTTTATATGACGTAGTGGCGAATTCCATCAACACAAGAAACAGGAGCCTGGGAGGGTGGGAATGCGAAGCCGACTCAAATACCTAGCTGCTTTGACTGCGAGCGCCACGATGGTGGCAGCCGTGTACTTCTTTACCGCAATTCCGTCTACGGCACAGGGACAAGCTACTACAGACCCCTACGGCGGACACCCCAATCTGAATGGCATCTGGCAGGCGACGGCGACAGCGAACTGGGACCTCCTAGCCCACACGACTCGTCCCGCCGTGGCGCAGCCCGGCGTCTACCCGGATGTGCCGGTGCTGGCGGCTCCAGTCCTGGCATTGGGTGCGGCCTTCCTCGTGCCGCCCGGCCCCGGCGTTGTGGACGGCAATGAGATTCCTTACAAGCCCGAAGCCGCCGCGATGAAGAAGGAGAACGGGGAGCATTGGCTGGATCGCGACCCCGAAGTTCGCTGCTACATGCCGGGGATTCCGCGGGCCACCTACATGCCGTATCCCTTTGAGATCACGCAAGGTACCAACAAGATTCAGATGTCGTACGAAATTAACGGCGCCAGCCGCACCATTCACCTGGATAAGGTCGATCCGCCGCCCGCTGACACCTGGATGGGTTTCTCGCAAGGTCACTGGGAAGGTAAGACGCTCGTGGTCGACGTGAGGAATTTCAACGACCGAACCTGGTTCTCACGCGCCGGTGACTTCCACAGCGACGCGTTGCACGTCGTCGAGCGCTTCACGCCGATCACTCGTGACGCGATCCGATACGATGTGACCATCGAAGATGCGAACGTATTCACCCGCCCCTGGAAGATGAGTATGGTGCTGTACCGGCAGCTCGACCCCAACGCGCGGTTAATGGAATACAAGTGCGTTGAACTGGTGGAGGAAACCTTCCTGGGCCATCTGCGCAAACAGCAACTGGTGAAGCACTGGGAAGGCGACACGATCTCGATCGACATCACGCGGAAGATTCCTGCGGGCGACAAGCTCTATCAGCGATGACGAGGTCGTGAAGACAGCCTGCACCTAACAGATGGATCGGGCCGTCGGGCGGACACGCTCTTTTCAACCGATAAACTTAGGGGACCCAGGGTTCGATGCGAAGTCGTCTGTTAATTTCGCTGGCCGTTTTGATGCTGGTGTTCTGCTATTTCGTGAAGGCGCCGAGCGGGGCGTCGGTGAATTCCCTCGGGAGTCAAACCCGTTTGGCCTCAGAGTCCCCTTCGAGCGAGTGGATCGCATTCCTCGCTTCTCGGAAGACTGTACCCCTGGGAACGATGCTCTTGGAAGAGGGAGGCAACCAGGGAATTGGACAGTCTCTCGTCGGTTTCTTCGGACGGATGGGAGATTCGCCCTGGAGCACAGGTCTCCACGAATCCCGGTATGCTTATGACTTCATCGAATCCATTCACGTTTGGACGCTGTGTCTATTCTTCGGACTGGCGGTGATGTTTGATCTGCGTCTCCTCGGCTGGGCCATGCGCGATGTGCCAGTGGCGGAACTGGCCGGGCGCTTACTGCCATGGACCATCGCGGGGTTTGTCATCATGGTCATCAGCGGGTCGCTCCTGTTCTACGCCATACCTCTGCGGTCCTTTCAGAGCATCTTCTTCCGCGTCAAAATGATCATGCTGCTGCTGGCGGGTCTGAACGTGTTGATTTTTCACTCGGGTGTTTATCAGCAGGTCGAAACGTGGAGTCTGGACGCGAAGCCACCTCGAGCTGCCCGCGTTGCCGGAGCCCTTTCTCTGGTGCTTTGGATCGGCATTGTCCTCTCGGGAAGAATGATCGCGTACAACTGGTTCGATTGCGATAGGCAGCCGCAACCTGCAATCATCAATTTCCTTACGAACTGCGTGCCAAACGGGTCGGGAAACTAATGTCCTTACTGGCTCTTTTCCACTGGTTTGAGCAGACGGCGATTGGCAATACCATCCGGCAATCACATTGGCTCTTTCCTGTGATTGAGGCTGTCCACCTGCTCGGCCTTGGATTTGTCGGCGGTGAGGTACTGCTTGTCGACCTCGGTCTCCTAGGCTTGGGTATGGAACGAAAGTCCGTGGCGCAACTTTCGAGAGATGTTGAGCCGTGGCTGATCGGCAGTTTGGCGATCATGTTCGCGACGGGTATTCCCTTGTTCCTCTCCGAATCGATCAAGTGTTATTACAGCTTTGCGTTCTGGATAAAGATGGGGGCGCTCTTCTCAGTGATCTTATTTACATTTACAGTGCAGCGCCGCGTGACTCGAATGACCAGCGCGCGGCCGTGGCTATTCAGATTTACGGCCCTCGTTTCCTTAATTCTGTGGTCCGCAGTTGGGTGGGGCGGACGCTGGATCGGGTTTTCCTAGTTCTCTTAGGACTTAGAAGCGTTGATCGAATGCGGGGTCCGGCATGTCGAAGGCGGTTCTCGCAGAAAGAGTTTTTTCCCGGAGAATTTTGGCTTGACAGCACCTACATGGAGTTATAGCGTGCGCGCATTCACTGCGTCGCTTTAATGTAAAACACCACGAAACGCCGAGCGGCGGAATTGGGAGTAGAAATTTCGGTTAAAGAATTTTTGCAGGAGGGGTGATGCGGAGACTTTTATCGAGGCTAGTGGTAGTTCTCTTTTTCTTTGGGCTCTTTGGGGGAATTAGCTGGGCGCAAACTACTGCCTCTATTGAAGGGACGGTACACGATACCTCCGGGGCATTGATTCCGAAGGCTATGGTAACGGTAACGAACGTGGAGACGGGGACGGCGCGGACGGCGACCACGGACGATCGCGGATATTACCAAGTGTTGTCGCTGCAGGTGGGACGCTATGAGGTCTCGGCCGAGGCGCAAGGTTTCAAGACGGAAATCCGGCAGGGGATTGATCTCACGGTGGGGCAGCAAGCGGTGATTGCTCTTACTTTGGAAGTAGGGCAAGTGGCACAACAGGTGACGGTGACCTCCGAGGTGCCTGTTGTGAACACCACTACCGCCTCGACGTCCGGGCTGGTGGAGGAGAAAGCAGTAAAAGACTTGCCGCTCAATGGCCGAAGCTACGATCGACTGATCACTCTCAACCCGGGGACGTCTTCTGTGACGACAAATTTGAGGCCGACGGCCGCCAATGTTTCACAAGGGTACCTGTTCAACGTCAATGGGGGCCGTAGCAACGACAATCTATTTATGGTGAACGGGATTGAGTTTACAGGGGCCTCCAGGATTGGCGCGATGCCCGGAGGGGCGAGCGGGCAACTGTTGGGAGTCGAGGCAGTGCGGGAATTCAACGTGGAATCCTCGACTTACGGGGTCGAATATGGCAAGCGCAGCGCCGGGCAAGTCAACATCGTAACCCAGTCGGGCACGAACCAGTTTCATGGGACGGCGTTTGAGTTTCTGCGCAACGACATCTTCGATGCAACGGACTTTATTACCAACGCAGCCGGCGGAACGAAGCCGGCCTTTCGAAGAAATGACTTTGGGGCGGCGGCAGGAGGGCCGATTCGGAAGGACAAAACCTTCATTTTTGGCACCTACGAAGCATATCGACAGACGTTGACGCAGACGAATCTGGCCATTGTGCCGGATGCCACTTCGCGGCTGGCGGCAATACCGGCGATAGTTCCTTATTTGGCAATGTATCCGCTTGCGAACGGGCCGGAACTGGGTGGTGGACTTGCGGAAAGCTTTAATCCGGCATCGTTTCCAGTGCGTGAAGACTACGGGAACATGCGAGTGGACCAGTATTTTTCAGACAAAGATTCCCTCTCAGGGGCCTATACAGTTGATGATGGCACCAAGCAAACGCCCTTTGCGGATCCATACAGCGGAAGCGTGCTCGCGATCCGGCAACAGGTGCTGAGTGTGCAAGAAACCCACACTTTCACAGCAAACACCATCAACACCGTAAGATTCGGCTTCTCCCGTGCCTCGTTTTTCTCGGATACCACCCCAACTATCCCCTTTCCTGCGAGCTTATCCATAGTACCCGGGAGACCGATGGGGTCAGTAACGATCGGGGGGGGAGGCGGCTCAGCAGCAGCATCCACTGTAAGTGTATTTGGAAACGGTGACGTTAATTCCCATGAGCACAGGAATTTATTCACCTATATGGATTCGGTGCAGACCGTAAAAGGCAGGCATCAGTTCAATATGGGTGTTTGGTTGCAACGGATCCAGCAAAACTCTGCCGGTGTCGAAGCCGCTTATGGGAGTGTCACTTTCGCTGGTTTGCAACAGTTCCTTCAGGGGCAGGCATCTACGCTTGCAGGTGGAGGACTTGGCGATGTGGTTGGTTCCCGGCAATTGGAAGCAGCTTTTTATGCACAGGACACCATAAGAGCTACGAGTACCCTCACAGTGACCTTAGGGTTGCGCTACGAGCCGACAAGTGGTTGGCATGAGATTGCTGGGCGTGGCCAAACCTCCGTTCTGGGTTCGAATGGCCTATTGGTGCAAACGCAGCCGAGCACTCTTGGAGGGGGGCTACAGAATCCGCTGCAGTATGAGGTAACCGGCCCCACGGTTATGCAGAATACATCCTTGCGGAATCTTGCGCCACGGCTCGGCCTGGCTTGGAACATCCTCGGGAAGAGTAAGACGGTGCTTCATGCGGGGTTTGGGACTTACTATAGCGAGTTGGATGACAGGAATTTCAGAATTACCGAGGCTTACCCCCTCAGCGTGGCGGCTTCATTCGCCAATACTACATTCCCACAGCAGCTTCCGGTACTGCAGGCATACAGCCCGCTGCCTGCTGGATCCCTATTGCCTTCTGGAGGTTGGGTCCCTAACGCGCGAACTCCCACCGTGCAACAGTGGAGTTTTTCAATCGAGCAGCGAATCACGCCGTCCACCGCGGTCACCGTCGGCTACGTGGGTTCGCACGGCTACAATTTAATTGACAGCAGCATTACCAATCCCACTCAATCCGTGATTTGCCCAGCCGCACCATGCCCTGCCGCATTGCCTGCCGGAACGCAATACTTTCCGTCAGCAGCCCAGAGCGCAAGGCTGTTTCCCCTTACGGGCACTGCGGGTTTCTGGGAGGATTCAGGACACAGCTCTTATAACGCGCTACAAGTGGACGCCAGACAGCAGGTTACCAGGGGAGTGAACTTCCGAGCTAACTTCACTTGGGCCAAAGCATTGGACAACTCTTCCTTCCCCGTGGGCGGTTACCAGGGCAATTGTGTGAACACGCAGAGTCAGGCATTTCATCCGGATGCGGACTACAGCGTATCGTGTCAAGACATCAAGTACCACTTTTCCTTCAACGGGGGGTACTCTTTGCCGATAGGGCGAGGAAGGGCGCTCTTCGGCGGAGTGGGAGGTTTGACTGGAAAACTGCTGAGTGGCTGGGAATTGAATGGCATCGTTACGTGGCAAACCGGGTTGCCCTTCTCACCCCTAGATGGCTTCAACAATTCCCAGGACGGAAACACCGGTACGCCAGATCGGCCCTCTTGGAATCCCAACTTCACCGGGAATCTTTATCCGGGGACTGTCAATGAGTGGTTTAATCCTAATGCGTTTGTTCTGGCCCCGGCGGGGACCTATGGGAATGTGGGGAGAAATGTCCTGAGGGGGCCTCATCTGGCAGATGGCGATGTCTCGCTGTCAAAGCAAACGAAATTCGGCGAGAGATACAATCTGACGTTTCGAGCGGAATTTTTTAATGTCCTGAATCGCGCCAATTTCGGGTTACCCAATTATACTTTGTTCCAAAAGGGCGGGGCATCGTCTGGGACTGGGGGGGTAATATCCACTCTGCTGACAGACCCTCGGGAGATTCAATTGGGATTGAAGCTGGGTTGGTAAGGGCCTAGAAACCGCAGGGACGCGTCGGTTGCTTAGGCGGTCTCTCGCCGGGGCGCCCCGGTCGTTTCAGCGATCCGGCCGCTTGGTCAGTGCAAGCGCCATGTTGTGGCGTCCTATGGCGGATCGGAATTCGGATGAATCTCATCTGCTCCCCAATCTGTTCGCTGTCAGCCTTGTTGAAAAGAGACGCCTTGGATCTCGCCCCCTGATGGGGCAGTATTCAACAACCGCCGGCATCCTGACCGCCTTCAACCAGCAGCTGGCCGCCAGCCAGGAGCCCATGCTGCCTACGCGCTAAAAATCGACTCAGTAACCGAGTCGAGACCAAAAATCGCAGTGGTGTTCAGTGGATGTAGTCGGTGACGGGACCGTTACGTCACCGCTCGGCTGGAAGCGAAGGACGACGCTGCCCGATCCTGACTGCAAGGCTGGCCATTCGTGGATGCCATCTTTCGGATGTCCCGTGCGAGCAAACGTTGCCCAGTAGTGCTGCATACGGCTTGCCAATTGCATCTGTTCCGCCGTGCGTGGGCCCGGTGGATTCTGAGCGTAGAGAAACCCGACCTCAGCAGTGTGCATCGATCCCAACTCAAAGCCAGTAGCGTCCGGTACTCCAGAGCCTCGCGGGTCGTTCAGCTCGTAGGCGAACGTCTGCGTGACCTTCGCTAGCGCTCCGCCGAGTTCCATCAGCATGGGACAAAAGCCGATACCATTCGGGATTCCGCTGTCGCTGGCAGCCGCACCGGCTGCATACGCGGGATCCGCAAACGCGCTGGGTGGATACTCGCTGGCGACAAGAGGCGCCAGCGGGCCGAAGGCGTTGTTGAGGTACTTCTGGAAATTCTGTTCTGTTGCGGGGAATCCCGTGGTTTCGACCGGGCTGCGCTTCTGCTCATCGTGATTCGCGCCAACAATCACCGGAATACGATCAATTTCTCCCGATTCGATAGCTTCCATGGGTGCCTTGGGCATGAGGTTTCCGCCGATGTTCGCTGTGGAGATGCCCAAGCCCTCCGACGCCGAGAGCAGAGCCGCAGCCGGCTTCGAGCGCAGGCATGAAGTGAACTCTTTAGGATCGGTGCAACCCGCCTTGGCCGCAAACTTCGCTCCCTGGAGAAGAGCTGTCTGGTGACTGACGATAAAGCCGGAGGTACCCGTGCACTCGCCGCTCTCGATGATCGCGCGCTCGAAGAGACGCTCCTGAAGGTGAGCTGTTATAAGGGTGCAGACGGCGATTCCCCCGGCAGATGTACCTGCAATGGTTACGTTGTCGCGGTCGCCTCCGAACGCGGCGATATTGTCATGGACCCAGCGCAGCGATGCGAGCATGTCCAGAAAGCCATAATTCCCCGAAGACGAGTGGTTGGATGTTTCACCATCCAGCCCGGAGAGTCCCAACCAGCCAAACACACCCAACCGATAGTTGGCCATGATAACGATCATGTCGTTCCCCGCTGCAAGCTCGACTCCGTCGCGGGCACTCGCAGTATTGCCGGCGAAGCCGCCGCCGTGAAAGTAGATGAGTACGGGCATCTTCTTGGCTTCTGTGCTGCCGGCGGGCCGGTAGAGATTGAGGTAGAGGCAGTCCTCGTTTGGGCTAGGAAAATCCAGTAGAGCTCTGGCTTGCACGCATGGCGCGGGGAATGTTGTCGCGTGCAGTGCACCGGAATAAGGTTTGGGTGGCAGAGGAGCCCGCCAACGGAGGTCGCCGAGCGGTGGGGCCGCGTACGGTACGGCGCGGAATTGCTCGACACGACCTACCGTCAACCCCTCAACCATGCCCTGCTTTGTGCGCACGAGACCACCGGAAGGTTCGCTCGGAACGGTTGCCGCGACTAGGGCAACTGTTAGCGCTATTGCAAACGGCATGCCGAAGACCGTTTTCGCTAGGAAGACCGGAAACTTATTGAGCATGGCACTGCTCCTGTGAATTGCGTTACGCAAGAACGCTTCGGCGCTCGAATTTTGATCGACTTCCTCAAGGCCGGAATTGTACACTCGCGCGTCCAAAGTTTTCAGCAGCGAAGGATGGGATAACCGAAGAAAGAAAATAGGGTGCATAGCCAAGGACGCCCATTGCGAACTTTCGGCGTTACGGCGTGACCCGAAGTCATACCCGTGCGGATAAAGGAACAACGTCAATGTCATCATCTCCGACTCCCATACGGCTCAGCTGTTTAGTTTTCCTCGCCTTGAGCTTTGCTGCTCCGGCCCGAGGACAACGGACCAATCCCGATGATCTGAAGTGGCTGGGTCCCGACGATGGTCACTTCCGATGGCTCAATGTGGCCGATTGGGAACAGAAAACGGGCGGCTTGCAGCCGGTCCGCCTGTCAAAAACGTGGCTAGACGAAATCCCCGAAGGATCTGCCGCATGCGCTCTTTCCACCGCGGGAGTTGCCTTACGGCTTCGAACTGACTCCAACAAGGCCATGACACCGAAATGCACGCAGCTTTCAAATCAACAGTAACTAAGCTAGTAGCCTATTTTCAGAGGCATGAGTCGTTTGTCGCTTGGGAATGGCGTTATGAAGTTAGGCGCGGCGTCCTGCCGTTGATACAGTGTCCGTATTTCGACCGGCTTCGGATTACAAGTCCGGGGGTCGGGCTAGCGTGAGGCTAAACTGTCAAAACGGCATGTCCGGCTCGACGCACGGGGAAGGGAAATGGAACGACTCCGGCGGAAGGTTCAGTGGCGGTCGCTGTGCTTGATCGATGAATCGAGGCACGCGGCACTTCCGGGCGATGGCTACCGACTGTCATCAACCGCAGAGGTCTGCAGCTCTCCAAGATACGATTGCGTTTCACTGATTCTTGCTTTCTGACTCCTAGATTCCCAGGAAATTGCTCTGAAGTTTCAGATAGCCGTGTTCGGTGGCCCAAAGATTAAGGGGGATTGTTGCCAGTTCGTCCACCACAGGCACGGCGTGCCCATCCTTGGTTAGATCAACCGTTTTGATATAGCTGTGGCAGGCGTCGCACGCTTCAACCCGCACGTGGCTGAACTCTTTCGCGGAGTAAACGGCGAGCTTGTGCACGTCTTCTTCGCCGCACGCGGGGCACACAATCCGCCGGTACTCCCACTCCGTTGCGCACAGCGAGCAAATTAGCGAGCGCTTCCCTCCGTCGCCTTCGGGCCGCAGCGCCCCCACCTGCGGTTTGCTGCCGCAGAGCGGACAGACGGAAGGCGTGCCATTCGGTACCCTCCACTCCGCGTAATCCGCAAGATATTCGGCGTACGGTTGCAAGAAGATCCATGAGAGCAGGGCTTCCGCCGGTTCGATAGATGCCAGCGATCCCGAGCCCGCATCCCAGAACCTCTCGAGGATCTCCCGCCAGTGGCCGTCAGATTGCTCACCCAGTTCGCCTGCGAAATGCGAAAGAGGGGATGGAGCGATCTGCACAATCAGCGAGAGGAATGAAGCGAATCGCGGAAGAAGCAGAAATGGGTCGAATTCCCGCCGCAGAGCTCCGGAAGCCCTAGCCACCTTCGATCGGCCGCACGCAACTTCGAACTCAGAGTACAGCGACTTCTGAAATCGAGCGAGGCGCTCGTAAAAACGGAGGCCTTCCGCCGCAAAGGGGTGAACCGCGGCTAATTCTCCGGCGCGCTGGACGCGCGCATCCCACTTTCGGCTACTCATTTCTTCGCCGCGGCATCTCGCAGCAAGTGTTCATACCAGACGCGATGATACCTCTTCGCCCAGCCAACCGAGACATCGCCGCGAATCACGGAGCCGAAGGCGCCCCGTTCCATCGCGGTGCCCATGTAGACATGAATGATGAACAGCCCAATCGTGAGCAAGGCGGCTGCGGGATGGACGATCACCGCAAAATAGCGCAGGTAGCGGAGATTCCAGGGAACCAAGTGGGAAAACCACAGGATCAGACCGGAGAGAAGCAGCAGGATTCCACACCAGAAAAATCCCCAGAACAGGATTTTCTGTCCGGCGTTAAAGCGATCGGCGG
>Ga0206991_10248_pt1 | contig 16582 bp, 16 predicted proteins | sample Alteio_BWMinCont_9_FD_153286 | JGI IMG/M metagenome (GOLD analysis project Ga0206991, IMG submission 153286) | Enriched cells from forest soil in Barre Woods Harvard Forest LTER site, Petersham, Massachusetts, United States -... | ecosystem: Environmental > Terrestrial > Soil > Temperate forest >...
CCGCGTGACAGATGGCTGCGATCGGCTTGTCGGCGGTGGAGAAATGACGCACTATTTCGAGCACTCGCGCGTTTAGCCGGATATACTCGGGCGCGCGCCCGCCTGGAACCACCAAACCGTCGTAATCCTCGGGCCGGACTTCGTCGAAAGCCGCGTTCAAAGTGAAATTGTGACCCCGCTTCTCGCTGTACGTCTGGTCGCCCTCAAAATCGTGGATCGCGGTACGCACCGAATCGCCGGCTCGCTTGCCGGGACAAACCGCGTGAACCACGTGCCCCACCATGAGCAGCGCCTGGAACGGCACCATCACCTCATAGTCCTCTACGTAATCGCCGACCAGCATCAACAGGTTCTTTGCAGCCATTTCAATCTCCTGGATTCATCGTCGCATGCTGCCGCGCTCGCGCTTCCATGTACATTCGCACGGCCGTCTCCAGCGGCGGGAACGGTTCGATGCCCGAGCGTTCCATCTTGGCGTTGGAAAGAGCGGAGTACTTCGGCCGGCGCGCGGCGGTGCGAAACTCGCGTTCGCTGGTGGGCTTCACTTCTGGATTCACACCGGCGATTCGAAAAATCATCGAGGCGTAATCAAACCACGAGATCGCCTGGCCGCCGCCCACGTGGAAGAGCCCGGTCAGTCCGCGATCTATCATATCGGCCGAGCGCGACGCCAGCACAGGCGCATAGGTGGGCGATGCGACGTGATCGTCCACTACCCGGATGGGAGGCTGGTTTTCGCCAGGCCGCTGGTTGGCCGCCAGCCGCAGCATCAGCTCGATGAAGTTGCCGCGTGCCGTCTGCAGGCCGCCCGGGCCGAACACGCCAGAGGTGCGAATGATCAGCGGATTATCCAGGTAAGCTTGCGCGTACAGCTCACCTGCCAGCTTCGAGACGGCGTACGCCCCCAGCGGATGCGTGGCGTCTTCCTCGGCGTACGCGCGGCCAGCCGTTCCGTCGAACACATAGTCGGTAGAGAAATGCACGAAGCGAGCGTCGAACTGCCGGCAGCACATCGCAAGATTGCGAACCGCCAATCCATTGGCGACCATCGCCGGAGCCGGTTCCTTCTCCGCGACGTCGACATGATTGTACGCGGCGGCGTTGATTACGATGGCGGGGTCTTCCCGCGCGAACGCCTGCTCCACTTGCGCGCTATCGCTGATGTCCACCTGCGACCGGTCGAACCCCGTCACTTGATAGCCACGCCCCGCGAGGACCGTTACCAGCTCGATGCCAAGCTGCCCACGGCATCCAAACACCACCGCTTTTCTTGTTTCCATGTTTTCTGTTTCGATGCCGTCTTGTTTCGCGCTCTGGTCTCAAGCGACTCAGTGGGCCCTACATCTGCCAGCGCCACAGGTTCGCGCCCACAGTGTAGCCCGCGCCTACGGCGGCGAACAACACCAGATCCCCCTTCTTGAGCTTGCCGCAGCGCAAAGCGTCGCGGGTAGCCAGGGGGATGGTCGCGCCCGTGGTGTTTCCATACTGATCGATATTGATGACCACGCGATCGCAGTTGATGCCCAGGCGCTCCGCCGCGTTGGTGATAATGCGCCGATTGGCCTGATGCGGAATCATCACGCCCACATCCCCAACTTTCAGATGATTGCGCTCCAACAGCTCGCGCGAGCATTCTTCCATCTTGCGGACTGCATATTTAAAGACCTGCTGGCCATCCTGCTTCACATAATGCAGCCGCTGGGCCACGGTCTCGGCGCTGGCGGGCATGCGGCTGCCGCCGGCGGGCTGCTTCAAATAGTCGCCGCCCGAGCCATCGATCTGATTGCGGAAATCGATGAATCCTGTTTCGCCTTCCTCGGTGGGTTCAACCAGCATCGCTCCGGCGCCGTCGCCGAACAGGATGCACGTGGAGCGATCCGTGTAATCGATGATGCGCGACATGGTATCGGAGCCGATCACCAGCACCTTCTTATGGGAGCCCGCCGAAACCAGGTGCGCGGCCGTGGTCAGTCCGTAAATAAAGCCCGAGCAGGCCGCCACCAGATCGAATCCCCATGCGTGCTTGGCGCCCAGCCGGTCTTGCACCAGGCAAGCGGTGGACGGAAACAACATGTCGGGCGTCACCGTGCACACCAGGATCGCATCCAACTCGGCGGCGTCGATCCCGCGCTGCTCCAAAGCGATCTTGGCCGCCTCCACCGCCATGTCGGAAGTGGCCATCTCCGGCGGCGCGATGTGGCGCTGCAGGATGCCGACGCGCTGGACAATCCACTCGTTATTGGTGTCCACCATCTCTTCTAAATCCTGATTCGTCAACACTCCCGGCGGCGTATAGCAGCCGAGCGCGGTTATCTTTGCTTTATACAATGCTTCTCCAGATTCAGATACAGAATACACCACCACAAACGATGAAATCCTTTTGGTGGGTTCGCGTCTACTACGCGTAACCTCACGCCGAGGCTTACTGAACCACGACCGTGAGGGAGTGGATTTTCCCGCCGGCGGCCAAGAATCGGCGGCCGCCGCCCCAAAGCTGGCGCGATTGGTCCCGCGCCAGCCCTTCTTTTATTTTTCCGGCTTGAATCGGAGGGCCATTTTGCCCGCCGGTCCTTTGTAATGCAGCTCCAGGTCCTTCGGCTTCACCTTGCCCACAATCTGGAAGAACAGAAGTCCTGAGGTAGGCTCGGTGATCTCTTTTTCAGGCAGAATCTTTGCGTTCAGCGCCGCCAGCAGCGGATTCTCTTTATCGTCACGCGATTCCTCGACTTTCACGTCGGGGGTTGGAGTTGCGCCGGAATTGCCCACTCCTCCCCCGCCAATTCCGATGCCGCCGAATCCGATGGACGGCCGATTCGGATGGTCCCCCAGCCCGCCCCTGCGCATTCCACCTGGGCTCACGGCCAGGCTGTCCGACCCGGCGAGCTGCCCAGGCGCAAACGGCTCAGAGCGCTGGCCGTCCTTCCCCGAGATCAGCAGGAAATCGTCCAGGCTCAGTTGCACCGGCTTGTCGCTCACGGGACGCGCCGTCAAGCGGATGACCACGATGTCGGCGCTCAAATCCGATCCGAGTTCCTGTTTGATCTGATCTTTATCCAGCGGCGCCGAAACGGAGATGTCGAGAAGATCGTTGGAGGTCTCGTCGATAGGGAGCTTCTTGTCGGCGGCGCTCAGCACCGCTAGCGAAACGCAAAAGAGGAGCAGGCACTTCATGACGTCCACCTTTCCGAATTATACGGCGGCCAGCTACTCGACAGCGACCGTGACGGTACGCGTAGTACCGATGCCCCCGATCGACACCGTAATCGCCACATCGCCTGGGGTGACGCTGCTTGGTATGGTCGCGTCGATTTGGAAGACCCCGGTAGGCAGGAACGGCGCGGCGCCCGCGTATTGGATTGTTGCTGTTTGGTCGCCAAACTTGACCGTGACCGGAGCCTGCGTCGTCGAATACGGCGTCGAGATCACGAGAGCTCCATCGGGAAGCGCCGGCGTTGTCACTCCTTCGCCCGTACCGTACAGCGTGACGATGGATCCGCGTGCGGCGGGATTCGCGTGGCTGTTATACGAACCGTCCTGATTGAAAATCGCGCCTTGCCCCGATCCGCTGGCATTGGTGGTGGAGATGCCGAAAGCGGACGGGGCGACGGGAACGGTGACTGGCGTGGAGGTGACGCCGTCGACATCGACGACGATTTGGACGGAGGTCTGGTTTGCGGCCGAATACGGCACAAAGACATTGATCTGGTTTAGGGTTCTGGCCACAATCGCCACCTCGTTGCCGGTGCTGAAAAACACGTGAACGTTGTCGAGCGAGCCTGGAAGGACATTATTTACCGGGGCCGCTACGTCCAAGCCGGCCTGGCCAAAGTTGGAACCGAAGATGGAGATCAATTCTCCCGGGGCAATCGCACCTCCGACGTAGCTGGCCGCATTGACGATCCCACCCGCGGAAATCGATGGTACCACCGTTGGCGGCGATCCGTGAATGCGGCGAACGCTACTAGTGCCGGCATCCAACTCGTACAGGTCGCCATTCGCTGCGAAGGCTAGCGCCAACGGCTCTATGTATGCGGATTCCGCGGGGCCGCCGTCCCCATAGACGCCGTAACTGCCGAATTGAAACGCCCCTTTCCAGAGGCCCAGGGTGCCGAATCCCTGCCAGATGTTGGAGGATGAATCGACGGCCAGCGCGACTGGCCCGCCAACTCCGGGCCCTCCGACGTTGAGGCCTGTAAAAGATCCCGTCCCCGGAGAGTATCGAAGTACCATGTTGTACTGAAATTCAGGGTTGAGCTGACAGCAGACATAAACGTTGTCGGCGGCATCAACCGCAAGGCCGAGATTGGACAGCGGGGCTGGGTTGCCGTTGGGACCGGATGACGGGAGGCTGACAAATTGGGGTGCCGCTCCGGGCGCAACGACGCCAAACGTATTAAGGATGTCGCTCAGGAAGTAAATGCGATCTTGCGAGTCGATGGCCAGCAGATTTGGTCCCAGGTAGGGATTTAGCTCTGCCGCCTTACTGATCACACCGTCGGTGGAAACCACGTAAAGCGCGCCAAAGTATTGGTCCACAAAGTAGACTTGACCGTGGCTGTCGACGACGATGCTCTGGACCAACGTCAGCTGGGTCGTCAGCGCCGAACCGATCGGAAGATTGCTCCCACATTGACCGGTGCCTGCGATGGTCGACAAGATCCCTGCTGAGTTGATCTTTTGAATAATGCAGGCTTGTCCAATGTACAATTCTCCGGCGCGATTGAACGCGATGGAGTTTGGCTGAATGAACCAGGCGCTAAGAGCTGCCGTTCCGTCGGGAGCCGGCTGCGGTTGACCTCCCGCTGTCGTCTGGATCATCGCTTGTGAGGTGATCTCTCGCATCATTTCATAGTCGGCAAACGTCAGTATTCCCCCTGTGGAGAACAGCGACGAAGCACCGCCTCCGGCCAATCCGGTTTGGAGCGCCGGGCCGTCAGTGGACGGATCCAGGCCGGTGAAGTCTCCCGCAATCACGTTGATATTTCCATCGGTTCCAATACGCCGGATGGCCACGCCGGCGACAAAATAGATGTTTTCCTCCGTATAAACGTTGCCGGCCACGTCGGTAGCCAAACCGACAAACTTGCTTGGCGGTGCGGCAAGCGCTGGGCCGCCGTTACCGGATTGGGGGCCGAAGCCCGTCGATCCGAAGCCGGCAAAATGATGGATGATTCCATCGGACGAAATTCGATACACATGACCCTGGACGCCGTTGGTGCTGGCCAAATACAGGTTCCCCTTCGAATCGAGTGACATTGCGGCGACGCTCCCGAACGAGGATTGCGTTGCCGGTGCTCCGTCAACGTCGTTGCAAGTAGCACAGCCAGCAAAAACCTCGACTTGCCCCGAAGGCGTGATGCGGCGGAGCAGTGCCTGCGATTGCTCGGAAAAATAGATGTAGCCCGCGCTGTCTATGACGAGGTCCGTAACGCCGTAGATCTGAGCCAGTAGGGCTGAGCCGCCGGTGCCCAGCGTGCCGTAAATGCCTGTGCCGGCCACCGTCGTAATGGTTCCCGAGGTGTCGATGCGACGAATGCGGCTGTTATCGACGAAATAAAGATTACCGGCCTTATCGTACTTGGGGTACTCAGGATAGACCAGTAAAGCGCTGACGGCCGGTCCGCCGTCGCCACTGAAACCAGGTATTCCGGTTCCGGCGATCGTTTGAACGGTCCCATCGGGGTTGATCCTTCGAATCACGTTAGTCGTGCTGTCACAGAAAACCAGGTTGCCCTTTGGATCTCTCGTGATTCCGCTAATGATGCCGAAAGCGACGCTCTGCGCGGAAACTCCCGAAGGTGAAGCCCCCGGCAAAGGTGTCGATCATAATCTGGCCGGAAGCGGAAATGGACGCCAGGATTAAACCGCAAATGGAAATGAAGAGGCGCGAAGTTGATCGACTCAAGTTCCCAATTGTACCTAATCCAACGGCAACCCGACGTAATTCTCGGCGAGCGATGTCATCGCGGCGCGGGAACTCGTGATGTAATCGAGCTCGGCCAGCTGCCGCCGGTGATCGAAGCCGTCGCTTCCCGGGAATAAATGCAGCATCGACGTCATCCACCAGGAAAAACGCTGTACTTTCCAGATCCGGGATAAACATTGCGCCGAATATTCGTCGAGAAGATCCTTCCGCCCAGATTTGTAGAAAGCTTCCACCGCTCGTGAAAGTACCAGCACATCCGAGATCGCAAGATTCAGCCCCTTGGCGCCGGTGGGCGGCACAATGTGCGCGGCGTCGCCCGCCAGAAACAGCCGGCCATATTGCATCGGCTCGATCACAAAGCTGCGCATTCCGGTCACGCCCTTCTGAATCACGGGACCCACCCCCGGCGTCCACCCATCCTCGGTCCGTGTCCTCCGAAACAGCTCCTCCCATATGCGATCGTCGGGCCATTGAGCGAGATCTTCATCCGGCGTGCATTGCAGATAAAGGCGCGTGATCTGCGGCGATCGCATGCTGAAGAGCGAGAACCCGCGCGGGTGATAGGTGTAAATCAGCTCCTCGGAGGTGGGCGCCGCCTCTGCCAGAATCCCAAGCCACGCAAAAGGATAAACGCGTTCGTAAGCAGTGATGACACCCTCGGGCGCCGACCCCCGGCAGACGCCGTGAAATCCGTCGCACCCGGCGATGAAGTCGCATGTAATCTCTTGCTCCACGTCATCCATCCGGTACCGAATTTTCGGAAGTGGTGAATCGAGATCGTGCACTGAGAGATCCTCTACCCCGAACACGATCGGTTCACCGGCGCCGATGCGCGCCTGCACCAGATCCTTCACCACCTCCTGCTGCGCATAGACGGTGATCGCTCGCCCATCGGTCAACTCGGACAAGTGGATGCGGTGACGTCGGCCCTCGAAGCTGAACCAAACTCCATCGTGCCGCAGGCCTTCGCGGCTTAAGCGCTCGCCCACGCCGGTTTCGATCATCAAGTCCACCGTGCCTTGCTCCAACACGCCCGCGCGCACCCGATCTTCGATGTATTGGCGGCTGCGGCACTCCAGAATAACGGACTCGATGCCGGCCAGGTGCAGCAAATGGGAGAGCATCAGTCCGGCCGGCCCAGCCCCGACGATACCAACTTGAGTTCGCATGCCTCTCTAACTTATCAGTGCAACACCTGGAACATCCAATGAAAGGCGCGTAGAATTGAATTGATGAGTGCTCTCGACGCCTGGCCGGAACTTCCCCTCGCCGCGTGGCAAGACACCTACGACACGCTCCACATGTGGACCCAGATTGTCGGCAAGATCCGCATGACCCTGACGCCGCTGGTCAATCATTATTGGAATGCGACGCTGTATGTGAGCGCACGCGGTCTCACCACGTCGGCCATTCCTTATCCGCGCGGTGTCTTCGAAATGGAATTTGATTTCATCGGGCACAAACTGGCGATCCGGACCAGTGAAGGCGACCTTCGAACCTTGGATCTGGCCCCGCGCACTGTGGCCGACTTCTATGCGGACGTCATGAGCACCCTCGCCGCCCTGAAAATCGAGGTTAAGATTCACGCGCATCCCGACGAAGTGGCGAATCCGATTCCCTTCGCCGAAGACCGTGCGCACAAGTCGTACGATCGCGAAAGCGTCGAACGGTTCCACCGCCTTCTCATTTCAGTCGATAAAGTGCTGAAGAACTTTCGAGCTCGCTTTATCGGCAAATGCAGCCCGGTGCATTTCTTTTGGGGCAGCTTCGATCTCGCCGTGAGCCGATTCTCGGGAGCGCTTGCACCTCCCAGGTCCGATCCCCGATATCAGAAAATGATGCAGGAAGCCTACTCTCACGAAGTGAGCAGCGCGGGATTTTGGCCCGGCGGCGGCGATATCAAGGGTCCGGCGTTCTACTCCTACACGACGCCCGAGCCGCCCGGATTCAAGACGGCGGCGGTTCTTCCGAAGCCTGCGTTCTATCATCCGGGAATGGGCGAGTTCCTTCTGATGTACGATGACATCCGGAGCGCGCCGGGATCTCAATCGGAGAGGACCGAATCGGAATTAATGGACTTCTTACAAACCACCTACGAGGCAGGGGCGAACCTGGGGAATTGGGATCGAGCCGCGCTCGAAAGACCAGAGGGAAACCGAGCCACCAGCGGAGGCTAGCCATGGCAAAACACTGTACGCATCTAAATCAAATCACCGTCACCAAGCCATCCAAGCATGTGTGCGAGGAGTGCGTTAAGATGGGCGATTCGTGGGTGCACCTACGCATGTGCCTGGAGTGCGGCCATGTGGGTTGCTGCGATTCCTCGAAGAACAAGCACGCCACCAAGCATTTTCAATCGTCGAGCCATCCGCTGATGCGGTCCATCGAACCGGGCGAGCGCTGGATCTGGTGCTTCGTGGATGAAATTGCCGCGGGTGAGTTGGAGAGCTGATGGCTGCCGCTCCTCCCGAGGTGGTGGTCCGCGGAAGCGCTGCAGGATTCGCGCAGGAGATCGCCATCGGATCGCATCGTCTGCATTCAGACGAACCCAAGGACGCCGGCGGTCAGGGCGCTGGGCCGTCGCCTTATGAATTACTCGCGGCGGCGCTGGGGGCGTGTACCTCCATGACGCTCGGAATGTATGCCCGCCGCAAACAATGGCCGCTCCACCAGGTGACCGTCCGGCTGCGGCACTCTAAGATCCACGCTGAGGACTGCGCGGATTGCGAGACCAAGGAAGGGATGCTCGACCGCATCGATCGAGACATTGAACTTACTGGAGACTTGACCGAAGAGCAGCGGTCGAGGTTATTGGAGATCGCCGGCAAATGTCCCGTGCATCGAACCTTGACGCGCGGCATGCACATCCACAGCCGTCTGGTTTAGCTCTTCCCTCGCTAGGTGGCGCACGCTATGTGGCGCACGCACTCTTGCGTGCGGTGTCCTCACTCTTGGGGACCCTCATTTCCAATTCCTCGGAAGACCCCGCCGCAGAATCCAGTCCCGCCAGACCTCGGAATTTCGACGGGGTTAGTCCCATGTAGCGCTTGAACAGAAACGACAAGTGGCTCTGGTCCGAAAAACCGCATGCCAGCGCGATCTCAGCCAGCGGCGTCCGCGAGTGCGCCAATAAATGCGACGCGTACTGAACCCTGCGCCGTCGTATCAATTCGCCGACGGTACAGCGGTTGTACTTGTGGAACTGGCGCGATAGATGCACACAGTGCACGCCAACCTCAGACGCAATCTCGTTGAGGGTCAGCCGCTCCAGGAACCGCGTCTCCACGATCTCCGTCGCCTGCTTCAGCCAGCGCGGGGCATCACGCGCGCTATCGGCCGCATCCGACCGCGCAATTTCAGCCAGGATCTCCAGTACCAGCCCCTCGATGAGCATCGTCGACGCCGTATCTTGCCGAGAGAACTCAGCATAAAGCCGATTCGCAAGCCAAGTAATGGAGAGTCCGCTCAGTTCAGCCGGTCTCATCGGGATAGCGGGCAACTGGCGCAGTTGGTCGAAAGAGGACAGATCGCTGCTGACGTGCAGGCATCGCGACCGTACCTGAATCTCGTTCTCATGAACTTCCCCCGCGGGCAGGAACCGAACCGTTCCGGTGCGGCACAGGATCGATCGAGTGGCGTAGCGCTCGCGAAAAGCGCCCTCCACCACAAACGTGATATATGCATGCGGATGCGAGTGCTTCGGCAGAGCCATCCCGCTGGGATAAAGATTCTCTCTGAGCGTAAATGGCCCGAAAGTACGCTGGCGAAGTGTTTCTCCAGAGACGTCCACACTGGCTCCTATTCTTCGGTCCCATCATCGCCGAGTGGCCGGTATCAGTCGTTGCCGAGATGTAAACGTTTAGTAAAATGAGGGGTTTAGCACTCCATTGTATGCAGGACTGCGCGGCGTGTCGCGATACGATTTAATAGAGCCCTGTTTACTATGACCACCATTCTTGTAATCGATGACGACGAAAGCCTGCGCGACACGATCGGCATTATGCTCGAACAGGAGGGCTTTCAGCCGATTCTAGTCGCCGACGGGAAGGCTGGTTATGAGCGCGCTCTTTCGGTGAAACCGGATTTGATGCTGGTGGATTTGCGTTTGCCCGGGATGAATGGCACCGAGATTTGCAAGCAGGTTCGTGCCGCCAGTCTGAAGACGCCCATGATCGTTCTAAGCGCCATCGGCGAGGAGGTAGACAAAGTACTGCTGCTGGAAATTGGCGCCGACGATTACATCGTCAAGCCGTTTGGCGCGCGCGAGCTGCTGGCCCGGATTCGGGCGGTACTGCGCAGGACCTCGCCGGACGCGCGCAAGGTGGCGCGCTTCGGCACCGTCGCGGTGGATTTCGAGCGGCGGGTGGTTACCAAGCACGGCGATCCGCTGAAAATGACGCCGGCCGAGTACAATCTGCTCACTTATTTTCTGCAGAATCCGGACCGGGCCCTGACGCGCGACATGATTCTGAATTCGGTGTGGGGCTACGAATCGTTTCCGAATACTCGTACGGTTGACGCGCACGTGGTGCGGCTGCGTCAAAAGTTGGAGCCCGATGTCAGTTCGCCGCGCCATTTCCTGACGGTACACGGCGTGGGATACCGGTTCCTCCCGTGAATAGCGGAAGGCCTGGGGGTGCGGTGCTGATTGTCGAAGATGCCGAAACCTGCGCGTCCATGCTGGAGATCGTCTTCAGCCGCATCCAAGGTCTGAAGATATTGACGACGGACAGCGCCGACCGAGCCTGGGAGCTGCTGGAAAGCCGGCGTGAAGACATTCGCGCGCTCGTCACCGACTTGCACATGCCCGGTATGGACGGCTTCGAACTCATCGACCGCGTGCGGACCAACCAGTGGCACGCCGGAATTCCGATTGTCGTGATCACCGGCTCCACCGACCCGCATGTTTCCGATCGCTTACGCCGGCGTGGCGTCAACGCGGTTTTTGCCAAACCTTATTCACCCGCTGTAGTGCGGGAGAAACTGGAGCAGCTTCTCGGAAATGAAATGCAAATGGATTAAGTTTCGCTCGCGGATGAATGTGGCTTTGCTGATGCTGTCCATGAGCATGGCCGCCAATAGTCAGAATGCGCCCCAGGATTCGCAGAAAATGCAAGCGATTCTGGACCGGCTGGATCGCTTAGAGCAAGATAATCAGGCTTTGCTCGAAGAAGTGCGGGCGCTGCGCCAACAAGTCTCGGGACTGCATGCGCCATCGGCGGAACCAGGCGCGACGGCGTCCGCAACCGCCGACGAGCGCCAGACGGTAGACGAGAACCGAATCGACGAGTTGGCTCAGACCAAAGTAGAAGCTTCACAGAAATTCCCCATCCGGATCACCGGCATGGCGCTGTTCAACGCCTCTGTGAACGGCCGCTTCAACGGAAATCAGGAAAATCCCCTGGCGGCATCCCTCACTCCGGGAGACTTTACCGGAGACGGCACTTTGCGGCAAAGCACGCTGGGCCTTTTGTTCAACGGTCCCGAGACTTTCTGGAATGGCAAGATCAGCGGGTCGATCTACATGGATTTCTTTGGCGGGAGCACCTCTTCGCTGGATCACCTGGTGCGGCTGCGCACCGCTGCCATCGATATCGATTGGAAGAATACCCGTGTGATGTTTGGTCAGGACAAGCCGATTATTTCGCCGCGGGATCCCGATTCGTTAGCCCAGGTTGGTTATTCACCGCTCACCTGGGCGGGAAACTTGTGGTTGTGGCAACCTCAGGCGCGTGTGGAACAGCGATTCGCCTTGGGCGAAAGCAGCGGGTTGCTCGCGCAGGCGGGCGTTTTTATAACCAGTTCCTTGGACTACCCTTCTAATCCGAACACCTATACGCAAACTTCGTCATACCAGGAATTCTCCAGACCTGGCGCGGAAGGGCGTTTGGAGTTGTGGCACCGTTGGAGTGACGTTGGCCGCCTCGAGATCGCCGGCGGCTATCATTTTAACCAGAACCGAATCATCGAAACCCTGGTTCCTTCGGAAGTCTATTCGCTCGACTGGTTCGTGCGGCCCTTTTCGAAGCTGGAGTTTTCGGGAATGTTTTTCCATGGCCAGAACGTCCAACCCCTGGGCGCGCTGCCGCAAGGATTCATCGTGCAGCCCTATGATAACGACGTGACGGCCGTCCACAGCAACGGCGGTTGGGCGCAGATCCGCGTGCCGATCACGGCGCGGCTGGCCTGGGACATTTTTGGGGGACAGCAGGATGACCGGAACTCCGACCTTTCGTATGGATACATCGCGAAGAATCAGGGGTATTTTACTAACTTGATGTATCGCATCGCACCCAATGTGATTGTGAGCCTGGAGGGTGGGCAGGTGCGGACTACGTATATAGGTATTGGCAATCGATTGAACGACCATTATGACCTGGCAGTTGCCTACTTGTTTTAGAGCCGTCCGCGCGTTCGCCGTCCGCGCGTTCAGAACCGCGCGCGTGAGCAAGCGGTCCCTCTGCTTACTCGCATGGGCGTTGCTCGGCACCATGGCTCCCGCCGCTACCGTCAGCGGCCGGGTGGAATTGATCTCGTCGCACGATCCTAACGTGCGCAAGCACACTGATTACTCCGGAGTGGTTGTGTGGCTGGAGCCTGCCGCGGGCGTGCCGGTGATTCCCACCAGTGCGGCGCGAGCGCAAATGGTGCAGAAGAACAAGACCTTCACTCCCCATGTGCTCGCCGTCTCCATAGGCACTGTGGTGGACTTTCCCAACTTCGACCCCATCTTCCATAACGCGTTTTCCAACTATAATGGACAGATCTTCGACATCGGCTTGTATCCGCCCGGCACCACGAAATCTCAGGCTTTCCGCCGCGAGGGTGTAGTGCGGGTCTTTTGCAATATTCATCCCAGCATGAGCGCCGTCATCGTGGTGTTGAAATCGCCGTACTTCGCGGTATCGGCGAAGAATGGCGGATTCGAGATCGCCGATGTCCGCCCTGGGGCGTATCGGACGCACCTGTTCCATGAGCGCGCCGCGGAGCAAACGTTGGCCGCGCTGGAGCGCTCTGTCGAAGTGGGGGACGGCCCGCTCGAACTGGTCCCCATTCAGATTTCGGAAAGCGGCTATCTCGAATTGCCGCACAAAAACAAATTCGGGAAGGACTATCCGCCGGCGGCCGATTCCGGGGGCTACGCGGGTGCCAAACCGTGACATTCTCCCGGCTGTCCCTGTTGTGGAAGATCCTGATTCCCACTTCGCTCGTGATGACCCTCGCGTTTGCAATCACCGGCTGGCTGGTACAGCGTGACGTGGTCCGCGCCAGCTATGCCAGCGTGGAAGATGAGGCTAAAGCCAGTTTTCAAGCCTATGAATCCTTGTGGAGAGAGCGGGCGAACCGGCTGGGCGCGATCAGCGAAATCCTGAGCACCATGTCGGACGTGCGCGCCGCGTTAAAAACTGGAGATGCGGCGACCATCCGTGACACGGCCGGCGAGCTTTGGTCCAGACTTTCGAAGGAAGATGCATTTTTTCTGGTCGCCGATGGGCAGGGCCGCGTGGTGGCCAGCCACGGTCAGGCTGGTTCCTTCGCGCTCAACGACGACCTGCCGATGGTCCGCGCGGCGCGCGCCCAGTTTCCCAACCAGGCTTCGGGCTTTGTGCAAAAGGGCCAGCCCGATCACACTGAATTGTTTCAAGTTGTCGTTACCCCGGTCTACGTGCAGTCGCCGGCGGGTCCGGTGCTGCTGAACGTCCTGGTGGCCGGTTATCGTGTGGATGCCGCCGTCGCGCAGACGCTGAAAGATTCCACCGGCGGCAGCGAGTACGTGTTCGTGTCGGGGAACCGCGTGGTCACTTCCACCCTCACCCCGGCCATCACCGCCGCCATCGCTCCGCGCTTGCTGATGAACTCGACCGACATCCCGGACTACCTGGCGGTGCTCAATCCGCTGCGCGATATTAGCGGCGCCCAAGTGGGGCAGCTCTTCATTGTGCGGTCGCTGGCTGGTGCGCGGCAGCGGCTGGCCGCGTTGCGCCGCGAAATTGTCGCGCTGTGGCTGCTGGCGTTGGTGGCCGCGTTGCTCATTACTTACCTGGTGGCGCGCAAGATCATGCGGCCGGTGGCGGAACTGGACCGGGCGGCGGCGGAAATCGCGAGACAGAATTACGATTACCAGATCGACGTTCGGAGCCAGGATGAACTGGGCAGGCTGGCGGGCACCTTCCAAAGCATGTGCCAATCCATCCGCCAGGCCCGGGAGGAACTGATCCGGCGGGAGCGCATCTCCACCATCGGACAGCTTGCGACATCCATTGTGCATGACCTCCGCAATCCGCTGGCGGCCATCTACGCAGGCGCTGAAATGATGATGGACAGCGATCTGCCGGCGGAGATGTCGCGCCGCCTGGCCCGCAACATTTACCGGGCATCGCGTGGCATTCAGGACATGCTGCAGGAGTTGCTGGATGTGGTGCGCGGCACGTCCAGCGGCAGTGAGTTGTGCAGTTTGCGGGAAGTGATTTCGGCGGCTTGGAATACGGTGGCGCCGTCCGCCGACGCCCGCGGCATCGCCCTGGATTTGAAGGTGGAGGACGACTTGGAATGCCCCATGGAGCGTGCGCGCATGGAACGCGTGTTCGCGAACCTCTTTGAGAATGCGATTGAGGCCATGCGTTCGGGCGGCAGCATCTCCATTCAAGGTGAGAAGGCCGGCGACAACATCATGGTTCGGGTAGAGGATACCGGGCCAGGGATCAGTGCGGCGCTACAGGGCCGGTTGTTCCAGCCCTTTGTAACTGAGGGCAAGAAGAACGGGCTGGGGCTTGGCCTGGCGCTCTCTCGGCAAACGCTGCTCGATCATGGCGGCGACATGTGGGCCGACGATGCTCCGGATCGCGACGTGCCCGATGGCGGCCAGAAGGGTGGCGCGCTCTTTTGGCTGCGGCTGCCGAAGAATCGCGCCCCCATCACCCACGAAACGGCTGTATTGAACGGAGCCGCTGACATTCACGAGCAATTTCCCAGTCTTCGTCGGCCCGAATGACGAGAACTTGAACCTGGGAGCCTTCCGCCGCGACGTTTTGATCCAGAGCAGGCCGGGCGTTTTTCGCGGGATCCAATTTCAGGCCAAGAAACGCCAGCTGGCGGCAAACGTCTTCGCGCAGCGGCGCGCAATTCTCTCCAATGCCACCGGTGAAGACAATGGCATCCACGCCGCCCAGCACTGCCAGCATCGCACCGATCTCGCTCGTCAAGCGGTGCGCGTAGATGTCGTATGCCAGACGCGCCCGTTCGTTCCCTTGGTCCCGAGCTTCCAGAATCTCGCGCATGTCGCCGGAGATGCCGGAAACGCCCAGCAGGCCGGATTTCCGGTTCAGGGTATCATCCATCTGGTCCGCGGTAGAGCCATGGCGCCGGATCAAATACACCAGAATGCTGGGATCGATGGAGCCCGAGCGCGTGCCCATCATGATGCCTTCGAGCGGCGTGAATCCCATACTAGTGTCCACGCTCTTGCCGTTTGCAACCGCGCTGACGGACGCGCCGTTGCCGAGATGGCAGACGATCAACCGCGACGAATTCTTGGGAACCTGCAGAAGCTCGGCAGCGCGCCGCGTGGAGTATTGAACGCTGATGCCGTGGAATCCGTAGCGCCGGATTCCTTGATCGAGCCACTCGTAAGGCCCGGGATAAACGTACGCCGCGGGCCCGAGCGTGGCATGAAATCCCGTGTCAAAGACGGCGACCTGAGGCACGCTGCTTCCGATGATTCTGATGACGGTCTCAATGGCTGCAAGCTGCAGCGGGGTATGCGCCGGAGCGAATTCAGCCTGTTCCGCGATCCCCGCGCGAACCTCCGCGGTGACCAAAACACTTTCGCGATACTTCGGCCCTCCGTGCACGATGCGATGGCCCACCACGTCCACCTCCGCCGGGGAGTCGATGGCTTTCGCTTCGCCCTTCCAGAGCCCTTCGAGCACCGGTTCCAGGAATCGGGAGGGCGAATCGGCGGTGATCGTTCGGGTCGCCGAAGCGCCATCGGATCGAGTGATCTTGACGTCGGCGGCTCCCGAGTTGCGGCTCCAGTCGACACGCGCGCTCCAGCGCGGAGGCGCTCCCTCCGAAGGGCCCTCGCCCTCCGGGACATCCTGAAACCAGCATTTGAAACTGCTGGAGCCGCCATTCAGGACCAGGATCTTCATCGGGCGGCTATCGCTACTTCTTCTCTGACTTGCTCTCGGGCTTCGGCGGCGTGTACCCTTGCAGCGAGTAATGATGGTCGCGGTAATATTTGCCCGCGTCGTTCAGGTTCCAGGAGTCGCGCGGATGGCAGAAATTGCACTCCTTCTGCGTTCTTCGGGAATAATCGGGCCGAGCCACACCCATCGACGCGCTGAAGAAAAACGCGCCGCTGAATATTCCAGCCAGAATAGCAATTTCAACAAGCCTGCGCATGAGTCCCTTTTGATATCGTAGTACGGTTGAACACCGTCGACGTCTCCGCGATCATCGAACGGCAGAAGCTGGGCCGCTTCTTAGTCAGCCTGGTCATGATCTCGTGGATCATCACCTTCTTCGACGGTCTGGACAGCAATCTCATCAGCTTCGCGGCGCCGTACTTCGGCGCGCAATATCACCTGAGCAAAATCCAGCTCGGCAACATCTTCAGCATGGGGCTGTTCGGCACCATGGTCGGCGGCTTCGCGC
>Ga0206991_10249_pt1 | contig 16491 bp, 18 predicted proteins | sample Alteio_BWMinCont_9_FD_153286 | JGI IMG/M metagenome (GOLD analysis project Ga0206991, IMG submission 153286) | Enriched cells from forest soil in Barre Woods Harvard Forest LTER site, Petersham, Massachusetts, United States -... | ecosystem: Environmental > Terrestrial > Soil > Temperate forest >...
CAAGGGATGTTCCATTTTTGAGCGCCTCCCCGGTATTGAAATCATTAGGGAAACCGAACATGGCCATGGCCGGGAGGTGGTGCCGATGGTGTAATTCCACCAGTTCGCTATCGCGTATACTGCCCCTATGCCCCGAATCGAAAAGCATGCACCGGGCTCGTTTTGCTGGATGGAACTCGCCACTTCCGATCAGGCGGCGGCGAAGGATTTTTACACCGCTCTGTTTGGCTGGCAAGCCACCGATGCGCCCATCGGGCCGAACGACTACTACACGACCTTCAAACTTGGCGATCTGAAAGCGGCGGCCGGTTATACGCTGCGCTCCGACGAAGCAAAGCTCGGAATCCCCCCGCACTGGAATCTCTACGTATCGGTCGCGGATGCGGCGGCCTCTACCAGGCAGGCAGCGGACATCGAGGGAGTTGTATTCTGTGGTCCATTCAGTGCAGGCGGTCACGGGCTGATGTCGACGATCGCCGATCCCACCGGAGCGGTGTTTCAAATCTGGCAATCGACGGGACATCCGGGGATCGATGTGCAGGGAGAGCACGGGAGTTTCTGCTGGGCGGATCTTTCCACGCCTGATCCCGCGCGGGCGGCTGAGTTCTACACGAAACTATTCGGTTGGTCCATACCGCCGGCGGACGATGATTATCTCCACCTGATGAACGGTACGGATTACATCGGAGGCATCCCTCCGGCAAGCCGGCGTGAGCCACATCAGCCGCCGCACTGGCTGATCTATTTCCAGGTGGATGATTGCGATATCGCCACGGCGAAAGCAAAAGAGCTGGGCGCCAATATTTTCGCTGGCCCGATGACGATTGAGAAAGTCGGCAGGATGACGGTCCTGGCCGATCCGCAAGGCGCGATCTTCTCACTGTTCCAGCCTTTACCGCACGAATGAGGATTATGTTACGAACAAGCATCGTTTTGTTTATCGCCGGTTTCGTGATGGCTGCACCTCCGGCCGAGCATTGGGTCGCGACATGGAATACAGCGCAGCAGATGGCGGTTACCGGAGGGGCCGGTGGTCGCGGAGCTTCCGGGCCTGTTGCTCCTGTGGTTGGTGTCGTGGCAACACCGCCGCCTCCTCCACCACTACCGCCTGGAACCCCGGGGCGCCGTTTCCCCATTCCTCCCACCCTCGCCGGGATCAATAACCAGACCGTGCGGATGATTGTTCGAAGCAGTATTGGCGGTAGCCGGGTTCGCATCCGTGTTTCGAATGCGGTCGGCGGCGCGTCCGTCGCACTGGGTGGTGCGCATATTGCGCTGCGAGAGAAAGATTCCGTAATCGTGCCTGGCTCCGATCATGCACTGACGTTCGGGGGTAAGCCGATCGCGACGATATACGCCGGACAGGTACTCATCAGCGATCCGGTCAGTCTGACCGTCGCTCCGCTCGCCGATATCGCCGTGAGTCTCTATTTTCCGCGCCAGACCAGCGCGCAAACAAATCACCGCTTTTCGCTCCACGACACCTACATCTCACAAGACGGCGATCTCACAGGACAGGCTTCCATCGCCGAACCCGCGTCGGTCGTGCAGTCGTATTACTACCTGGCCGGCGTGGATGTGGCCGCCCCCGCCGATGCCGGTACTGTCGTGACCTTTGGAGATTCCATCACGGACGGCGATCAGTCTTCCAACAACACCAACAGCGAATGGCCCGCGGTGCTTGCCGCGCGATTGCAGAAGAACAAGGCAACAGCGCATGTTGGGCTGGTGAATGCGGGGATTTCCGGCAATCGCATTCTGGGCGATAACGGCGGCGGGATGGTGCGCTTTTTCCATGACGCCCTCGACGTGCCCGGCGTCAAATGGATCACGCTGCTCGAAGGCATCAATGATATTTCCGGTGGTGCCCGCCAGACTGGTCCGAATGCTTTTGGCGCTGACGATCTGATCGCAGCGTATCGTCAGATGATTGCAATGGCGCACAGCGCGGGCGTGAAAATCATCGGCTGCACGCTGACGCCGTTCGGTGGATCGAGCGCCTACAGTGATCGCGGCGAAGAGATTCGATCCGCCGCCAATAAGTTCATCCGCAGCAGCGGCGAATTCGATGCCGTCATCGATTTTGAAGCGGCTGTCAGAGATGCCGCCGATCCGAAGCGCTTCCGCAAAGAAGCCGACTCGCCGGATCTGCTCCATCCCGGCGATGCAGGCTACAGGATGATGGGCGAAGCGATCGACCTCTCAATCTTCGCGGCGAAGAAATAGCTGCTCAGACCGTCTTCAGGTAATTGAAGCTCTTGCGCAGGCTGTCCAGCGGGTCGCCGGGAGTCTGATCCTGCTCCACGATATAGTGCTTCACGCCCGCTGAAGGCGCGGCTTTCAGAATCGCCGGAAAATCGATGACTCCGCTACCGACTTCCTGAAACGCTCCCGCAGGCACGTTTTCGGCGAAGAGGTTCGGCGCATCCTTCGCCTTATCCTTCAGGTGAAGCAGCGCGACGCGACCCTTCCATTTCTTCAGGGATGCAACCGGATCCTGGCCCGCAATGCTGAGCCAGAAAACATCGAGTTCCATCGATACGAGGGACGGGTCCAGTCTCTCGAAGAAAATGTCAATCGGCCGCTTTCCAGGTAGGCCGCCGAATTCATAGGCGTGATTGTGATACGCAAAGTGCATTCCGGCCTTCTTGCATTTTTCGCCGGCGACGTTCATGCGATCTGCCGTTCTGCGATAAAAATCCTCGCCGTCGCCTCGCGCCCCCGGTGAAATATAAGCCAGGGTGAAATATTCCACGCCGACTTTCTTCGCGCTGTCGATCGCGTCATCCAGCGTCATCGGTTTGAGCTGCGGATACTGGTCCCAGTTATTCGTGACGAGCGGCGTCTCGATGTGGCAGGAGACCGGCTTGAGGCCGTATTGTTTGATCTTCGGCAGCAGCTCAATCAGATCCGCGCGATTGCCTTCGACTTCGGTGTATCCGATCTCCGCTATTGTCTTTAGTACGCGGTCGGATTCCGTCATCAGAATGTTGCGGACGGTATATAGCTGACAACCAAGCGGGCGGGGCATCGCGGCCTTCAATACGGAACAGGTGGCGGCAGCGGCCGTGGCTGCAATCCATTCACGACGGGTCATAGCCCTTATGATACGAGAAATGCGACTCTCACGCCGCCGCCTCCTCACCATCGCCTCAGTCCTGATGTTGCTCACGACATTGGCCCACACCGTCGGTAATCTGATCCCCACGAGCGATCCGCCTCAGATGGCGCTTGAGAACACCATGCGCGCCTTCCGGTTCGATGCAGGCATGGCAATGCACCCGTCGATGCTCGATGTCCACATGACCCTTGTCCTCACAATGAGCATCACGTTTGGGGCACTCGGCGTCCTTAATCTGATTCTTGCCTCAGCCCGTGATCTGACCGATCGCCTTTTGGCGCGGCTGCTCTGGACAAACATCATCTGGATCGGCGCGTTTATCGGGCTGTGCGCGTTCTACCGAGTTCCGCCGCCGCTGATTTCAGGCGTACTGATCGAAATCCCGCTGGTAGCCGCTTTGCTGGTGAAATAGAAGCTGATGCCCGCAATCACCGCTTCCGAACTTGCCGCCCGCCTTGGTCTTCGCGTTCGCGGCAACGGCAATCGCCAGATCGTCGCAGCGGCCGCACTGAAGGACGCGGGACCTGACGATCTCACCTTCATCTCCAATCCGAAATACTTCGACGCCGGTCTGAATTCGGATGCCGGCTGCTTCATCGCGTCCACCGAATTTCCCGCGGCCAGCGACCGCACCATCATCGAATCCTCTCAGCCCCGCGCGCACTTCGCGCAGGCGCTTGCGCTGCTCTATCCGGCGGAGCCGGTCCGTCCCGGTATCCATCCGACGGCTGTTGTTCACCTTTCAGCTATGGTTGACGCCTCTGCGGAGATCGGTCCTTTCGTAGAGATCGGAAGCGGTGCGGTCATAGGCGCGCGTGTGCGCATCGGCGCTTCGACATCGATTGGCAACGGTTCCGTCGTCGGTGACGATTCGCTGATTCACGCGAGAGTTTCGATCTACGGGAACGTCAGCATCGGGGCGCGCGCTGTTATCCATTCGGGCGTCGTGATTGGTGCGGATGGCTTCGGCTTTGAACTTTCAGGCGCGGCCTTCCGTAAAGTACCTCAGGTGGGGCGCGTCGAAATAGGCAACGATGTCGAGCTCGGCGCCAACAGCTGTATCGATCGGGCAGCACTCGGAGCCACCGTGATCGGCGATGGCACCAAGCTCGACAACATGGTGCATATCGGACACAATTGCCAAATTGGCCGGCACGTGCTGATCGTGGCTCAGACCGGGCTTGCCGGCGGCGTTACGGTTGGCGATTATGCGGTTATTGGCGGGCAGGTGGGTGTTGGCGACAAAGCGCGAATCGAGTCAAAGGCGGTGATTGGATCGGGCGCGGGAATCTTGTCGTCGAAAATTGTGCGCGCGGGGGAGCCTGTTTGGGGAACTCCGGCGCGGCCGCTTCGGCAATACTTGCGCCAACTCGCGACATTGTCGAGGTTGTCGAAAAGACGCTCCAGTAAGGAGGACTGAAATGAACGTCAGAATCGGGATCTGCCTGTGCGCGTTTGCCGCGGTTTTGGCCGGGCAGTCCACGGGCAGCCGATTGACGCTGGACGCCGTGTCCATCAAGGTTGCAAACGGCGTTAACCACGGGCCACCCAGCAGCGACGGCGGTCCCGGAACGCGTTATCCCGAGTTGTTTGGAGCGGACGCCACTGTACGGAAGTTAATAGGGCGCGCCTACGGCTTGATCGACGTGCAGCAACAGATTTCGGGCCCGGCCTCCATCGATTCTCCCACCTACGCGATCGATGCCCGCGTTCCCAAGGGAACTACGGTCGACCAATTTCAGCAGATGCTGCAGAACCTTCTGGCGGAGCGCTTCGGGCTGGTGGTGCACCACGAGACGAAAGTGCTTTCCGGGCTTGACCTCGTGATTGGGAAGAACGGCTCAAAGCTGAAGGAATCGGCGACATCTGAAGACGCTCCTCCTCCGCTCTCGATTCCGGGGTTTCCGAATTTTTCAGGCCGGGGTGTGAACTCGAATTTCGGGCCGGGACAAGTTACCCACATGCGAGGGAGTCAACAGCCGGTGTCCGTGCTGGCCCGTATGCTCAGCGGTCCTTACGCATCGGGTACTACGGTGATCGACAAGACCGGACTGAACGGCAAGTTTGATTTCACCCTCTACTACGCGCTTCCGTCATCCTCATCCACCGAGCCGACTGACGCGCCGAGCCTGTTCGATGCCGTTCAGGAGCAACTCGGATTGAAACTCGTGCCGACGAAAGAACCTTTCGGTCTGATTGTTGTGGATCACGTGGAAAAAACACCCACGGAGAATTGAGCGTCGGCTACTTCCAGTAAGCGGGCAAGCCGCTCTTGGTGTCGCGCACGATTTCCAGTACCGCCCGGCGATCCGCCGCCGAGATCTTTGCAAACCGTTCGCTCTCGTTCGTGCGAGTGAGCACGTCGTAGAGCCGCTGATAGATTCGGTCTCGCGCCCAATCCGGGATGCCGTCGAACGCTTCCGTGTAAATCATGTAGCTCATCGGGTATTTGAACATCCGGGTCTTCAGATCGAAATCCCGCAAACTGCGCCCCTGCTTATCGCGCGGCCCGCGCTGCGGAAAGGTTTTCGTGAAGGTAGATACGCCTTCGACAGGCTCCTTCAACGGAGTCTCTTCAGCGAACAGCATGTAGGCGACCAGTTCATCGATCCCGGTATCGAGATTGGGCGTTGCCTCCGCCAGCTTGCCATCGTGCTCCGCAACACGTGTTTCCCAGCCAACGCGAACGATCAGATTTGTCATGCGGGTCTGGTGCTCGAGCACCATGAGCGCCACGACATCGCTCGTCTGCGCGGCGTAGCCCTCCAGATTGACTTTGCCCGTAAGACTCGTCAGATTGTGAGATTCGGTCGTGTCGAGTTCCTTCGGCGATGCCGGGTCCGGCACAACCGCGTTTCCGAGATTCGTGACGCTGCCTGTTTTTCCGCTGACGAACCAGCCACCCCACCGTTGTTCCAGTGGAATACGGTGATCGACCGCCGTGTAACCCGCCTGGAAATCGGGCGTTCCGTCGGGTTTCGGATAGGATGATCCGACTTCGATTCCTGGTACACCGAGGGTGGCCTGCACCTCATGGCATTGGAGGCAAACGTCCCTTCGCACGAAAATAGGATGCGTGGATTTCTCGACGTTCAGTGTGTAGAACACAACGCCCAGTTTGGGATCCAGAGCCGCCAGTTCCAAAACTTCACCGCCCTTGACCGAACCGACTGACACAGTGTCATTGAAAAACACGGCCCGTGGAGAGCGCGGTGAAATTAAAGGAGCCTGAAAACTGGTCTTCGAAAATACCAGCATCTGGGAATCGACGTTGACGTTGAGATTTTTCAGAAGGCTGGGCAGATACCCCAGCCGGCCGGGGACGTAGTCGAGCCTCGCTTCACCTTTGTCGAGGCGTTTCGCAAGACGGCTTACCGCATCGTCCGGGGGGGTCTTGAAGTATTCGATCGCCGGATGCTCGGGTGGAATTCGGAGATCAACGTCCAGCCCGGCGAACGCAACAGTGATCGCCAGGCTAATCAGCGCCAGGCAGAACAGGGGCCAGCGCAGCAATACCTTCATACCTTGATTCTATTCCCTGGTCCTGTAACCCTTATGTCAACCGCTGAACCTCGCGGACTCCAGACCTTGGGGTTGCTCGCCTGAAAGAACGCCACCACGGGTGTGGCAACCGCGGCGGCCAGGTGCGAAATCCCCGAATCATTGCCGACGAAAATCCTCGCTCCTTTCAGCCAGCAGGCTAATTCAAGCAAATCTCGAATGCGAATCGCGCCTGGCAGTTCCTCCTCAGGCCCGGCGAGCCAATGGACTGGCATCAGCCGCCGCAACTTCGCGGCCGCCGATTCAAAAACCTCCAGCGGCGCTCGTTTCGCCTCCGAACTGGCGAACGGATGGATCGCCGCAAAGGTGCGGGGCAAGTCCGGGCATTCGATTCGCGGCTTGCCTGCTGGCGTGCCCCCTAAACCTCTTACTTGGGCGGCATAAAAATCGACCGCATGACACATCCCATCGGGCAACGCCTTCAGGAAACTGAATGGCAACCCCAACCCGGCCACGAATTCCCTGAATTCCGGCCGGTTCTCCCCATACCACGAGATAATTTCGTCGAACCCGAGCAAACGTTCAACGACGTCGTCGGCATGGGTGATCCCCAGGCGATCCAGCCCCGCAGAACCGATCGATCGTGCCCGGTCCACGAACCGCGCCAGTGGCACGTTCTGCTCTGCGCACCAGACTTCGGTATACCTACCAGGCTGCGCCAAAGCTTCCAGCGCAGGCAGGCTCACGATGAAATCGCCAATTGCTCCCGGCCTGATGAGAAGACGTCTTGTCATAAATGCTGAATCTAAACGCCTCTGGAACGAATCACCAATTGTAAGATGGAGATTGTCCGGATTCACTCCGGGCTCCCGGCAAAATGACTCCCAGCACCTTCGCGCCGCCCATGGCGCACGACGTGATCGGCAATATCGGCAACACTCCGCTGCTTCGGCTGGCGAAAGTGGGGCGTGAGTATCCGGGCGTCGAAATCTACGGCAAAGCGGAATACTTCAACCCGGGTGGGTCGGTTAAGGATCGTGCGGCGCTCAATATGATCCGCGAGGGCGAAAAGGCAGGGCTGCTGAAGCCTGCCAAGATCCTGATCGATTCCACCAGCGGCAACACCGGAATTGCATACGCCATGATCGGCGCGGTGAAAGGTTATAAGGTCAAGCTCTGCCTGCCCCAGAATGCGTCGCCTGAACGGAAGCGCATCCTGAAAGCGTATGGCGCGGAACTGGTTCTGACCGATCCGGGCGAAGGGTCGGATGGTGCGATTCGCAGGGTTCGCGAAATTTACGCGAAGGATCCCGATCGCTACTTTTATCCTGATCAATATGGCAACGATGCCAACTGGCAGGCGCACTTCAAGACGACCGGGCCGGAAATCATTGCGCAAACCGAGGGGCGCGTCACGCACTTCGTGGCACTGCTGGGTACGAGCGGGACATTTGTCGGGACGAGCCGGAGACTGAAGCAGGACGTTCCGGGCGTGGAATGCATTTCGGCGCAGCCCTCCACAGGTTTTCACGGTATTGAGGGCACGAAGCACATGGCGACGGCAATCGTGCCGCGTATTTATGATCCGACGCTGGCCGACCGCGATATGCCGATCGAGACCGAGGACGCATATAAGATGGTGCGGCGCCTGGCTCGTGACGAAGGTTGGCTGGTTGGAATTTCAGCGGGCGGAAATATACAGGCCGCGCTGCAGGTCGCCAAGGAATTGCACGATGCGGGGAAATCTGGCGTTATCGTCACGATTCTCTGCGACGGCGCCGACAAATATCTGAGCGAGCACTTCTGGGATGAAGAGTAGATAAATGATCTCGATTGAACGACAACCCTGGCGCGAAATGGTGAACCACGCGCAGGCGACCTATCCGAACGAATGCTGTGGCGCGATGATCGGCAAAATTGACGGCGATAACAAGACTGTCGTGTATGCGCTGGCTCTCGAAAATACGTCGCCCGGTTCGCAGGCGGCGCGCTATGAACTGCGTCCGGAAGATCTGCTGCGTGCCGATCGCGAGGCGCGTGAGCGCAAGATGGATCTGATTGGCATCTACCACTCGCATCCTGATTGCGATGCGTATTTTTCCGAAACTGATTTGAAGAATTCCTGCCCGTGGTATTCATTCGTCGTTCTGTCCATCCAGAAGGCGCGTTTTGACCACGCCAACAGCTGGCTGCCCAACGCCGAACAAACACACGCAGAAAAAGAGGAACTAACATGGCCCGAATCCTGATCCCGACCCCCCTCCGCCAGTTCGTGGAGAAGCAAGACACTGTGGAAGCCAGCGGAGCGACCGTAGGCGAAGTGCTCGCCGCGGTTGTCACCCGCTATCCCGATCTCAAAAAGCAGATTTATAACGATGAAGGCAAGCTCCGCAGCTTCGTCAATGTCTATCTGAATGATGACGATATCCGTTACCTGAACAAAGATGCTACGCCGGTTGCGGCCACGGATACGTTGTCAATCGTGCCAAGCATCGCGGGCGGCAGCTCGCGCATCCAATAAAACCGCATGGCGAACGAAGCAGTATCCTTATCCAAAGACGAAATCCTGCGTTACAGCCGCCACCTGATCATGCCGGAAGTCGGCATGGAAGGTCAGCTCAAGCTGAAGAAAGCCAGCGTGTTGCTGGTTGGCACCGGCGGGCTGGGTGCGCCGGCGGCACTATATCTGACCGCCGCAGGCATTGGGCGAATCGGGCTCGTCGATTTTGACGTCGTTGATTACACCAACCTCCAGCGCCAGGTGATTCACGGGACGAAGGATGTCGGCAAGCCCAAAATAGATTCCGCGATCGAGAGCATGCGCGATATCAATCCGTTTGTGAAGCTGGATCGGCATGAGGTCGCGCTTACGAGCGAGAACGCGCTCGAGATCCTGAAGGACTACGATTACGTCGTGGACGGCACGGATAATTTTCCGACGCGCTACCTGGTGAACGATGCCTGCGTGCTGCTGAAGAAACCCAATATCTACGGGTCGATCTTCCGGTTTGAAGGCCAGTCCACGATCTTCGCGTATCCGGGTGGTCCTTGCTACCGCTGCCTCTATCCGGAACCGCCACCTCCCGGGCTTGTGCCGAGTTGCGCTGAGGGCGGAGTGCTGGGTATTCTGCCCGGCATTATCGGGCTGGTGCAGGCAACGGAAACCGTGAAGCTGATTCTGGGAACGGGTACGTCGCTCGTCGGGCGTCTGATGCTGTATGACGCGCTCGGAATGAAGTTTCGCGAACTGAAGCTGCGCCGCGATCCGGACTGCCCGGCTTGTGGCGATCATCCCACGATTACGAAGCTGATCGATTATCAGCAGTTCTGCGGCATGCCGCATCGCGAAGAGGAAGCGATACCTGTGACGACATCGGGAGAAATTGATGCGGTGGAATTGAAGGCAAAGCTGGATCGCGGCGATAACTTCACGCTGATTGATGTGCGTGAGCCGCATGAATTCCAGATATGCCGGATTCCAGGTTCGACTCTGATTCCGCTGGGCGACCTTCCGAAGAAACTCGGCGAGCTCGATCCCAATGCGAACTACGTGATGCACTGCAAGATGGGTGGCCGCAGCGCCAAGGCTGTGGAACTCCTCCGGCAATCCGGTTTCAAAAACGTACAGAACATGACAGGTGGGATCCTGGCGTGGAGCGATAAGGTCGACCCCAGCGTTCCAAAATACTAACCAGAAGTAGGACATGCTTCAGCTTGTCCAGGCGAGCGAAGCTCGTCGTTGCCTGCTTCTACAGATATCGCTCGCGCAGAATCCCGAGATGATGCGCCGCGTGTCCGGGAATGATGTAAGCCAGCCCCCGCAACGACACAAACTTTTCGCTGGCTATACCGCCTCGCGTCCATCCTGCGGGCGGCAGATTCCGAAAGAGTGGAATAGTGGAAAGCCGCACTCTTCGGAATTCCTCGACATGCGCTGCCCAGGAAATGCTGTCGGCGTCAGCGCCCGCCGCTGCAATATCCTGATCGTAACCAGGCAAGGGGGCATCGAATCCACGGCCAAACCAGAGCGCGCGAAACGCAAATGCCCGCTCTGTGTCGGTGACATGATTCACAAGCTGCCGGATACTCCACTTCTCGGGCGCATAGCGGCGCAGAGAAGCCTCTTCGGAAATTCCTGCGAACAACGCCATCGCTTCATCCAGCTGGCTTTCAATTACTCCGACAGGATCTGTGCCGGAAACTTTGTTGATATATGTGAAGTAGAAAGAGGCAGCATCTGACTCACCAGGACGATCGATCATATGCAAGTGAGTTTAGCGAATTAGAGCGCTTCGTTGAAGCGCAGTATCCCGTCTACGATCGCGTCTGCTCCGAACTCCGCAATGGCCGCAAAGAGACGCACTGGATGTGGTTTGTCTTCCCGCAGCTTCGTGGCCTCGGACAAAGCGCGATGTCGACGAAATATGGCATTGCCAGCCACGTGGAAGCTGAAGCCTATCTGCGGCATCCGGTGCTTGGTCCGAGGCTTCGGGAGTGTACCGATCTGGTCAACCAAGTTAACGGGCGCTCGATCGACGACATCTTCGGGTACCCCGACAATATGAAATTTAAATCCTGCATGATGCTCTTCGCGGGCGTCACGCCGGATAACAGGGCCTTTACAGACGCGTTAAAAAAGTACTTCCAGCAGGAATAGGGCTGGAAAACTCCTGCGTTCCGGCCGATAATAACGACGGGATGCGTTCATTCTTCCTATGACCAATACCGTCGACGGGCACAGCGGCGAGCACCTCGGAACCCACGATAAGGCGCTCAGAATCAATCTGGACCCGATTCGCTACGGCACGTTCGCCGAGATCGGCGCCGGGCAGGAAGTCGCCCGATGGTTCTTCCGGGTGGGGGCTGCCGCCGGCTCTATTTCAAAATCCATCTCTGCTTACGACATGGCGGTCAGCGATGCCATCTATGGCCGCTGCAAGCGCTACGTTTCACGCGAACGTCTGCAAAGTATGCTCGATCACGAGCACGCTCTGAATCTGGAGCGCCTGCGTCCGATGCGCGGCGACACTACCGCGTTCTTCGTTTTTGCCGACACCGTTTCAGCGCGTAATTTTCAGGGCACCAACGAATGCCACGGGTGGATGGGCGTCAAATACCAGGCTCATCCGCGCGACGAAGACAGCCAGGTTCTGATCCATGTCCGCATGCTCGATACGGAGAACAGCCTGCAGCAGGAGGCGCTGGGCATTGTCGGCGTGAATCTTCTCTATGCCGCTTGTTTTCTCCATCACAAGCCGGAGGAAATGCTGGAGTCGCTGCTCGACAATCTCTCCACGGATCGCATTGAAATCGACATGGTGGAATTTTCGGGTATCGAATTCCGCCACGTGGATAACCGGGTGATGAGCCTCCGTCTGGTGCAACTCGGGCTGAGCGGCGCGGCGATGTTCGGCCCCTCCGGCGAAGTGCTGCAGCCTTCTGAAGTGCTGCGCAAACGGCCTGTGCTGGTGGAACGCGGCAGCTTCCGTCCCGTGACGCGGGTCAATATTGACATGCTGGACAGCGCCCACGCGCGGTTTGCGCTGGAACTGATCGAGGAGAACCCGCCGGAAGCAAATTCAAATTCTGCACCCGCGCAGATTGTGGACCTGATGGAAATCACCATGCGCAATCTGCTTTCGACGGGCAAGATCGACCTGCGCGATTTTCTCGCTCGCGTCGACATGCTGGCGGCTGCAGGCAAGACGGTGCTGATTTCCGACTATTTCGAGTATTACCGGCTGGCAGCCTGGCTACGCCGGTATACGACCGAGCCGATAGCGCTGACCATGGGCGTTTCCAGCCTGCTCGATCTCTTCAAAGAAGAGTTCTATAGCAATCTCGAAGGCGGCATCCTCGAGGCTTTCGGTAAACTGTTTACCCGCGATTTGCGCGTCTACGCGTATCCCCTGCGAGACCCGGCGACCGGAAATCTGACGACCGCTGAAAACGTCCAGATGCCCGCGAACGTGCAGGAACTCTATAGCCACATCATGAGGGGCGGCAGCATCCGGCAGCTGGATAACTACGATGCCAGCGTGCTCCACATCTTCTCGCGCGACGTCCTGAAGCGCATCGCGCAGGGAGATGGCTCCTGGCACACGATGGTCCCTCCGGAAATCCTGGACATTATCCGGAAGCATCGCCTGCTGGGATACAACGAACCTGAAGAATTGGCAGCGCACGGCTAACGTTTTCACGGTTTGCGAGACAGTGCCTGTCGTGCATTCTGGCTTGGTTTTACTGCGACGGTGATGGTAGCCAATCGTGGTAATATACAGCCGTCAATGGAAGAACTCACTCCCCACGGCGTCTATGAAATTCTGGCCCAATGGGACCGGGAGGCGGGAGTGTGGGTGACGGAAAGCGACGACGTCCCGGGGTTGGTCGCGGAGGCCGACTCGCCCAATGCGCTGGCTCAGAAACTCAGAATTCTCATCCCCGAGTTACTTGAATTGAATGGCATACCAGCCGACCGCGCCGCTAAATTTCACATACGATATCAACACGAAGAGAGTGAACTTCTCGCGTCCTGATGGCCAGCAGCTTCACGCCGAAGGTTTAAGGAGATTCTCCGCGAGCAGGGATGTTATTTTGAGCGGCCGGGGCGGGGCGACCACGAAATCTGGTACAGCCCGCTCAATCAACGGCGATTTCCTGTCGATCAGAAAATTCTGTCCCGCCATACCGCAAACGCTGTGCTCAAACAGGCTGGTCTCCCGAAGCAATTCTGATCTCATCAGAGGAATTCCTTCACACGAGTCACCGCCTGGTCGATTACTGTGGCGTCATCCCCAAATCCCCGCACCATCTCCAGCCCAGGCTCCTGGCGAAACCACGTCATCTGCCGCTTGGCATACTGCCGGGTATCCCGCTTCGAGTAAAAAACTGCATCCTTCACCGACAACTCACCGCGAACCACCTGCAAAGCCTGTTTATATCCGATCGATTCAAAAGGCTTCGCTGTAGCCGGCACGCCGCGCGCAAGAATAGCTTCGGTCTCCGCCACCAGTCCGTCCGAAAACATCGCCTCCACCCGGGCTTCCAGACGGGCCACCAGCTTCTCCCGATCCGGAAATAACCCAATCTTCAGCACGCGATACCCGGTCAATGCATCCCGCCCCCCCGCAAAGACCTCGGCTGCGGGCCGGCGTGCCTGAAGGCAAATCTCCAGTGCCCGCATCGTTTTTGGCACATCGTTCGGATGCAGCCGCGACGCAGTCGCCGGATCGAACCGCCGCAACAGCCGGTGAAGCGCCCCAGGACGAGCCGCCTCCTTCGCCGCAAGCCGGTCCCGCAACCCGGCATCCCGCGCCGGACCCGGTGCCAGGCCTTCCACGAGCGCCCGCAGATAGAATCCGGTCCCCCCCACCACAATTGGCAGTCGCCCCCGCCCTGTAATTTCGTGTAAAACAATCCGCGCCGCGCGGGCAAAATCGCCTGCGGTGAATACCTGATCCGGCTCCAGCGCGTCAATCAGATGGTGAGGAATGCCACGCCAATCCGATTCCGGCAGCTTTGCAGTACCGATGTTGAAGTATTTAAAGACCTGAACCGAATCGCAATTGATGATTTCCCCATCGAATCTCTCAGCAAGCCGGAGCGCGAGTTCGCTTTTCCCGGACCCTGTCGGTCCAGCCACGGCAATCATCGGATTAGCCGGTCGTTGATCTAATCCTGACGACAATGTTCCAGTCAATTCCATCTTCGGCGTTATACAATGATGACAACAAGCCCTGTGCGTTGCAGAGGCCGCCGCTCGTTGCGGAGACCACCTCTGTTTCCACCGGGCAAGGAAGGCGATTTTTGAATATGAACGGTCGCACGCATACCGCGTTTGTGATTCTCGGCCTGGCGTGTTTCGCCGCCGCAATTCCCGCTTTTGCGCAGGCGCCTGGCGCTACCGCCGCGACCTCCGGTCCTGCCTCCGCAGGCAAGGCCGATGCCTACTACAACTACGCGATGGCCCATCTTTATGCGGAAGAAGCCGCAAAGTTTGGCGGCCGCGCGGAGTATGTCAATAAGGCCATCGATTATTACCGGAAGGCAATGGCCCTCGACCCTTCCTCCAGCGTCGTGGGTGAGGAACTTGCCGAATTCTACCTGCGCTCCAATAACGCGGAAAAAGCCGTCGATCTTGCCAACCAACTCATCAAGGCAAACCCCAACGACGCAGGCGCACACAAGATTCTGGCGCGCATGTACGCCGCTCAGCTCGATCCCGAGCAGGGCAAGGTGGATGAAGCCGCCCTGCGCAACGCGATTGAACACTACCAACGCGCTTCGGATATCGATCCGAAAGATGCCGAAAGCCTGTCTTCTCTCGCGCACCTCTATCGGGTCGCGCGCAACGACGCAGCCGCGGAAAAAGCCTACAAAGCTGTCATCGCCCTCGATGCTTCCGACGAAGACGCCTTAACCGGACTCGCGGAACTATACGCAGGCCGCGGTGAGTTTGCTGCCGCCATCGCGTTGCTTGAGCCCGTGACCGGTGAAGATTCCGACGACTGGAACACGGTTCAGATTCTTGCCGAACTCTACGACGATAGCCATGACTTCGCCAAAGGCGCCGACACCTGGAAGCGTCTCATCCCCGTTGCCAACGGTCTTCAGGTCCGGAAAAAATACTGCGAAGACCTGGTCAAATCCGGCCGCACCGATGAGGCGATTGCCGCCATCACAGAACTTGCCGCCGCTGAGCCAAAGGACGTCGAGCACCTGATTGAACTCGCGGATCTCTGGAGCACAAAACGCAACTACGCCAAAGCCCACGAGGCGCTCAACAAGGCCAAAGCGATTGAAAACAGCATCGGCGTTCGCATGGCCGAGGCCGAACTGATGGATTCCGAAGGCAAGACCGCGGATGGAATTGCCACTGTCGAGACAATTCTGAAGGAAACAAAGAAGCCCGTATATTCCGATACCCAACGCCTGGAGCGCCGGGGAATGCTGCTGTCGCTCGCAGGCATGCAGAAGAATGCGGATAAGACTCCCGACGCAGTAGCTTCCTACCGTCAGATTGCCGACCTCGATCCGCAGACTGCCTCAGTTTGGGAAACGCAGGTGATCGAGACGCTGGCGGAAGCGAAAGACTTCAAGGGTGCTCGCGCTGCTGCCGATGCTGCATTGAAGAAGTTCACCGGCGACAAGGATATTCAGGCCGCCCATGCCTCGCTGCTCGCCACGCTGGGCGAATACGACAAGGCCATCGCCGAACTCAAAGCGTTGCCGGATTCCGATAAGGATGTGGCGATTCTCCTCAACATCTCGGAAGTCCAGGAGAAAGCCAAGCGCTACAAAGAGGCGCTTGCCACGCTCGAAACGGCGAGCCTGCTGGCCAACACGCTTCCCCAGAAGCAGTTGATCACCTTCCATCGCGGCGCTCTCTACGAGCACCAAAAGGATTATGACGAGGCTGAGAAGGCCTTCCGCACGGTGCTGAAATCCGATCCCGACAATGCGGGTGCGCTGAACTACCTGGGCTACATGCTGGCCGATCGCAACGTGCGTCTCGACGAAGCGCAGCAGTTGATTTCGAAGGCCGTCGATCTCGATCCCGACAATGGCGCTTATCTCGACAGCCTCGGCTGGGTGCACTATCGCCAGAACCATCTGGATCAGGCCGCCGACGAACTCCGGCAGGCGCTCGATTCACGTGAAGACCGCAACATCCGCAAGGATCCGACGGTCCACGATCATCTCGCTGAAGTCTACTTCAAGCAGGGCAAATTCCGGGAAGCTGCCTCCGAGTGGGAACTTTCAGTATCCGAGATGAAGACGGCGGCGCCCTCTGACGCGGACGCGGCGGAACTGAAGCGCATCACGCAGCGCCTGGATGAAGCGAAGGCGAAGGCTCCGGCTGCCAAAGC
>Ga0206991_10250_pt1 | contig 16469 bp, 17 predicted proteins | sample Alteio_BWMinCont_9_FD_153286 | JGI IMG/M metagenome (GOLD analysis project Ga0206991, IMG submission 153286) | Enriched cells from forest soil in Barre Woods Harvard Forest LTER site, Petersham, Massachusetts, United States -... | ecosystem: Environmental > Terrestrial > Soil > Temperate forest >...
AGCCCTGATCGAAGAAATTCCGCGCATCGAGCGCGCTGTTGCGGAGGAATTCAAACAGGCTGCCGTGCACGACATTGCCGCCCGACTGGGTGACGATCACGACCTGCGCACCGGCGCGCTTGCCGTACTGCGCGCCGTAGGTGTCAGTGAGAACGTTGACTTCGCGAATACCGTCGATGCCGAGCATTTCTCCGCTCACGCCGCCGGGCGTTACGGCGAGTTGGCTCGAACCCGAATACTCGACTCCATTCAGATTGAACTGATTATCACCGGGGCGGCGACCGGCCACTGAAAATGTATTGCCGTCGCTCGTGGTGGTCTGCGGGCTTTTCAGAGCGCTGTAATTCAAGGCGCCGGGATTCGTGGTGATCAGAACATCGAGACTGCGCCCGTTCAGCGGCAGATCTTTCACCTGCTGCTCTGTGACGAGGCCGGAAATAGGAGAAGTGGATATATTGACGGTGGCGATGCCTTCGACGACGTTGATCTGATCGGTCTTGACACCAACCGCGAGCGGAATACTGACTACCGCGTCCTGCCCAACGACAAGATCGATACCCTTGCGGTCCAGCGATTGAAAGCCAGTCTTCTCCGCGTGAATATTCATCGCTCCCAGAGGCAGGGAATCCACCCGGAAATTTCCCGAGTCATCGGTTTTTACGGCGCGCGCGACGCCTGTCTCCACGCTCGTGACGGTGATGTCCGCACCACCGATGCCTGCACCCGACGCGTCGATTACCTTACCCGAAATCGCGGCGGACACCTGCGCCGCGGCCGGCATCGCGCTCATGAGGAACGCGGCGATACACGCGATCATCCGCAGGCGGCTCAATGTGTTTTCCATGCGAGAATTCATCACTTCTCCTGAAGGCTGCTAACTACTGTAACGCCAAACGACGCCCAGGCAATCCCTGGCCATCATTCTGCCGAATCCACAAAGAATGCGCCCGCCCACTGCGTGTCCTGAAACTGATCCGGACGGGAACTGAATACGATCCTGGCCCTGCTGGCTTTAAAATGAGACTCTGTTCCCAACCCCGAAGTTACTGCGATTAAAGGCTCAACCAGCGCGAGATACTTCAGGATAACGTAGAATTCCTCTTCCCCGGCGGCCCCGAGTGTAAATCCCTGCGAACCAAAAAAGACGCTGCTGTCGCCTGAACCCAGGTGCGACACCAGAAACGCGCACCGTTCCACGGTGATCTCGAATGTGCGGCTGTTCCCGGCTTCCGTCCTGCGGTCGAGAAATATCTCTACAACGCCCTGTTCATCGCGCGAAAATTCGCGGATATGAGGGAGGCCTGTGTGGGCAGAGCTTTTCCAGTCGATATGGCGGGCGCTGTCACCAGGTTCGTAGGGGCGAATGCGGTAGAAATCCCGCCCGAGGCCGCGCATCGCCATCTCCATTTCGCCGGATGAAGTCTGGTCAAGCAGATTTCCGGCGCCGGGAAAAGGCTCGAGCGCAGGATAAACGATCGCGCTGCAACGCCAGCACTGTGGTTTTGCGCAGAAAACCGAACGGAAAGCGCGTCGCGATGAGAAATACGTTCTCTTTGTGGCGACCGCGATGGGGAAACGTGACGTCGACGGTCGCTTCCACAGTGGTTCGGCCTGGAATGATGGGGAAATAGACGGGGGCGGTGAGGATGGGTGCCACGTCTGAGAGCACCGTGCGCTGCCCTGTCAGTTCGAGCGAAAAGGAGGGCGTGATGCGCTTGAGATTTCGCAACCGGATGCGGGCCGGGGCGGCGGTTCGCGCCCAGACGTGTTCGGGTAGCAGGAGTTCTAGTTCCAGGCCGGAGAGCATGAGCCGGCTGAGGAAGCCCGAAACCAGAAGGATCGCCAGCATGGCGGAGAATACCAGGAACAGCAGATTGTTCGCGGTCAGAAACGAGGTGAAGCCGACCAGCAGCACCGCGATGAAATAGAGGATGCCGCCTCCGGTGACGCGATAGCGGACGCGGCGCTGGATGGCGGTTCGGAATTTGTCGAGGAGTCCGCGCGTAGTTTGGCCGGGTTCGGTGGGTTGCGGCGCGGTTTTAGCGTTTATGCTCATTCGAAAAAACTGACCCATCCGGGGCTAACGGCCTAAATGACCCAAGCGGGCAAATTCGAACGTCCAAACCCATTTGGCCGGTAATTTCGCCGATAAGTCATTCCTTTGTAGCGCGATGACCGTTTGAAATGCCGGGTGTTCCCGCGTTGCTGTCGTCCTCCTGTCTGAACGGTAACACCATGACTGGTGGAACCAGGAACCTCTATTTTGTAAGCCTATGTTAACAAAGAAAATAGAGTTTTCATTTCGACGATAACGGCGTGAGGATGTCCGGAATTCCGTTGAAAGTAAGCAACCCGGGACCAAGGCACGTCAGCACTGACCGTCGGCCGGTCAATTGTCCGAAGGCTGGTCGATGTGGATTAACCCACTTGCCCACAGGATCCTTTGACGTCTCCAGCTTCAGGCCCGGATCTTCCTGGAGATTGTCGGTCCCGCGCCCCGGCGGGCGGAGGCGTATCCGGACGGGAGACAAGGGCGGCATCCGGAGTCCATTCCAACTTCCAGTCATACTTACCAGTCAGGCCGGCCTTATCAACTACGGGCCTCCCCATCGTTTCCGACAGATTTTCGGCCAGGAGGGACGTGCTTGCCGCATACCCTGTGCGTGTGCATTATTGATGGTCATACGCGGCTGGCTACCTTGTGTGGTTATTTCGGTAAGTTTCGGTCCGCCTTTCGCGACGGTCAGGAGATAAATCTGCTCCTCTTGCGTCTCTTTGTGGATCACGAGTCCGAATCGCTCAGCCAGAAGCGACCGAACTCTTCCCGCCACTGCGCATTGCGGACTCTGCGCTGATCGTCGGTCACGGGCCGCTCATCGGCAGACTCCGAAGCACCTTCCACAGGCTCCGATTTTCGCCATGATGTCGCAGCGATCCGACGACAGCCAACCCGATCCGCCCGATAACTGAAACTCACGACTGCCGTATGCCATGACGATCAACGCCCGGACCGACATATTGGCAGCGATCATACCGCCGACTCTGTCCGTGGTTAGCAAACTGCCGCGCGCATCGGATTGGACTTTTTGATGGACACAACCTCAAACCTGAGTGGCCCTTCCGCAGTCACCGGTATGGCGTTGACCGTCGACAGAATCCACATGCACACACAAAAGATAACGGACCGTGGCATATGTTTCCTGAGACGCGCGGCGATGTTTGCTATTAGCTACCGCCCAATCTGCCCGGATCCGCAGCGGCCTTGATTCGTTTTTCCCGATCACTACTAATCACAACCGGATGGGTCGCGCGGGGACTCGAACCGCGACCTCCTGCGTGTGAAACAGGCGGAGGCCAATTCCGCAAAATGCCTGTTTTCAATTACTTGATTCTGTGCAGCTTGTGGCCAGCTTGTTGATCCTTGTTGCTTCGAATTGAAGCCTTGTGAGCTCGACCACTACATTTCCATCCACAGGGACTGCCTGTCTTGTTTATCTACACCCGTTGCCTGTTCCGCGAGTTCACTCGCATCGGGAGTCATGCGGTGCGCATCAGGACGTGTTCACAAATCTATTGGCAGCTCGAAAAACAACATCGCACGGCGAAATCTCCGAAACCCCTCATGCGGATCGATGCCGAGCGTCAGACGTTCAAAGAGAAAGCAGATTGCTGTGAGGAGTCTGGTGACGTCAATATTGTCAAAAGGATCTACATCCGGATGAGATCCTCCACGCATTCTTATTTCGGCGCCTGTACGCCCTACTAATAAATTCGGAAATATCGAACTTCGCCGATAGCTTCGCAGCACTGAACTATCGGGGAAGTTCTCTCTCAAGAGTAGAGCGCGACTTCCTGCGGGCATCCTGGACCCTGCAGTTCTGGCGGCGTTCGGCAATCGGCCACTGCGTTTTCATCCACAGAAAAGTGGTGGCGATCTACATCGGCCTTCGACGCGAAAACGGAGCGGCAGGAAATCCGGGCGATCGTTTCAAGAGGATGCCGCCGAGCGCAATGGCCAACAGCGTCCACGTTGCGGGTTCGGGCGCCTCCGCGCCATCGTCGAAGACATGCAGCCCGGTGGTCTGGTCGTACAGGTAGATGTTGTCGCCTCCCACGGCAAGCAGGGTCTGTCCTAACGTGTCACCCGTGCCTGTGGTGGAAGCGAGCGAGCCGATCCGTTCGCCCGCAAAAATATCGTAGATGGAACCGCCGCCATCGCCGTTGGCTGTGTAGAGCCAGCCGTTGGCGCCGATCGCCATAGCGGTCGTATTGAAAGATCCCGGCGTCAGCGGGATCGAGCCGAGGTAGTTGCCGCCTGTATCGAAGCGCGCGATCCGGTTGTTCCCCGTATCGATCACATATAGATTCCCGTCGGGTCCGAACGCGAGGGCCCCCGGCGAGCTCAACGTCCCGTCGCCCGTGGTGCCGAAGGTTAGCGAAGGTGATGTATCGGTGGACGTGGTGAACTTCTCGATCTGCGAGCCAGCCGCCAGGTAGACCGCGCCGGTGGAATCGGCGGCAATGCCGGTGGCGCCGCTGGGTCCGAACGGTGTATTGACAAAGCTGGCCGATGCCGACTCGCACCTGCACCCCTCCGCATCGAAAGAGTAACTAAGTGTAAAGGTGTAGAGAAGCGGACCGCCTCTGGGAAGCTGACCCGTTACAAAGACCTGAGTGGTATCAGCCGGATTCGCTGCCACGAAACTATTGGAGCTCAGGTGAACACCGTAAGGGCTCCAGTCGAGGCCCTCATTCTCGAAGCTTAAACTCCCATCATAAGCCGGAGACTTGAAAAGCTTGACATCTGTGTAAAGCTCCAGGCCGCCCACAGTAGTGAGGCCGATTATTTGCTCGTCCGTTTGAAAAACATTATTCAATGAAGCGTCGTAGACCGAATTAAGAATCAGGTCCGCATGCGCGGCGGGAACGAACCCGGCGACCGCGAGCACCAGAAGTGCGTTTCGGAATCGGCACATAACGGGAATTTTAGCAGGCGATTCACCGGCAAAAAAAGCCGCCGCGCCGACGACAGGTAATGGTACTGGGCCGCGGGGGGAATGAAATCCTGCATACCTTGCCAGTGATCTCCCCGTACGACGGATCGACCTCGCTCCAGCGACCCAGGTTTCCAGATGGCTCGTCTTTGCGAGTCTCCGGTACATGCCGCCGGCACAGGCGCCCCACACCGTCGACCGGATGGAAATGTCGTGTCGTTTTGCTGCATGGTACAGGCGCACGGAGAGAATACGAAGGCACCGCGCGGATTTCGCAAGGGATGACCAACCTTGTGCGTGCCGCCGTCCATTCGTAGGCCGCCGCTAACCTTATAAGATCCCTCCAACACCCTCGATATCGCGGCTCATCTTCAACATCGACTACAAAGGAGCGCTTTCAAATGCGAGAGGCGCGGCCTCAAGCTATAAACATTGAGGAATTAATGGGATATGGTGGGCGCGCAGGGACTCGAACCCCGGACCTCCTGCGTGTGAAGCAGCGGGGGTTCCTAACATCGTCTTGATGTCTTGCCCGTGTTTGCGCCGTCTTATACCAATTCGGGGAGCCTGCTTTCTCTGAACCCACAAGTGCCTTTGGATGCAATCAGTGGACTTTTGGAACACTTCCGGACCCCCTTGAACGCCCAGAACCGAAAAGTGCGGTTCGCCCACAGGGCGAAAGCACAATGCGTCTGCAGGAACGGGCGTGGTTAGTTCAGCTGGGTTAGCTGGAGATTCCGGACTCTTTGTCCGCCGGAGTGGTTTGTGCTTTGGCCGGAGCTGAATGCAACACCGGCGGCGCCCTGATTGGTCCCGAGGCGCGGAGGACCGTTCCACAGAGGCGGGATCGGAACGGCGGCTCCCCCCTTGTCGCCCTGGGTGAACTCGACCGGCCTGCCGTCCAGCGATGCGGTCAAAGTCCCGGCGCGCGCTTCCATTTCCACATGATGAAAAACCGTGGAATCGAAGGCGGGAATCGAGTTCGAAAAGGCGACGACCGAGAACGGATTGAGGCGCTGCACACGCATCCTGCCGGTGGAGTCCAGTTGCAGCCAATAGCCCGCCGCGGTGCCGCCGATGAGACCGTCGCCGGGGAATGCGGAACGGGCGCGGAAGTAGGGACCTGCCTCGGTCGCCCTTCCCTGTGGGTCGGCGGGGACCAGAAGGTCCGCCGCGATCCGGAGGTCCTGGCCAACATCCGCGCCCCGCTGACCGGAAATGGAACAGCCGCCGCGTTTGACCGCAAGCTGCATGCCGCCGAGGCCAACACCGGCCTGGCGGAAAGGCGCGGCCAAGTCTCCCGGCCCCCGGTCCCCGATCGACATTCCCGGATAGAAAACCGAAAGGTAGTAGTATCTGCCCAGATCCTCGGGCTGCGCTGCGCAGCGATAGAGCGCAGCGACTTTGGAGACATCGAGCGCGTCATTGTAGACACGGACATCGCTAATGACGCCCAGGAACGATGAATTGCCCAGCAGAGAGCGGCCTATGGTCCATGAGAGGCGGTTGTCGGTGGCGGGCATGGCAGTCCACTTTGCGGCGCTGTCGAGCCGGCCGTCGACGAAAATGCGCGCCATGTTGGAAGGCATTCCTTCGTAAGACACCGCAAACATGTGCCAGGACCCATCGGCCCAACGGCCGGCGCTCTCGCCGGACCCGCCAGGCAAGGCTGCTCCGAAGCTGAGGCGACCGTCGACGCGCAAGTAGACGCCAAAGCGTTCGGGAGTGGCGCCGCGGAAATCCGATCCGTATTCGAAGATAGCGGCGTCCGCGACCGGCTCGGCAGTAGTCTTGAGCCACGCGGTAACGGTTCTCGGCGCGCTTCCCCCGGGAAGAGCCCGCGCGGACGTACCGCGAACGGAGGCTTCGGCTCCATCGAATGCGACCGCCATCGATCGGGGGCCTGGAACCCGCGCGGCATTGCCCGAAAGCTTGCCGGACGCGCCAGTGCCGCTGGAATCGAGTGCGACGTTCCCGCGACCTTCGTCCAGTCTCCACCAGCCCACTTCCCGAAGGATCCCGACGGCCGGTCGCATTCGGACCAGCCAGTATACGCCTCCCAGGAGGCCGAGAAGTAAGATCGCGGCGGCCGCGATCGCCAGGGGAAGTCCACGTCTTCCCGGCTCAGGGGCTTCGGCGGGAACGGCAGCCACGGGTTCCACCGCAGCTTCAAGCACCTGGACAGGCGCGATCAGGCCATACCCCGACTTCGGATAGGTCCTAAAGACGCGCTGCTCTTTGGCGTCGTCTCCGAACGCCCTCCGCAATTCGGCGACGCAGTGGGGAAGCACGTCGTCCGAGACAGAGGTGCCGGGCCAGACGGCGTCCATTAATTCCTCTTTCGAAACCAGGCGGCCCGGATGCTGAAGGAGGAACAGGAGAAGCTGGTATGTCTTGTGCCGGAGCTTGATTACCTGACCGTCCCGGTCGATGTTGGCACGAGCGGGGTCTATCTCAACGCCCGCAATGAGATACCGGGACGGTCCAATCGAGATTGCAGAAGAATTGCCTGTTTTTATCAGGACTTTGGGGGCGTCTCGGCCCATAATGACTGTCGGATAGTATAGCGCGGTTGAGTCACAAAAGGATTAGCAGCTAACTACCTTTTAAAGGAGGGCTCAAAGATGAGCAGGCAGAGTTTGATGACGATTGCATTGAGTTTTTGGCGGGTGGCGGCATTATCGCTGCTGGTGAGCGCGGCGGCAACTGCGGACCCGATTTCTTATGAAGTCAGCCTCAATATCGGCCCCACTGGACATGTCAGCGGATATATTGAGACCGACGGCACCATCGGGACGCTCGCCAAAGGAGACATTCTGGACTGGAGCATTGCAATGACCGACGGCGTCGACAGTCCATACACGCTGTTCCCCGGCGACTCCGGAGTTACTGTGAATGGTTCCTCTCTGTCGGCCACTTCGTCGGCCCTTCTGTTCAATTTCAGCGGCGGCAATTGCTGCAGCTTCTCCTTTCAAGCCTTCAGCAACAATTACGACTTCGTATGCTTCGGCCCTGGCGGAGCGGGCGATTTTAGCCACATTTGCGCGAACGGCGTGCCGAGCAACGTAGCAGGGATGGGACTGGGCGGCCCCGGGACAGAGCAGAGTACACCACTTACGGGTATTCAGGCCGTGGCCTCTCCCGAGCCTTCCTCTGTCATTCTTCTGGCTGCCGGTTTGTCACTCGGCGCGTTCAGGAGGGTTACGGCGAGGCTACGGGCATGACTCACCAATCGGATCGCGATTTTGATCGGCGGGCGGTCATCGGCGCTTATTCGGCCGGGACCGCGCATCCGCTGGCCTGCCCTGCGCCTGCTCGGTGAGACATATTAGACGCGGTTCCCATCACGCGCCCGCCGACGTAAGAGCGGTAGCTGTCTCGTCGCTTCCCGCACCGCGCTACGAGAATAGGGGAAATGGCGGAATGCACGCGGGTAAAACGAACTATTTGCAGGCTGGCAGGGTTGTATCTGAAAAGCATTCCAGAAGGCATGTGCCTTCCCGTCCGTCTTTACCCGGCTAACGGACTGTCTCAGTCCATTAGCGCCAATCGTCGATCACGTAGGCGTCCGCGCGATTGAATCCGTTCGCATGCGGATGTTGCATGGCTACGCCCAGCATCGCTACCCGATATCCGCGGGCACGCATCCGCCGATACGCGTCTTCGCGAGCCAGATTCACTCCCGCCTCAAGCACCGCGCCCCGCGAGGCCGCAAACGCTTCGCAGGCTTCCAGCAACCGGTCGAAACGTTCAGGCACACCGCCGCGGGCCGCGCCGAATTTGACGTAGCAAGTCTTCTCGCCGCCTTCCGACCCCGGTCCGTTCAGGCATACCGCGAACCCATTCAGAACACCGCGCGTATAGGTCAACACAACGTCGCCGGCTTTCCGGGCAAGCACCGCTCGAATTTCACCAGAGAGATCGAGTCCGCGATCGATCTTATGGGTGAGTCGCTGGCAGGCTCCGATGGCCACTTCGCGCTGGCTTCTGGTAAGTGCTGAAAGCACCGCTGGCGCATCCCCGCGTTTCGCCTGCGACGCTGATTCAGCAACTGGCGAATGCGTCATGATCGCAGTGAGGTAGCGTGGCCAGTAGCCGAACTTCTGGTACAAAGCCACGTGCTTCGCACTTTGCGGGAATGTGAACAACCCTGTATGCCGCACGCCCCACTTCCCGAAGACCGCCATGGTGGCTTCGAGCAGTTGCTGCGCTACCCCGCGGTCCCAATACTCCGGCAACACAGTCAAGGGGCCGAAGAATCCGAACGATCCCCATCGCGTAACTACGTTCGATCCGATCAGACGATCGCCATCGCGCGCCGCGAGCACATTGACGTGGGTCGAGTGCCAGCGCGGCGTCATCAAATCGCGGTCGCCCATGAAGTCGAGAGGATTGGGCAATCCGAGAAACGTCCCGAACGCCAACCGGACGATGCGGCCCGCCTCTTCGAGTTCACTCTTTTTCAGGTGGCCGATTTTAATGGGTCTATTGGCTGACATTGCTGTAAGTCTCCTTCCGGCGCTACAGGTTGCTCGTGACCTTGCGTAACCCACGTGGCTGATCGGCGTCGAGGCCCTTCGCATGCGCCAGCGAAGCCGCGAACAATTGCGCGGGAATGATGTACGGGATTGGCGTGTACAACTCGCGTAACCGCACGGGAACGCGGATCACCGTAGACGCATACTTCGCGGCCTCGCGATTACTTCTATCCGTGACGATCAGGGTTTTCGCGCGAAGCGCCCGCAATTTTTCGAGGGTTTCGTGCAGCGAAGCCCACGCCGGACCGGACGGACCGAACATGAAAATCGGCAGTTCGTGGTCCGCCATCGCGATCGGGCCGTGCAGGAAGTCGGCCGCTGAGAACCGCTCTGCAACGACGTAGGACGTCTCCATCATCTTGAGAGCAAATTCAAATGCATTGGCGTAGTTGAGGCCGCGTGCCACAACCGCCGCCGATCGTATCGCTGCGTAGCCGTCGGCGATTTCCGCAATTCCGGACTCGAGTTCGAGCGCCGCCTGGGCCGCCGCCGGAATCGCTTCCAGATCGGCGAGGGGAATTTTCGCGCCCAGCGCGTGAGCCAGCAGATAGAGCGACATCAGTTGTCCAGTGTAAGTTTTAGTGGCGGCTACGCTTTTTTCGCGGCCGGCGCGCACCAGAAACACGTGCTCCGCCATGTTCGCCAGCGTGCTCTTCGGCTCGTTGGTGATCCCGACCGTCATGGCTCCGGAGCGGCGGGCCTGCTCCATGACGGCGCTGATATCGGTAGACTCGCCGGACTGCGAGATTCCGACGATCAGGGCGTCCCGGTAGTCGACCGAGGCTCCGTAGATGGAATGGACCGAGGGGGCGGCCAGCGAAACCGGGATTCCGGTCATGATTTCAATCAGGTAGCGGCCAAACTGGGCGGCGTTGTCGGACGTACCGCGCGCCACGATGACAACCAGGCGCGGCTTTCGCTTTTCCAGAAATGCCCGGAATTTCGCGATTTGGCGTACCTGGTGCGCCAGAGTACGTTCCAGCGCCTCCGGTTGCTGGCGGATTTCATCGAGCATTTGGGACTTGAACAAGCTGGACATGGACAAGGTCAGTTTAGCGCTTGCCCTTCGCCAGACACTCTTTTACGACCGGCTTATACGACCTATCGGCAAAATGGACATATAATGAAGAAAGCAGAGGAAGTCGGCAACCGTTTCCGCGTTTCTCAGCGTCCTAATCATATGAACTACCGCGCCAAATTTACCGTCGTGCTTTCTTCCACCGTCATGGTGGCGCTGCTTCTGTTTGGAAGCGTGGTGAAGGGCGCCTCGGGCGAAGGTGGTTCCGATACCGCCGATGTTCTGAAGCACCTGAAGGTATACACACAGGTTCTCTCCTATATCTCCACGGAGTATGTGGAAGAGCCCAACATTCCGAACGTCACGCTGGGCGCGCTGAACGGCCTGCTGGAGGCTATCGACCCCTATGCCAGCTACCTCAATGCGACGCAGTACAAAGAGTACCTGAAGAACTCCGACGGGCATCCGGCCGATCTTGGCCTGGTGCTGGCGAAGAAATACGGATACATTGTGGTGGTGTCTGTTATCCCCGGTTCACCCGCGGATAAAGCCGGCCTGAGCAACGGTGACTATATCGAATCGATCAAGGGCATTGGCAGCCGCGATATGCCGCTGGCTTATGCGAAGATTCTGCTGCGCGGCGATGTGGGGTCCACGGTCGATCTGTCGGTGCTGCGCCGCAAGCCCGAGCCACAGAAGATGACGCTGACGCGGGCGATCGTTACCAGCCCGCCGGTTGAATCGCGCATGCTCGATGGCTCGGTTGGCTATATCAAGGCGACGACGCTTGGCACCGGCAAGGTGAAAGAAGTTTCGACAGCGGTGCTCGATCTGCAGAAACAGGGCGCGAAAAAGCTGATTCTCGATTTACGTAATTGCGCCACAGGCGACCCCGAAGACGGCGCTCAACTCGCTAACCTGTTCGTGAGCAAAGGCCTGCTCACCTACGACCTGGGGCAGAAGGTTCCGCGCAAAGATTACAATGCCGAGGCGAAGGATGTGATTTCGACGCTTCCGCTGGTGGTGGTGACGAACCGTGCAACGGCGGCGGCGGCGGAAGTGGCTGCGGCCGGCTTGCAGGGATCGAAGCGCGCGGCTCTGGTGGGTGAGCGCACCTACGGCGATGCCTCCGTGCTGCGGCCCATCACGATGGAAGATGGCAGTGCAGTCATTCTGTCGGTAGCGAAATTCTATTCGCCCGACGGGAAGTCGATTCAGGATAATGGCGTGACACCGGAGAACGTTGTCATCGATCCGGATGCCGCGACTGGCGACCCGGAAGAGGAAGATGCCGCAACACCGGAGCCTTCCGCCACGCACAAGGCGGGGGATGACGTGATTCTCAAGAAGGCGATTGAAGTCGCGAAGGCACGCGGATAAAAAGGCTGCTGCAAAAAAAAGCGCTCCCTTTTCGGGAGCGCTTTTTTTTTGCTCACTCAGTTAGTTGAGAATCACCTTCGGGCTTTTCGGCTCCACGCCCCCAAACCCACGAGGCCGGCGCCAACCGCCAGCAATGACATTGACCCGGGCTCCGGGGCTTCATCCGATTGGCCGAAGTAGCGGTTTCCGCCGGGAAGCCAGATGAAACTGCCGTCAGCCAATTCGTTGGTGGCATCTGCCAAAGCTCCGACATTGACCGTATTCGGAAGACCCGAATCAGCCAGGGCGCCCGTTGAGTCTCCGGAGAAGAAGATCATCAGGTCCGCGTTCGGTGTCCCAAAATCACCGGCTCCATCCGTGGTGCCCGGGGTCCCATATACGTAAGTGTGAGCTCCGGCCGCAGCCAGGTCAGCCTCGTTCGTAAACCACAAAACATCACTGATCCCAGGTCCGGCTGATTCACCGATATCCACTGGTCCATTCAGGACAAAATCAGGCAGCTTGTAGATCAGGATGTTATTCCCGGTGCCACCGATTGTGTCCAGCGGGGTAGTAAACAAAAGCGCGCCGGAAGCATCGGTGTAGCTGTTAGCGGTAGGAGAACCTGAAGTCTCGGTATAAAGTCCGTTTCCGTTCTCATCGAAGAACAGGTCGAATGTGTCGGCGTGCATTGGAGCAGTTGCCGCCACAAGAAGCAAGGCCGCAAAAAATCCGGAAATCTTCATGAAAAACTTCCTCCACGAGGTTCTCAGGGCCACGAATTGTCTGGCCCTAGCAGACTACTTTCCCGGTCAGTATAACCTCGGTAAACGGTGTTTCCCCAATGAATTGTTTGTGAGAATGTTTGAAGTATCACGGAACAGCCGGGCCGGAAGTGGCCATGATGGAGGGATCGAAGGCGGGAGCCGGTCGGTGTGTACGAAACCTAACCGATTGTTAGAAAGAAGCGACCCTGGGGAGCCGAAGCGGAATCACGGCCCCCCTTTTCGATTACGTTGTTAAAGGGTTTTCAGGTAGGCAAGAACGTTGGCTTTTTCGTCAGCCTTCAGGGTATCCGCAAATGGTGGCATACCGTTGCCACCAGTGTTGACCTTGTCAAGGACGTTGGCGTCGTTCGTGGGCTTGCCTGTGGTGCTGAGTTTCGGCCGCTTGTAAAGACCCTTGAAGCCCGGACCCATCTTCTTATCTGTCGTGGCCGCGTCGTGGCAAAGGCCGCACTGCTGATCGAATATCGCTTTGCCTTTCGCCGCGTCGCCCTTTGCCGGGCCCTGCGCGTACATTGTGGACGCTGCCGCCAGCAAACAGATCAAAGATAAATATTGAGTTTTCTTCATGATGGGTGCGTATATCTCCTCTAACATTCTACAAAAGCAATGACGACGAGTCTCCCCTGATGGTTCCATAACCTTCGGGTACGGCCTGGCCAGGTTATGACCTCGCAGTGATAATAGAGTTTCACTTTTATTGTGTGGAAGATCTGGTCAGTTCTCTTTACCGCGCCGGCGATTATCATTGCGACGATTCTGATGGGCCTGATTTCGCTCATCACATCGCTGTGGGACCGCACGGGATTCACGCAGCACCGGGTGGCCCGCGGATGGTCGCGGATACTACTGGCGCTGGGCTTTGTCCGCTGCCGCGTGACGGGAGTTGAAAAGCTCGATCCTGCGCGTGGATACGTGCTGGTGGCGAATCACGCCAGCTACATGGATACTCCGGCGATATTGTCTTCCATCCCGTTGCAGTTCCGCTTTTTCGCCAAGAGGGGCTTGTTCTCTATTCCTTTATTAGGTGGGCATCTGAAACGCGCCGGGCATCTCCCGGTGATTCGCGACGATCCGCGCGCATCGCTGAAGACGATGGGCGAAGCGGCCCGCATGGTTCGCGAGCGGGGCATCTCGCTGCTACTTTTTCCCGAAGGTGGAAGAACCCCGCTGCAGATGCGGCCGTTCCGCGAGGGGGCCGCGTACGTTGCGATCAAGTCTGGTGCGCCAGTCGTGCCGATCGGCCTGACGAATACGCGCAGCATCCTGCGGATGGGATCGGCGATGGTGCGGGGCGGCGAGATCGGAATTCAGGTCGGCGATCCCATCGAGACGAAGGGGATGACCATGCAGGACCGTGGACGGCTGAATCAGATGCTGCAGGATCAGGTGGCGGCTATGGTGAGGGAAACGCCAACGCCGGAATAGCATAATAGACTGGCAGACAAGCATCACGCGATCCGCATGAACGCCAGCTTTCCTACACCGACGACAATTCCCGAAGTTCTGCGCCAGGCCGCTGCGCGCTATCCGGATCGGCTTGCTCTGCGGCAGCCGGGCAAGGGCGGCGCGCAGACCTGGACCTGGAGCCAGTATCTTGAGGCCGCGGAAGAGATTGCTGCGGGGCTGCACGCGTTGGGTATCGCTCACGGCGATCATGTCGCGATTTGTTCGGAGACGCGCGCGGAATTCTATCTCGCCGATCAGGGCATTCTGATGAACGGTTGTGTGGCAGCAGCTCTCTACCCCAGTTATCCGCCTGTCGAATTGCTGCGGACGATCCAGCTATCGGAGGCGAAAGCGCTCTTCGTGGAAGATCCGAAGATGCTGGCGGCTTTGCGAACAGCTTCGGTGCAGCACCTGATTTTGCTGACTGGGGAAGCGCCGGGTGCGATCACTTTCGCAGAGTTGCGCACGCACGGCCGACGCGCGGCAAGTGTGTCGCCTGCCGACAACGCGATCCTCTATCTCACGTCAGGGGCGACGGGAGAACCCAAGCGTGTGTTGGCAACGCAGGGTTCGCTCACCGCCAATATTCTGATGGGGCCGGCTGTCATTGCGCTCACGCCGGATGACATCACGGTTGCGTTTCTGCCCTCGGCGCATATCGCGCAGCGGGTTGTGGTTGAGTTGCTGCCGATGCTCAGCGGGACACCGGTTTCTTTCGCCGAGAGTCTGAGCAAACTGCCGGGCGAAATAAAATCCGTGAAGCCCACGCTGTTTCTCGCGCCGCCCCGCGTGTGGGAGCGGATGTATACGAGCATCCGCACAGAAGTGCAGAAGAAGCCGCCTTTCGTGCAGAAGGCTTTTCACTCTGCGGTGGAACTGGGGCGCGACGCCGGACGTCGCAGGCGTGAAGGGAAATCTGTTCCGCTTCACGTCCGGCTGATGCTGACGCTGGCAGACCGCCTGATCTTCGCGAAGATCCGTGAGCGGCTGGGGGGAAGGCTGCGCGTTGCGATTTCGGGCGCCGCGCCGTTGTCCGCGGATCTGGCGGAATTTTTCGAGGCGATCGGAATCCCTTTGATCGAAGGGTACGGACTGACCGAGGGCGGTGTTGCCGCGTTCAATCCGGTGGATGCGCCTCGGCCCGGCAGTATCGGAAAGGCGCTACGCGGCGTTGAGTTCCGAACGAGCGAAGAAGAAGGCGAGTTATTGATGCGCAGTCCGGGGCTATCGAGCGGCTATCACAATGACCCCGCTGCGACCGCCGAGTTAATTCGGGATGAATGGCTGCACACAGGCGATATCGGCACCATCGATGCAGACGGTTACATTTACATTACCGGCCGCAAAAAGGAGCTGATCGTTTCCTCGAACGGGAAGAAGATTTTCCCCGCGCGGGTGGAAGCGCTCTTCAAATTTGAACCTCTGATCAGCCAGTTACTGCTTGCAGGAGACCGCCTGCCGCATCTTGTAGCTCTGATAACCATCCACCTGCCTGTTGCCGAAGCCATTCCTGGCGCCTCCAGCGCGGGCGTGCCGCTGTATGAAGCGCCCCAGGTGGTGGCCGAAGTGCAAAATATTGTCAACCGAATCAACCGGCAACTCGCGCCCTTCGAGCAGATTAAGCGGTTTCGTATTCTGCCCCGTGATTTCTCCATAGAACATGGCGAAATGACCGCTACTATGAAGGTGCGCCGTAAACAGGTGATGGAAAACTTCAAGGCAGAACTGGATGACCTCTACCAGCGCAGCGCATCCGGACGCGGCGGCGAGTAAGCTCTTCAGGAAACCTTCAGTATTATCCTTTACCTTCGATGTGACTATAGATCTGAAAGGAATATCCGTATGAAAGTAACTCTGATTCTCTCCTCGCTGGCCCTCGCTTCTTTAGTAAGTGCAGCGCCGCCCACGTACAAAGTCGTCGCCAATATCAAGATCGGCGGCGCGAACAGAACCGACTACACATACTGCGACAGCGTCAACCATCGCCTCTACGTTTCGCATGGCACGCAGACGGAAGTCATCGATACCCAGACGGATAAGCTGGTGGGAACGATTCCCGACACGCAGGGCGTTCATGGCATCGCGATCGCCAACGACCTGGGCAAAGGCTTCACCAGCAATGGCACCACGAACAACGTGACAGTGTTTGATATTGCGACGCTGAAGGTCATCAGCAAGATCAATACGGGCCAGAATCCGGACTCCATCATTTATGAGCCGACAACCCATCGCGTGTTTACCTTTAACGGCAAGAGCAACGATTTCACGATCATTGACGCCAAGGCCGGCACCGCGATCAGCGCTTCGGTAGCCGTGGGCGGTAAGC
>Ga0206991_10236_pt1 | contig 16285 bp, 13 predicted proteins | sample Alteio_BWMinCont_9_FD_153286 | JGI IMG/M metagenome (GOLD analysis project Ga0206991, IMG submission 153286) | Enriched cells from forest soil in Barre Woods Harvard Forest LTER site, Petersham, Massachusetts, United States -... | ecosystem: Environmental > Terrestrial > Soil > Temperate forest >...
TTCCTGATCCCTTTCGTTGCGGCATACATATTGGTCCGAGGCAAAGGCATCATGGCGCGCTCGGGAGCTATGGTGGTCTTCTGCCTGATTGCAGCCATCGGCCCCATTCTCTGGATGACGCACAACCGCTGGTATTTCGACGACCCGCTGTACTTCTACCGGGGACCATGGTCGGCAGCGGCGAACGGGATCATGAGGATGTGAGGCAGGGGCAGCCAGGTCGTGCCCAGCTGCGATATACCCGGCGTGCGCGAATCGATAATGCGCCGGGCGATGTTCAGGTGGGCTTCCGCATCGCCCGGCCAGAGCGTCACGCCGCTGCGATAAAAGTAGAGTGCCGCACAGGCCATCGTGATGGCACACGCTATCGCAGACAGAGCCACCGACACCAGCGGCGACGCGAAACTAAAACGCCGTGAATTCCTGGAATTCTTCGAAACGGCCATCAATCTCAGCGCGCGTGAGCGTGCGGAACCTTTCGACGCCGAAGCGTTCGCAGCAATAACTTCCCATGACCGAGCCGTAAATCACGGCGCGGCGGATTTCGTTGTGATCGACTCGGTCAGCGTGGAAGTCGATACCCTGGCCCGCAAGATACCCCATGAAGCCGCCTGCGAAACAATCGCCTGCACCCGTGGGATCGAAAACATCGCGGAGAAGATAACCTGGCGCCATGAAGTGCCCGTCGCGACGCCACAGAATCGCGCCATGCTCACCCCGCTTGATCACCAGAGTAGATGGCCCCATGTCCAGAATCTTCGCGGCCGCTTTCTTGAGGTTGTATTCGCCCGACAGCATGCGGGCTTCGCCGTCATTGATCAGCAGGAAATCCCATTCTGCGATCGTGGCAAGAAGCTGTTCGCGAAAGTCGGCGATCCAATAATTCATCGTGTCGCCGCCAACAATCTTTTGCGAACCATCCATCTGGCCGCGAACGGCTTTTTGCAATGCAGGCTGGATGTTGCCGAGAAGGACGTAAGGCGAATTCCTGTATGAATCGGGCAGCTTCGGATTGAAATCGGCGAAAACGTTGAGATCGGTGACCAGCGTTTCGCGGTCGTTCATATCGGGCGAATACTTTCCGGCCCAGAAGAACGTTTTTCCCGGAACCCGTTCCAGTCCAGTCAGATCAATTCCGCGGCTGGCGAGCAGATCGGAGTCTTCTTTGGCGAAATCGTCACCGACAACCGCGACTATTTTCGGCGAGGTAAAAAAGCTGGCGGAAAGCGCAACATAAGTGCAGGAACCGCCCAGCATTCGATTAATTTTTCCGTGAGGAGTTTCAACTCCGTCATATGCGACGGAGCCAACGACGACCATAGACATTCGTTTGATTGTAACGGGTGAAGTTGAATGGATCGGGGTGCGATAGAATTCAACCGAATGCGAACGCTTCGTTTCAAACTCCTCGGACTGTTGCTGCTTTGCGTTGTGGCGCTGACAGGACAACAGATGTCGCGGCCGCCGCTTGTGCGGTCCTGGACGATTCGGGAGGTTGGCAATTTTAAGAAGATTCCCACTGCAACCCTGAAGCAGAAAATGACGGAGCGCGGCGTTCTGTTCGGCGTCAATGAGCCGTATGACCAGAACAAGGTCGATGGCACTACATTGCTGTTGCGCCAGCTCTACAAAGATGCGGGCGTGCTGGTGACCGTGCGGTCGCAGCGAATCCAGATCAATGCAAATGCCGTGAAAGTGGAGTATGTCGTCAACAAGCAGTGAGTTGGTGGGTCGGGTCGCGCTGGTTACTGGATCCAGTCGAGGCATCGGGCGGGGGATTGCACTGGCTTTGGCGGGCGCGGGCGCCGATGTTGTCGTCAATTTTCTCGCTCATGAAGATGATGCGCGAGAGGTCGAATCCGCAATTCTCGGGTTAGGCAGGCGCTGCTTGTGCATTCGGGCCGACGCGTCCAGCCAAAAAGAGGTTCTCCGTCTGGTACAGGAAGTCGAAAGAGCCCTCGGCCCCGTGGATATCCTGGTGAACAACGCCGGAATCATTCGTCCGCAGCCGATTCCCGAAATCACCGAGCAGGATTGGGATGACCTGATGACCGCGAATCTCAAATCATGCTTCCTGATGACCCAGGCGGTTTTGCCACGGATGCGTTCCCGTGGCTGGGGCCGCATCATCAATCTCTCTTCGGTGGCCGCGCAGTTGGGTGGAGTCGTGGGTCCGCACTACGCAGCGTCGAAAGCCGGACTGCACGGGCTGACGCATTACTATGCCCGCCATCTTGCAAAAGAGGGCATTACCGTAAACACGATCGCCCCCGCCTTGATTGCCACAGAGATGGTGAGATCGAATCCGAACGCGAAGGCGGATCTGATACCGGTCGGCCGGTTTGGGGAAGTGGATGAAGTCGCGAGCGTGGCCGTAATGCTGGCTGGCAACGGCTATATTACCGGCCAGACGATCAACGTCAACGGCGGCTGGTACATGAGTTAGAACGTTCGCAGCATCCTGAGCAAAGCTTCGATTTCGTCGGGCGAAATATAGAAGTGTGGTGCGATGCGAATCCAACCCTGGCGCGGCGCTGCGATGAAGCCGGCGTCCCTTAGTTGCCGGACAATGAACTGGCTCTCCACGCCGGGTTTGCGGATGCACACGATTCCCGCGCCGGTTTCCGTGGATCTGTGCCCCAATGTTTCGAAGCCTCGCTCGACTGCGCCATCCCAAACCATGTCGCCTAATTTCTGCACGGCCGCAGCCACATTCTCCACGCCGATTTCGAGTAACAAATCGAAGGCCGCCCGCAAGCCAAAGCACCCGATAGTGTTTAGCGTTCCGCACTCGTACCGGCCTGCGTCCGCCCGTAGCGTCATGTCGCGCGAAGAATAGTCGGCGTACTTCGCCACATTCGTCCACCCGAACTCGACTGGCTCGATCTGATCCTGAATCTCCCGCCGGACATAAAGGACGCCGCAGCCCTCAGGCCCGAGGAGCCACTTGTGGCCGTCGGCGGACAGCGCGTCGATGTGAGAACTTTCCACATTGATCGGAAACGCGCCCATCCCCTGAATCGCATCCACGAAAAACAAACAGCCGCGGCGATGGCATATCTCGCCAATATGATCCAGATTCACCCGATAGCCGCTGAGGTATTGCACAAAACTGATGGCGAGAAGGCGCGCGCCCTTCGCGGCTTCGTCGATACGATCCAGCCCATCGAAAATCGAAAGCCAGCGGATTTCGACGCCCAGGGCTTCGAGCCGCTTCCAGGGATAAAGGTTGGCGGGAAATTCTTCCTGGAAAGCCACCACGACATCGCCGACCTTCCAGTCAATACCGATGGCGACCGTGGCGATTCCTTCGGAAGTATTCTTGACGATGGCGATTTCCTGCGGCGACGCGTTGAGCATTCTTGCTGCTCCCACGCGAACGCCTTCGTAGGCAGCCATCCACTGCTGATAGTGCTCGCTGCCGAATTCGAGGACGTCCTGAGCCAAGCCCTGCATGGCTTCGGCAACCCGGCGCGAAAGGGGCGCGACCCCCGCGTGATTCAGATAGACAAGTTTCTTCGTAACGGGAAATTGTTCCCGGTATTGCTCCCACAATTGCTCGGAAGCCACTAGTGAACTCCTCCCATCAGGCGTTTCATCGGACGAAAAAGCAATACGAGAAGAATGCCGACGACTATGCAAAAGCCTGCGACGATTCCAAAAAGTGTGGGCAACGGAAAGACTTCATAGACGGAAGCCAGACGCCCTCCGATGTAGTCTCCGACTGAGATCGAAAGAAACCAGACGCCCATCATGAGGCCGCAGATGCGCGCCGGCGCCAGCTTCGTCATTGCACTAAGACCCACAGGGCTGAGACACAACTCCCCGATGGTGTGCAGCAGGTATGTTGCGGTGAGCCACCACGGGCTGACGGCCGTACCGCCCGCGACCGGTATCAGGATCGCGAAACCGAGCCCGACGAAGATCAGACCGACGGAAAACTTCGCGGTGATTGTAGGTTCACGTCGCCTGAGGGCGATCCATAGCCATGCGAATACCGGTGCCAGCAAGATGATGAAGATGGAATTCAGAGACTGGAAATATTCGGCGATGAACGGTTTCCGTGCGGAAAAATCCCAAGCATGAAGATTCGTACTGCGATCCGCGAAAAGGTTTAGGGTGGACCCAGCCTGTTCAAAGGCGGACCAGAAAAGGCACGAGGCGATAAAGAGGACAAGAATGGCCAGGAAACGACCGCGGTCGGTTTTCGAATAGCCCTTTGCGGTCAGCAGCCAAACGAAAAACGTAACGACTATTGCGGTTAGGAGCACTCCGAAGACATTGGAAATCTGCTCTGCAGTGAGCGAAAGAGCTCCTGTGACGGTGAGAGCAGCTATTGCTGCGATGACCACTCCCGCTCCGATAAGCCCGATCCGGAACCGGCGCTGATCGGACGGAGTACCTGCGATATCGAGACCAGCTGGCCCTAAGTACCGACTACCGGCAACATACAAAATTAACCCGAGCGTCATCCCGACGCCGGCCGCACCGAATCCATAATGCCAGTCATACTCCTCTCTGAGATAACCGCAGACCAGGGGCGCGATCATGGCCCCGATATTGATTCCCATATAGAAAATGGAGAACCCCGCATCGCGACGCACATCGTTTTGTACGTACAGCGCGCCGACCATTGTGCTGATATTCGGCTTCAATAGCCCGGTGCCGACCACGATCAGCGCCAGCCCCGTATAAAATGTGTCGATACGGGGAATGGCCATGCAGAAATGGCCCACCGCGATTAGGATGCCTCCCCACAGGACCGCTCTGCGCTGGCCGGTGATTCGGTCAGCGATCCAGCCCCCCGGAAGGCTGAGGAGGAATACACCAGCTGTGTAGAGGCCGTAAATCGAGCCAGACTTGGAAGTCGAAAAGGCCAAGCCGCCCTTCTGTACCGTACTGGTCATAAAGAGCAAGAGCAGCGCTCGCATCCCGTAGAAGCTGAAGCGCTCGCACATTTCGGTTGAGAAGAGTATGGCCAGCCCTATGGGATGCCCGAAAAACGAGCGATCCCATTTCGCGTTACTGGGTGGGGCGCCGTGGCTGACCGATGCGGTTTCTGGCATTTTGTCCATTCTCGCAGCTTTACCCGCTACTCTGGAAGTACACCATGCCGAAGCCCATAACGGATCTCGTCCAGATTGATCGCCTCGGCACGAAGAAACTGGCCGAGAACGAACGTTTCCGTAAACATATCAAGCGGCATAATTTCTCCGACCTGCGATTCCGCCGCGTCGCTGAGGAGATTGAAGAGCAGGTGGATTGCCGCGCCTGCGCGAATTGCTGCAAAGTGGCCGAAACCGATATCACGAAACGGGATGCAACCCGAATTTCCAAAAGCATGGGGATGTCTGAAAAGGAATTCGTGGCCAAATACACAACGGCCTCTGCCTTCGATGACGAAATGATTCTTCGCCGCACCGAGACCGGTTGTATCTTTCTGAACGGCAATGACTGCACCATCTACGAAGATCGACCAGATACCTGCCGCAACTTCCCCCATCTGGTGCGGGGCAAAGGATCGCTCGAGAGCCGGATGTGGCAAATGATCGACCGCGCGACCTACTGCCCGATTGTCTACAATTCGCTCGAAGCCTATAAGGACATCATGGGCTTCCAGCGCGACGGTGCCAAATAAACCAGCGCCCAAATTCAGGGACAATAAGAACGGGCCGCGAGGCCGTCTCAGCTATGCAAAGGTTTCAGTTCGATCCGTTAATCGACGAATGGTTTCGCGAACAGTTCGGCGAACCCACCGAACCACAGATTCTGGGCTGGCCGGCAATTCGGGACGGTGACGATGTCCTGATCTCCGCGCCGACCGGTTCCGGTAAAACTCTCGCGGCGTTCCTCATCTGTCTCGATCAACTCGTTCGGGAAGCGCGGACCGGCGTACTCGCGGATGAAACCCGAGTCGTCTATGTCTCGCCGCTCAAGGCGCTGAGCAACGATGTCCGGAAGAATCTCGAAATCCCTCTGGCGCAGATTCGGGAACTCGCCGACAAGCGCGGTATCCCGCTCGCCGCCATCCGAACAGCAGTCCGCACCGGCGACACGCCCATGCACGAACGCCAGCAGATGGGCCGCAAGCCGCCGCATATCCTGGTCACCACGCCGGAATCCCTCTACATCTTGATGACCGCCGAGAAGTCCCGTGCCATGCTCCGTACAACGCGGACCGTCATTGTTGATGAAATTCACGCCATCGCCGATGACAAGCGGGGTTCTCACCTTGCCCTAACGCTCGCCCGTTTGGATGCGCTCGTAGAAAATCGGCCGCAGCGCATCGGGTTATCCGCAACCGTGAAACCCATCGAAGAAGTGGCGAACTTCATTGGCCCGAACACCCGCATTGTGAATACCGGCCATCGCCGCGACATGGATCTCGGCGTGATGATTCCGCGCGACGAACTTGGACCCATCGCGTCCCACGAAATGTGGGCAGAACTGTATGACCGTCTTGCCGAACAGATTCTCGCCCACCGGACAACGCTCGTCTTCGTCAACACGCGCAGGCTTTCCGAACGGGTAGCCCACGCGCTGTCCGAGCGGCTGGGTGCGGACGTCGTTGCCTCGCATCACGGAAGTCTGTCGCGCATCGCCAGGCTCGAAGCAGAAACCAGGCTGAAGAACGGAGATCTCCGCGCGGTTGTCGCCACAGCGTCTCTGGAACTGGGTATCGATATCGGCTCCGTCGATCTCGTAATTCAGATCGGTTCCACGCGTTCCATCGCCGTTGCCCTGCAGCGCTTCGGCCGCGCCGGCCACTGGGTGCGCGCCACGCCGAAAGCCCGTATCGTGGCCACCACCCGCGATGAGCTGATCGAATGCGCCGCCCTGATTCGTGCCATCCGCGTGGGTGAACTGGAGCGCCTGCAGATTCCGGAAAACGCCCTGGATATTCTGGCGCAGCAGATTGTTGCAATGGCAGCCTGCGATTCCTGGAGCCTCGATGGGCTGTTCGACCGAATCCGCACTGCGTGGCCGTATCGCAATCTCCCGCGCAGCGATTTCGATCAGATTATCGAAATGCTTTCGGAAGGCATCTCGACGTCCCGAGGCCGCAGCGGATCATTTCTTCATCTCGACAGCGTCAACGGCAACGTGCGCGGAAGGCGTGGCGCGCGTCTCGCCGCCATCACCTCGGGCGGCGCCATTCCGGAAAACGCAAACTATATCGTCACAGCCGAACCGGACGGCCGCAACGTCGGAACTCTCGACGAAGATTTCGCGGTCGAAAGCCTGGCCGGAGATGTCTTCCTGCTTGGCACCCATTCCTGGCGAATCAAGCGGGTCGGTTCCGGCAGGGTCTACGTGGAAGATGCGAAAGGCGCGCCTCCGTCCGTGCCGTTCTGGTTGGGCGAAGCGCCAGGGCGTTCCGCCGAACTCTCGCACGCCGTTTCCGATACCCGCGCAAAGATCCTGGAACTCAGCCCAAACGAAAACGCAACAATGGATTTTCTCACCGCCGAATGCAGTCTCGATGAAGCGGGCGCGAAACAGGCGATCGCCTATATTCTGGTGGGCGTCGCCTCACTAGGCACGCTACCCACTCAGTCAACCGTTGTCGCCGAACGTTTCTTTGACGAAGGAGGCGGCATGCAACTCGTGCTCCATGCGCCCTTCGGCAGCAGAATCAATCGTGCCTGGGGCCTCGCCCTGCGGAAGCGCTTTTGCCGTACCTTCAACTTTGAACTCCAGGCCGCTGCCACCGATAACGGCCTCCTGATCTCGCTCACCGAAGGTCACGCCTTCCCGCTCGAACTCGTCTTTGAATTCCTGCAGCCGCAAACCCTCGAACACGTCCTGACCCAGGCGATGCTCGACACCCCGATGTTCACCTCACGCTGGCGCTGGAACGCATCCCGCGCGCTCGCGGTCCTGCGTTTCCGTTCCGGCGGCAAAGTGCCCGCGCCGATTCAACGGATGCGCTCCGATGACCTGCTGGCATCGGTGTTCCCGGATCAGGTCGCCTGCGCCGAAAACCTCACGGGTGAAATTCGCATCCCGGATCACCCCCTCGTCCGCGAAACGATCGACAACTGTCTCCGTGAAGCGATGGACGTGGATGCGCTCCGCCAGATCCTCCAGTCAATCCAGGACGGCGAAATCCGCACCGTGACCGTTGAGAATCCTGCGCCGTCACCGTTCTCGCATGAAATCCTGAACGCCAACCCCTACGCATTTCTGGATGACGCCCCGCTCGAAGAACGCCGGGCCCGCGCCGTTCAGCTCCGCGGCTCCCTCCGCACAGATTTCGTCGGCGGTGCCGGAATTCTGGATCCTGCCGCGATCACTCAGGTGACGGAAGATGCCTGGCCCGAAGTGCGCGATCCCGACGAACTCCATGACGCCCTGCTGTCCCTGATTCGCCTGCCGCCTTCCGCCGCCTGGCAGACTCACTTCGAAGCATTACGTACCACAGGCCGCGCATCCATCCTGATTCGCGAAGACAAGGTTTTCTGGATCGCCACCGAACGTCTGGCCGCCGCCGACGACGCCGTGGAGATCATTCGCGGCTGGATGGAATCACTGGGCCCGGTAACTGTCGCTGACCTCGCCGATCGACTTGCGCTCAGTCCCGATGAAGTTGCCAATGCGCTCGCGGTCGTCGAGGGACAAGGTCAGGTACTGCCCGGCCGCTTCTCGGTCCCGCAGGCAGGGACTGAGGGGGCTGGCGAGATGCAATGGTGCAATCGCCGCATCCTCGCCCGCATCCACCACCTGACTCTGGGAAAATTGCGCCGCGAAATTGAGCCAGTCTCCGCTCTCGATCTCCACCGCTTCCTGTGCCGATGGCAGCATGTCTCGCCGGATACCCAATTACACGGCGCGGAAGGAACTCTGCAGATTATCCGACAACTCCAGGGCTATGAAATCCCGGCATCCGCCTGGGAGCACGACATCCTGGCCACCCGCATCAAAAATTACGACCCCGCCCATTTGGACGAACTCTGCCTGTCCGGCGAAGTCATGTGGGGGCGTCTCTCACCGCATCCCGCCATGGAGGATGGTGAAGGCCGACGCGTACGCCCCACCCGCATCGCCCCCATTTCCTTTTTCCTCCGCGAGAGCCTCGACTGGCTTGCTCCCCCCACTCAAGACGACGCTCCTCCCAATGAAAGCGGCTTGTCGCCGGCAGCCCAGGACATCATCGGCGCACTTCGAGCCCGCGGTGCCTCGTTTTTCGCAGACCTGTCCCGCGCAACCGGCCGTCTGGCAAGCGAAGTGGAAGACGCATTGTGGGAACTGGTCGCCGCAGGTTTAGTCACAGCCGATGGCTTCGAAAACCTCCGCGCCTTGCTCGATCCGCGACGGCGTCGTGGACAGGGCAGGGAACGCGCTCGCAGGCCGCGCCACTCCGGCGGCCGTTGGGCGCTGATGCAGCTGACGGGTCAACCCGTGGCGGCCGCAGCCCGTGCCGAGGCTTTCGTCGATCAACTCATTCTGCGTTGGGGCGTACTGATTCGCGATCTTTTGACAAGAGAAGCGACCGCTCCGTTCTGGCGCGAGCTGCTGCCAATCCTCCGCCTGAAAGAAGCGCGCGGAGAACTCCGTGCCGGGAGGTTCGTAGCCGGATTCTCCGGCGAACAATTCGCCGCGCCCGAAGCCGTGGAATTATTGCGAGCAGTGCGCAGAGCGTCCGAGCATCCCGAAGACAAACTGCATATCGCGAACGCCGATCCGCTCAATCTGGCCGGAATCCTGTTACCTGGCCCCAGGGTCAACACGCTATCAACAGGAACAAGACAACTGAATCCAGCAGATGTTGTAATGTTGCCGGCCACCGAAGTCCGCTAACAGTCTTGCCTCTACCGAACCGCGACTGTAAGGAGCTGCACTCTAAGACTGCTACCGCAACGCGCCCTACCAGGCATTGCCAAAAGGCTTGACCGCAACCGCCGGGCCATCGTTAAAAGAATTGACTGCCGGCGCGTCGGCATCTTCTTCCTTAGCCGGCTGCCGCCGTGAAGAATGCTTCCGGGCCAGAGCCGCTTCCTTAACAGCAGCGCAGTCCTCCGCAAATCGAATCATCGCCTCTTCCGTGAATGTGACATGGTGCTGAATCGGCGCCACCTCAGGTTCTGCCGTAGCGCTGTTCCGTTCCAGCAGCGCAAGACACATCAGCGGCAATTCCTGCAGCCGCATTCCATACTGACGGCTCATCGCCAGATCAACCCGCACCGTGAATTTCACACGGACACGGTCTTCGCCAATTCCCTGGTACGCGAAAACGCGGCACCCGTTATCCTGCGTGAAACCGTTCAAAGTAAATTGCATCGATTAGTGCGCTCTTCTTTGCCTGTGCGCGGACTCTTCTCTATTTATATAAATTGGCTAAAGGGCGGGTTCCAGATTGACTGATTTCAGGCAATCTGCCAGCGGGCAAGAAATGCTCAGGCACCCTATAGTACCAGTTGCGAACAAAATCCACGACCGTATCCAAAAAGATCCATGCACTAAAATGAGTTTTACCGCGTTGCCAGTGTCCCTTTTCCACCGACACCCGAACCCTGTCCCTTCGACAGCGCAGTCCATTCCACAGGAGCCAGTTTGTTGCCCATAACGGCCTTACCCGGGCGTGCTGCCCCGCAAGCCAGCGATGACGAACTTTATCGCTACATCAATCTGAAACTCGCGTCGCTCGGTCAGCCGACCAGCAGCGCCACGGCCGATCCCGAATTCCTGGAACTCGCCCGGCCGCTCCTGCGCAATTTCCATCAGAAAGATCAGCTCCTCGGCGGGCGTTTGTGTCCCGCGGATTTACGCATCCAGGAGTTTCTCGATTCGTATTTCGAAAACGCCGCTCCGAAATTGCCTGCGGATGCCTTTACTCTCGATCGCCCCGGACTCGCCCGCGCCATGTCGCTGCCGCCCGGCGCCGATTCGATCTCGTCCCCGTACCTGAAGTCCTACCGGCTGCCGCAGGGAATTCTGCACAATCCCCGCAGCGATCGCCGCACCACACAGGGCATCTTCCACATCGTCGAGGGCGGCTTTCCTGTACCCGCCGACAAGATCGGTGTACCGAAAATTGCATTTGTCCGCCTGCTGACAGCCGCGCTCCAGCCGCCGGAAGATGTGCTGGCTCTCCCGTTCACCGCCGACCAGCCCGAGCATGCCCGCTTTTTCGTTACCCTCCTTTTGCGCCCGCTCGTCTCCCCGTCCGGTGGCCGTTGGCCCGCACGAAGAATGGAGACGCGTTTCTTTGCGCCCGCCAGCCTGGTCAGCAATCTCGATTTTGTGGAAGGCATCTTCGGTAACGCCGGCGACCCCTACCTGCCGGAAAACGATTCGGCGCTCGATGTCAACCACTGGTCAGGCCATACCGGCTGCGTGATTCTTGCTCCGCACATCACCGGCCTGCGGAAAAAAGATCTCGGTCTGCCCCGCTATGAGGACGCCACCGAGCGGCAGCGCAGGGACGGAATGTGCTGGCGCGATGAAGCCGAAACCTACAACAACGGTTCCGCCTTCAAACTCACCTGCCGCGATGCGCGCGGCGTCGTGGTCACCATCATTGCCGATAACTACTACGGCTATTGCAAGAAGGAAGTAAAGACGCAGATCAGCTACGCGGCCAATCTGTTCGGCATGTGCGAAGAAGAGCACGCCGGCGGCGCCATCGCTTTTCCGGCGTACGTGCTCGGCCAGGAGTTCTACGCGGGCCGCACGGTTCTGACAAAGCCGGTCGAATACGAAGACGCCATGAAGTTGCTGGGCAATCGCGTGGAGATGAAACCGGAGGGCTACGCGGTAGACCGCAAGTATCCCGACGTATTCTACGTTCCGCGCAACGCGGACTTTCTGGTCAGCGAGGGCTGCGTCAAGTGGGGGGAGCAAAAGCTAGTCCTGCGGCCGGGTGAAGTCTACGTTCTCCCGTGGGGCACCAAGATCCGCCTCGAAAAGCAACCGGGCGGTACCGCATGGCGTCTCATCGCGTCGCGCGCCGATGGTGTTCTTTGCCACAAGCCCTGCACAGTCTCTGGGGGCGGCAAATCCGAGATCTCGAAGTCGCTCGGCAGCATCATTCTCAAAGGCACCGTCTTCGTTCGCGATTACCAAAACGACTTCAACGCGGTGGAAGAGATCCTGAAGAAGGACTTCTCTGCAATCTACAAAATCCCGCCTCCCGGCGATCGCGCATCCCGCACAATCCTGAGTCCGGAACGGTCTCTCGGGTCGGTAATCAAACTCCTGACGCCGTCGAAGGATTACACCGACGAGCACAACGACTGGGTGCGACGCCTGCCGCAAACCATTCGCCAGCTGATCGTCACCGTCAAGCGTTATTACCGCCCGGATTGGGGTGAAGACTGGCGCAGATACTTCACGGTTGACCGCATCAACGGCCATGAAGGCCACGAGCTGAAGTACCGGAATCAGAAGCTGGTCGGCAACTACCTCCGGATGGGTTACGACCCCAACGGCACGTGGAGAATCTATAAGTTACGGCCAGACTTTAATCCAGCGGATAAGGTTCAGGTGGAGGATGACATCACCGCCTCCATTGTGTTGCCGCGCGAGGGTCTCGACCATCTCGACCCCGAATACTGGCACCAGAGCGTGAAACTCGTGCAGAACTGCGAGTCGCTGCTTTTTCAGCGTCCTGACGATGCCATTCATCGCGGTTTCGATAAAGACGCCGAAGCCGATCTCGCCGCACCCGGCAATTTCATTTCGAACTTCGAGCCCCTCACTGTTGAACAGGCGCGGGAACTTGTCGATCACATCGTCGAATTCGATCAATACACCGATCCGATGAAAAAGCTGCTGGAGGATTTTGCCGCCACCGGTCACGGCTACGTCGTCTCATCAGCACACCCGCGCGTGGTCGATGGCGCACCCTCCAAAAATCCCCGCTACCTGCAGCGCCGGCCCGATCTGGTCAATCCTCGTGACGCGTATCTCGCGGAAATCGGAACGCGCCTCGCCCGCGAAATCCCGGCGGAGAACCGTGTCTACTTCCCTGTGAATGCAGTCCTCGCCGGCCGCCGCAATAATCCACCCGACGTGAAGGCAGGTATTCCGCCGCTCGCAGTTTATAACCCGATCCACTATCAGGAACTGCCCGAACTCTTCATGGATTTCATCTGCAGCCTGACCGGAAAATCGCCGTCCACCACCGGCTTCGGCAGCGAGGGCGCGCTGACCAAAGGTCCCTTCAACGCGCTATGGCCGATCGTCGATGTTAATAACGCGCTGGTGTCGTCCATCGTCACTGGCTATGGCGGATTTACGACAGCAGCCGGTCATATCGGCCCACTGTACAAGGTCGATCACGATAACAGCATGCTGGTCCCGGAGCTCTGGTGCCGTATGCGCGTCTACGAACGCGAGCCGCGTTTCCTCATAGACAAAGGTTTGCTCGAACGCGTGGAAGATTTCGACTACGAAGGGCGTCGCATCCTTGCCAGCCGTCTCGGCTATCGGATCACGGCGCTCTTTGTGGATCGTTTCCTCGGTCGCATCTTTGAACTCCCCGGTTCAGTATTTCCCGAGGAATTGTTGCGCCCGGAAAAGCAGGATCTGCCGAACTTCGTCGCAGGGATCGAAGCAATCTGCGAAGCCCAGCGCACAGTAGCGCTGAACTATTTCGAGGATGGCAGCGTGGAAGCAGCATGCCCGCCGGTCAAAGCGCTGCTCCACATCATGGCGCACGGACATTACGGTGGGAAAACGGTCGAGCACCCTGCAATCCGCGAAATGTTCACGCGCAACGGCCTGCTAGCAAGCGATTGGTACGCGGAGCGCTTATCCACGAAACAGAAACGTGATATCGACCTGTGGCAAAGGCACGTGAAGTCGCTGGAAGCTGCCAGACTTCCTGCGGAAGCAGCGAACCTGGAACTAGCCCGAGCCAGTTCGCCAGCCTACCTGACCGAGTTAAGAGGCACCATAGGAGCCGACCCCTTCCACGGTCAATAAGAGTTTTTCAGGGTGCCTGGCAAGCTCTCCATTCAACACAAATTATCTTGCTGCAACAGGCAAGGTGGGGCAGGCCGTTTGGCCTGCCGCGTTCGAGAATTGCAGGCAGACACGGCACCGCTCCCGAAGTGGACGGTGGCGTAGACGGTCTTGCCGTCTGCGCTTTCCGCATGAAAGCCGCCCTTTTCTCTGCACGGCAGCTCCGGCCTCAACGTCATTCCGACAGGAGCATAACCGTGCGAGTAGCCATCCCCGCGTTACTGGTTCTCACAGCAACGGCGATCCATGCCCAGTCACCAGCCTTTGAAGTCGCGACCGTAAAAATTAACAACTCAGGTCCCGGGAGTTCAGGCTATCCCGGTCTCAGAAACGGAACCCTGACCGGCAGAAATGTTTCCCTGAGGATGATACTTCGCGCAGCCTATGACCTCCATGAGTTTCGTATCATCGGCCCCGCCACGCTGGATTCCGACCGCTACGACCTCGAAGGTAAATCGCCGTCGGGCGTTCCCGACACCCAACTCATGCCAATGCTCCAGGCTCTCCTGAAGGAGCGCTTCCATCTGGCGGTTCACCGCGAAATGAAGGAACTCCCGGTGTTCGATATGGTCGTGGCAAAGTCCGGGCTGAAGATGAACCCCTCGACCACCGAAAACCCGTTCCCGAAGCCGCCACCCAATCCTGGCGGCGCGATGAATGTCGGCGCAGGTACACTGCCGGAGATCGCAATGCGTCTGACAGGCGCCGCCGGAAGGCCCGTCCTCGACAAAACAGGCATCGACGGTCGCTACGGTTTCCTCCTGATCTACACGCCGATGCTCCAGGCAGCCGGAAATCTGCCCGATTCCGCGCCTCCCGATTTCTTCACCGCGGTCGAACAACAGTTAGGCCTGAAACTCGAACCTGCCCAGGAAAACGTAGAAGTCCTGGTGGTCGATCATGTTGACCGAACCCCCACCGAGAATTGATAACGAGGAATTCCAATATATGAAGTTGACCATCCTGACACTCGCCACCGTCGCAATCTGTCTGGCGCAATCGTTTGAAGTGACGTCGGTGAAGGCAAACCATTCCGGGAGCGGACCTTCCCGTTATCCCCGCCTGACGAAAGGCAAACTGTCCGCCACGAACATCACCGTGAAATCAATGCTTGAAGTTGCCTATGGAGTGAACAGCCAGCAAATCGGCGGACCGGCCTGGATCGATTCCGATCGATTCGATCTGGCCGCAACTTCACCGGAGGGTGTCGCCGACACCGAAGTCAAGCCGATGCTCCAGGCTCTGATGAAAGATCGCTTCGGGCTTGCGGCTCATATCGAGATGAGAGAAATGCCTGTCTACAACATGGTTGTTGGCAGGGACAAACTGAAGATTAGGCCTTTCGATCCAGCCGTAGCCCCGCTGCATCCTGCGATGATGCCCGGCGCAACCAACGCCACGGCGGGAAATCAGACGATGCCGGAAATCGCTGATCTTCTGGGGCGCATTACTGGCAGACCCGTGATCGACAAGACAGGCCTCGAAGGGCGCTACGCGTATTTCATTCAGTACGGCCAGTTAGGGGGCACTTCGGGCCCTGAGCAGGCGCCCGACATCTTCGGCGCGGTACAGGAGCAACTGGGCCTTAAGCTTGAGTCGGCCAGGGCATCGCTCCGGATGATCGTAGTAGATAACATCAACCGGACCCCAACCGAAAACTGAACGAGGAATTCCACACATGAAGATCATGATCCTGACACTCGCCACCGCCGCAATCTGCCTCGCGCAATCGCCCGCCTTTGAAGTCGCGTCAATCAAGGTGAACAATTCCGGCAGCGGGATGTCGGCCTCCCCGTCCATCAGAAACGGTAGTCTGAAAGCCCAGAACACCACGCTCCGTTCCATCCTCCAGGAAGCCTACGGACTCAGTTCCCTCCAGATCACCGGCCCCGGCTGGATCGATACGGACCGCTACGATGTCATGGCGAAAGCCCCGCAAGGCGTACCCGACACCGAAGTACAAGCCATGTTGCAGGCAATGCTCAAAGACCGCTTCCACCTCGTAGCTCATCCGGATACCAAAGAAATGCCGGTCTACGACCTCATCGTCGGTAAAGGTGGTCTGAAAATCTATCCCGCAAGCGACGCCGATCATCCCCTGAAAATGCCGCCCCGCGCAGGCGCATCGTCCATGCTGATCGGGCAGTTCATGCTGGACCAATTCGCCAAGGCGCTGACAGCGGCTTCCGGCAGACCGGTTGTCAATAAAACCGGCCTGGAGGGGAGATACTCGATAGCACTGCAGTACCTCCCGCTTTCGGCCCAGGCTGTACAGGCCAACACCGCCGACTCAGGCTGGTGACTGGGCATGGATCGC
>Ga0206991_10254_pt1 | contig 16209 bp, 15 predicted proteins | sample Alteio_BWMinCont_9_FD_153286 | JGI IMG/M metagenome (GOLD analysis project Ga0206991, IMG submission 153286) | Enriched cells from forest soil in Barre Woods Harvard Forest LTER site, Petersham, Massachusetts, United States -... | ecosystem: Environmental > Terrestrial > Soil > Temperate forest >...
ATTGCTATAAACTCTCTCACACACCGTGGTACAAAAACTCCATCAGGTCATCCTGCAGCGCGAAGGGCGTTGATACAATCGAATTCTGTCTGGTGACGCGATTTTATCGAACCCAACTGTTGCGGGCTCGCACGAATCTCCCAAAGGGATTCAAACTCAAGCAACTCACCAAATGGTTGCTCTCCTGAAAACGACCGATCGGCCCGATCGTCAGGAAAAGCAAACGTGCAGTTGCCGGCCCCATTTCTGGATGCTTCATTAAACAAACAGGCTGGGGGCCGTGTGTTGCTTCTTGCTGTACTGACCTGCCTGGTAGACTCACACAAGATCAATGGCGACCATGTCGCGAACTCGCTGATCGGCGATTGCCCATGCGTAAGCGCGCCGGCGTTGTGTACGGGCGCAATCCGGTTTAGATTACCGTTGGCGGGCGAATCTTGGGTCTGCTGCTTTCCTATAGACGAGTGTTCTCAATAAAAAATGGACGAGGGAAGGAGTTAAAAATGCGAAATCGCGTTATTACCTTGATGTTTGTCCTGGCGGGGGTTTCCGCAACAACAAGTCGTCCGGGCCTCGCGCAGGAAACGCCGAAGGTCGCACCGATGCATTTTCATCACGTCCACCTGAATTCTGTGAACCCACGATCTGCGGCCGAGTACTACCTAAAGCCGTTTCCAATGTCGACTACCAAGACCACGTTCAACGGCTATGAGGCGGTCAAAACCGGCAATATCTATTTGCTTTTCACAAAGGTTGACACCCCGCCTTTGACAGAGCTCAACGGACCTCAGTCTTCGGTGTGGCATTTCGGCTGGAATACTCCGGATTCGCGGAAATACGACGAAGAGTTCCGCGCGAAGGGCCTGAAAATCGCGCAGATGTGGGACGCCGCCGACGGCAAACTCGTTGACATGTCCAGCGACGTGCTGCCGGGGCTGCCCACGCAGGAGCAAATCCTCGAAATGCGAGCCAAGGGCGTGGAGCCGACCAGAAAGGGAGGCTTCGGCTATCTTCGCGGCCCGGATGACGCGATGATCGAAAACGCTCAAGAAGGCACAGTGGAACGCTTCAACCATGTCCACCTGTACCACGAGTACCCGTATTGCGCGATCCAGTGGTATGTCATTCACCTTGGTGCAACCAAACCGCTAGGGACCGGCGGGGCGCCTGTGGCAATCGACGATGGCGATTGCAAACGGCTGTACAGTCCGCCGACCTGGCCGTCGTTTTTCAAGTTTCCGGGTTTTGTTCGAGAGCCATCAGGAAGCGTCTTGTTCGACGACATCAACATTTTGATCCGGCCGTGGCCGGGAGGGGGCCTCGTCAGCCCTCGCGGACATATTGTCGATCACTGGGCCCTCAGCGTTTCGGATTTGGAATCGACTGTGACCCGGTTGAAAAGCGAAGGGATCAAATTCCTGGAAGAAATTCACGCATGGGGCAACACAGGGGCAGCCATGATTGAGGGACCCGATCGAGTGGCGATTGAAATTGTCGAAGTGAAATGAGCATGCGAACCAACTAAGGAGGGACTTATGAAAAACAAGGCCCTGCAAATACTGGTGATATGGATTGCCGCATCTCCCGTAGTGGCGTTGGCTCAAGCACCCAAAGACGGCGTTTACATTAGCGACGAAGACGTCAAGGCTGTGTTAAAGCACTCACTCGATACGAAGCGTACGAACCCGGATAATACGCTCCGGGTGGTGGATATGGGCAAGTATCAGCTTGGCGTCGCTGTCATTCACCGCGGGGCGATGGGAGGCGGCGGTGGGAATGCTGGTGGTGGCGCGGCGGCGGCAAGCCCCGTATTGGCGTGCGGCGAGCAGCGTCCCGGTGCGACAGGACTCACTGGCATCTTCCATGACGATACAGCCGAAAGTTACGTCGTCATATCGGGGAGCGCAACCCTGATTATGGGAGGCACCGTCGTCAACGGGAGGCGTTCTGCGCCGGACGCCGAAGTAACAACGATTCTGAACGGTCCGTCCTGCAGCGGCACAATGGTGGGATACACAAGCCGAGAAATTAAGACGGGCGACATTATCATCATCCCGGAGGGGATGCCGCACGGTTTTTCGGCCATCCCCGATCACGTCACGTACCTGAGCATAAGGCCGGATTTGAAAAAGGTTCTCCAACACGGCTATGTGAATCCTGCGCTCAGTAAGTAAGGGTGAACTAGCGCGGAGCAGAAGAATCCGCAAGGATGAGCAGCGTTAATGGTGTGCATTGGCGAACCGTAAGTCATCCCACCATGGACCGGATGAGTCCTGATTCACGGTGCCACCTCGAGCAGTGGATGCAAGACCATTTGATCTGAATCTTTTCTCTAGATGAAGGCGGCTTTATGAAACTCCAATGCTCGACCCCGCACCTGAGAGAAATGTCCCAGTTGAGACGCTATTTTTAGGGCGGACAATAACGGACAATGCTTGCCCCTTCCGAGATTTCGTATTATGGGCTGTGATATTGAACATTCGATGGAACAATTACCGAGAAAGAAGAGACCGCAGGTTAAGAGAAATATTGACTATATTGCGGAGGATGCAGTCTCGTGCGAACTCTTCTCCGCGCAATTCCCCGCCAACAGGGAAAAATACTGGGAATATGGTCAATACATTGGCAGTCCCTAGGAAATAAGTCCCAAGACTAGGGTGCTTTAGCGCAAAAAAGTGCGCTCTTCTGACGGATCGGAACAGGTATCGAACAGAGAATAAACGGAGAAGGCAAATTCCCTGTTACGGAATCTCTCGTAAAAATAGCTATAGTTGCCCATCAATATACCTTTTAGGTAATTGGCCCACCGAGTAAAGTCAGTGACAGTGAACGTCACCGGGACTGCAGCATTTTTCGAGCCCTCCTATCGGAAAGCGAGGTTTGGCGTCGGAAAATGAATGTTCAGTTTAAAGCAGATGAAGAGAACCAGGATCGCACCGAGGGTGGAGAAAATCAGGCCGGCGGGATGATACTGTTGGTTTGTCGGGCGCGAAAACATATGTGTAACGGCACCGCCCAGAATCGATCCAATGATGCCGAGCACTATCGTCCAGAACATCGTTATGTGGACGTGCATTACCGATTTTGCGATAACCCCCGAGATGAGCCCGATTAGAATGTACCAGATTAAGTGAAACACGCTTCTTTCCCCCTTGCTTACATTCAAAACTATCGCCCAACGATAACTTGGAGTCAGGCAATGAAACGCTAATCTCCATGGCATTGATCGGCGTCCATATTGAAGCTCCTTCTTCGCATTTACGTCTGTTCTAAATTGAACATACTCGAAAACGCGGGCCACCTTGCCTCCAGAGACTCAACCCGAAGAACTAACGACATAAGTAGCGCCAGGACCGAGGGGGACTTGAATTGCGCCTGTTAAAATTGGGCGGGCTCAAAGGGTTGTTGCGACCTTAGCTCGATGTCTACTTGCAAGAATCTCAAAAATCTAAATTCGGCCGCGAACATTGATTCAAATTGACCAGGAGGTAGTGAACGGAGGAAAGATGCGAAAAACGCAAAAAGCCGCTCGCGGAATTGACGAGCGGCTTTCATTTTTTCAGAATTCAACTATTAAATTTCTAAGCTGAGTGCAGGCGACGCCGGAGGATTCCTCCCAGCGCCAAGAGCCCCGAACCGAATAACAGCATCGATGCTGGCTCCGGTGCGGTAGACATGTAGCCTACACCACCAGCAATTTTCGTAGAGTTTCCGTTACCCAGATCGTCGATCTGAGTATTGGTCGGGAGTACAAGAGTAAGAAGAAGTGACCCGGTGTTGCCAGAAAATCCCACGAGCGAACCTGTGGCTGAAGTGACAGTCACGTTCGCGACGAATGCGTTGTTAAATGTTCCAACCGTCATGGCTTGCTGGAAGGATACTAAGTTTACTGTTCCCGTCAAAGCCCCGGTAGTGCCGCCGTTGCCCGACAGGGTGAGCATTAGCGGCGTGCTGGAAGCTGAATAGTTGCCGGGCGAAGTTTGGGTCAAAGTCACTGGACTGCCAGTGAGAGTGTAGTCGTAAGTTCCCCCAGGCGTGAGTGACAACGCCGAACCAGAGGCGCTTAAGGCGGCAGTCGCTGTACTACCATTTACTGTCGTTGTGAAGGTTATTGCTCCGGAACCAAGAAATAGGTCGACAGTCGTCTGCGCTTGAGCGCTCACACTGCTGAAAGCAAGGCCAAGCGCCAGAATTACAAAACCGAATAGCTGCTTACGCATTTTCATACCCTCCGGAGGACCAAATCTGAGCATCCCTGGATGCAATGCCTCTGGTAAACTAGCGCAGAAGTGGTGCTGAAATCCGTTTCCCCGAGTTAATTCTCACGCTGCGTATGGGTGTTGGCAATTCCCCAGATGGGTTTGACGGAACGTTGTAGCCAGAAAGAATTAATCCATTCGGGTTAATCCCCTTAGGCCTTCGTATGGCCAGAGAAGTAGTTCGAACTTTCCTGGCGGAAGGGGATTTATTTCCCGGACGCCTTCAGTTCGCCCCAACAAGAGCCAGGCGCGCCTGCTGGGCATCAGGCGAGTCAAGATTAAGTCGCATCGCTGTCTCAAGTTGGACTTTTCCTTTGTTTTTTTGCCCTGCGGCCAATAATGTCATGCCTAGATGGAAGCGGAACTTTGCGGTATCCGGCGACTTCTGGACACATTCTTCGAGCAAAGGAACAGCGCTGTCAAAGCTGCCCCGTTTGTACATCACCCAACCCAATGTATCCGTAATGGAAGGTACTTCTGGCATCAGAGATTTGGCCTTTTGCGCCATGCCCAGGGCGATGTCTAGATTTTTTCCCTCTTGAGCATCGAGCCATGCAATGTTTGCAATCGCAACCGGAAAATTCGGGTCCGCTGTAAGGGCCTGGTCATAGTATTTGCGCGCCGTTTCTAAATCATCCTCTCCGAGATATATGTTTCCGACCATAGTGGCGAGCGGAGCAAGTTTCGGCTGCAAATCGAGCGCTTTCTGGTACTGGGCGAGTGCGGATTGGTCCTGTTCAGTAACTTCGAAGACTTTACCCAGTCTGAGGTAAGCCTGCATGTTATTCGGATCGAGTTGAATCGCACGTTCGAATTCCGGTTTGGCGGCACCATAATTCTTTGCGCTGAAATATAGTGTGCCCAGGATCTCATGTCCGTTTGTATCGTTTGGATTGGAAGAGACATACTCCCTAGCCAACGTCATTGCGCGAGCAGGCTGATTTTGACGCAGCAGAAAGTCTGCAAACAGTGCGAGCGCCGTTGTGCCCTGAGGATCGAGCTGAAGCGACAACTCAAATTCTTTCTGGGCTTCCGAAAGCTTCTTTTCCATCGAGTAGATTTTGGCCAAGCCGAGGTGAACGGTAAGATCGTTTGGAGCCAGTTGCCTGGCAATAAGAACTTCTGCTTCTGCGTCGGAAAGACGCCCTTGTTGCGCCAACGCTTCCGCGAGAAGTTGACGATTGCCTGGATTTGCAGGGGCTTTTTGCACCAGTTCTGAAGCGTAAATTTGCGCATTGGCAGGATTCCCCAGCCTCAGGCTCAATCTCGCCAAGGCCCCCAAAACCAACGGTAACATCGGTTCGTCGGTTGAATCTTTGAGAGCTGCTTGCAATTCGCTGTTAGCGCGCGCCATCGCGCCGCTCTGCCAATAGGCCATGGCCAAGAAATAATGCGCCTGTGCGGAATCCGTAGAGTCGGCAACCACTCCCTGCAACTGGTTAATCGCCGGCGCGGTTTCACCTTGTGCCATCAGCAGTCGCCCATGGCCGACGCGCACGAGAATGTCCTTTGGCGCATCCTTCATTAACTCCGAGTCCAATTCCGCAGCAAGCTGGGTTTGGTTGGTTAACAAATAAAGATCCAAAATGCGCTTGTTGATCTCCAGGTTTTTTGGTGAATCCGAAAGTGCTCGGCGATATTCGGCGAGGGCTTCATTTGATTGGTTGAGGGCAAGATAGAAATCGCCGATCGCCAGCGCGGCATCTGCGGAGGCAGGAAGTTGATTTTGCAGTCTCTGAAGAAGAGCTTGAGCTCCATCTTTCTTGCCCTGGCTGACCAGCATGGAAGCCCACTCGATGTAAATCGGGATTCCATCAGGATTATTCTTCACGCCGTCCTGTAAGACCTGTTGTGATTCGGGTAGGCGATTCTGTAGTCGATAGAAGTTAGCCAGATCGATAGAAGCTTGCGTTGACTTAGGGTCTACGGCCACAGCTTTCTTCAGGTGTTGCTCCGCTTCCGGAATGCGGTTTAAGCTGATTTCAACCAACGCCAGATTCACAAAAGCACTGGAATCGTCGGGACGCAGTTCCGTAACCCTTAGGAATGCCGTCAGCGCTTGATCGAATTCTTGCTTCCCGATGAGTGCCGCACCGAGCAATTGAGAGGCGCCTACGTCATTGGGTTGTTGATTGAGGATATATTTTGCCTCAGCCTCGGCCTTGTCGAATTCACGGGAGGCGAGGTACAGGCGCCCGCGATCCAACCGCGCATCCAGGCGGCTCGAATCTAGATCAACCGCTTTTTCAAGGGATGTGTATGCCGCGCCCCACTCGCGTTGAGCAATGTCGGCCTGGGCCAATTGGTAGTAGGCATCGACAAAGCGAGGATCGAGACGAAGTGCATTTTGAAATTCGATCGCCGCTGCCGCAAACTGACCTTTTTTCATATAACCTTGACCAGAAGCCAGGTATTTTGCCTTAGCCTTTTCCGGATCTCTCGCGCAGGAATTGAGCAGCAGAGCTGCGGAAAGAAAAATAGTGGATAGCGCAGTGGTTTTGCTTTTGGCTGTCATGATGATTCTCCCTCAAATCTCCAAGCATCAATTCGGTAGTACACTCTCCAAATGTGGAAACAAAATTTGCGTGAAGCTCACCAATCGAACACGAGCATCCGCTTCACCATCATTCATCGGCGTAACCAGGCGAACCAAAGCGCCATCGGTTCGGTTGCGAGAAATGGCGTCCGCCACCATCCAAAACTTGGCTGAATACTCGCTAGCGATCACGCGGCCCCGGTCCTGATACCAGTAGAAAACCAGTTCCTTGTCCAAACCTTGCTGGATCACATATTCGTTGACGGTAATCTGGCGGCCGCCGGGGATAAATATCCTGGCATATCCGGATTGAATCGGGTCCCAGCCTGCTCCAGGCAAGCAGTTCTTTGGCGAATGAATGGTGTCGCCAGTTCTTTGGCTGGCGTAATAACCCACATACAACTCGGCGAGCCCTGCTGGTTGGCTGGAATAAATTCGATTGGTATAGTCGCTCACACCAACTGCCTGCACGATTCGCTCTTCAAATGGTTGTTCGGTTCCCGTCCAGATACCCAGAGCGTATGGAAGCTCACGGAGCGGCAAATGAGGGACGATCTTTTCACCATGAGTTAAGGCGTGCAAAAACAGAGAGGCACAAATCAGCAAACCTGCCGTGATCCGCAATCGGCCGGGCGAAGAAAAATTAGGCATGAGTCAGCTGCCGCCCACCCATGCCAATCCGCCTTAAAATCAAGTGGCAAGCAAGCATCAGAAATAGTGCGACCATAAAAATTATCCACCCAGAAAACTCGTGGAAAAACCCTTCGGCGGCCACCGGTCCAAAACGATAGGTCAACACGCCAGTTCCCATAATGCGGAAGGCATTACTAATGATTGCAATTGGAAACATCAGGATTGGGAGTGCAATGCGAACCCAACGTCGGGTTTCGACAAAATAGCCGTAGGCGACCGCCAGCGTCACGAGAGTCATCAGGGACCTGACTCCGCTGCAGGCTTCCACCACCTCCAACGAATAGTTGGGCAGAATCAAAATATTGCCTTCTCGCAGGACCGGAATTTGAACCAATTCCAGCCAAGAGGTTGCGACGCGAGAGGCCAACAGTTGCAGTGGAAAAGTGATCTGGTTATAGATGATCACAGGGATTGGAATCATTAAGACGAGAAAACCCAAGGGGAAGGAAACCGCGCGCAGCATCTTCCACCCCGCCAAGAAAAGAACTAAGCCCGTGAGCAAAACTAAGAGAGAAAAACGGCTGGTGAACAGCTCTGCGCCAAGGGACCCACCGATTAGGAGTACGATGCCAGCAATCATCACCAACAAGCCAAAATCGCTGGGTTTGACTTCGCTCTTGGTCCAGAGTCCCCGCTGACGCCAAAGGACAAATCCTGAAATCAGTGGGACTAGAAGCCCGTGGCCATAATCCGGATCCCTCCACCATTGGATGACCAATTGCTCTAAAATGGGCGCATAAAGGATCATGGTTAGCATCAGCAGAACGCTGGACCAAACAATATAATCGCGATCTTTCCAAGAGGCTTCCAATGTCTGTGTGTTGATGGGCATTCGAAGTTTCAGTCACTCTCTTTAAAGGTACTGGCTAAGTCGCCGAATTCGGAAGAGCCGGCATAGTAGGGATAATCGCAGGAACTTGTACATACCGAGGAACAATATTGTCTTCCTATTGATTTAAGGTGAGCGTTTTGTTTGTTATGGACCGTTCCCGATATGCATCTTGACCAATCAAAAAACACCTGTCCGTATTGTGGCCTTCTGACCAGTCGAGCCTGGCCGCGCCCTGCTCATACACTGTTAGTGTCATGGGATGCCCCACATTTGGTCGCAAAAGGTCGATCTATCGCAAGGCCTGCCCGCTGCTCCCGACGGTCTTGCTTGCCCTCTTTTTATTCGGGTGCACCTCATACACAGGAAGCTTCACTGCAAGTCCGACGAGCATTACTTTCGGAGAAGTTGCGGTAGGGTCCATCATTCATCGGACCCTGACCCTCACAAATTCCGGCACAGCGCCCATTACAATCACGCGCGCTGCGGCGTCAGGAAGGGGCTTTAGTGTGAAAGGGCCGTCACTACCATTTACGATGACCGAGGGGCAAAGTACGACATTTACGGCAAAGTTCGCACCGACCGCGATGGGTGACACTTCCGGAATGCTATTAATCACAAAGAGCGAGATGATCTCACCGCAACTGACTGGCGGGAGCGGACCGGCGACACCGTCGGTTTTGACTAAGGTGGAATCCATTGCCATGACCGGCTCGGGAGTAGAGTCGAGACCGTCAATTTCGACCCAACCAGTCAATCAGACGGTCAAGATCGGCCAGACCGCAACATTCTCAGTGACAGCATCTGGCGAGGCACCGCTCAGCTACCAATGGCTGAAAAATGGAACACCGATCAGCGGTGCAACGTCTCTAGGCTACGACACACCCGTTACGAGCGCTTCTGACAGCGGTTCGCGGTTCAGCGCGGTAGTTAGCAACGCAGAGGGAAATGTCACAAGCAACGTCGCAGTATTGACCATGGATGTCGCCGGCCAACTTGCCACCAGCACCACGAAGTTGAGCTTCGGAACTGTTGCAGTCGGAAGCAACACCATTCTGCCCGTAACACTCACAAATACGGGCGGATCAAACGTATCCATTTCGAGCGTGACAATTTCCGGAACTGGGCTGAGCGTCGGAGGTCTCTCCTCTGGCCAGATCCTGGCCAATGGAAATTCTGCCTTGTTGGAAGTGACCTTTGCGCCATCAGCGTCGGGAACCTTGAGCGGAACTGTCAGCATCACCAGCAACGCCGCCAATTCAACGGTGACCATCTCTCTGTCAGGCACGGCCGTTCAGCCGGTAACGCATTCGGTGACACTGAATTTGACTCCCAACTCTTCAAACTGCACGGGTTACAATATTTATCGATCCTCAATATCAACTGGACCGTATATGAAGCTGAATTCGCCACTTGTGATTTCCACAACCTACACAGATACTGACGTTCAAGCCGACCAAACCTATTACTACGTTGGAACTTCGGTTGACTCAACCGGTGTCGAAACGGCCTATTCCAACCAAGTTTCCGCGACGATCCCAACTAATTAGCATTGCCCAGTCCGGTCCACACCCCGTCTCGAATCATCGTCTCCGTCCACATGTCGCGATACTCGAATGGGATTCTGATGGATTCCGTGCTTAAGCTCCAATAAATCAAATTTGAAATCAAAATTGGTAGTAGAGAAAAACCGATTCTGTTCCATTCATGAAAAGGTAGGTAACCAGAAATGCCAGGGCGAAGGCTACTGCCCAGCGCTTGCGAGTGGAGAAACGCAAGTCCCATGTCTCCGGAACAAAGAAAACGACCATCATTGCAAAAATCACCCAGGCCATGGCCGTAGGCGGGACATTCCAAGAAATTGTTTGAGGTAAAAACATCTGCCCAAGCCAGGAAATTGCCATGTGAAAGTCAGTAGACCGAAAGAATACCCACCCTATAACGACCAGCAGGAAAGTCATGGCTCTGTAAAAATATGCGGGAAGCCGACGCAAGAATGGGTTGGCAATCTTGTCCAGGATAAGCAAGACGCCATGATAGCCGCCCCAAAATACAAACGTCCACGAAGCCCCGTGCCACAAGCCGCCGATCAACATGGTCAACATGAGATTCCAATACGTTCGGGTAGGGCCCTTCCGGCTCCCGCCAAGTGAAATGTACAGATAATCGCGCAGCCAGGTCGAGAGGCTGATATGCCATCTTCGCCAAAAATCGACGATCCCCAGGGCGGAATACGGTGAATTGAAGTTCTGAGGAATGCGAATTCCAAACAAATATCCCAAACCGACTGCCATGTCCGAGTATCCGGCAAAGTCAAAATACAATTGGCAGGCGTATCCCAGCGCGGCCACCCATGCTCCAGTGAAACCCATGGAGGAATAAGAATGCAGCATCGGGTTAATGTATTCCGCGATGTGATCGGCAATGATCACCTTCCGCATTAAACCAATCACGAAAAAGGCTATGCCCTTGGCAAACCACTCCTCGCGAGGCAGGCTGTCGATATTGTCCAGATCACTTTCGATCTGTCTAAATCGGACGATCGGACCGGCTACCAACTGTGAAAAAAGACTCACATAGGTCAGGTATTCAAAAAATTGTCGCGTGGCCTTCACCCGGCCCGCGTAAACGTCCAGCACATATGAAATCGTGTGAAAGGTGTAGAAACTAATACCGATTGGCAAGATAATTTTCAAGGGAGGAAGCGGAATGGAAGGCGAGATAGCCCGAATATTGTCAGCAAAAAAATTGTAATATTTGAAAAAGCCCAGCAAGGCAAGATCCGTCGTGACCGCCAAAATAACCCACCGTTTAGCTGTCTCCCTAGACTTGCTTTTGTCGATCGCAATTCCAACAAAGAAGCTGATAAGACTGGAAAAAAGGAGAAGAATGCAGAAACGCCAGTTCCAATAACCATAAAACACATATCCCGCCAGCGCCAGGAGCACGTACCTCTGCTCCCTGGTCTTAAAAGTCCAGAAGAGTGTGAAAACGACGGGAAGGAATGCAAACAGAAAAATGTCGGAATTAAAGATCATGATGGAAAAGCTCTTTTGCTATTTTGTCGGCGTCCGCACTACTGTAATGCACGCAGTCATACCATGTATTCGGGTCCCCCTCGAACGATTGAGTATCTACCAGGTCTCGCACTGGCAGATGGAACATCACTCCAAGCTGGACCAGGTGGGATTCGGCGCTTCGGAAATTCCGGCCGGCTCGCGGATCTTTTAGGATCTTTTCGAGCGCCTCAGGATGCACGGGGGTGATCCAAAGAATTACCCGGACATTGTCGCTGATCGCCTCGGACAGCAGTTTCTTCAGATCATATTCCAGCTCAGGCGAAGCCTCAGGAAAGTTATCAAATTTGGTTTGTAGAGAATCCTCGCAGTCCTTGACCTTTTGGGCGTGAGGATAAGCGCCGGATTGAATCCTTGTGTCCAGTACCCGGTCTTCTTCTTGACCGTTGGATTGAAACTCAAACAGCGGCGGGCGCGGATTAAATCGGATCCAAATCGATTTGGCAATATCCTGCATGTAATAGGGACTAAAACTTTTCTTATAGAGCCATGCCCAATGCCAAATTTTTGCGGGCAGGATTGGGACAGTACCGTTCAGTGCTGACTTAAGCGCGAGATTGGATTCGAAATCGGGTGCCGGGGGAGTCGCAGGATCCAGAGCTTCTACTTCGAGTCCGACCACGAGCGTCTTCGGAACAATTCCTTGCTGCTTAATTATGCGGTACATACTCAGATAGTCATTCGGTCCGGCGCTAAATACGCCCGCGTTAAACGTCCGCTGTCCCGTAAGCGATTCCAGCAGATCGGGAGAAAGCTTCGTGGATCGACTGGACCCTAACACCAACAGATCGACTGTTCCTGCCCGATTGTATTCCTGGAGGAGATCCAGCTTGAGTGCGCGTGTATTGGGCATGATCTCTGGAAAAGAGTGTCCCCAAAACACACGATGGGGATTCACGACTGTGACAACTCCGAAATAACAGAAGACAACGAAGAAAAGAACAAATAGAAACGTGCCGCCAAAAGACTCAAACATGCCGGCAAATGGCCGAGACACGCTGGATGATTCAACGGAAGGGCGATCCGCTATGAGATAGATAACTTCGTTCGTATCAAGCGACATTTGCCTGTGATTCCCACCTTCGAGAAGCCGCTCGGGAGTTATTGGATCTGTGGACATGTCGGGTTAAATAGTTCCAGGCTGCAAAAGATGGAACTTGAGATGTAATCGAAATAGTCAGCGATTGTGGTTAGGGCCGCGGATTCAATGAGCTATCGTTGCCCAGATACCAGGGGAGGCGACTGTAAATGCCGGATATAAGAGCCGGAGTTAAGCTATGAAACAGGTAGAAACATTTCGAAGAGCATCCACGGACTAACCGCCGCGCTGAATTCAACCACTTCTGCAGCAGGGTCGTCACAGGGAAACTTTCCGGAGAGAATTCGATATGAAAAGTCTAAGCAACTTCGGTTGGAGGGCTTGAAATTGCAAATCTGGAGTAAAATAACAACAAGCCACATGCTGATCTTAAAAGAACGAAGGGGAGACGACGGGAGGTGAGCCGCCAAACCCTCGCCGTATCGGATGCGTTTCTTCCGCGATTAGTCCGCCGATGCCGGAAATGGATACGCAATTTTGGAATACCCGCTCCTCGCATAATGACAGTTCCTCTGCTCGCTGCGTTCCTCGCCTTGCGATCGACTTACTATTTCATTATCAGAGTGCTTTTCTGCGAGCCGTTCTTCAAGGCATACTGCGCGAGTTACGGCCGAAACCTGCACACGGGCGTCTACTTTCATTGGGTTCGGGGCCGAGGAAAACTGATTATCGGAGACAACGTTGTGGTCGACGGGAAGTGCAGTTTTTTCTTTGCCGCACGCTTCGACCCATATCCCACACTGATCATCGGCGATAACACCGGAATCGGGCACGATTGCAGTTTCACGATAGGTAAGCAGATCTCGATCGGGCAAAACTGCAAGATTGCCGAGAATGTGTGGATTTTTGATTCTCCCGGCCATCCTGCAGATCCCGTTGCGCGATTGACTGGTTCTCCCGTCGCGAGCGAAGAGGTTAAACCAGTCACAGTCGAAGACAATGTTTGGATCGGCAAGAGAGCCATTATCATGCCGGGCGTCACGATCGGCCAAGGCAGCATCGTGGCAGGAGGCGCTGTCGTGATGGTGAACGTGCCACCGAATACGATTGTTGCTGGGAATCCTGCGCGACAGTTGAGAAAGCTCATTGAAGAGAGTTCTCATTGAAACAAAGACGCAGTGTCCCGCACATTTGGCTCCCCGCCATGAAACTACCCGCCATCTCTTGATTAAGGTTAGGCCACCTGAAGAAAGTGTGAGTCCACGTCCTCATATCAGAAGACATCCAGATAGAGAGACGACAATGACTCAGGCGCGGGGGTTCCATTCCACGTTGTCAGATACACATGCATGAGGCGACGTGATTGACGAAATCCTGCCCGACGAAGCGTCGCCGTTTCTGCATAGCCCATTAGCGGCGCCACTGCGATTTGGGCTCCTGCAGTCGCGCCTTGCGATAGCAGATCCTGAAGTAGCTCGAGCCGCTCCTGGCAATCCAATTCACCCCATAAAAGATCCTCGACCAATAGAACTTTCGGCGCAGTTTTGTCAATGACTTCCGCGACGTAACCTGTAACAACTCCGCCTCGCAAACCTTCCTTGTGTGCGGCGAACACCGCCCCGGCGCGCCGCAAGCACTGCCATTCGGCCTCCTCGCGCGACCATACTCGCGCCAGCGGAACCGAATCCGATATTTGCGATGCCGCTGCCAGGAAAAGAGCGGCGACTCCCTGACAAGATGTCGTCTTCGCAATCGGAGCAGGCTGTAGAAGTCGACCCAAATATTTTATGGTAAACACCCTATTCACTGTGGCGTTCACCCTCTTCCCGCAATTCATAACCATTTCATTGGTGGCCGATCCATCAACGCAAAAATTCACCGCCCCGTCGTATCCGCTCTCTTTCGCTCGCCTGAGAATTTCCATCCATAGCTGAGAGCCATACCCTCTCTTCTTGAATCTCGGAGAGGTGGTCCAAAACGTGATGCAAGCCAGGCGCTTTTCGCGACCCTCCAGACGGACGGTCCGCGGAAACCCGGCCACAAAAGCCGCTGGAGAGCCATCTACGTAAATGGTCGGAGCAAGGTCGAGGGATGCGCCTGGATAGGCAAATGCCGATCGCAGAAGCGGTGCGTCACAAAGAATGGATTGATGCTGATTTTCGCCCCACGAATCTTTCACCACGGCAGCAAGAGATTCAAAATCTCCACGAAAGGATTCCGGCGAGCCTGGACTATGCATATCTATTTTCCATTAGATTAATTTCGCCGCTTTCTAGCCGCGCCTTAAGCGCGGCACGATCTATCTTGCCGTTGGCATTCAGCGGCATTTCATCCATCAGAATAATTTTGTTCGGCACCATATAATCCGAAAGTGACGCCCTGCATGCGCTTTTCAGCTGTGCCGAATCAACCGCGGCGCCGTTCACAAATGCTACGATTCCTCTTGCTGTTCCTTCAGTCACAGGCCAACCCATCGCCACAGCCTGCACGACGCCCGATCCTTTGTGCAGCACCTCTTCGATTTCTCCCAACTCCACACGGAAGCCCAAAACTTTGATCTGGTGATCAGTGCGCCCGAGGCAAACATACTCCCCGCCAGGAAGTTGCCTGGCCTGATCACCTGTTCGGTAGAAGATTTCATCCGACTGTCCCGATAAAGGCAACTTTACGAAGCGCTCCGCAGTCTTGACAGGGTCCTTCCAATATCCAACAGAAGTCTGCGCGCCACATACACATAGCTCGCCAGGTTCTCCGTAGGAAACCGGGCCCAAATGTTTGTCCACCAACGTAGCTGTCAGACCTGGAAACGGCTCGCCGATTGCGACCATGTCGTTTACACACAGCTCCGGAGAAGTCTTTGGATCCCATCGGTGTACGGTGCAGGCAATCGTCAACTCCGTAGGTCCGTAGAGATTTTCCACTATGGAATTCGGCGCCGCTGTCTGCCACGCTTCTGCGCTCGCCCTCGGCAAAGCCTCGCCGCAAAACAAACTCCAGCGGAGCGTTGGCAGCGAGCCCGGTCCCAGCAGATTCCGCTTTCGCATCTGCGCCGGAATCGACGGCACGGAGAACCAGACCGTCAACTTATTTTTGTTGATGAACTTGCTCGGCGCCAGCAGATCTATGGGCGACATGGCATACACGCACGCTCCGGCTTCCCAAGCCACGAAGAGATCGAACACGGAAAGATCAAAGGTTTGATCGAAAGTTTGTGAGAACCGATCATCGGGTTGAATCTGATAGCGACCGACAGCCCAATCCAAAAACGCGCGCACATTCGAATGCGTAATCGGCACCCCTTTGGGCGACCCGGTAGTGCCGGAAGTGAATAGCAAATATGCCAATCCCTCCTGCCTAATCGGAAGGAGGTCCCCGTCTAGCGGATTGATAGATGCCAATTCCTCAGCACTTTCGGCATCAGGTAACCAGACTGGCGGAACTGTTTCCAAGCCATTCAACACAGTCGCGAGATGAGTAGAAGCGAGCTTGTCCACAAATATGGCATCGAGTTCTGCGTGTCGAATCATCGCTCGCGTGCGATCTGCTGGAAAGCGTGGATTCAGGGGAACGAATGCTGCTCCGCTGTAGAGGGCCGCAAGCGCCGCAGTATAGGAAACCTCACTTCGCGACCCGAAGATACCGACGCGCTCCGCCGGCCGTCCCAATCGCGTGACGATCGCGCCCGCCCAGCGCCGGGCGGTTTCATCCAAATCCCCGTAACTCCAGACGCGGTCCTTCACCATGAGCGCAGGCGCATTGGGCCGCGCGGCCACTTG
>Ga0206991_10255_pt1 | contig 16186 bp, 15 predicted proteins | sample Alteio_BWMinCont_9_FD_153286 | JGI IMG/M metagenome (GOLD analysis project Ga0206991, IMG submission 153286) | Enriched cells from forest soil in Barre Woods Harvard Forest LTER site, Petersham, Massachusetts, United States -... | ecosystem: Environmental > Terrestrial > Soil > Temperate forest >...
CTCCTTTTCAGCTTAAGCGCGTCGATTGCAGTCGCACTGCTGGGCGCGGTTCTGGCGGGCCGATTTTCGGCCACGGCCGTTAAGACCATTTTGCGAACTGGGTTCCTTGTTATTCTTCTGACCTTGGCGTTCGGATCGCGTGTGCTGCCGGGAAATGTCACGCTCGCGCTTTTCGATCGGCTTAGTACCAGGAGGGCGCTGACGCATGTGGCTTGGGAGGCCTCGGCTGTCATCGCGGCGATCGCGGCAATTTTGTTAGTGGCGTTGATCAAGAGCCGGCATGGAGATCGTTTGCCCCGTGGCACTCTTTGCTAAGATACCTATGGCAGAAAATCCTGACGAAGGAGGAGGATGAGTAAAGAAGACAGCATAGAAGTTACCGGAACCGTCGTAGAGAAGTTTCCCAGCGGCCAGTTCAGCGTTTTATTGGACCAGGACCGCACCGTACTCGCGCACCTGGCTGGTAAATTGCGCCGCAATCGCATCCGCGTGCTGGCCGGCGATCGAGTCACCCTGGAGCTTTCGCCCTACGATTTAACAAAGGGCCGAATTACCTACCGGCACAAATAGACAGCTTCACATTCCCCGCCCCGACACTGGGGCAAGCTCTTTGATGCAAAAAGTTCTGTTGATCTTCGGCACCCGGCCGGAGGCGATTAAGCTCTGCCCGGTGATTCGCGCCTTACGCGAGCACTCCAGCAAGTTCGCTGTGAAGGTCTGCGTCACCGCTCAGCATCGCGAGATGCTGGATCAGGTTTTGGAGGCCTTTCGCATCACGCCGGATTACGATCTGGATCTGATGTTGCCCGGTCAAACGCTGTTCCAATCGACATCGCGTATTCTAGCTGGGTTGGAGCCTGTTCTACGGGAAGAGAAGCCGGCCATGGCGATCGTGCAGGGCGACACGACGACTACGTTGTGCGGCGCTCTCGCGGCCTTTTATTCGCGAGTTCCGGTGGCTCACGTGGAGGCCGGCCTGCGCACGCACGATCTGCGCCAGCCGTTTCCCGAGGAGATGAACCGGGTGCTCGCATCGCGCCTCACTGCGTTGCATTTTGCGGCTACCGAGATGGCCGCCGGGAATCTGCGCGCCGAAGGCGTTCCCGCGGATTCCATCAGCGTGACCGGCAATACCGGCATCGATGCCGTGCTGTATGTTCGCGATGGCCTGGAGCGGGGCACGCTACGCGGGCGTGACTGGCCGGAGTTGGATCCATCCAAGAAGCTCATCGTGGTCACGGCGCATCGCCGGGAAAATTTTGGCGGCGGATTCGAGCGCATTTGCCGCGCGCTGGCCAAGATCGCGGATCGGGACGACGTGCAACTGGTGTATCCGGTGCATCCCAATCCGAACGTACAGGATCCGGTACAGTGCTACCTGGCTGGACATACGCACGTCCGGCTGATCTCGCCGCTCAGCTACGTGCCGTTTGTCGACTTGATGCGCAGAGCCTATCTGTTGATCACCGATTCAGGCGGGATTCAGGAAGAAGGGCCTTCGTTGGGTAAGCCGATTCTGGTATTGCGCGAGAAGACCGAGCGGCCCGAAGCGGTGCTGGCGGGGACGGTGAAGCTGGTGGGCACCGACGAAGACCGCATTGTTCGTGAGGCCACGGCTTTGTTGGGGAACAGTGGGGCATATAACCAAATGTCGCGTGTTCACAATCCCTATGGCGACGGGCAGGCCAGCGCGCGTATTTCAGCGTTAATTCATTCATTCTTGACACAAAATTCATAGGGCAGAGTGGCCCCTGAAAGGCTCCGTCACGGCATGGGGCATCGCGTCTGGCGGGAATTTCATATCCATAATTGCGCTAAGGATTGATTTCTCACTATGCGTTCCACTTCAAGCAGGTCGCGCGAGTCACTGGATAACGATTGCTCGAGCGACATCGCGAAAGCGCTTGGGCGAAGACTGGTCGGCCAGCCGGCGGCGATTGCGGCAGTGGTTCCTTACGTTGAAATGTACCGGGCCAGATTAACTCCAGAAGGCCGTCCGGCGGGCATCTTCCTGCTGCTGGGGCCGACCGGAACGGGAAAGACCAAAACCGTGGAAGCGCTGGCGGATGTGCTGCACGGCAGCTCAAAGAAGCTGCTGAAAGTGGATTGTGGCGAGTATCAGATGGAACACGAAGTTGCGAAATTGTTGGGAGCGCCTCCCGGGTATCTGGGTCATCGGGAGACGCAGCCGTTGCTCACCCAGCAAAAACTGAGCGGCGCGGCGAGCGAATCCTGCGATCTGTCGATTCTGCTTTTCGACGAGATCGAGAAAGCCGCGCAGTCCCTGCTTCGCTTGCTGCTGGGCGTTCTGGATAAAGCGACATTACGCCTGGGCGACAGCACGCTGGTGAATTTCGAGAAGACCATCATCTTTTTTACGAGTAACCTGGGCGCGCGCGAGATGAGCCGCGAATTGCGTCCGGAGTTCGGGTACGAATCGGTTCTACCGCGCAAGAGTATGGAAAGCGGTGACAAGCTGGAGCGCATCGGTAAGAGTGCGGTCCGAAAAAACTTTTCGCCGGAGTTCATCAACCGGATCGATTCTGTGGTGACCTATCAGCCGCTCGATTCCGCTGCGCTCACCGCGATCCTGGATCAGCATATCGAGGACCTGCAGGAGCACATCGACCGGCGGCTCGGGGAGGGGGCCTTTCACATTGAAGTGCCAGTGCGTTCGCGTAGATTTTTGCTGGAAAAGGGAACCAGCGCGGAATATGGCGCGCGCGAGTTGAAGCGCGTCTTGCACCATTATTTGATGCAGCCGCTGGCGGCAATGGTGGCAGGCGGTGAGATCAATCCGGGCGCGAGCGTTCGCGCGGAAGTGGGCCGGTCCAAGGAGAAGCTGGTTTTGCGAACGACGGACGATGGGGAATTTATGCCTGCTTGCTGACGCGCCCGGCTCAGAGGATGCGCGCGGCTCGGTAGGAGGCGCGATACTAAGCACAGGCGTGAGCGGAACACTGTACGTCGTCGCGACTCCGATCGGCAACCTGGAAGACATTACCCTGCGCGCCCTGCGCATTCTTCGGGAAGTGGACCAGATCGCGTGCGAAGACACGCGCCAGACGCGCAAGCTGCTGGACCGCCATGGCATATCGAAGCCAATGGTGAGTTATCACGAGCACAATGAGCAAGCGCGCGCGGAGGAGTTGGTTCGCGACCTGCTGGCCGGCAAAAACATCGCGCTGGTGTCCGACGCGGGGACTCCGTTGATCGCCGATCCGGGTTACCGGCTGGTGGCGCAGGCGCGCGCGCACGGCGTGACGGTGTCTCCGATCCCTGGGGCGTCGGCGCTGATCAGCGCCTTGAGCGCTTCCGGATTGCCGACCGACTCCTTCTATTTCGGTGGCTTTCTGCCAGCCAAGAAAGCGCAGCGCAGAAAAACTCTCGAAGAGATGAAGGCTTATCCGGCGACATTGGTCTTTTATGAAGCGCCTCATCGGATCGTGGAAACCTTGAGCGATATCGCGGAAGTTCTCGGGTCACGGCGGGTGACCCTGGGGCGCGAGCTGACCAAGATCCACGAAGAATTCCTGGTGGGAGAGCCTTCAGAACTGCGGGAGGCCATGGCAAGCCGCCCGTCCATAAAAGGCGAGATCACGCTGATGATCGGGAAGAGCGAGGCTCCGGCCGCGGACGCAATGCCTATCGAAGCAGCATTCGACCAACTGTTGGAGGCCGGGGTGCCGCGCATGGACGCGATAAAGACTGTGGCGCGCGAGCGGGGCCTGTCGAAGCGTGAGGTGTATCAGAAGCTCAGCCAGCGATAACCGAAGCCGGCGCGGGACGTCGCGCGGGCGAGGGGCAACAATCGGCTTTGCAAAAGTCATGACTCGGCGGGTATTGTCCGACGGCGCGGGGTCGGCACACGCCCAAGCGTTCTTCGATTAGCTCGCGAATCATCCGCAGAAACTTGGGATGCGCCTCCACCGTGGGGGCGCGCATCATATTCACTCCGCGTGCGCGGGCAATGGCCTGCACTTCTGTGTCGAGATCGTAGATCACTTCGATGTGATCTGAAACGAAACCGATAGGCACCACGGCTACATCGACGCCGCGATCCAGCTCCCCAATGACGCTGGCAATATCGGGCTCGAGCCAGGGCTGTCCGGGCGGTCCGCTGCGGCTCTGATAGACCAGCCGCCAGTCACTGAATCCTAAGCTCTCCGCAACCAGCCGGCACGATTCATGAAGCTGCTTTTGATAATCGCTGGTCTCGGCCATCGTCAGCGGGACGCTGTGCGCGGTGAAGATAAGTTTCGCAGGCCGGCCGCCGAGCACAGCGCGAACCTCATCGGCCTGCGCCTCAATAAATAGCGGGTGATTGTAGAACTTGCGCAACTTGTGGATCTGGGGCGCGCCTTCCACCTCCGCGCGCGCCCTATCGATATCCTCCAAATACTGCCGGCAACCGGAATACGAGCTAAAGATAGAAGTAACGAAGGCCAGCGCCCTCTGTACGCCGTCGGCGCGCATTTGACGCAACGTATCGGCGAGCAAAGGATGCCAGTTGCGATTGCCCCAATAGACGGGAAGTTCGAGGCCGTGGCTCGCCAGCTCGCGCTTCAGTCCGGCGACCAGAGCACGGTTTTGATCGTTGATCGGGCTCTTGCCGCCGAAGTGGTAGTAATGCTCCGCGACAGCCAGCATCCGTTCGCGTGGCACATTGCGCCCGCGCAGAACATTTTCAAGAAATGGAATGACGTCGTCCGGCTTTTCCGGCCCTCCGAAGGAGAGCACCAGGACGGCGTCATACGCGGGATCGGGCATGCATAACTATTGTAAGTGGCGCGGCGGCTAGCGCCAGTAGCCGCGATGGTAGCGCCAGCCGTTGCCGGAGCGTTCCCAACGGTCGGTCACCCAGACAGCGTGCGGACGCGGCGGCACCGCCCATCGGCCGTTAACCCAAGCCCAGCGGCCTCCATTTAAGTTCCAAAAACCGTTCACCCAGGCATATCCGGGCCCCGGAGCGTAACCGACGGCGCCAACCGCATAGGGCGCGGCGGGCGGAGGGGGCACGCTATACGCCACGTACCCGGCTCTGTATCCACCGCCGCAAGCTGCCAGCGCAGACGACGCTAATAGAATCCCCGTAAGAGCTGCATATTTCATATCCATAGTGATTGTGACTCCTCATCCACTTGAACGAGGTATCGCGGGAAAGGGTTACGTATCCTGAAAAATCACTAACGTTACGGCCGATTCATCTATTGCTGCGAAATTGCAACAGCAACACCCGGGCTGCAGACCGCCTGCGCAACGGTCGTACCGCCGCAAACGGCAACGTTCACCGTGCTGCCGGTCAGATCGGCGGGCAGAATCAGATCGATCTGCTGCAGTCCGGCAAATCCTGGAGCCGGGCCCGCGTAGTAGGGTTCGGTCACCACTTCGGAGCCGATCTTCGCCGTGATCACACCCGCGCCCGAAAGACCCGTGGCGAAGACTTGAATCACGCTACCTGGAGCAGCAGGTTGCTTCGCGCTATTCAGGCTGAAGTCTTGATTGAGGACGCCATTCGAGAAGATGCCCGGAGCAAAGGGCGCGAGATTCACCGTCAAAGGAGCGCTCGCGAGGCCATCCACCGTGACCACCAGTTGCGCCGATGTTGCAGTGCCCAGGCTCGCTGGGACCACCACGTTAATCTGCGTGGCGTTGCTGAAAAGCACCTGCCCGGGAATGGTATTGAAAGCGACCGACACATTCTTGCCCGCGAACTCGGAGCCCATCAGCGTGGCGATGGAGCCGGGAGTTAAAGGACCTGTGGCAAACGTTGCAGCGTTCACGGCGCTCCCAATAGACGGAGGCTGAATAGTGGACGCCGTGATCACAAAGGAGATCGCAATATTCTTGGTTCCCGCGAATGGGCCCGCATTCACGGTCAGGGTAGCCTGGTAAGTGCCCGGCGCAAGGGTTCCCGGAATCGCGTCTATGCGAATAGTCCCGTTGTTTTGTCCCGACGCCGGCGACACAACCAGCCAGCCGCTGCCGTTCAAATAGCTCACCGAGGCGGTCCATTGCAGCAACCCGCCCGCAGAATTCTGCACTTGCACGTAGTTGGTTTGCGTGGTCCCGCCAACCTGCGCTGCATAACTTAACGACGACTCCGGCACCGACAACACTGGGAAGTACGGGGCGTCGCAATCGCCAACGATGGTGCAATCGGCCGGCGGTGTGATCTGCTGGAAGCGTGGAATCGGATCAGTCGCGGTGGCCGTCTGGACGGCAGAAATGGGACCGAGCGACACACCTTCAGAAGTAATGGTGGAAGTCCCGCTGCCGGACGGCGCGAGGACCAGGAACGTCGGAAACTGAGCGCTTTCCTGGACGGAAGAATTTGCGTCCACCACCTCATAGACGGCCATGCCTGAGCCGTTGGTCAGCGTCACCTGGCTCATGGAATCGAAAGTCACGGTACCGGAGCCTGGAAGGCCGGGTAAATAGGCTGGAATTCCGCCTGCACCATTAGCGTCCGTGTACGGGACAAAGGAAAGAAGCAACGACGACGTGACGCCGGGAGTGTACTGGCCGCCGGAAGCGGATACCCCGAGGTCGCCGCCCGCCGTAGGCTGTGTCGCGTCCGAACCCGCGACCACCGTGGGAACGAACAGAGTGGCACCCGGAGGAAAGCCGGAGTACTGCACCAGGATGCGCGTTCCCGTGTCGGCATTCAGATTCTGCGGAGCGGACTTGGGACCGAAGGAATCGGGGAAGCCTTCGGTGACGCGCGTGGAGGTGAAGGCAGAGCCGGCGGCCAGAAAACTCGCGAAGCTCACGATGCTCTTGGGCGACGGGGATCCGGCCTGGGTGCAGATCAGTTTGCCTGAGGAGCCAATGTAGAGGCCGTGCGCAGGATATCCCACCACGAGTTGATCGACAGGAAGGGAAAACCCAGTGTTGGGATTTAGACCGATCACTACTTGAATCGATTTACTCGAGTCGAAGTCCAATTGATTAGCGGCAGCTCGCAAGCCGCTCAATTGCAGAGTAACTGTGCCCGAAGAGGATAAGGTGAAGGTGGCGCCGTTGAATACCAGGGTCCCAGGCCCCATGAGCGTGGCGGGCGCAGTGATCGGCTGGGGTCCTGCGCCATTGTCGGCCGTAAATGAAATACCGGTTAGCGTATTCGAATACGCGGATGCCAAGCGGTTGGTAATATTGACGTTCAAGAAAATGAAAAGATTGACATCGAGAGTGGCGCCGGGCGTGCCACCGGAGCAGTTAAAGGCGATGCCGCCGGTCAGTTCGGTGATTCCTTCTCCGTGGACGATGGGAGGAGCGGCTGAAGGAACGCAATTTAGCGACGCGGCGTGTGCAACCGGGAACACTGCTGCCACCACGAGGGGCAAAACGGGGAACAATTGGCGAAACATAGGTACAACCTCACGAAGGTTACCAGGACGGGTGCCCCCATTATACACGCCTTGTTACAATAAACCAGGACTCCCCAAAGTTTCTCATTGATGACAACCCTTACGTCCATCGCCGATCAGCCCATCGGCAGTCAGCCGCTGGTGGACACGTTCGGACGCCTTCACGACAATCTGCGGATCAGCGTGACGGATCGCTGCAATGTTCGCTGCTTTTATTGCATGCCCGAAGAAGACGTGAAATATGCGCCACGCGAAGAGATCCTTTCGTTTGAGGAAATCGAGCGGGTGGCCCGAGTTGCGGTGTCGATGGGTGTCACCAAGATTCGCGTGACGGGCGGCGAGCCGCTGGTGCGCAAGGATCTGCCGGTGCTGATCGCGAAGCTGTGCGCAATTCCCGGCGTCCGCGACATCGCGCTCACAACCAATGGCGTGCTTCTGGCGCGACACGCGCAGGCGCTCTACGACGCCGGTTTGCGGCGGCTGAATGTCCATCTGGACACCTTGGATCGGGCCCGCTTCCTGAAAATTACGCGCCGTGACGATTTGGGCAAAGTTCTGGAAGGTATCGAAACGGCGCAGCGGCTGGGCTTCAGCCCGATCAAAATTAACGCGGTGGCGGTGAAGAACCTGGTGGAATCCGATATCGTGCCGCTCGCGCGCTACGGCCGCGAACAGGGGATCGAGATCCGGTTCATCGAGTTTATGCCGCTCGACTCGCAAGGGCTGTGGGCGCGAGAGAACGTGCTGTCGGCGGATGAAATCATCGAAACTCTATCGCGCGAAATCTCGCCCTTGGTGGAAATACCCGATCGCGATCCACGCGCTCCGGCCACCGACTACCGCTACGCCGATGGAGTGGGCAGCGTCGGATTCATCGCTTCTGTGACCCGGCCATTCTGCCTCAACTGTAATCGCGTTCGGCTCACCAGCGACGGAAAGCTCCGATATTGCCTGTTCGCAATTGAGGAGACCGACGTTCGGGCGCTGCTGCGCAGTGGCGCGCCGGATTCAGAAATCGCAGCGACCATTCGCGAAACCGTGCACAAGAAGTGGCTGGGGCACGAGATTAATAGCGCCAAGTTTATTGCTCCGCCGCGGCCGATGTATGCAATCGGCGGGTAGTAAGCACTAAAATTCCTCGAAGATTCCTTACTGTACACCTGATTAGGGGCCGGCACGTCACATTTACATGCGTGGTGGAGACATCTTTTCAGGATGGGGCAAGATTCTGCGTGGCAAGCTGCCGCTGCTTTCTATCGAAATCACCAGCGAGTGCCCGCTCAGTTGTCCAGGATGCTACGCCTATGGCGACCGCCATCTAGGCGGCGGCGTAACGCTCACGCAGTTATCAGACTCGCGCGGCGAGACTCTCGTTCAGGGCATTTTGAGACTAGTGGATCGGCACGATCCGATGCAATTGAGCTTAGTGGGAGGCGAACCGTTGATGCGGCATCGCGAGCTGAGCAAATTGCTTCCGATTCTGAGCGAGCGCGGCATTTATAGCATGGTGGTCACCAGCGGGGTGATTCCTATTCCCGCTGAATGGACGTCGCTCCCGCGTATTACTGTCGCCATTTCGGTGGATGGTTTGCCTGAGCACCACGACGAAAGGCGCAAGCCAGCGACTTACGAACGGATTCTCCGGAACATCGCCGGGCGAAAAGTGTATGTCCACTGGACGGCTGTGCGGGAGCACGTTCAGGACATTCAGTATGCCGAACACTACCTGGAGTTCTGGAGCGCCCGCGAGGAAGTTCAGAGAATCTGGATGAGCGTGTATACGCCGCAGCGCGGGGAGCAAAGCGCGGAGCGGCTCAAGAGGGAAGATCGTATACGGCTGGCCGAGGCCATTCCTGGGCTGGCCAGGAAATACCCGAAGCTTCTGATCAAGTCAGGAATGGCCAGGGCGATATTAAGTCCGCCATCCAGCCCCGAGGATTGCGCCTTTGCACGTGTATCGGCGAACTACACGGCGGACCTGCGAACGCGCGTCACGCCTTGCGTATTCGGCGGCGATCCGGATTGCTCGGAATGCGGATGCGCCATCAGCTCCGCGCTGCATTGGATCACGAACGAAAAGGCCGCGGCGCGATTTGCGCTGGACGCGTCGTTGAAGGTGGCCAGTTAAACGTGAAATTATTCGTCGTCGGAAGCTAGCTTGGCCAGCACCGAGAAATCTTCCAGCGTCGTCGTATCGCCCTTCACCTCGCCATTGGTCGCGAGCTCACGCAGCAGGCGCCGCATGATTTTGCCGCTGCGGGTCTTCGGAAGCGAATCCGTGAAGCGAATATCGTCGGGCTTGGCAATGGGGCCGATTTCTTTGGCCACCCACTGGCGCAGCAGATTCTTATTTTCCTCGCTGGGCAGTTGTCCGCCCTTCAGCGTGACGAAGGCGGATACAGCCTGCCCCTTCACGTCGTCCGGACGTCCTACCACCGCGGCTTCGGCCACCATGGGATTCGCCACTAGGGCCGACTCGATTTCCATGGTGCTGAGCCGGTGTCCAGCTACGTTCAACACATCGTCCACACGGCCCATCAGCCAGAAGTAGCCATCCGCGTCGATGCGTGCGCCGTCGCCGGCGAAATACATGCCAGGGATCTGCGACCAGTATTGTTCGTGGTAGCGCTCGGGATCGCCATAAATGGTCCGCAACATGGAAGGCCAGGGTTGTTTGATCACCAGGAATCCCCCCGCGCCGAGCGGAACGCTATGGCCCTCGCGATCCACCACGCCGGCGATTACCCCCGGCAAGGGCAGCGTGGCTGAACCGGGCTTGGTGGCGATGGCGCCTGGCAGCGGCGAGATCATGGCGGCGCCGGTCTCGGTTTGCCACCAGGTATCGACGATCGGGCAACGCCCGCCGCCGATTACCTCGCGATACCACATCCAAGCTTCCGGATTGATGGGCTCGCCGACGCTGCCCAGCAGCCGCAGCGAGCTGAGGTCGTGCTTGCGGGGCAATTGTTCGCCCAGGCGCATGAACGCGCGAATGGAGGTAGGCGCGGTGTAAAAGATGCTGACTTTGTATTTTTGGATGATGCGCCAGAAGCGATCGGGCTCCGGCCAGGTGGGGCCGCCTTCATAGATCACGATGCTCGCGGCGTTCTGCAGCATGCCGTAAACGACGTAGGTATGGCCGGTCACCCAGCCGATGTCGGCGGAGCACCAGAAGGTGTCTTCGTCGCGCAGATCGAAGATCCACTTGGCCGTGATATAGGAGCCCACCGAATACCCGCCGGTGGTGTGTAGAATGCCCTTGGGTTTGCCCGTGGTGCCGGAAGTATAAAGGAGATAGAGTGGATGCTCGGCGTCCAGCGGCTCAGCCGCACAATCGTCAGACGCGTTCTCCATCAACTCGTGCCACCAATGATCGCGGCCGGGGTGCATCGTGACGTTGCTACCGGTGCGCCGGTACACCAATACGTTTTTCACCGAGGAACATTGCGGCAGCGCTTGATCCACGGCTTCCTTGAGCTTTACCTCGGTGCCTCTGCGGAAAGCTCCGTCTTGCGTAATCACCGCCGACGCCCCGCAATCGTTGATGCGATCGATCAGCGCCTGCGCCGAGAATCCGCCGAACACTACGGTGTGCGCGGCGCCAATGCGGGCGCAGGCCAGCATCGCGATCGGGAGCTCCGGCACCATGCCCATGTAGATAGCCACGCGGTCGCCCTTCTGGACACCCAGCGACTTCAGCACGTTCGCGCATTTGGAGACTTCGCGCAACAGTTGCTGATAAGTGAGCGTCCTCGAATCGCCCGGCTCGCCTTCCCACAGAATGGCGGCTTTATTCTTGCGCCAGGTGGCGACGTGCCGGTCCAGGCAGTTGTAGGAGATGTTGAGCTCTCCGCGCAGGAACCATTGGGCGAACGGCAGCTTCCATTCGAGCACGCGGTCCCAGGGCTTGAACCAGTGCAGCTCGCTCGCGATCTTGGCCCAGAAACCTTCGGGATCGTCCTTGGCTTCCTGATAGAGGCGCTCGTAATCGGCCCGGCTCTTAATTTTGGCCCCGGCGCGAAACTCGTCGGAAGGTTCAAAGACGCGCTGCTCGTTCAGAACGGAATCAATGGCATTCGATGACATGGCTTTCCATAGCATATCGCCCGAGATCATCTGAGCGCAGATTGCACTGATTGGCGATGACCGAAGTCTTTCTGAACCGCGACCGTGAGGGAGCGGCGACAACCTACCTGATCACGTGGGTCTGTTATGGGGCATGGTTGCCCGGGCAGAGCGGGGTCGTCTCGCGCAAACAGAATCGATTTGGTGGGCGGTTCCTGGAGCCCAAAGCTGACTGGAAGCGGCAATCGAGAAATCAAATGGCCCAGGAGCCGTATTTGCTCGATTCGGTTCGCAGGCAAGTAGTATTGAAAATCCTGCATGAAGTGTGTTCTTATCGGGGCTCGACGATGTTAGCCGCTCACGTTCGCACAAATCATGTCCACACGATCATCACGGCGAACTGCCGGCCAAAAGAGGTTTTGATAGCGATGAAGGCGTACAGCAGCCGCGCCCTGAATGAGTCCGAACTGGATGGCCCCGATCGTCGACGCTGGGCGCGCCATGGCAGCACACACTACCTTTGGACCGGGGATGCGGTCCGCGCAGCGATTCAATATGTTGTCCGTGAACAGGGCGAGCCGATGGCCGTATTCGAAATGCCAGCCGTGCCGGCCCCTCGCTGACGCTCAGGGTTCAGTAGAATGTAACGAGCCGGGAGGCAACACCTTCCGCCCTCTCTATGAGAAACTTCCTGATCGGACTGGTGGTAGGCGTCCTGCTTGTCGGCCTGACCCTGCTGGTTCTGGTGTTCGCCGCTGCCCGCTTCGCCGCAACGTACGCCAATCGGCCGGTGAGTGTCGCCGACGGTTCCACGCTGGTGCTCGCTCTGGAAGGCGACGTTCCCGAGCGCTTGCCCGCCGAGATTCCGATCCCGATACTGCAGAGCCAGACGCCTATGTCGGTACAACAGGTTTGGGACACATTCCGAAGGGCGGCCGCCGATTCGCGAATCCGGGGAATTCTCTTCGAGCCGCGCGGGCTGGATATCGGCTGGGCCAAGATGCAGGAGATTCACGACGAGATCGTGCAGTTCAAGAAATCCGGCAAACCGATCGTTACCTACCTCCGCAGACCCACCGCGCGCGAATATTACCTGGCGACGGCTACAGACAAAATTTTCATTTCGCCGGAAGACCTGCTGGATCTTAAGGGCTTGCGTGTCGAGTCTATGTACTTCAAGCAGACGCTGGATAAAGTGGGCCTCAAAGCCGAGGTGATTCACGCGGGCAAGTACAAAGACGCTGGCGACGTCTACACGCAGACTTCCATGTCGCCCGAAACGCGCGAAGTGCTTAACGCGATCCTCGACCAATACTATGGCAACCTGATCGCCACCGTTGCCGAGGGGCGCAGGAAGCAGCCCGATGCGGTGCGCGCGCTGATGGACGACGGCCCTTTCCTGGCTCGGGACGCCCTCTCCAGCGGTCTGGTGGATTCGCTCGGCTACGAGGACCAGGCAGTCGCCGAGATGCAGAACCGCCTGAAGCAGAGCGAACTGAAAAGGATTTCGGGCAAGGCCTATCTGAAGGGCGCGCTCCCTTCGGGCGGGCGCAGAATCGCGCTCATCGTGGGACAAGGGGAGATCACGGCGGGCTCCGGCAACGAGACCGCGGACGACGAAAGCTTCACTGGAACGGGCTTTATCAAATTGCTGAAGCAAGTGGAGAACGACCCGTCCATCCAAGGCGTCATCCTGCGTATCGATTCCCCCGGCGGCGATGGCGTGGCCTCCGACGACATCTTGCATGAGGTCAAGAACCTGAGCAAGAAAAAACCCATGGTGATTTCCATGAGCGACCTGGCTGCTTCGGGGGGATACTATGTTTCCGTCACGGGCGATCCCATCATCGCCTATCCCAACACGATCACCGGGTCGATCGGCGTGGTTTTCGCGCGCTTTTCGCTGCACGGGCTGTACGACAAGATCGGGTTGGATAAGCAGCTACTGATGCGAGGGCGGTACGCGGATATCGATTCCGATTACGTGCCCCTCAGCGACGCAGAACGGCAAAAACTCACCGGGCAGATTGACGCGTTCTATCGCGCATTCGTTAGCCGGGTGGCCGATGGCCGCAAGAAGCCGTTCGACCAGATTGAACCGTTGGCACAGGGCCGCGTGTGGCTGGGCGCTCAGGCTAAAGAGAACGGGCTGGTGGATCAACTGGGCGGATTGGATCGTGCCGTCGAAGCGGTAAAGCAACAGGCTCATATGGCGGCGTCGGATCGGGTGATACTGGTGCCATATCCAGGACGCCGCAGCATTTTCGATTTGGTGTTCAGCCGCGCCGATCCTGCCGCCCAGGTTCAAATGCAGTTGGAGAAAATACTGGGCAAGCTTCCGTTACAAGCGCTTTCCGAACGGGGTTTCCTGAAAGTGATGCCCTATTCTATTAGCGTGCGCTAGCACAGTACCGAAAGCACTAAAGTAACAGGACGAACGTTCTATCGTGATTGACTGATTCTGATCTAAGGTGGAAGTGGGAAGTCAGCATGATGGAAACCCGGCACGATCTACGGCGTCACGACAGGCGGCCCTGCGACCACAACGTCACGGTAATGTGGCGCGACCCCGGCGGAGCCGAAAAATTCGCTCAGGCGAAAGCGCTGGACATCTGCGAATCGGGTCTGCGGTTGCAAATGCCGGAGGCGCTGGTGAAGCAAACGTATTTAGGACTGAGCGCGATAAAGCTGGGGCTGATGGGACACGCCTCGGTACGCCACTGCACGCGGATTCGCGCTTCCAAGTTTACGATCGGTGTTGAGTTCACGGCCGGGTTGCGCTGGAAACCGATGGAGAATTGACTTTCCCGCCTGCGTGTGAAAGGTTGAAGGTTCACATGGCGGAAAGTCACCCACACCGGTTGATCGTAGGAATTACGGGCGCGACTGGCGCGATTTTTGGCGTCCGATTACTGGAAGCGTTGCGCCGATCCGCTGTAGAGACGCATCTGGTTGTCAGCAAATGGGGCGCGCACACCCTAGCGGAGGAAACGTCTTACTCGCTGGATCGAGTGCGCCAAATGGCTACCTACTCTTATCCGGCCACGGATCAGGGCGCGGCGATTTCGAGCGGCTCGTTCTTAACCTCGGGGATGGTGGTGGCGCCGTGCAGCGTGAGGACCCTCGCGGCCATCGCGAGCGGCCAGGGTGACAACTTGATCCACCGCGCGGCCGACGTGATTCTGAAAGAGCGCCGTAAGCTGGTGCTGCTGGTGCGCGAGACGCCGCTGAACGAAATCCATTTGGAAAACATGCTGAAGTTGTCGCGGATGGGCGTCGTGATCCTGCCGCCGGTCCCGGCCTTCTACAATCACCCTCAATCGCTCGAAGCGGTGGTGGATCACGTGGTGATGCGCACGCTGGATCAGTTCGGGATCCACATGGATCTGGCCGAACGCTGGGGCAGTGAGCTGCCGGCTCCCCTCGCCGACTAGGTGGCGGGGCAGCCTCCTGGCCTTCGGTCCGCGCTACATCCCGCGCCTGGCCTTCAATTCCGCCAGGAGCCGCGTGACCTCCTCCTGTTTTTCGAGCGATGCGAGACGGTCGTCAATAGTGTCTCCAGTCAATTCGGCCTTAGCCTGGCTGAGCGCTTCAGAGCGCTGCACCTTGCCCCGCATGCGATCAAACGCCTCCGCGTTCGAAGCGTTCCCCATCGCCATACGCGCGTCGCCGGCCTTGTTCAGCGCCCGGGCGCGGCGATGCTGTGCGATCAGCACGTCGCTCTTGGCCTGCGCCTCGGCCAGCTTCTGCTCCAGCTTCCGCAGTGCCGATTTGAGGTTTTCAACCTGGGCAGTTTGGTCGGCCATCTGGTCTCCAAAGTTCGCCGCCAACGATCGATAGCTGAGGGATCGCTCAATCGCGGCTCGCGCCAAATCGTCCTCATTCTTGTCCACCGCCAACTCGGCCTTGCGAACCCAGTCGGCGGATTTCTCCTGGTTCTCCTTCTGCTTCTTTTCGAGCAGATGCTGGTCGGCGATCGCGATCGCCACCTGAGTCTTCACCTGCAGCAGTTGATTCTGCATATCGAGAATTACCTGCTTGATCATCTTCTCGGGCTCCTCGGCCTTGTCGATGATGTCGTTGAGATTGGCCCGCACCAGTGTAGCCACGCGCTCTAACAGTGCCATGATGTGTCTCCTTATGAATTGGCGACGGTTCCCGATCCATTGCCCGGTTTGGGAGCCTGGCCGCCGATGGTTCTGACTTTTCCAAGTAGTTCGGACATCTGCATGCCCGAAAGAGTTTCAAACAAAGCCGGAATCTGGGCCGCAATCTTGGTGAGATCGCCGGTGATCTTGTGCATTCCCGCGGCGTCGCCGTCACCGGTGGAAACGATCGTGATTTTGTCGATGTTCGCGAGCGGCGCAGCCAGAGCCCTCACCACTTCCGGCAGCCCGGTGATCAGCTTATCGACCACCGCGGCTTGGTTCCATTCCTGATACGCCTCGGCCTTCACGCTCATGGCCTTGGCCTCCGCCTCACCTTTCTTCAAAATGATCTCCGCCTCGGCTTCACCTTGCGAGCGAATGGCGGCCGCGTGTCCCTCCGCCTCAGCCGTCAGGCGCAACTTCTCGGCCCCCGCCATGGTTTCGATTCGGCCACGCTCCGTTTCCGCCTGCTTGAGAACGGTAGCGATCAGCTCATTTTCACGTCGCTTGATTTCCGCCTCTTGCACCTTGGTCTCTTGTTCCTTCTGTACTATCTGGATCTTCACCTGTTCGGCAATCACCTGCTGCTGCATAATGTTGGCT
>Ga0206991_10235_pt1 | contig 16159 bp, 15 predicted proteins | sample Alteio_BWMinCont_9_FD_153286 | JGI IMG/M metagenome (GOLD analysis project Ga0206991, IMG submission 153286) | Enriched cells from forest soil in Barre Woods Harvard Forest LTER site, Petersham, Massachusetts, United States -... | ecosystem: Environmental > Terrestrial > Soil > Temperate forest >...
GTCCGGCAGTCCGACGATATTGAATTCGCCGGGCTTTCCCGAGCCGACGTCCACCTCGACTTCCATGAGGTAGGCGTCAATGCCAAACACAGCGGCGCTAAAGTTTTTGAAATGCATGTGTCATCGGACGTGACAACTTCCGGCGAGCGCAAGAGTAACGCAATTGGTATGGATATGCCAGAGTAAGAATTGAATTTCCCGCCTGCCGGACGGGCCTTTGGTTTGGTGCGCAGGGAGCCAAGAACGCATACTGCACATCGAAATTACGCAATGCTTTACTGTGCCTGGGGGGTCTCCTATAGTGAAATGAGGCGTTAAGTCAGCCATTCCTACGATCGGGAAAGGATCTTCCATGCTGATTGGCCTGATAGTCTTTGTGGTGGCTGTGGTGATGTACCTCATGTACGCCTACAACGGCCTGGTACGTCTAAAGGTAACCTGCGACAATGCGTGGTCCGACATCGATGTGCAACTGAAGCGGCGCTATGACCTGATACCAAACATAGTTGAGACGGTGAAGGGCTACGCCGCGCACGAAAAGGGCACGCTCGAAGGCGTCGTGGCGGCCAGAAATCAGGCAATGACTGCGCAAGGGCCCGCGGCCAAGGGAGAAGCCGAAGGCCTCCTCACCGGCGCGCTGCGGCAAGTCTTCGCGCTTGCTGAAGCCTATCCGCAATTGCGCGCTGTCGAGAGTTTCACGCAACTGCAAAATACACTCAACGAGATAGAAGACACACTACAGAACGCGCGGCGCTACTACAACGCCGTGGTCCGCGATTTCAACACGATGATTGAACAGTTCCCCTCCAACATCGTTGCCGGGATGGGAAATTTCAAGGAGCGGGAATTCTTCCAGATCAGCGCTCCTGCCGAACGCGAAGTGCCGAAGGTCAGTTTCGGCGCGACTGGCGCGTAGCCGCAATGGCTTCCGAAGCGGGACAAATGGGCGGCTCGTTGGAGCTTCAGCGGCTAAAGCCGGTGTGTTGCACCCAGGTTTCGGCCGGGCTGAAGCCCGGCCCTCCAAACCCAGTCGGCAACTCCCGAGGCGGCCCGTTGCGCAAACTATCCCAGCGCGCGGCATTTGTGGCTCTCCTCGCTTTTGGGCTCGTCGCCTCCGCGTCCGCGCGGCAGCTCAAAATCCAGAAATTTTCAGCGGAAATTTTCGTTCAGCCGGATTCCACGCTTGACGTGACTGAAACCATCGAAGCGAATTTCATCGGCGCGTGGCACGGCTTGTACCGCACGATCCCCGTCGAATATGTAACGCCGCAAGGATTCAACTACTCGCTCTTCGTGAAGTTCGATGGCGCGACCGACGCCGCTGGGCAGTCATTGAAGGTGGAATCCTCCCGCGAAGGCCACTACTTGAAATGGAAAATCTATATCGATGATGCGACCGATGTGGAGAGAACGATCCACCTGCATTACCAAGTTCGCAATGGCTTGAAATTTTTCGAGGATCATGACGAACTCTACTGGAACGTGACCGGCGACGAGTGGGACGTCCCCGTTGGCAATGCCAGCGCGCAAATACTGCTGCCGCCTGGCGTGACGGGCGTGCGGACAAACGAATTTACTGGATCGAACGGGTCGCGGGCGCAAAATGCTGAAGTCACCGCGTCCGAAAATACCGTGGAAGTGTCCATGCTGCGGCCGCTTTCCTTTCATGAAGGGCTGACGATCGTTGTGGGTTGGGACAAAGGATTTGTGAAAGAGCCGGGCACGGGCGATCTGATCGACCAATTTCTTGCCAGCAATTGGCCCATCTTTTTTCCCGTACCTGTATTTCTGATCATGTTCTGGTTGTGGTTCACGCGCGGGCGCGATCCGCGCGTCGGTCCGATCGCCGTCCAATATGCGCCCCCGGAGGGGATGAGTCCGGCGGAGGCCGGTGCTCTGGTGGATGAGTCCGCAGCGATGCGGGACATCACGGCTACGATCGTGGACCTTGCCGTGCGCGGCTACATCGTTATTGAAGAAAAGGAAAAGTCGGGAATGATGGGGCTGATCCACAACAAGGAATATGTCTTTCATTTAAAAAAGAGCCCCAAGGAGTGGGCGGGTTTGAAATCGCATGAACTCACCCTGCTCGCGGGAATCTTCTCGAACGGCGCGGCAACTGACGTCGAGCTTTCCAGCCTGCAAAATGAGTTTTATAAAAATCTTCCGGGAATCAAGAACGACATTTTCGACGCATTGATGAGTCACGGCTATTTCCAGCACCGGCCCGATTACGTGCGCTCTGGTTACGTCACCGGAGGAATTGCCATTGGCATAATGCTTATTTTCATCGGCAACGCGCTCTCTCGCAAAACTGGGGTAGCTATTGCGCCGTTTTTCGTCGCGGGAATTCTATCGGGTGGAATCATTGCCGTATTCGGATGGTTCATGCCTGCGCGCACGGCCGATGGAGCAAAAGCGCTGGCGGGTGTCCTGGGCTTCGAGGATTTTTTGACGCATGTCGAAGCGGATCACATGACGCGGATCAGCCAGACTCCTGAAACCTTCGAGAAATTTCTGCCCTTTGCGATGGCGCTGGGCGTGGAAAAGAAATGGGTCGGGGCATTTCAGAATATTTATTCGCAGCCGCCGTCCTGGTACCAGGGCGGCTACTACAGCGGCGGATTTTATCCGATCATGTTCGTGAATAGCCTGGACAATATGACAGCGCGCGCGAGTTCGGTGATGGCTTCCGCTCCCCGGAGCAGTGGCGGTTCGGGTTTCGGTGGCGGATCTTCCGGCGGCGGTTTCGGTGGCGGTGGGGGCGGAGGGTTTTAGCTGACAAGTGGGACAGGCTTCAGCCTGTCGGTTTTCCAAATTTAGATCATTCAAAAGTCGACAGGCTGAAGCCTGTCCTACTACTGCCTGCTGGAAAGTTCCTCGATTCGGGCTACGACTTTGCGGCCGTTTTCCTTGCGGTAACTCACGCGGACTTCATCTCCCAGAAATACTCCCCGCACGGGCACGGTCAGTGCGAACTCTTCGGTAGGGCCGACGGAATCCGAATCCAGCGTGAGAAGAAGTTTGCCCTCCGCGAGAGATTCGACGCGGCCGATAGCCACGCCGCCTTTGCCTCTATTTTCAGGAATCGATTTCATGTTTCGCCACCAGCCGTGCTCGCGCACCGATTCTTCGTGCAAATGGCCTCGCCACGAACCCATCACATTGGCTCGATTGATATAACCAACCATCTTCTGCGGATCCTTGCGATTCACCACCGGGAGGCGGCCGATATTATTTCCCAGCATTTTTGTCACGGCGTCGAAGACGCGTTCGTCTGGAAATGCGACCACGAGCGAGCGCGTGCCTGCATCAATCACAGACATTTTGCCTTCCGAATCGGCCTGAAGGGCCCGTAGTAAGTCGCCCTGCGTGACGAGGCCCTGCAGGCGCCCTGTGGAATCCACGATGGGTAACGCATGGTGACGCGAAGTTTTCAGATCTCCGTTTGCAAATCGATCCGCAGCGACGCGAACACTCTCTTCGGGCACGACCGTAGCAACATCGCGGGCCATGACCTCTTCAACCTTGAGCTGTTTGAGCGCGTTGCTCTCGTACTCCTGGTTCGTGTGCAACCCTCGACGCGCCAGCTTTTCCGTCATGATCGAGTTAGGCAGGTAGCGCAAGGCGATTGCGTAAGCGATCACGGAAACGAGCATCAGCGGAAGCACCGCGTTGTAATCGCGAACGATCTCAAATGCGAATACGATAAATGCAAACGTTGCACGCGAAGCCGCTCCGAATACGGCCGCCATTGCCACCAGCGCACACGCGCCGGGGGAAAGATGCGCGCTCGGGAAAATATCGTTCACGATCATCGCAAACACGCCGCCCATCGCCGCGGAAGACATGAACATTGGCGCAAGCAGTCCTCCCGATGTGCCGGAACCGAGAGAGAGCAGCATCGCAACCGCTTTGCAAAGTGCGACAAGAATGAGGAGCTTCAAAGTGAGGCTGTTGTTCAGAATGTCCCCAAGCGTGTCGTATCCCACGCCCAGAACACGCGGCACAAAAAATCCAATGATGCCCAGCGCGAGCGCGCCAATTGCGGGATGCCAGAGTTCGGAAATCGGAAGGTGGTCGAACCCATCCTCGATGAAATAGAGCGCTTTTGTAAAAACAATGGCCGCACCGCCGCACAATACCCCCAGGATGAGGTAATACGGGAGGGCGCGGGGAATCCCGAAATCCATTGGCAGTACATGGAACATCGGGCCTGTGCCCAGCAGGAACTGACGAACGCTTGTCGCGAGCGTAGTAGAAATTACAAGGGGAACGAAGGACCGCCCGCGAAATTCAAAAAGGAGAAGCTCAATCGCGAGGATGACTCCGGCAATTGGAGTGTTGAATGTCGCGGCCATCCCGGCGCCCGCGCCGCAGGCCAACAAGACTTTGCGCTCTGCGGCTGTGGTCGAAACCAACTGGCCAATCAGCGAACCGAGCGCCCCACCGGTCTGAATAATCGGTCCCTCGGCGCCGAACGGGCCACCGGTGCCAATTGCGATGGCAGCAGAGATGGGCTTGAGGAACGCGACTTTGGCTTCAATGCGGCTCTTCGATGTAAGAACTGCCTCCATCGCCTCCGGGATGCCGTGCCCTTTGATTTTCGGCGAGCCGTACTTCGCCATGAAACCGACAATGATCCCGCCGATGACCGGAATGACGATGACCCACGGGCCAAGCTGATTGTTCGCCGGGCTGCGAAAATGGAAGGACCATACGTGGTAAAACGACAAATTCGTGAACAGGCCGATCAAGTTGTAGAGAAGAAATGCAACGATTCCGGCAATGACGCCGACCAATCCGGCCAGCAAAGAAATATAGCCTAGACGGAACTGAACTGGAGACTGAGCGTGATTGGGAGCACCACTCGCTTGAGAATTGGAACTCAAAGTTTCGCCTTCCTGCCTTGTGGCGTCACGCCACGCCTTTGCGAATCGAGAGAATATTCTGCTCCGAAATCTACCTGCAGTTTGCGTCTTTAAGACTTTGCCCGCGAATTCCTGGGAGCCCGCGTCGAGCGAATCACCGCAGTGAGGGAACGGACCAGCGCCGGCGCGGCGGTGCGAAGCTCCGCGATTCGCTGCTTGGCCAGTCTGGTAAGAAGTTTTTCGCCGCGCGGGGTCAGGTGCAAGATCACCTGTCGGCGATCGTCCCGCGACCGCTCTCGCCGCAACAGTTGCCTTCGTTCGAGGCGGTCCACCAGTTCCACGACGCTGTGGTGGCGCAACTGCAAGCGTTCGGCCAGCTCACGGATGCTGGGCTCAAGGCCCGCTGGGAGTCCGCGCAGGGCCAGCATGAGCAAGTACTGCTGCGGCTCGAGGTTTGCGTTGCGCGCGGCTTCCTCGCTGCCGTTCAGGAATATCCGTATTTGGTATCGAAATTCCGCAAGGGCGCGAAATTCCGCCGCCGTCATCGTGCTGGTGGACACCATAGGATTATATCGCTCCCCGATATAAATGCAAAATGATTCAGGCGTGCGTTCCAGAACATGCTAGATCGTTTTGCGAAACACTTTTTGCGTCTTCGTGACGGCGTAGCCCAACCGTTCGTAAAACGCGTGGGCGCGTTCACGGATGATATTGGACCGAACGCCGATGGCCGCAAGACCTCTTTGCCGCGTCCACTCTTCTCCACGCTCCACGAGCAACCGGCCTGCGCCGCCGCTGCGAAAATCTGAATCGACCACCAGGCCGGTAATTTCAGCCCGAGGCTCCGTATCGAGCGAGCGGGCCTCGGAGAGATGAATCCAGCCGATGACGGTGTTTCCGTTGATCACAGCCACAAACGTCGCTTGATGCGGGGCTGCCATAATATTGGTGAGCCGTTCCCGGATCTGTTCCGGCGTCGAGGGATAACCCAATTCTCCGGCAAGGCGCGCCAGAACAGCGATATCTCGTTCTTCCGCCGGACGAACTTCAATTGCCGGACTGATTGCGGGGGTTGTCATCTGAAAAAGCCCTCCGAATCGAAATCGAAATCGCCATGGAAAAGAGAGAGATGCTCTGGAAGCGTCAAATCGTTTTCTCGGAATCGACCAGAATAGTGACAGGGCCGTCGTTGACCAACTCGACCTGCATGTGCGCCTGGAACACCCCTGTTGCCACCGTTACGCCAAGTTCGCGCATCGCCCGAACAAATTCCTCGTAAAGACGGCTGGCTTCTTCGGGCGGAGCGGCTCGAATATACGAAGGCCGACGCCCTCCTCGCGTGTCTCCATACAGAGTGAACTGAGATACCACGAGCGCGGAGCCTCCGGTGTCAAGCAACGAGCGGTTCATCTTGCCCGCTTCATCGGAAAAAATTCGCAGATTCACGATTTTTTCGGCAAGATACGCCGCCGATTCCGCATTGTCCACCTTGCCAACGCCAAGAAGAACCATCATACCCGCGCCGATTTCTCCCGCGATCCGGGTATCAACGGTAACGCTGGCACGAGTAACACGTTGGATGACGGCGCGCACAGTAGTCCTCCGAGTGCGGGATTTTAACCTGACTGTGGGGATATCCACAGGCGCAATTTCGATTCTTGAGTTCGCACTTTGCGCGCGCGTAACTCCTGTGTTAGAAAAGGGGCCGTCGAGGTAGCCCAGACCTTGAAACTTGCCCTGATTGGCACGCACGGCGTGGGCAAAACCACGCTCGCTTATGAAATTTGTTCTCTGCTGAAGAAGGCCGGCCACAACGTTGAACTCGTGACGGAGGTGGCTTAGCGGTCTCCCTTTCCCATAAATGAAGCAACCACTCTTGATGGCCAGCTTTGGATCTTGCACGCGCAAATCGCCCGGGAACTCGACGTCTCCTCGCGAGCCCGGCATCTCATTTGCGACCGCTCGGTCCTCGATAATTACTGCTATCTTGTGAATAAATTTGGAAGGCAGCAGCATCTGGAGCATTGGCTCTCGTGGTGGCTGGACAGCTATTCCCTGTTGGTTTCGGTGCCTCCCATGGCGGACGGCATTCCGCCCGACGGCTTCCGTTCAGAGAACCTTGAATTTCAGGATCGTATCCACGATGTGATCGGAGAGATGCTGTCGCAGCTTCCGTTTTCTGCGCATCAAGACAAAGTATTGTGGCTGGACCGGCGGGACCGCCGCGTGTGGGGCGAGATTATTTTTGCAGCGGCCACGCCATTGATTCGTCCAGCGATGCGCGCCCAGGCTGCAGGGGTGCGCTGATTTTCGGCACGAACGAAAAATAAATCCACACATGAACACAGATAAACACTGATAAAAGATTAAGAAAACTCTTGGATTGATTGTTTTCCAGTGCTTTTGATTTTTTCCTTCTTGTTTCTTTATCTGTGTTTATCTGTGTTCATCTGTGGATTGTTTCGCCTTTTTGAGCCTTTCCGGCTGCGTGGCGCGGGCTGGCAGCGCGGACAATAATGGCTGCTCCTGCCCGCCACGATCATGTGCTTGATTTTTGCCTTGCAGCGAAAGCACGACTTTCCTTCGCGCTGATAGACGCGGTGCCGGAGCTGGAATTTTCCGCGATTGCCCTCGGAATCGACATAGTCCGAAATAGAAGAACCTCGGGAAAGAATTGCTTCTTCCAGGACCTGCCGGACTGTTCGGTGGAGCGTGAGAAGCTGTTTCTTCGTGAGATTTTCGGCGATGCGGGCAGGGTGCAGGTGCGCGCGGAACAAACTCTCGTCCGCATAGATGTTTCCAATGCCGCGCAAAACCTTTTGGTCAAGCAGCAACGCCTTGACGCGAGCGCGCCTGGATCCAAAAGATCGGCAAAAATCTTCCGCGCTGATCTCAAGCGGCTCTTTCCCCAACTGCCCCGTGAAATCCGCCAATGCCGATTCCTGGACAAGAAGCATCCGGCCAAAACGTCGGACGTCCGTGTAACGCAGCTCTCGGCCGTCGTCCAACACAAAAAAGCCATGGGTGTGAGGTGGAACGGATTCGGCAGAACGAATTACCGTCAATCGTCCCGTCATCCCAAGGTGGATGATGAAGTAGATTGGCGAAACAGGAGTGGCCTGCGCAGCGCTCGCTTCCAACGCGATGCAAATAAATTTGCCCATCCGCGTGACGCCTGCAACCGTCATTCCGGGCAGGCGTTCAGCAATCTCTGCAGGATTATCCACGAAGTCCGTTTTGCCGAATCGCACTTCCACGATGCTGCGACCCGGCAGCGACAAACGCAATCCGCGCACAACTGTTTCGACCTCAGGAAGTTCAGGCATCAGGGGGTCTCAATTCAAAATAGCACAATTAATGGGTGAGAATTGTCGAGCCAACGGAGGAAAGATTCTGCGCGAACCCCTTCGGAAACCTATAAACCGAAGAAGCTTCACGAATCACAAGTCACGAATCACGGCAATGGGAGGCCTGGTGTGGCGACAATGCCCGCCATCCGCAAGATCTCCTGATACTCATCTTCCGTAACCTGCGAGATGATCAACCGCACGTTTTTCAGGAACTTGACCTTGCGCACGGATGCGTTGTTCCGGAGCTCGTCCAAAGGAATCTGCCGCGGCAGGCGTTCCATGGCGCGCAAGTCCGCAACCATCATCTTCGATTCCCGGTCATGCGGGTCCGGGTAGGGATCGCGCGTGACCTCCGCAATGGCGTACAGTGCTCTTTCAGGCGCAGAGTGGTAGCACAACACGCGATCACCCTTGCGCACCTGTTTGAGTGCGCGAATCGCGTCTGGACGCGTCCCAGCACCCCTCCACATCTCCTTACCCTTCACAAAAAGCGTATCCCAATGATACTGATGGGGGTTGACCGAAAAAATCCAATGCCCTCTTTTTGCCGGTGGGCGAATTGTCGACAAACCGGGGAGCCTCCGAATGATTATTGTTCTCCGAGAGTTGAGTCGGTCGGACACTATACACGGGACCTCGCCCGATGTGCAAAAAATTGTACATTCCTGGGTTGTCCCATATCGGGAATAACCCTCGATTTATCAGTCCTACACAATTAGACGCATGGACCACAAAATCGGACTCAAGAGAAATTTGGATCTCAAAGACACGCCACCGAAATAATCTAAGTTTTTATTTTTGAATAACTTAGGAAGGACACTACTCCAAGGGAATCTTGCAACTAGCTTGCTTCAATCCAAAGATCTTCGCCCCTCACCTCAATCGTATAGGTCTTTACGCCTATGGCTTGGTTCACGACGAGTTTGCCGGTGGTCACGTCGTACTGCCAACCGTGCCAGGGACAGGTGACAGCAACGCCGTGAAGTTCGCCCTGGCCCAAGGGGCCTCCCCGGTGCAAGCAGGTGTTATTGATGGCGTAGAACTTGTTTCCTATGTTAGCGATAGCGACCGTCAGGCCATCCACTTGAAATTCGCGGATCGAACCCGCGGGAATTTCGTCTTTTCGGGCAGCACGCACAAACGCCATTCTCTAACTCCTCGGGGACTCTTAAAATTGCGAGAAATTCTAGCTCGCCTTTTCAGAGGCGATTTGTTTCTCTGCGCTGCAGAAAACACCGTGCCTAAAGGCGCGGGCTATAAAGGAATCAGCGCGGCGATGGCGTCTGCGCGACCATCACGTTGCGCTTGAAATCTTCCGCCATGCCCGGGTGCAGCCGAATTTCCGTTGGCCGCTTCGCCAGTGACATCTGGTCGATCTTGTCCTGCAGCTTCAAAAGCGCATAGATCAGCCCTTCCGGGCGAGGCGGACACCCAACCACGTAAACGTCCACAGGAACGATACGATCGACGCCCTGGAGCACGGAATAGGCGTTAAAAGGGCCCCCTACGCTGGAGCACGCGCCCATCGAAATGCACCACTTCGGATCGGGCATCTGATCCCACACGCGCTTGAGTACAGGGGCCATTTTCAGGGTTACCGTGCCAGCCACGATCATGAGGTCCGATTGCCGGGGAGAAGGGCGAAAGACTTCGGCGCCAAACCGCGCAATGTCAAAGCGCGATGTGGTCGAGGCAATCATCTCTATGGCGCAACAGGCCAGGCCAAAGGTCAGCGGCCAGATGGCGGACTTCCGCGCCCAGTTGAACACGTAGTCCACCGAAGAAATCATGAAGTTTTTTTCAAACCGCTGATCCAGAACGCCCATGTGTCTCCTCGAGTCCCTTTGGAAGGGGGAGTATATCCATCCCCGGCAAGTTGAGTCAAACCCGAACGCTAAATTCCCGCACGATTTAGGATATCACTTTGTCAGGGTTTCCTGTCGTCTCCGAATACCGCTGCAGCCTCACTGATTCACAACTCTGACTTTGTGCCATGGACTAGCAACGCACCGATCTGGCGGAACTCGCGAAGCTGTGCAGCGTCTTGAAACCATCGGCCCGTGTAGGATTCGGGGGCGGGTGTCGGATCTGGAATCATGCGATGCGCGATATTCGTGAAGCCCGCGTCGTGGAACAAGGCCTCCCATTCGCCGGCACTCAGCAGATGTGCTGGCATCGCAAGCTGCTTGGCCCACTGGTGGCAATGTAAGTTCTCAAGATAAAAGTTGATCAGTATCCATGCCGCGCCGCCTTCGCGGAGGACCCGGTGAATTTCGTGCAGGCCGCGCGCCGGGTCGGGCCAGTAGTAGGCTGACTCAACTGAAATTGCGTGGGTGAAGAAATTCGCGTCCCACGGAATTTCATCCACCGAGCCGACTACGAACATGGAATTTTCCACCGAGACGTAATTGCGCCGAGCGCGGCGAACCATCTCATCGGAAATGTCCATGCCGATGACGCGGCCTTCGGGCACACGCTCGGCCATCAGGCTCACGAGCCATCCTGCACCGCAGCCTACATCTAGTACATTTTCGTCCGGGGCGAGACTCATTTGGTCCAAAACCGGCAGGACGATGGGCAGGTGATCTTCCTCCATGCCTTCGCCTCGGCCGGCTTCGGCCCAGCGGTTGAATTCTTCGCGGAGTGATTCGTTGTCTGCGGGGTCGGGCATGGAATTTGGTAGCACAGGCTTCAGCCTGTGTGGTTTTCTGCTCGGCGCCTCGGGAGAAAAACTCACAGGCTGAAGCCTGTGCTACTTACTTCTACCTCTCGATCTTTGCCAGCAACTCCACAAACTTCTGCTGGCGCTCGGACTGGTCCTGGCCGCCCGCTGATTCCGCCAGCTGCGTTACGTTCATCGAGCAGAATTTCGGGCCGCACATCGAGCAGAACTTCGCGTCCTTGTAGAAATCATCCGGCAGCGTTTCATCGTGCATTGCCTTCGCCGTCGCCGGGTCCAGCGACAACTCGAACTGCTTGTTCCAATCAAACAGGAATCTTGCATACGATAGCGCATCGTCCCGGTCCCTTGCGCCCGGCCTGTGTCGCGCCACGTCCGCCGCGTGCGCCGCGATCTTGTACGCGATCACGCCCTGCTTCACATCTTCCGCATTCGGCAAGCCCAGGTGCTCCTTCGGCGTCACGTAGCACAGCATCGACGCGCCGTGCCACCCGATCATCGCCGCTCCTATCGCGCTCGTGATGTGGTCGTATCCCGGCGCGATATCAATCACCAGCGGCCCCAGCGTGTAAAATGGCGCTTCGTGGCACAGCTCCATTTCCTTTTTCACCTGCATCTCGATCTGATCCATCGGAATGTGACCCGGACCTTCGATCATCACCTGCACGTCGTGCTCCCACGCCTTCTTCGTCAATTCGCCCAGCACTTTTAATTCTGCGAATTGCGCCGCGTCGCTCGCATCCGCGAGACATCCCGGCCTTAACCCGTCGCCCAGCGAGAAACTCACGTCGTGCTTCTTGAATATCTTGCAGATCGCATCGAAATTCTCGTACAGAAAGTTTTCCTGCTTGTGCGTGTTCATCCAGTGCGCCAGGAGCGCCCCGCCCCGGCTCACGATCCCCGTGATGCGGTTCCGCACCAGCGGCACAAATTCGCGCAGCACGCCTGCATGGATCGTCATGTAGTCCACGCCCTGCTCGGCCTGCTCCTCGATCACTTCCAGCATCAGCTCGATCGTCAAATCTTCCGTGCGCTTCACCTTTGAAAGAGCTTCGTAGATTGGCACCGTCCCGATCGGCACGGGCGAAGCGTCGATGATCGCTTTGCGGATCGTGGGTATGTCCCCACCCGTCGACAAATCCATCACCGTGTCCGCGCCGTAGTGCACCGAGTGATGCAGCTTCTTCAACTCTTCATCGATATGCGAAGTCGTCGCGGAGTTGCCGATGTTTGAGTTGATCTTGCACTTGAAGGCGATGCCGATGCCCATCGGCTCCAGCGCCTTGTGATGGATGTTCGCGGGGATGATTGCACGGCCGCGCGCGATTTCGCTGCGCACCAGCTCCGGCTCGATCTTTTCGCGCCGCGCCACGTACTCCATTTCTTCCGTGACCACGCCCTTGCGCGCGTAGTGCATCTGCGAAACGTTGCGTGTGCCGTTCGCCGCCGCCGTTTCCTTCAAGCGTTTCTCAACCCAAGCGTCTCGCACTCCCATCGCTTCCCCCTGAAGAGTCTCCGCAAGCGGAGCATCTCTCTCGTGACGCCGAATTATCGCACCGCGACGCGGGCGCGGCAACCGATCCAGTAGAACAGGCTTCAGCCTGTTTGGTTTTCTGCGTTGGAGAGAAAATCAAAAGCAGACAGGCTGAAGCCTGTCCTACTTAAGCCGCTCTTCGCAACTTGATTCGTGTAATTCCACTTGCCTCTGCGGTGATTATTTCGCGGCAGGAGGCGGAGTGACTAACGCCGTCATTTTCCGAATCATGCCATCGGATTTGCTGAGGACGTAGACTTCACCGTCACCGCCCATGGCGATGCGAACGTCAGCGCGCCCGCCGCCGTAGGGGACGCCCTCGGCGTCGGTTTTCGGCTGCTTGTGGTCCGTGTCTTTCCATCCTGTCGTGGCTGCGGCCGCTCCGGGCAGCACGCGGTCCTGAGCAGGAGTTCCTCCCTTATGCGCGTAGGTTTCCGCGACCACATCGAACATGCGGCGCTTCACGGCGGTTTGGTTCGCAGTGTCATAGGGGCTCTTGTACATGACCTGCAGCTCATGAATAGGCGCCTGGTGATTGCGCTGCCCACCTGTAGCAAGCATCTGGGCCAGGTCGACGTAAAAAATTCGGCCGGTCGTCATGTCATTGAATATAAATTTTCCGCGCATCTGTGGCATCAGCTTCCCTCTGTACACAAAGCCGCTCCCGATCGAGTCGCCCTCCCAGTGACTGTAAACGGCAGCGGGATAGATGGGAACTACCGGCTCATTTAAGCCTGCAACCTGCAAGAGATCGCGATCAGGAAAGGCGACTGGCGGAGTCTTCAGGCTGCCTGTCTTTCCCGCGTCGTCCACAAAGAGTTGTTCGTTGCCTTCACGCTCGGGATAACCGTAGTTGGCGCCCTTGGCGACGATATCAATCTCCTCCCAATAGTGCAGTCCGATATCGATGATGAGCAGCGTCTTGGTATTAGTGTCCCAATCGAAGCGGTGCGGGTGCCGCAAGCCATACGCATATATTTCTCCCCGCGCAGTTGCCACGTTCACGAAGGGATTTGGGTCAGATCCAGTGGACGGAATCCGATAGCGTCCGTTGGGACTGAGCTTGTCCTTCGGCCGCAAATTGATGTCTGGTGTAATCCGCAAAACTTTGCCAAGAAGCGTGTCCAGCTGTTGAGGAAGCGTGTGAGTCGGGCCCGGCGTCTCTCCCTGGGCTCCGTCGCCGACGCCAATGTAAAGATTGCCGTAGTCGCTACTGCCGGGCTTTGCCAAGGGATTGAAAATCGTATCGTCCATTGGGTGATTACGGTCATACCCGACGCGCATGAGCTCGCGAGCAGTCCCCTCAAATGTAGCGTTGCGGATATTCGTATCGGTCCATTCCACAAGAACTGATTCCAAATGTACCGGGCCCGAAGGAGGGTCGATGCGGTCGGTCAGCGCGTACCCTGTGAGATTCAAACCTGGAAGCTGGGTATTGACGGGATTGGCGGAACCGGGCAGCTCCGGATTCTCCACATGCACGGTATAGAATTTCCCGTTCTTTGCGTAGCCGGGATCGAAGGTGATGGAAACAATTCCGGTAGCGTTACCCTTGTCCGAAGCGAATTTTGGAAAAATGTCGGTGAATTTGAGGTAAGGAGTGAAATTCTTTGTCTTCGTGTCGAGAATATAGAGCGTGCCGCTCTGGTCGTCGACAAAAATGCGCGAAGCGGCGAGAGGCGCGTTTGCCGGCTCCGAACGCATGGACGTGACGCGGCCAAGCTGGGCCTTGTAATCGATCGCCGTAGTGTTCGCGCCAGAATGTGTTGCGTTGGAGAGTGGCGGATTCGCGTAGTCTTCGAGCATAACTGTCGTGCCGTCCTTGCTGACCTGGTATTGGGTGGGATATTGCGCAAATGCGGCGGGTGCGGCCGCGAGGCACCCAGCCAGCAAACAAAATCCAACAAACATTTTCGCTGAACGCATAACTATGCTTTGAGTGCTCGACATGATGAAGGGCTCCTTTTCCAATTATCCGCAGATCGAACAGACCAACCAAAATCAGCAAGGCTCGCGATTGCGAGCACCAAAATTGTCGCGCTCGTCCAATCGCAAGTTTAGGGACAATGCCAGAACAAAATGCCCAGTCTTGGACGTTAATTATTCAAGCGCGCCGCCAGGGCGAATCAGGGACGCATTCTAACACTTGAAGTTTGATCCGGCTTTTCATTTTTCTTTTCGTCATGTTGGCAGTTCCGAATTCAGAGGGCGCGCCAGATAATCGACGCGGATTCGCACTGAAAATCTGGTCGAAGCTCTCTCGCTCCGACTCAATCCGCAAGGGGCGTCACGCAAGACACCATTTGTGCCTCGCAAGACATTTTGTCATCAATTATGAATTTGTTTTTCAGACATATGTGCCTGCTTGGGGTTAGACTGTTTGTATGGATCTTCTACCTCGGAGATTGCAGCTTTCACTTCTATTGACTCTTTCCCTCGTGTTGGGCGTTGGGGCCAGAAGTGCCTGCGGACAAGAAGGCACTTCCGCGGCATCGCCTGATTCAACGCAAAATGCTTCCGCGGGGCAACAAAGTAATATTCAATTTGATCGAACCGTGTCCCTGCGTAAGTTGCCCGGCAATATCCTGGAAGATCAAAAAAACATTTTTTTGTTTCCGAAAGAGTTGGCGAAAGGAAAACACTGGTGGCCAACTATCGGCGTGTTGGGAGGAACTGTGGCGCTGGTGGCTTCGGATCCTTATACGGCGCCGGCGTTTCGCACGACGACGAGACTTAATGGATTCAATCGCGACCTCAGTGCGGTGAACACGGCGGCGTTCATTGCTGCCGTACCCGTTGCGATGTATGGGGTGGGCTGGCTGCGCAAGGATTCGTACGCGAAAGAAACTGCGCTCTTGGCCGGAGAAGCGGTAGCAGATGGATTCCTGCTCGATATTCCGTTCAAAGGGATCACCGGGCGGCGCCAACCGCTAAGTTACAGCGGGAACGGCCCGTATTCGGACAGTTTTTTCAATGGATCGCACAATCCGATCAATTCCGGGGGATTCTATTCGGTGCATGCTTTTGCGGCGACGTCTGTCGCAGCAATTATTGCGCAACGATACCGGAAGCATCGCTGGGTTCCGTTTGTGGCGTATGGATTGGCGGGAGCAATCTGCTTTTCGAGAATTTCGCGGAGCGAACATTTTCCCAGCGACGTGTTTTTTGGCGGGGCGATGGGATTTGTGATTGCCAAATACGCCGTTCTGCCCGCTAGAGATTGAGTCGAATTCCCCGCATCACTGCAAGCACAGAGCAGGCTCACTTCTCCGGCGCGTAAATAGCGATGTATTGTCGCCATTTCCGGCAAACCGAAAAGGACATGAGCTTGTTTTAGGCAGTCCCGCCGGTTGCGACGATTCAGCTTTACGCAAATATTTCCTCGAAGGAATGGATCACTTGGTGCGTGCTTGCCACGCTTTCTGTGGGCTCTGTTCGCACACAAAGCGCCGTCTGCATCCCGGCTTCGCGGGCTGCGTCCAACTCTTTCGCAATGTCGGAAATAAAGAGAATGTTCGACGGATCAACTGCGAGAGCCTTGGAAATTTTCAGATAGCTTTCGGGCGTGTTCTTGGGCCCGGTGGTGGTGTCAAAGTAGTTGTGGAGGAATCCGGTCAAATCTCCGGCGACGGTACTGCCAAATAGCAGTTTCTGCGCAAGGATGCTGCCGGAAGAAAAAATGCTGATTGTTTTGCCCTGGCTCGACCACCGGGCCCAAGAACAC
>Ga0206991_10257_pt1 | contig 15932 bp, 9 predicted proteins | sample Alteio_BWMinCont_9_FD_153286 | JGI IMG/M metagenome (GOLD analysis project Ga0206991, IMG submission 153286) | Enriched cells from forest soil in Barre Woods Harvard Forest LTER site, Petersham, Massachusetts, United States -... | ecosystem: Environmental > Terrestrial > Soil > Temperate forest >...
TCGAGACCGAAAATACGACTTTCGATTGAAATTGATCGGCGATGGTCCGGAACGCGCGCGGTTAGAGCGAAAAGTTGTCGAAAGCAATTTGCAAGGGCGGGTTTCATTCACGGGCTTTTTAACTGGAGAGGAATTGCGTCGCGCAACCGCCGACCTGGCGGCTGTGGTGATGCCCTCGATCATGGAGGAAACGGCTGGGCTTGCCGCCATTGAGCAGATGATGCGCGGCCGGCTGGTCATCGCCTCTGACATTGGCGGCCTGGGTGAGGTGGTGGGCGAAGCAGGGCTGAAATTCACCGCGGGTGATGCGGAGCAACTTGCCGCTTGCATGCAGCGTGTCATCGATGAACCTAACCTCGTAAATGAAGTCGGCCAGCGGGCGCGTGAGCGAAGCGTGGAGCTTTTCACTGATACACAAAAGACGGAAACCTACGTCTCCATTTACCGCCAAATAGCAAAGAAGCGAGGCGTGCTGAAAGGCGTTCCGCAAAGAGTGCTGATCTACAGTGCTGATTTCTGGCCGGTGGTGGGGGGTGTGCAGTCCATGGTGATGACTCTGGCTCGCGGCTTCGCAACTAGGGCACAAACTGCAGAGCAAGTCGAATGCACTGTAGTCACGGATACGCCCGTGGGCACAGCCTCTGACGCCGATCTGCCATTTCGCGTGGTGCGCCATCCAAGCCTCGTCGAATTAGTTCGCTTGATACGGCGATCTGACCTGGTTCACATCGCTGGGCCGGCATTGCGTCCGCTGGCGGTCAGTTTCATCCTGCGCAAGCCGATTGTCGTGGAGCATCACGGTTTCCAGGCCTCGTGTCCCAATGGTTTGCTTTTTCACGAGCCCACGCGTGCTGCGTGTCCCGGGCATTTCCTTGCAGGCAACCACCGCGAGTGTTGGAAATGTAATGCTGCGTCTGGATACTGGCGCAGCTTTAGATTGTGGGCGCTGACGTTTCTTCGCCGATGCGCTTGCCGGTTCGCGGACGCGAACATCGCTCCAACGCGCTGGCTGCGTGATGTGCTGAACCTGCCGCGACTCTCCGTAATTTCACACGGGATCAGCGAGCGGCCAGAGTTGCCTTACGCCCAGGGGAGTTGTCCGAAGTTCGCTTTCATCGGCCGTCTGGTGAGTACCAAGGGTGTGAATATCCTCCTCGACGCGGTGCATGAATTGTCGAATAAAGGGCTGCGTTACCGGCTGGTGATTGCTGGCGAGGGTCCCGAACGCGGCATACTGGAGCGGAAATGCGACCAACTTGGACTCGCGCAAGAAGTTGAGTTTGTCGGCTACGTTGCGGAATCCGGGGTGGAATCGCTCTTGAGGGATGCAACCGCAGTGGTAATGCCTTCGCTGGCCGGCGAGGTCTTTGGCCTGGTGGCGGCGGAAAACATGATGCGAGGCCGCGTCGTCATCGTTCCCCAGGGTGGATCGCTGGCAGAGGTGGTCGGCGAGACCGGGCTCACGTTTGAGCCTGGTGATGCCGGGTCGCTTGCGGCGTGCATGGAGAAAGTCTTGGGCTCACCGGAAAAAGCCGCCGCACTGGGTGAAAGCGCCCGGTATTACAGCATGAAACAATTCAAGGCAGCGCGAATGGTGGAAGACCACTTGGCACTCTATCGTGAGGTGCTCGAATGAGTGCGAGTGCTCAGCCGGGGACCACGACGGCGTCCGGTCTGCACGAATATCTATTGAGGCAAGTCCTTCCGCGCTATTTTCGCCCCGGCGAACGTGCGATCGACCTGGGTGCTGGCAGTGGTGCGCTGGCGCTTCGATTGCGCGATGCCGGCTGGAACGTCCTGGCGGCAGACATGAATCGGGAGGCGCATCAAGCCGGCATTCCCTTTGTTCAGGTTGATTTCAACCAGCAGGATTTTGCATCATCACTGGATCCTGGCAGCTTCGGGCTGGTGACCTCGGTCGAAGTCATCGAGCACGTGGAGAATCCCATCGGCTTCTTGCGCAATGTCCGGCGCCTGCTGAAGCCTGGCGGGGTGGCCGTATTGACCACGCCCAATGTAGATAGCACGCCTGCGCGGGTGAAATTTCTCCTGCGTGGAACGATCCGCATGATGGACGCGCGGAGCGAGAAGACCCATATTACGCCGATTTTTTGGGACCTCTTCACACGCCAGTACCTGCCCCGGGCGGAACTGCAACTACTGGAGCATCGCGTTTATCCCGCCCGCGGTTACCAGATGACGCGCCCCGGATTGGCGGGCTCCATGCGCTTGCTCTCTTTGTGCCTGCGCGGCGATTGTCTGCAAGGCGACAATCACATCATCATTCTCGGCGCAAATCATAACGGTGCGACGGGCGGCGTAAAAAAGGCCTCGCATAGAGGCGCCATCTACCGGCCGCATGCATAACTAACGATCTGGATTCTCCAGGGGAGTTGCCCCGCCTCGGGCGCGTAGCGCTGCTTCCATTCCGCTCCGGGATCGTGAACCATTTGCCGGGTATTTTGGAGAACGCACCGGTCATTCAGCCAGCGCTCGGCTTCCTGCATGCCCGCACTGTCGCTTGGCAGTCCTTTCACGAGAATCGTTCGCAGCGCAGCGGGATGTCCCGCTTCGATCCACTGCTGAGCGTCGTACACATTCGGACGCCGCGTAGACTCAGGGAGGAGGCCGTCGAACCCGCCGCTTTGGTTACTTCCGCGAGCCAGGTCGTACGTCAGATAAAAAAAGAATGACGGATTATTGCCAATTACGATTCCGCCGCCGCGGGTAATGGCTGCGGTATCCTGCGCAATCGTCCCCCAGGGCTCAATCCAATGGGGCGCGGCATACCAAGTGCGCGAAAAAATTCCGTACCAGCCGATTGCCGCGATGAAGAGTAGCGCCGGCAGTAATATTCGACGTGCAAGCTTGTTCTTGTCCGCAGCAAGCGCGATGCCGGCAGGGAAGATCAGCCACGGGCTGATGAAAAGCATCCGTTTTGTATTCGATATGCCCAGAAGTGCCATGACCGCGGTCAGGGCGGCGAAGTAGAGCAGGAAGCGCCGCGCCTGCAAAGGAGCAGCGACGAAAATCATCACCAGGCAGATCACAATGGCCGCCGCGACTGGCACGCCAAGGAGCCAAAACCACGGGGCCACCGACTCGCTCACAAAAACGGAATAGAGAGTATAAATTCCGGCGAAAACCAGGCTCACGAGTCGACCGCCGGGCTTAACGCCCTCATGAATCTCCCTGAGGAAGGCCCAGCCGATGGGGATGTATAAAACCAGCAGCAGCGCACCCGTACCCGCGAGCTCAACCCACGTCTTCGGCGGCATCTTTTTATTCTGAATTATGAAATCGAGCGCCACACAGGCGAGCAGAACCCAACCGAAATAGTTGGAATAGACAAGCAGCAGCGAACACAGGACCAGCCAGAACCAATTGGCCAAACGAGGAGATTCAAGATAACGAAAGTAATTCCAGGTAAGAAGCGCGACCAGAAGAAAACAGAATGAATACCAGGTAGCCACTCGTCCGAAATGGAAACCGTAAGGCCACAGAGCAACCAGGAGCAGTACACCTCCCTGGGCTGCCCTTCCCACCTGCCGCCTGGCGAGATTTGCCAGCACCCAAGCTCCCGCAAGATAAAAAAGAATGGCGGGCAGCCTCAGAAGATGCTGCTCCCCTCCCGTCAGTCGGAGCCAAACGTGGAGCACCAGATCATAGAGAGGCGGATGCTCGTGCTGACCGGCGCCGCTCAGATAAAGGTTAATCGTGTGGATAATGGGCTGCGCAGCGCGGTCAATGATGGCGCATTCATCGTCGACTTCGGTGAACCACCGATTGGTCAGCAGCAGGGCTGCGCCAAGCAACGGCAAAATTACGAATTGCAGGCGACCAGCCCCTATCCTCCTCCCCCCGTATTTTTGCAACTGTTGATTCTGCGATGGTTGCATTTGAGCGATTTCGGAAGTGTTCATAATGCAAGGGTTACAATCGGCATTTGCAAGTGCTCATTGTGCGCGGGTTAGCCCGTGAGCTCTACCGGATAGAATAGCGCAGGAGGGAAGAAAGCTTTACTGGGGAGGTCCCGCGTGAACATGGCGTATGTTATCCACACCCCGATTTCAAGTCAAGAATTATTTACTACTTGATATTCGAACGTCAGTGTTCGAAAGCTTACAGGCACATTCGCGCGCTTGCCCGAGACACCGATACGATCCTGTTCGAAACGCTTTCCTCTTCCGCAGCCGTGGTCAGTGGGTAATAATCTTTTACGTGGCCGGGCTGAACTGATCGTGGTGGATGGTCCACTGGCTGGTATCCATATTCACAGAATCGCAATTCACCTGCTCTGCGGAGTCGCTCTGGCCGCCGTGCTGATCCTCGCCTTTCGGGCACCGCTCTATGAGCCATACCAAGAGGGAACCGAATATGCCGCCATGGCCAAAGGAGACGGGTCGCATCTGCACAGTTATTATGCCGGGCGTGTCCTGCATCCCCTGGCAGTACGGGCGCTGGCTCAAATTCTGCATAGGACGCCGGACGCCGCCGTTTTCCGCATGATGTCTGAGATTTCGCTGATCGTGGTTTTTGCAGCTCTCAGCGTCTATTACGCCATCGAAGGCTGTAGTTGGGTCCTGCTTTTCTTCGCAGCCACTCCGATTCTCATCGACCAATACCGCAACTACTATTGGGCCGACCTCTTCTACCTGGCCGTATGGCTGGTATTTTTACTCCTGCTTCGATGGAACATCTGGCTCAGCCTCCCGATGGTGTTGGCCCTTTATTTGACACGGGAATCAACGATCATGCTGGTGGCCTCGTTGTTCATCGTGGCAGTGTTGCAGGGAAAGAGACTCTTTGCGGCAGGTTCCCTAGTTACGGGTCTCGGCGGCGCGTCACTTGTATCTCTACGCGTCTCGGCTGCGCTTCCCAATGCCCACGGCATATCGGTGTGGATGCTGGACCTGCTGAAAATCCCCTTTAATTTTGCGCTGAATATACTGGGGATCAGCCTTTGGACCAATACCATTGCGACAACAAACCTGCCGCCAGTACGGTCCTTCAAGCTTCCCAACTTCCTGCAGGTCGGCAATATTGTGCAGGTAGGTTACATCGATTGGTCCTGGGCGCGCCCGGCTGCTCTTGCGCTCTTTGTGATCGCCGCGTTCGGTGCGCTTCCCGCAATCGTTTTCCGTCGCCGTGGAATCGGAAGTATGGGAAACGAACGCACCGATGTGGCCGTATCACGTCTTTTCGGTGGCCTCATGCTGCTTTTGACCCCCCTCGCAGGCACGACTCCCGCTCGTTATATCCTCTATGCCGCGCCGCTTTTCTGGATCGCAGGTGCAGAGAGGATGAAAAGTTGGAGTTGGCGACAAATACTGCCTTTGGCTGGGTTGAGTTTAGCGATCGCCTGGTTTCCAGTTTTCGTGAGGCTCGTTGGGGATCGGGGTTACATATTTTCGATCAGCCTACTGCCGACGACACCAGCCGAATTGCTCGTGAGTCTTGCTTTGCCTTTATTGGGATGGCACGCGCTTTCAGGCAGAATCGATGCGAACAGCCAAACCAGTAATGACGCCGTTTGCCGAACAAGCAATGGCGGCCACTAGAGGGTATCCAGCGGCCACGGAGAACACACGCATCGCTTTTCCCTTTCGCGATCATCCTTGCTGGACAATAATCCGAAGCTTATGCGGGTCTCCCCATTCCAACTCGTGCGTGAAGGCGGACGGCGATGAACGGCGTCCTGGCCCTGCGGAATCGTTCCAAAACTTTTTCAGGGCTAGTGTTATTCGCGGGGCTGATGGCTACCGTCCTGGCCTTAGCGAATTGGATTGTGACGGGATCCCTGGAGATGCTGGTCATGGGCGGGATGGCCATTGCCCTGATCACCATCGTCGTGGCGACGCTCCATAACTGGCGAATCGGCGTAGTGCTGTTCCTGGTATGGCTGCTGTTTGAAGATTTGGCGCGGAAGTATTTAGGGAATGGATTGATCCTTTTTTTTGGTAAGGATGTTTTAGCCGCGATCACCTATATTTCGCTGTGGAGGTCCAAACGACGCGGCGAGGTTCCCTGGTTCAAGCCGCCATTCATGGTCCCGCTGGCATTATTCTTTTTCCTGGCAGCGATCCAGGTGTTCAATACGTGGACTCCCAGCGTCCTCTATGGTTTTCTGGGCCTCAAGCTCTATTTCTACTATTTTCCATTGTTTTATGCAGGGTATGCGTTGTTGCGAAACGGGGCGGACCTTGAGCAGCTGCTCGTTTTCAACATGGCTCTGGGCCTGGTGATCGCCGTACTTGGCATCATTCAATCCATTGTTGGCTTGAAATTCCTGAATCCGACGGTACTGGCTCCGGAGCTCGAGGGGCTGGGCAACCTGACGCGCTACTCGCCGATAACTCATCAAGCAGTTCCGGAGCCCTCGTCGGTATTTGTCAGTGCCGGGCGCTTTGCCTCTTACATCATTCTGGTCGTGATACTGGCTCTCGGCACTCAGGCCTATCTGCTGCTTACGCAGCGGCGTCGTGCGGCATGGGGATTTCTGGGTGTCGGGATTGCCGTAGTGGCGGCGATGCAGAGCGGGTCGCGGGGAGCGATCATCTACGTGACGATGAGCCTGCTGGTACTATCCGCGGGATTTCTTTGGGGTGCGCCCTGGCGCTGGGGACAAGGCTGCCGCCTGGTGAAGGCCATGCGCCGAGCTTTTCTGGTGGGAGCAATTGGTCTTTTCTTCATGGTCCAATTCTTCCCAAGCTCCATCGGGGCAAGATGGGCATTCTATTCCGAAACGCTGTCTCCGACGAGTTCGGCATCGGAACTTCACTATCGAACTTGGGATTATCCGGTAAGTAATTTGTTGACGGCGCTGCAGCATCCGCGCTGGCTCTATGGAGATGGCACGGGCACGGCCTCGCTGGGGATGCAGTATGTGGCCAGGGTGCTGGGGCAGGCGCCCATCAGCTTTTGGGTGGAAAACGGCTGGGGCACACTCATTCTGGAGATGGGTATTCTGGGCCCGATCCTGTGGATCATGTGGACGTTCAGTCTGCTCTACTTTTCGTGGAAGGTCGTGCGGCAACTACGCCAGACAGTCTATTTTCCAGTGGCCTTATCGATTTTCTGGTACGCCTTCGTGCTGCTGGTGCCGTTCAGTTACAACGGCATGGCGCCCTACCAAAATTTCGTAATGAATGCGTACCTCTGGCTGATGCTCGGCGTTCTTTTCCGCTTGCCTTATCTGGCCGGCAATCCCCAGGCAGTTCCGCGTCAAGCCCAAGTAGCTCACCTCCGACCCACCACGGCGTACGCCGAGGGGTTGTAGCGCGGATGTGCGGTATCGCCGGCATCGTTAGCGATGCTCCCACAGAGTCATTTCTACCGGCGGCGGAACGCATGGCGGCAGCCATGCGCCACCGAGGTCCCGATAGCCATGGAGTCATCGCGTCGGGCGAATGCCTGCTGGTGAATACGCGGCTGGCGATCCTGGATCGCAGCGAACGCGGGCGCCAGCCCATGGCAAATGCCGCGGCAAGTGTATGGATCACCTACAACGGAGAGACTTACAACGCATCGGAACTGCGCCAGGATCTGAAACAGCGGGGATATTCCTTCGGTTCCACCACCGATACCGAGGTGGTGCTGCACCTCTACGAAGAGTATGGCGATCGCTTCGTGGAAAAAATGCGCGGAATGTTTGCCTTGGCGATCTGGGATTTGCGGACGCGCAAACTTCTGCTGGCGCGGGACCGTCTGGGCATCAAGCCGCTCTACATTGCGCGGCAGGGTAAGCGGCTCATTTTTGGTTCGGAATTGAAGTGCCTGCTGGCCTCGGGCCTGATCGATCGCCGAATTGATCCCCAGGCGTTGCGCCTTTATCTTCATTTCGGTCATGTTCCTTCGCCCTGGAGCATGATTGACGGAGTGCAGCCGCTCCCGCCCGGATACCTGGCTACGTGGCAGGACGGAGCATGGGATTCGCGGGCCTACTGGACTCTGGACCAGCATCGCTCCGCAACGAAGAATCTTTCCGATGTGGGCGAGCAACTAGGAGATGTGCTGTTCGAGGCGACGCAAAGGCACCTGATTTCCGATGTGCCCATCGTGTTATTTCTGAGCGGCGGTGCTGATTCCGCCTGCCTGGGGGCACTGGCGCGAAACGCGGGCACGGCGAACGTCACGGCAATGACGATGGGCTTTGCGGAGCGTGAGTTCGATGAAACAGCGCTCAGCCAGAAGACGGCAGCCGCGCTGGGACTTTCTTTGAGATCGGTGATACTTTCGCCGCAGCGCGTGGCAGATGAAATTGATCCGTGTATCCAAGCCTTGGACCAGCCCAGTGTCGATGGACTTAATTCCTACTGGATCTCCAAAGTCGGCGCCGAACAGGGATTCAAAGTCGCCATATCGGGGCAAGGCGCCGATGAACTCTTCGGGGGATACACCTCCTGGAACTGGTTTGAGCGCCTGGAGAGAATTGGCCGGTGGGCGCGTCACCTGCCCAGGGCGTTATCGGGACTCCTTGACCGTGAATCATCGTCTTATCGATGGCGCAAGTTGTCGTATCTTGTCGGGGATCCCGACCCCTTCGTGGCTTCACAAATGGCGGTAAGAACTCTCTTTCTCGAAAGCGACGTCGGGCGATTGCTGGCCGCGCCGCTGGGGGAATGCCGCAAACCCGTCGAGGCTCGGGAATACTTGAGCGATTGTGCCTCGCGGATGGGGCGCCGGAATGGATGGGAGAAACTGTCTTTCATGGATATCCGCGCCCACCTTCAACCCAGGCTCTTGCGCGATCTCGACGCCATGAGCATGGCGAATAGCCTCGAGGTTCGTCCCGTGTTCCTTGACGACTGCATTGTCGATTTTTTGCTGAGCATCCCAAGCTATTTGCACGGCCAGCCGAAGGAGCTGCTCTTTCGGGGCATCCAGCGCTTCATGCCGGACGATCTGCTTGCGGACCTGAAGTCACGCGGCAAGCGGACATTTACCTTTCCATTTGCGCAGTGGCTGGCGCGAGATCTGAGGCTCGTGCTCGACGAGACGTTCTCTGCGCAGCGTCTGAGAGAAGGCGGAATTTTTGAGCCCGAGGCCGTTGGCCGAATCTGGCAGCGGTTTCATGCGGCGCCGGCGGCGGTAGGGTGGTCGCGCGTTTGGAATTTGTTTGTCGTGGCGCGCTGGTGCGAAGCGATGAGCGTGTGTCCGTAGCGCCCGGCGCCATGTCCCGCCTGCGCATCGCAGTTGTTTCGCCCTTCCTCGACAAGCGCCACGGCACAGAGCGCCGCGTGGCCGAATTCATCTCCCGCCTTGCGGACGATTATGAGTTTCACCTCTACAGCGCGCGCGTCGAGGATGTCGATTTGCGGCGAGTCGTCTGGCATCGCATTCCGGAATTACCCGGTCCGCACCTGCTGGGTTACCTGTGGTGGTTTCTCGCGAACCATCTGTGGCGCTGGCGACAGCGCAGCCGTGGAAACGTTCCGGATGTGGTCTATTCGCCCGGAATAAACTGCCTGGATGCCGACGCCGTATCGGTTCATATCGTTTTTGCCGGATTTCGTGAAGCGGTCAGGGAGGAGCTGCGGCTGGGGCGCAATCCAATTGCCGCGTGGCCCCGGATCATTCACCGGCGTCTTTACTATCGGCTGATCGCGATGCTGGAGCCGTACGTTTATCGCCGCCGGGATCTATCCATAGCAGCGGTCTCACAAAAAATCGCCGGCGATCTGGAGCGCTACTATCATAGTCCGGCTCAGATCAGCGTGATCTACAACGGCCTGGATACCGGATGTTTCTCTCCAGAACGTCGCGAGAGCCTCCGCGGTGCCTCGCGCCGCGCTCTCTCGATTGGAGAGGACGACTTCGTTCTCTTGTTGATTGGCAACGATTGGAAAAACAAGGGACTGGCGTGCCTCTTGAAAGCTATCCGGCAAGTTGTAAATCCGCGATTACGGGCACTCGTGGTGGGCCAGGACAATCGTTCGCCTTTTCTTGCATTGATCGCTCAATTAGGCTTGGAGGCGCGGGTTCAATTTTGCCCGCCTCGTTCTGACGTGGAGACGTACTATGCCGCCGCCGACGCTTACGCGGGGCCGTCGCTCGTTGATGCTTTCGCCCAGCCTCCAGCGGAAGCCATGGCTTGCGGGCTGCCCGTGATCACTTCTCGCAAAAATGGGGGATCTGAAATGATCACGCACGGATGCGACGGACTGGTGCTGGAAGACCCGGTGGATTTTATGGGGCTCGCGGAGATGATCCGGCGGCTGGCCAACGACGCGGCTCTTTGCAATCGATTGGGCACGGCGGCGGCGGAAGCGGCGCGCCAGTACACGTGGGAACGAAACGCACAGCAGATGCGCGAACTATTTGAGCACGCCGCGCAGCGAAATTCGCGGCGATGATTGTCGGCTTGTTTCCCGAACTGATGGCTGCGGGCGGCATCCAGCGCTCCGGGTGCCTGACCGCGTTGGGGCTGGTGTCCTTCGCGGCGCAACGCGGAGAGAGATACCGGTTTCTCAGCTTGAATGATACGGCGGGCGCGCGGTCATTTAAGGAAGGTTCCGCGGAGATCAGCTTCGCAGGTTACGGCCGGTCGAAGGCGCGCTTCATCTCGTCGGCTTTGGAGGTGGCCCTGCGCCAGCCCACGATCGTTGTGGGACTGCATCCGAATCTTGCGCCGGTGATGGCCGCCATGAAGATTGCGGCGCCGGGGATGCGCGGCGTGGTTTTTGTGCACGGCGAAGAGGTCTGGAAGCCACTACCGGCGTTGCGGCGATGGGCGGTGCAATCGGCGGACCGAGTCCTGGCGCCGAGCGACGATACATTATCGCGTGCTGTCCAGGAGCAGCGCCTCTTCAGGGGCAAAGGCCGAAAACTAGCCTGGAGCCTGGGGCCGGAGTTCGATCCCCACGCGGTTCCCATCGCCACGCCTTTTCCCCCGGGATTTCCGCCGGGCCGCGTGATACTGACGGTGGGCCGCTGGGAGACAAGCGAAGCTTACAAAGGTGCGGACCATTTGATCGCGGCTCTGCCGTTGTTGCTCGCAAAGTTTCCCGACGTGCGGTTGGTGGCCGTGGGAGAAGGGAGCGATCTGCCCCGCCTGCAATCGTTGGCGCGGGGATCGGGTGTTCCCGGCCGCGTCCATTTTCTTCCGTTCATGACGCGCGACGAACTCCCGAGCGCCTACGACCATTGCGAAATCTTTGCCATGCCTAGCCGGGGCGAGGGTTTTGGGCTGGTATTTATCGAAGCGATGGCACGGGCGAAGCCGGTGATCGGCGGGGCGCATGGCGGGACGCCGGAGATCATCGATGACGGAGTCGATGGCTATTTGGTGCGCTACGGAGATGTGGCGCAGCTCGCAGACCGTCTCGGTCTGTTGCTGGCAAACGATTCGCTGCGGCAGGAGATGGGCGCGCAGGCGCTTTCCAAGGCCAGGAGAGATTTTACGTTCGCCCATTTCTCGGCAAAGCTCGCAGCTATCCTCAACGAGCTAGAGGAGTCGTGAAGATGGTGCTCGCCGGGTTGCATCCAGGCAACATTATGGTGGAAGCGGAGCGGGCAGAAGATGTATCGAAGCTATAATTCGGCAGCCCGGAATGCGTTTCGCCGCTTCCAAGTGTCGTGGGGAGATGCGACCGAGGACCCGGCGGCGCGACCTTCGTGTGGGATTTCTGTGCCTTCTAAAGCTTATCCAGTTCCGGCCATTGATGAACCCGCCGTTTCAGGCGACGGTTTGCTTCCGGCAACTTCCGCCCATTTGCGCATTCTGCAGGTCACGCAATCGTACTACCCGTTTCTCGATCGCGGAGGAGCCCCCATGGTGGTACACGCGCTCGCGCGGGGACTTGCCAAAAATGGTCATCGAGTAAAGGTATTGACCTCCGATCTCGGGATCGAAAAGGCCCAACGGACCGGCGATAGCGTCGCTATTCGCGTGCCGGAGGGATGGCGCTCAGAGAGTGGTTCCGTGCAAACGATCTATCTGACGGCACAAGGGCGCTACCGTTCGCTGACCTGGAATCCAGGGATCTTCGACTTTTGCCGGGAACGGCTGGGGACATTCGACGTCGTGCACATCTACGGAACGTACGATCTGCTTGGACCCATGGTGGCGCGGGGCTGCCAGAAGAAGGGAATTCCTTACGTCGTTGAGCCAATGGGAATGTTCCGGCCGATTATTCGCAGCTTGGCGAGCAAGTGGCTTTATCGGCAACTCTTTGGGGAATCGGTGGTCCGCGGCGCCGCGAGGCTCGTGGCCACGTCGGCGCAGGAGCAACAAGAGTTGATCGAAGAGGGAATTGCCCGGCACAAAATCGTCATCCGGCGTAATGGCATCGCGCTGCCGGAGAGTCTGCCGGCGCGCGGCGAGTTTCGGCGGCAATGGAAAATTCCGCAAGAGGCGCTGCTGGTGTTGTTCCTGGGGAGAGTCGTGAGCAAGAAGAGCCCCGATCTGCTGCTGGAGGCCTTCGCGCGCTGGCAAGCCTTGTCGAAGGGATCACAGCGAGGCGTGCTCGTCATTGCGGGTCCCGTTGAAGATCCGGAGTACGCGAAAAGATTGGAAGCGCAGGTGAAGCGGCTGGGCTTGGGCGGAGCTGTGCTCTTCACGGGTCCGCTCTACGATGATGCGAAATGGGCGGCTTTGATGGACGCGGACATTTTTGCCCTGCCATCACAGAATGAGAACTTCGGGAACGCTGCGGCTGAAGCAGTCGCCTGCGGGACACCGGCAGTGGTCACGGACCGATGCGGAGTCGCCTCGTTCATCAGAGGCCGCGCAGGCATCGTGATACCTCACGAATGTGCAGCGCTGGCCCGCGCTTTGCAACGGTTGAGCGATCCTCGCTGCCGCGAGGGCATGAAGGCAGGCTGTGCGGAAGTGGCTCGCGGATTAGGTTGGGACGAGCCTCTGGCGGAAACGGAAGCGCTTTACGCAGAGTTATTGAATCAGCGAAATCGAATGCGAAATTGACTGAACGGCCGGCTGTCAAGCGCCGGCGAGCTAGAAAATAACGGAAGGCAGGATTTGCGGTGAACATTCTGGGCATCAACGCGTACCACGCGAATGCTTCGGCGGCGCTCGTTTCAGACGGCCAGCTTGTGGCCGCCGTGGAAGAGGAGCGATTTAATCGCGTGAAGTACGCGGCCGGATTTCCCGTTTCCGCAATTCGCTATTGCCTGAAAACCGCCGGCGTTACGCTGAACGAGATCGATCACATTGCCATACCGCGCAATCCCTGGGCGCGGATGGGAACGAAACTTTTTTATGCTCTGCGCATGCCCAGCTTCGTGCGAGAGCGCGTCAAGGTTTTTTCGTCCTTTGTGGGAATCCGCGAGACGCTGGCCCAAGCGTTGGAAACCGACGCGACGGGAATACGCGCCCAATTCCATCGCGTGGAGCACCACCGCGCTCACCTGGCCAGCGCATTTTTTGTATCGCCATTCGATCAAGCGGCGCTGCTCTCAGCGGATGGGCTAGGGGATTTTGCCAGCACGATGTGGGCGACGGGCGAGGGCCATCGCATACGTGTTCACGGCAGCATCGCCTTCCCCCATTCGTTGGGAATCTATTACACGGCGCTCACTCAGTACCTTGGCTTTTTGAAATTCGGCGACGAATACAAGGTCATGGGCCTCTCCGCTTATGGCGAACCTGCATACCTCGACGAGTTTCGTCGCATCCTGGTCGGCGAGGGAAAGGGGTTCCGTCTGGGGCTGAAATACTTCAGCCATCATCGCCATGGCACGGAGATGAGCTGGAGGGGCGCGGAGCAAACGCCGGTGCTCGGGAGGCTTTTTTCCAGCTATCTAGGGAAGCAGCTTGGCCCTGGTCGTCCGGCTGAGGCACCCGTAGAGCAAAAACATAAGGACGTCGCGGCCAGTCTACAGGCTCGGCTAGAGGAAGTGCTCTTTCAACTCGTCAGGGAACAGGGCGAACGCTCCGGACGAAAGGCGCTCTGTTTAGCTGGGGGTGTGGCGCTCAACTGCGTGGCCAATGGCAAACTTTTCGACCAGGCATCGTTTGAACAGATCTTCGTGCAGCCGGCGGCGGGCGATGCAGGCCTTGCGCTCGGCGCCGCCTTTCACGTTTACCATGAAATTCTCGGCCAACCCCGCAGTTTTCAAATGAGACAGGCATATTGGGGACCCGAATATTCGGCGGCCCAAATAAGGACGGCGATGGAAGAGAAGCGTATCTTTCAGGATGGCCTCGATACTTCGGAACTGGCTGACGAGAAGATCGCTCAGGCCACAGCTCAATATATTTCCGAAGGCGATGTGGTGGGGTGGTTTTCGGGAAGGGCTGAATGGGGGCCACGAGCGCTGGGAAATCGCAGCATTCTTGCCGATCCCCGGCGGGCGGAGATGAAAGAGATCTTGAATCGCCGGATCAAGCGCCGTGAGGCGTTTCGTCCATTTGCTCCCTCGATTCTTGCTGACTCAACGGGAGAGTTTTTCAAACAAAGCCATCCGTCGCCTTTTATGACGTTTGCCTATCCACTCCGCCAGGAAAAGCGAAATGCGCTGCCGGCCGCCACGCACGTAGACGGCACCTGCCGCCTGCAGACGGTCGATCGCGATGCCAATCCCCGATTTTGGCGGCTGATCTCCGAATTCGGCAGGCTGACGGGCATCCCCGCCCTGATCAATACTTCCTTCAACGACAACGAGCCGATTGTGTGCGCGCCGGGCGAGGCGATCGACTGCTTTCTGCGGACACACATGGATACGCTGGTGATGGGAAATTACATCGTTCGCAAGCCGCGTTCTTCCGATGGCGAACACTCCGCACCAGATTCCACCCGGGTCTCTGAGGTGTCGCGCTGACCGCAACGAGCCGTTTCCGTTTCCGTTTTGATGCGGACCGAACGCTCGATGCAAACCCTGCCGGAAGTTCCTTTCTGTAGCGCATGCGCCCGCTGCACGTTCTGCTTTTAAACGAATATTTCCCGCCGGATACCGCCGCGACTGCAAAAAATGCCGCGCTCGTCGCCGAGGCAATTGCGGAGCGGCATTACGTCACCGTACTCGCCGGCCGCCCGTCTTACGATCCGACGGTGCGCCATCCGCCGTATCTATGGCGGCGCGAACGGCAGGGGAACCTGACGATTGAGCGAGTTGGCTCGACGGCGTTTTCCCGGTTTCGGATGAAAGGCCGGGTTGCAAATTATCTCAGCTATCTGGCGCTGGCCGTGCCGCGGGCGCTTTCGATGCGGCTTGATGTCGTGCTGGCGATGACCGACCCTCCCATTGAGGGAATTGTCGGCGCCTCGATTGCAAAGTTTTTGGGCCGTCCGTTTGTCTATAACCTTCGAGACCTATATCCGGATATGGCTCTGGCAGGAGAAATTCTCCATTCAGGATGCTGGACGGATTCCTGGGAGAGATCACATCGGAAAGCCCTACACTCCGCCGCGCGAGTGATTGTGCTCGGTGAGGACATGCGGGAACGCATCCTGGAAAAAGGTGTCGATCCCGCGCGGGTTGTCGTCGTCCGAGACGCCGTGCCATTTCCTGAAATTCCGGCCGCAGCGGATGAGGCTGTGGTGCGCGAGATACGCGGGAGATTCGGTTTCGTAATCATTCACGCGGGTAATCTTGGGTTCTATGGCGCTTGGACTACGCTGATTCGCGCGGCACAGTTGCTGGAACGCGACGACGTGGGCCTGGTCTTCATTGGTGAGGGCGCCCAGAAGCAACAGGTTCAGCAGGCTGCGCAGGGTTGCGCAAACGTGAGGTTTTTGCCCTTTCGGCCGGCTGGTGAGCTTCCTTCCGTTATGGCGGCAGGGGACTTGCACGTAGTCACCATAAAGAAGGGGCTGGAGGGGGTGGTCGTACCGAGCAAGATGTACAACATTTTTGCTGCCGGGCGGCCATTACTGGCCGTAGCCACGCAAAAAGCCGAGGTCGCGCGTTGGGCAGAGCAATGTGGCTGCGGCCTCGCCGCTGACCCGGACGACGCGGAACAAGTGGCGAAA
>Ga0206991_10258_pt1 | contig 15856 bp, 20 predicted proteins | sample Alteio_BWMinCont_9_FD_153286 | JGI IMG/M metagenome (GOLD analysis project Ga0206991, IMG submission 153286) | Enriched cells from forest soil in Barre Woods Harvard Forest LTER site, Petersham, Massachusetts, United States -... | ecosystem: Environmental > Terrestrial > Soil > Temperate forest >...
GATACTGTCTCGCACCACGGCCGTCTTCGGTCACATATCCGGTAAAGGCGCCTGTGGACGAGAGCGATCCGACGATGTGCGTCTCGTAAACATTTTCGGCCGGAGTCACCGGCGGTAGCGTCACGAGTTCGCCCAATCCATCGTCATGTACGACCAACACCGAGGAGCCTTGATACGAGAACGGCAATTCGCCATATGGCGTTAGCTCCGCGGTCAGATCGAGAAATGTATATCCGTGCTGTCCCTTCTCCTGTTTGACAGCCGCAATAAGGTGATCGAATGGCGACGCACTCGGGTGATTGCGAAAGACGCCGCCATCAGATGATACGAGCACGGGATATGCGTCGACCCCCATTGCACGTGCCGCCGCGATGAAGAGGGTTGCTTTGTCCTTACAATCACCGTACTGGGTTTCGAGCACGGACGCTGGCATTCGCGGTTGATATCCACCGATCCCAAGCGAGAGCGATACATAGCGCAGGTCCTGCGCGATCCAGCGATAGAGCGCATGCAACGAATCGTCACGTGTCTTGGCCGCGCTCTCGACCTCCGCCACCTTCGCCCGGGTCACGCTATCGAGTGCGTAGCGGCCTGCCGCCAATTTCGCATACCAGGCAGCGACGTCGTTCCACGTGACTGGTGAGCTGACGATCAGGCGTGCGCACATATCGCATTCGCATTGCATGACGTACAGGCCACCTCCTCGGCCGGTACGGCACAACTCTTGACGTTTCCGTTTCATGGGTTGCCGCTCAAGAGTGTGATTGAGACGCTACGCGATGAGCGAAATCGGAAATCGTGGATCGACGTCGGTCAAGTCGGCGGCTACGGAGGTGTGACGCAGGAGCTGCGCCTCACGCTCCCGCCAGGATGGAAAGCGACCCTCCCTGCACCGGTCACTGTCGATGGTACCTTTGGGTCGTTTCACACCGAGTATACGCAACGTGGCCGTAATCTGCGTGTCGTTCGGACGATGATGGCGAAAACCGGTGTGCAGCCGCCAACTGCTATTCCAGCACTCGTCGCGTGGCTCGGCCAGGTTGCACGAGATGACGTGAAATTCATCGCGTTGAAAAAACCGTGATGCCAAGTTTACCGAACTTCCACTCTGATCTGTTTACCGAATCGCGCCCGGCTTCCCAACGATCCGCCGCAACAGGGCCGTTTGCCCCGTATGATACGCCTGGTGGAACATGACTGTCGACAGCAATGTGCTAACTGTCTCGTTGGCATTTCCTGTTGGCGAAAATGGCGCTGGCTGGCTGAGCCGTTCCGCTGGCAAGGCGACGAGCCCGGTGTCTACCCGAGCGTTCACAACATCCCACAACGCGAGCAGCTCCGCAATCTGTAGCGCCTGCGCATGATCGTCGAGCGGAGGTGCGCCGCGCTGGTATGGCGCAAGCGCTTCCTTTGAGGTGACGGGTTCCTGCTCTAGCATCGGGAGTGCATCGTTGTACACCGCGATCAGATGACCGACAACCCAGTTGAGGCAATTTCCAGCTGGTTTCGGCTGCATGAGCGACTCATTGTGCGTGACGCCGTCGGTTTGCAGGCGTACGACTTGATGGATGGAGCGCGCTTGGTGCCGAAAGACCTCGGCTTCGGCGCAGGCCGCAGGGGCGTGATTAGCCATGAGTCCTCACGAGTGTGTACGGAATTCAATAGTTCAATTTCGTAATAATGTTCCTCTTATTTGCTGTTGTCAATCATGGGCATGAGAATTGCCGCATCGAGCGTCAGCAGGATGTTATAGGCATGGACGGTTCGACCAGCTTCTTCACTATCGGCCATTCGACACGCACCATCAGCGAATTCGTTCGTCTGCTGCAGATTGCGGACATACGTATTGTGCTCGATGTGCGCACGATTCCGCGCTCGCGTACCAATCCGCAATATAACCAGGAAACACTCCCCAGTTCTCTGGCCGAGTTTCAGGTGCAATATGAGCATCTGGCCGCCTTAGGGGGTCGTCGTGGGAAAAGCCACGATGTTGCGCCAGAGGTCAACGGATTTTGGATCAATCAAAGTTTCCACAACTATGCTGATTACGCATTAAGCAGCAGTTTTCGCTTCGGCCTCGACCGGCTCCGAAAGATCGGACACGTACACCGATGCGCTGTCATGTGCTCCGAAGCGGTATGGTGGCGATGCCACCGAAGAATTATTGCAGACTATCTCCTGAGTGCCAGCGAGGACGTATTTCATATTTTGAGCGGAGATCGTATTGACCCGGCGACACTGACACCGGGCGGGGTGCATCATGCGGACGGAACGCTTACCTATCCACGCGAAATATCAGTCGCTCCGATATCACTCGCTCGCAGATCTTGAGCCTGCCGAGGGCGCGTGCACAACGGTGAGAAGGAAGAGGCCGCCGGTCACAGATCGGGCAGAATGCTTTACGCCAGGTGCAAGGACGAGCAAATCTCCTGGGGTCAGTGGATACTCGTGGCCCAATGCCTCAAAGAGCACCTCACCCTCGAGCAGGTGTACGGTGACCGGTCCATCGGTGCTATGAGTGGGCAGATCTCCGCCGGGGGCAATAGCCATGATGGTAAGTCGCAGCGGTCCTTCCTTGACAAGCGTCCGTGCGCTTCGTCCGTGCTGGGCGAGGAGTATCGGGTCAATCATCCGCTCGTCTCGGGTTAAGTGCCGGACCAGGACTTCGCCTGCAATGGTGCGGTGCATTGATGACATTCTGGCATCTCCTAGAGTGCATTGGTGAGGTCGTGTTGATCAGCCAAGCTTGAGAACATCGAGATAATGTAGGGCGGGTCAAGGTGAGGTCCAAACGGCACGGCGCCAGAAGGAGGAGGTCATATCGCCCGTGCGCCATACCGGACCGGGAGGTTACGGGCGACGCGGTCTGGCCTCGCAATTGCGACATACGGTCACCGAGCGATAGGGGAGACATTTGCGATGACGACACGACGATTCAGTCGAGGCGACCACGTCAGTTGGAACTCGGAAGCGGGCCGCGTAAGCGGCCGGATCACTCGGGTTGTGACGTCGAAGATTGAATTCAAGGGGTACACGGTTCATGCCAGCAAGGACGAACCGCAGTATGAAATCACGAGTGACACGACAGATCACATCGCGATGCACAAGGGAGCCGCGCTGACAAAGCTCTCACATTGAGGCGATGCTAACCGAAAACTCGGGCGTTTTCTCAGGTCTAGAACAGTCGTTCTGTTCAGGTGCTTTTGGTCTGCGGAGGTGGCAGAAGTTATGCCCGAATCACGAGTGAAACGTCATCGATATTATGATTCCGGCGGTTATCAATAAGCTGAGCGGCACCGCGGTACAGGTACGCGAAGCGCTCGAAGCAACGAATGAGTTCGACGTGAGCAACGTTGAACCAGGTGACGTATCGAAGACGGTGCAGCAGGCGCTACGTATGCAGCCGAAGCGCATTGCGGTGGGGGGCGGTGATGGTACCATCTGTGCGGCGGCGGCTGTCCTCGCCGGTACGCAAATAGAATTTGCCATCTTGCCTGGCGGTACGCTCAACCATTTCACGCGTGACCACGGGATTCCGTCCGACCTGCACGAAGCTGCACAGGTGGCCATACAGGGAAGTGTCGTGTCAGTCGATGTCGCATACGCCGCCGATCGTCTGTTCCTGAATACCAGTTCGGTGGGTGCCTACGTATCATACGTGCGGTTACGCGACCGACTCGAACGGTACATGGGATACCGGCTGGCGAGCTTTGCCTCCGCGCTCCGCCTCCTTTTCAAAATGCGGCCAGTGTCGGTGCAACTAGAGGTGGAAGGCATCGTGCGGCAGTATATGACACCGCTCGTGTTCGTTGGTATTGGCGAGCGTGAATTCAAAGCGCCGATGTTCGGTAGTCGTATTCCCAATGGACGCCGCTGCTTGCATGTGGTAGTAGTCCGCGAGTGGCGTACCGCACGCCTCGTGGCCCTTAGCATCGCGGCAGCGACACAACAGGTCGCTCTGGTAGCCCAGACCCAGGACATGGACAGCTTTCTGGTCGACAGCTGTTTGATTGGTCTGGGAAAGAGACGGCAGCATATAGCCCTGGACGGTGAGATTGTCACTCTCAGCACACCAATTGAATATCGTATCGCTCACAACATGCTGACGATTGTTGTACCGAATAGTGAATAGCAAGGGCTATATTATTATTTCGCTCGTTGGTTGTGCCGTGCTCACGTGCGTAGTACGCGAGCACGTACTCCTTGCGCGATTCGATCTCGATCTTGCGCTAGCCCTGCATCATCGGACAACACAGGAAGGGGCTGTCCTCGCCCAGTGGGTCAGTTTAGCTGGGTCACCAATTGTCCGCACATTAATGGGATTGCTGGTGACCATCGGATTACTACTACGGCGCGAAAGGGTGATCGCCGCCGGTTGGATTGTGGTACTGGGTGGTGGGGGAATTCTGGATGTCCTTCTGAAACAGTTTTTCAACCGACCACGCCCTCCCCTCACGATTATGTATGTGAGTGCGGCAGGGGCGAGTTTCCCGAGCGGCCATGCCATGGGCGCTATCATTGCTTATGGCATGCTCGTCTACATAATCAAAATCCACAGCCGTTCACGTTTGCTGAACACCAGCACAATCGTCATCGCTGTCGTGCTGGTAGCCGCGATCGGTTTCAGCCGTCTGTATCTCGGCGTTCACTACCTAAGTGACGTCCTTGGTGGGTATGCAGTGGGGGCTATATGGTTGATGACCTGTATTGCCGGTGTAGAGCGGGCGCGCCTTCAGCAGTTGCCGACGGGAGGGATAATGGCACGATGATAGCGGATCATCAACCGTAATAGCCAGGAGATCGAAGCCAAAACGGCTCTTTTGTGATAAAAATCCCTTCCCTGGCACGATTTTAACAAACTGAACTAGCGAGCGTCAGACAGACGTGGCATCGCAGCCCAATAATCAGGTGCCACATCAGAGATACCCGGAGGGAACTATGAAGAAATCGGTAATGATGAGCAGAATACGATGGTTCGGGGTCGTCCCCGTTGCCGCCTTCTGCTTCGGCCTCATGACACCGGCCACCGCCCGTGCCCAAGTCAGGGTTGGCGTCCATATCTCGGTTGGCACCCCGCCACCACCGCTGTTGGTGTACGATCAGCCATACGTACCGGGGCCGGATTATATCTGGGTCCCCGGGTATTGGGCGTGGGGAGATGATGGGTACTATTGGGTCCGTGGACGGTGGGAACTTCCCCCTGAGCCTGGGCTACTCTGGACCCCTGGATACTGGGGCGATGGTGACGGCGCCTACCTCTGGCACCCTGGGTACTGGGGTCATCGAGTCGGCTATTACGGCGGCATCAATTATGGCTTTGGGTATTTCGGTAGCGGGTTTGTCGGTGGGTTTTGGGTCGGAAGCCACTTCCGCTACAACACGGCCGTGACCCGTGTCAATACGAGGTACGTGCACAACGTCTACGTGGACCGGCGGTTCGTCGGAGACCACCGTGGGTTCGATCGCCGGAGTTACGACGGTGGTCGTGGTAGAGGCGAGGCACGCGGCCAGTGGGGAGACAACCCAGGACGCGGTCATCGGGACGAGTATAGAGATCATGGTGGCGGCCAAGGGAATCGCGGTGGTCACGGAGATCGTGGTGGTCACGGAGATCGCGGTGGTCAAGGAGATCACGGGAACCACGGAAACCACGGTGGCGGCCAAGGAAACCATGGCGGTGACCATGGTCATGGCAACGGCAACGGGCACGACCATCACTAAGCAATGATCGAGTAGGGTGACATCACCCCATCCTCTGCCGTGCTGGCCCTCCTATGAGATCGACGGAGGAGCGAGCACGGCAGGAGTGGGGGGATTGTCGTTTGGTAGAGGTTTTGCCAACGCGCGGTAAGTAGACTGACCCACCAAAGTGGAGGAAAAAGCGTCATGGGCAAGATCACTGTCGTAAACAATGTGACTCTCGACGGAGTAATGCAGGCACCAGCCCGGCCGGACGAGGACACGCGCGGAGGGTTCACGCATGGTGGTTGGGCGATTCCCTACCAGGATGCCGTATTGGCCGAGAAGATGGGCGAAATGATGGCGAGTGGAAATGGCTCACTACTGCTTGGGAGACGGACGTACGAGGACTTTTTCGCCGTTTGGCCGAAGCGAGCAAACAACCCATTTACGGAACATCTCAATAAAGTTCAGAAGTATGTGGCCTCAACGACTCTCAAGGAGCCGCTCCCGTGGCAAAACTCGGTACTGCTCAACGGTGATGCGGCAGATGCGGTGGCCGCCCTCAAGCAACAAAGCGACAGAGGCCTCGCCGTCCTTGGCAGTGGGGAACTTCTCAAGTCGCTTATTCGAAGAAATCTGATTGACGAATACATACTCTTGATCTTTCCGACAGCGCTCGGCGAGGGTCGCCGGCTGTTCCCTGAGAAGGAGTCCGTTCGTCTTCGGCTCGTTGACAGCCTCACGACGACAACCGGAGTGATCATTGCGACTTATCGGGCTACGTGAGCGCGTGTCCTTGTTCAGGGATCACTTCCGCATCTCAGTTTTTTGGCGTTTTCATAGGCAAACCTCCTATGTCTTGGGAAGGCGCACGATCAACGTATAATATTTTTATCTGGATCCAAGTGGCAAAATAGTCTCGCTTTTGGTTCGTGGTTGCAAGGCAAAACCGCCGCCGGTGATCTTACTCATCGGCCTTCGCCCCGGCGCGCGGCCTCGATCGTGGCGATGTCGATCTTCTTCATCGTCATCATGGCTTCCATTGCGCGCTTCGCGGCGGCGCGATCCGGGTCGTTCGTCGCGTCGAGCAGCATGCGCGGTGTGATCTGCCAGGAGAAGCCCCAACGATCCTTGCACCAGCCGCACTGGCTCTCCGCGCCGCCATTGCCGACGATCGCGTTCCAGTACCGATCGGTGTCTTCCTGGTTGTCGGTCAGGATCATGAAGCTGACCGCCTCGTTCGGCTTGAAATGTGGCCCGCCATTCAGGCCGACGAACGCCTGACCCAGGACGGTGAACTCGACGACGATCTCCTCGCCCGCCTTCGCAGACGGATTGTCCGCAGCGGAGGCGTGGCCTTCCCCGACCTGGCTGTCGGGGAACACGCTCGCGTAGAACTCGGCCGCCTCGCGGGCCTTGCCGTGGTCGAACCACAGGCAGGTGGTCATCTTGTTCATGGACGCCTGAGGAATCTGAAGTAGAAAGCCGCGAACACCAAGACAATGCCAATATTCACTGTCAGCCGTTCCCAGAATCGGTTTCTGAAGAACACGACATCGACACCGACTATGACGGCTGCCATCGCCACCACGTAAAGCACGACAACTACCTGTCTGCTCATTTCAGTTAATTTGACCTTCTGTCGGTCTGCCATGACCCTGCGCTAACAGCCACGATTTAGCCATGCCGCAATTTTCTCGCCATTCTCCCTGATGCGCAAGCCCAGATTCAGCCACTACCCGTAAGCGGCACCAGGGAGCGAAGGAGTGGGTATTGTATGCCTATTCGTGAATCCGCGCCAGTGACGAGGTAGAACCCCCTCCTGGCCTGCGTTGATATACAATTTTTTGTATATTTCCACCGATGTCTGAACGCTCTCTATTCGGGCTCGGGTAGTCCCTTGATGACATTCGGGCATTCCCCGACGTGGCACGGCAGCGAGCCAGGTTCGAACTTTAACGAGGTTCAGAATGGAAGGAGGAAGCCCACATGACTCAGTACAAAACCAGCGCGTCAATCACACCATCTAGCGGAAATGTTTTCTCCGACTTAGGCTTTGCCCCAGACGAAGCGGAGCACTTGAAGCTGCGTGCCCAACTCATGAGTGCCGTCCGTGAAGTCATTCAACAGCGTGCACTCACTCAAACCAAAGCGGCGAAACTCCTGGGCGTGACACAGCCCAGGATTAGTGATCTGATGCGGGGGAAAATCGACCTCTTCAGTATGGATATGCTGGTGAGTATGCTCGCACAGGCGGGTGTCCATGTAGGGCTGACTATAGAAGCAGCAGCATAGGAGCGAACTCTTCGTCGTAGCAGAATGTAAGTCGAATACAATCTGGCAAGTTCGGTTGATTGGTTTCCAGGAGGAATGGCAAGATGACTATAATGCAGATCGATCACGCTTTGCTCTGGTGTGCCGGTATTAACTACGCAGTGTTGGTCCTCTGGATCGTCCTGTTCGTATTTGCCCATGATGGCTTGCTCCGGTTGAGTCAGATGTGGTTCTGTCTCGATGCGGTGAAATTCGACGCAATCCACTATGGAGCGATAGCGGCCTACAAGCTCGCTATTATTATGTTTACGGTCGTACCCTATCTCGCCATTCGTCTCGTTACGTAGATGTAATTACAAATTCCGTACGGTTCCCTCAGTATTGTCTGGCTAGACCTGCTCTGCCCCCCAGTTCAGCGAGACAGTTTCGGATGAGATATTTTCTAAGATCCGGAGCGAGGTCGAGACATGGAGCGGCATCGAGCAGGGGCGGATGGCCGACGGCTGTTTACCGCCGCGTTTAAGCAGGAGGCTGTACGCCGCGTTGTAAGCGGCGAGCGTACGGTTGCGGAGTTGAGCCGGGAGTTAGGGGTGAATCAGGCGCTCTTGCATCGTTGGAAGCAGCGCCTTGACGGTGGCGGCGCAGTGTCCGTTCAGGCCGACGAGGAGGTGGTCCCGGTGTCTGAGCTCAAGGCCGCCAAGCAGCGCATCAAGGAGCTGGAACGCGCCCTGGGTCGCAAGACCATGGAGGTAGAGATCTTGGAGGCCGCCCGTGACGAGGTGAAAAAAAAGCCCCATTGGTACGGCGTTGTCAAGAAATGACCGATCATCCAATCGCGGCGATCTGCCGCATACTCAAAATTGGTCGGGCGACCCCGTACCGGGCGACGCACGGGCGTCCGGCGCATTACACGCGCGCCGACGATCACACTGTCACGGCACAGATTCGCGAGGTCATCCGACAGCGCGGGGCATATGGGTATCGGCGGGTGACAGCGCTGGTAAACCGCACGTATGGGACGGCGTACAATCGCAAGCGGATTCGCCGTCTGATGGAGATCAATGCCTGGAACCTCCCCCGTGCCACGCGCCGACGGAGTGGACGCGCCCATACTGGGCAGATTCACCGTCCCGCGTCCAACGAACGGTGGTGTAGCGATACGCTGGAGATCGTGTGTGTGAGCGGGGAGTACGTACAGCTCGGCTTTGTCTTGGACTGTCATGACCGCGAAGCCATTGCCCATCGCGCTGTGGTGGGCGACTTTCAGGCGACCGATGTGCAGCATCTCGTGCAAGCGGCCGTGCGGGCCCGGTTCGGCACCACACGGCCAGCCGCACCCCTCCAATTCTTGAGCGACAACGGCAGCATTTACACCGCGTCTGGCGACCGTCTGTACGGCCGAACCGCTGGGGCTCACCCCAATCACCACGCCCGCCTATAGTCCGCAGTCCAATGGCATGTCAGAGGCCTTTGTGAACACGTTACGCCGAGATTACCTGGACGGTGCGGATCGTAGTACGGCCGCGGTGTTGCTGGATCAAGTGCCTGCGTGGTTCGCTGATTACAACGGTGTGGCGCCGCACTCGGCGCTCCGCTACCGCCCGCCGACGGAGTATCGGCGACTGCAGCAGCAAGCAGCTCACGCGGCGACCGCCGCTGGGGCGAAAGAGGACACAGTGTCCTCCTGAAGCTGTCTCACGAATTGGGGAGCAGAGCAGACCGCCCTAGCAAAAAAGGCCGCTTCATCGAAGCGGCCTTTCATTATTCAAAAATTGCTGCGGCTAGATTGTCGAGACCGTATATTTGACCATATAGTGACGCTCCTGAGTGTGTTAGTCACCCGGTACTGCCTACTGTCCCAATAATAGGAATGGTGGATGTGTGTATCCCAACTTGCCAGACGCTGCTCACACGCATGCCTCCACGACTCGGCTTGGTGATTGCTCTGATGGTTGGCCTGCAGGGCACCTCATCTGGCCAGGGCATCAGTATTCCAAAATATCGAGGTCCGGTCTCACCTCTAGAGACGCTATCCGTATCCTTCCCGGGCATGCATTACGATCCGGTCGATACACCGCTGCTGTGGACACGGACAGGAGAAATCGTAATTGCTCACGGGGAGCGTTATTCCTCAGGCGACGTGATAGGGGCTACCTGTGGCGGGAGTGGAATCTTTGTACTCTCTCTACACCACAGAACCGTCCGTAAAGGCCGCTCGATGAGAGCGGCCTTCGCAATTTCCTAACTCTTTATTTTACCACTACTTACCAAAGTGGCTAGGGAGGGAATTGAACCCCCGACACGCGGATTTTCAGGCCTAGAACGATTGTTTGTTCTGGTTGTTTCTAGTTCGTTCTAATATACCGAAGTTGTGTCCCGTTCACGAGTTAGATGTCGTCCGGGTTCGCTAGTGTTTCTCAGCGTTATAGCCTGTATTTCGGAGTTTCGGGCGAATCTCGGGCGCTGGATTACTCCGGTTATCTCGTTGCGACGGCCTGCGCATAGTGGACGACGCAGCGGGTATGATCACCGGTGTAAATCTGCCGAGTAGAGCTGCTTCCGCGTCGAACGACCGCGACCTCTCCCCGTGATCTCTCGATGAGCGGTACATTATTAATGTACCCTACTGCGAGGACACAATGCGTATCGTCCGCGGAGTTACATGTTGTTGTTCGCTCCTGTTGTTCCAAGCCACGATAGCACCCAGCGTCCTTGCGCAGTCTACGGCATCTCTCCCGGTTGGTGAACAACGAGACTGTCGGCGTGGCGAAATCGCGTTCCCTTTCCCTGTTCGTGGACTTTCAGTAGCTCCGAATGGCCGTCTATGGCTGACCGACGCTATAGGGACGTGGTATTACGCGGACAGTGCGGATGGCGATTGGCAGTCCGGAAAATTTCCAGTGATAGGAAAACCGTTCTCGATGGGGGGGGTCGAATATGGGGCTCTCGTCGATCGCGTTTCTTTCTTCAATGCGGATACCGCAATCGCGGTAGGTGCCATCATGGATATTAATCCCGGGCGAGGCTATGTCTATCGCACCACCGATGGAGGTCTGACCTGGAATTCCGTCGTATTTGGCGCATCAGCATGGATCTACGATGCCTTGATAGGCACCCGTGGTACCGCTTGGATCGGAGGTTCCGATGGTCGTCTGTACCAGACCCATGATTACGGCGGGACATGGACAGAGACCTCTCCTCCCTTTGATAAATCGCTCATACTGGAGGCTATTTTCATGACCCAAGATGGGCATGGCATCGCCGGGGCGGGTGGCAATGCGTTGAAGATCACAAGCGACAATGGTACAACGTGGTCGAGTATTACGACCCCCCGAGATCAGCAGCAGGATATCGGAAACCGTTATTGTCAAGCGATTGGCAAAGTGGTGGTGTGGGGACGCTATCTTGTCGTCCAACAGTGTGAACATGTGTTTTATACGCCATCCGATACGATCCGCTGGATGCCACTGTTGCCACATGATGGGCTTACTTCTATCCGTGTCGACGAGCATCATCGTCGACTTGTCGCCATCACCCATTCGCTCTACGTCGTCGCGCTAGATTCACTGCTTCGTTCATCATATCTGTCGATTGTTCCCCTGCGGCACCTTCCGCAATCATGGGTTGTCCATGACGATGCCATTTATGCGTTTAGTCCAGAGGATGGCATTACGGTACTTTCGGCGAGTCGCTCGCGATTGAGCTACCCCCTCACGAGTGCTCACCAAACCGCTGCGATACAACTGCAAATCGTTCGGTGGTCCGGGATGGGGATGGTGGGGGTCACACAACATCACGTGTATGATTCGAATGATAGCGGAGCAAGTTGGTGTCGGATCGCGAGCGTTCCGTTCGTGATGACAGGTATGCTCATGATCGACAATCGTCACGTCATGCTCTGGGATGGCCACGGATCGAACATGGTACTCGACCGGAACACAGGACAGCTATGGCCGATCCACGATCTCCGGATCGACGATATTGTGGGAGTGATACCGACCGATTCGGTCTGGATCGCGTTTGGTGGTAAGCAGTACGAGACAGCCGGTCGCGTCGATGTATCGCGAACCTTCTTCGCAGGACAGTTTAGCGGATCGTTGCCGTATGGATTCGTCGTCACCTCGGCCGATTCAGGCCGAACATGGCAGCAGGTAGATCGATGGGACGACGCTGGAGTCATGGACGCTGTGATCATGCCTAATGGTGATATCGCGTTACTCTCCTACCTAGGGTCTGTTCGCCGTCTGCGCCGGCAAGGGACCCGCTGGATTGCTCAGACGCTCCTGCTTGCTCCACCGGGGCTGCCATCGAATGTTCCTTATGTTCAACGGTCATATGCGCTGTACTTTCGCGACACCACAACCGGGTATGTCGGTGGATGGATTCACCGGCTTGGTGATCGGTCGTACCGGACTAGCGATGGCGGGGCACATTGGACGCCGGTACCGGTAGACACATTTCCTTATCGACGAATGATCCTCACTCAGAGTGGGTATGTAGCGTACACGGACCGTAATATATATGTGCTGCATGGTGCCGAACGTCGTTCCTTGCCGGTCTCAGAACTTCAATCAGACTCTACTGCGCGGATCGTCGATGTCAGCGTTGCTGGACCAGGTCAGCTACTCGTGGAGATGATTCAGAAAGATACGAGCGGTAAGCAGTTCCTCCCGCTTCGCAAACACTGGACACTGCTCCGCTATTGATGCTTGGGGAAGAAGCTCGTATTTGTCCCGCAATGCCTTAGAGCCGCTTGGAAGGCAGGACAGCTTGGGGCTATAGTGGGTCAGGACAAAGTGACTGGCCGGTTGAATACCCTGTACATCCTTCTAACCTGTCCAGGGGGTTGGACACCGACTTTTTTGAGCGGAGAAAAACGACCGTATGGACCCTGATAAACCTGAAACGAGTGATACTGCTCCACCTCACATGGAACCAAGTTCGCCGAGCAGGGTCGTTGCCGAAGGAGCGATTTTATTAGGTGTGGTTGCCTTCTGTTCTCCCGTCTTCCCAACATTCCCAGTTCCCGTTGTGATATTTACGATCGTATTGGGCAGATTCGCGCACCAGACGATGACCGGGTACAAGGTGATCGGGTTGATCTACTCAGCCATAGTGGCCGCCGCTTATTGGGGAATAGCGCGCCCCTTGCGGCACGGTGGGAATCTCTATCCACGGAGAAGCATGATTCTCGCAGCTACCGGTATAGCGCTTAGTGCCGTCTATTTCATCACATCGTGGCGATACGCTCTCAAGTATCAAGGTGCCGAGTTACTCTCGATATATGTGCTGGCCAACGGCGCTGTAATCGCCCTGCTGGTTGGCGGATGGCAGATATTCCGCAAATCCGCGCGTTGGTGGCCGAGTTTCTGGCTTCATTGGATTCTGCTCGCTTGGATACTCTTTCTGGCGTTTCCGTGGCTGGGAGAGATGATCTAAAATTGGTCGCTTGATTGAAGGGTCCTTCTCAGTATTCACAACTCGCCGACTGGATTGTCTAGACCGTATATTTGATGTATGCTGATGCGCCTTGAATGCGTTGGCCATCGGCACTCGCTACTGTCCCACTGATAGGAATGTGGATATGTGTATTGCAACTAGCCAGACGCTGCTCACACGAATGCCTTTACGCTCTACGGGTCCCGGTTAGAGGTCCATCAATTTCGTAGTCAATTTCCGACTACAAGCCTAGGGATAAAAAAGACCCCTCTGAAAGAGGGGTCCAAAAAGAGAGTTTGTAGCGATTTTGTAGTCAGAAAAACGAGCGTCATAAATCTCGTAAGTCCTTATATACCAATGGCTAGGGAGGGAATTGAACCCCCGACACGCGGATTTTCAGTCCGCTGCTCTACCAACTGAGCTACCTAGCCAGCCTTACCACTATCCTAATTCCCTAATTCGCGCCCGCGTTCGATTCCGCAGGAGCAATAGGATTCATCGGATTCACATACATATGCTTATGCATCTCCCACAGCCCAATCCACAGCGCCGCCGTCAACAGCAGGACCGTGGCCACCCCAACAGCCCCTTTCCCAGGGCCAGTCACCTTTTCTGAGTTACTCATGGTGCCCGTAATGTAGTGGACCCAGCTGGAGCCATCAACTTGAGCGCCGCTCCCCAGGGAAACCCAACCTTACGACGGCCCAATCTCGAACCGGCCATTCGTCATATCGATCCGGACCACCCCGCCCCGCCCCACATCGGCTCCAAGCGTCCCATCCAGTTCGAAAATCGTCGGGTATTGGGCACTATAAAGAAACAGCCGCTGAAAGAGCAGCGGCGTGCTCCCCAGGAAGAGCCGAAGCCTGGGAACAACCACCCCCTGCTCCGGCGTGCTCTTCCCGAACCCATTCACAATCCGGCGCTCCGCCTGCACGACACGCGTCCTGGTCTTCGTCACCAGTGTCCGCGTCCCATACGTCTCCTCGGCGCCAGTATCGAGCGAGAGATAGATCGGCACCCCGCGCTCAGACAACATCGTCACGATCGGCAAGCCAAACCAGAACAAATTCCGCGGCCGCCGCACCTTCCCCGCTTGAATGACCGGCCGCCGCACCACAACCTGTCCTCGCACGTCGTCGATCGTCAGATCCAGCCGCCGGATCACGTCGAAGCCAAGAATCCCATCGATGTCGAGACTCGCCGCCGCCCCAGTCCCACTGCCTGGCCGCAACCTGAGCGCCGCGGGCTCGACGATCATGGCTGGAATATCCGTGAGTGCGACCCCTCCTAATCGGATGGACGCCACAACCGCCGGCCGCGCAGCCATGCGTCCTACGGATGTAAGCGACTCCAGCCTGTCAGAAGTCACCGGCGTAATCCCGCACTCCGCCGCGACCGGCGCGGTGAGAATCGTGATACTCGACCCGGTGTCGATCCAGAACCGCTTCAAGATCCCGTTCACGCGGATCGTGACCACCGGCACGCCAGTCGAAGCGCGTATCAGTGGAAGTGTACTCACCGTATCGGCGAACTCGATGCGCGAACGGACCGCCCGGAACGCCGGCGCCCACGCCTCGACCCCGGCGGCATCCCGTGCCGGCTCCGATACCGATGTAGCGAACTGTGCTAGACGCCGCCACTCCGCTGTCGTACTCAGCAACACGTCATACGCCACCCGCGCCGCATGTCGCACCAGCGTATCCTCAGTCGCCAGCAGCGGCTGAATCGTACTATCCGCCTCGCCAACCCGGCCGTCGAACATGAGCTGAAGGCCGTCGATCAACTGGCGCTCGTCTCGCGTGTTCGCGACGGCCCACGCAACAGGAAAATTCAGCGTCGTCGTCGCGTGCCAGAAGCTGGTGTCCCACGCCACCGCTGTGTGTGGCATCGCTCTCGAATCACGCCGCTCGACGGCGATCTGCGCCGGCTGTGTCACGACAAACGGCCGGGGTGTACAGCTAACCATGGCAACCGCCATGACGGCGGCGAGACCGGTCGCCAAGCCTTTCGTCGCTCCCCAGGTCGCGACGCTCACGAGGTATGTTGCGCTACGACGTCGCCCGGGCCGACAAGGTCTCCCGCACGGCCTCGATCAGTTCGTTGGATTCGAACGGCTTGTGAATCAGCCGAACGGTGTCGTTCACGAGATACTGCCGGAACAGTTCATCTCGGCTATACCCGGAAATGCACAACACCGATGACTCCGGATAATCCTTGAGCACCATCTCCGCGAGCTCATGTCCCCCCATGACCGGCATGACGATGTCGGTCAGCACGAGCGAGATCGGCTCGCCCCGCTCGCGCTCGTGATTAAGGATGGACAACGCCTCCTCGCCATGTCTCGCCGTCAGGACGCGGAACCCCCCCTGCTGCAAGACGCGCTCGCTGATATCCCGGATGGTGTCCTGATCGTCGACCACCAGCACACTACGCCGTTGCGGATCGGGGTTCGGGATGA
>Ga0206991_10259_pt1 | contig 15830 bp, 16 predicted proteins | sample Alteio_BWMinCont_9_FD_153286 | JGI IMG/M metagenome (GOLD analysis project Ga0206991, IMG submission 153286) | Enriched cells from forest soil in Barre Woods Harvard Forest LTER site, Petersham, Massachusetts, United States -... | ecosystem: Environmental > Terrestrial > Soil > Temperate forest >...
AATTGCGATCCCACCACGTTGCCCGAGGCAGCGTCTACTTGAGACACATACGCGGATTGCGCGGGAACGCCCCTAGCTTCGGGCGACAGACACGCGGAGGGCAGGCTGGCCAGTGCCGGCAGGCTGGCCGCAACATCGTAGAGGTGGAAATTGCCGAGAAAGCCGCCCACATACACAAACCCATTCGAATGCACCTGCACGCCCGCGCCACCAAGCGGGACTGAAAACAGCAGCTTCTGTCCAGTCGCGTCGAGTTTGGAGAGAAACGGCACCGCCGGAGTCGCGAGATTCGAGACAGCTGGGCCTTGGGGGATCGTCGGAGGAGTCACCGTGTATGGATAACCCGCTCCCGCTAACCCGGTGAGATATACGTTGCCAGCCGCATCCACCGCTAGGCCGTTGTTCATCGTATTCCCGGTGCCTGATACTGAGGTGGAGAAGATCATCGTCGAGCCGGTAGGGTCCAGCTTGGTTACATACTGATTCGGTCCTTGAGAAGTCTGCTGGCAGAATCCCATGCAGGTTTGGAAGACGGGGAACTTGGACTGATAGGTGCCAGGCGTGGTGGGATAAGTGAGGGAGCCGGTCGTCCCCGCCATATAGATGTTGCCCGAAGAATCGAAGGTAATCGCCGTGCCGCCGATCCCAGTGGTAGAGAAGAGGATCTTCGTGCCAGTAGGATCCACCTCCAGCAAATAAGGGCTACCGTCCGTATTGGGAACGCTATAAACGCCAGGGGTTGAGGGAAACCCCGTCCCTTCGCTGGTGCCGCTTACCAGGACTTGGCCCGAAACATTCACGGCAACCGCCTGCGCAAAGCTATTCGTCGAGCCGCCCAACAGATCTGAGTACAGCAGTTGACCGTTAGGATCGAGCTCGAACACGAAGGATCGCTCGGTGGCGCTGGTAGGCGCGGTTCCTAAATTCCCGCCGCTGGTGACGGGAAAATCCGGCGATGAAGTCACGCCAGCAACATAGGCGTCGCCCGCGATATCACGGCAATGGCGCTGGCCGAGTCGTTAATCGATCCGCCCACGTAGCGAATATAGAGATATTGGTTGGCCTGCGGGTTTCAGCTTCACTACCAGTACGGCGGCCTGGTTAGCATCTACGATCGCGGTTCCGGCCATGTAGATGTTTCCAGAGGAGTCCGTGGCAATCGCCGCGGGCGTGAAATTATCACGCAAGTAAGTGGAATAAGTCAGTTGAGGGGCCGTGGCCGCGCTAGCCGCGAACGCAAGTCCCGAATAGAGAAAGAGTGCGAGGGAGCGACTAAACATAGAGGGGGTCTCCAGCGGACGCGGAGTTTTAAGCGTATCAAACCCAAGCCGCTCGCGGCGCTAGCGCAGCCTCGCCAGGATCACGGTAAACATCAGTATCAAGGGAACCGAATGCTTCCCCTTAAATCCGCGTAGCGGTCCGCGATTCCTAGGAGTTGACTAACTTGGGCCGGCAGCCTGGGAAACGCGCTAACCGGACATTGGGGTCATATCGAAAGCAATGCTCTCGGATGTTTGCCAGGATCGAGACTTCGTCTGATGTCCAACATTATCGGCGTCTATTGTGTGGTTCCTGCTACTCCCGATGCGATCCCTTGCTTCGGCCGGCAGCATGGTGCTCCATCTTCAAACTCTGTTAGAAGCCCGCTGGCGCCAGAATAATTCCGCGTTTCAGAAAGGCCGCACTGGCAGCTGACATCCAGTGTGATGTGATTAGGTGTGACCGGTCCATGTCGGCGTCGAGCAGAGCCTGAATCTCGGTCTTTGCGCGCCACGACCTTTCCCGAGCAGCCAGTGATGGCACGACGGAGCAGACACTCAGGATGCTGGCAAGCATTTTGGCACTTCGGTCGTGCGCGTTGCCGGGGCCAGTTAAAACATGTCGAAGTAGAGGGGTGAGCGCGGATGGCGAGGCCACGGGACAGAGTCCCTCAACCCTGTCCCGCGCCTTTGTGGGAAACGCTGGATCTGAAAACAACGCGGTCACAACTAGCTGTGGAGTCACCCAACTACCTGCGTCGATTGCGCTCCACACAGGCGCGCAATCAAGTGCTTTTGGTTGATCCAGGAGGAATGCAATGGCCGCAACAAGGTGCAAGCGCCATCCAGGATCGGTGAGAAGGGCTTTGATCCAGCGTTGCGCATCACTTACAGCAAGAGCGTCCCGAATTTGGTCAATGACTATCTGTGCGCCATTTGAATTTGGATTCAGGTTGAGCAGTTCGAGGTATCCGGGAACCGCTGCCGCAAATGGGCCAAACTCTGAGAATGCCACGCTCCATTATCCGCCTGACGTTGCCGCAATTGCTCTGCGAAATCATGCCACGCGTCTCTTGGGTGCCACAACAAAGCCCTGAGTCTCGCAGTTCAAGCGGCCACATGCCATAATGACGGCCATGGCCTTTAAGAATAGAGCATCCCCAAAATGCGGAGCCGCCTGGTGGCGGAGAATTAAATGTCACGTGGCGCCGGCGTTGCTCGGGCTGAGCGTGCTGGTTAGTGCTGCATTCTGTGGAGATGACGATAGTTCGAGGCCCTTGAATTTGACTGAGGTGCTGGAGAAGGCCGCCCCAGCCGTCGTAGCGGTCGATTGTCTCGGGGACGACCACACGCGACAGAGGACGGCCTTGGGGTTTCTCGTCAGTGATGATGGCAAAATCGCTGCGACGCAGTTTGCGCTGCAAGGATGTTATGGTCTCGCCGTTCGACTATCAAACGGCAACACCTTCGAGAATCCTGACGTGATCGAATACGACACCGTCAAAGACTTAAGTTTGATCCGAGTAAAAGGAGCATCCCTGCCTCCTCTCGCGCTCGCCGATTCGAACGAGATCAAAGTTGGACAGACCGTGTACCTCTTCGCTCGGCCAGGCAGTTTGCAGGAAGCGTTGCAGACGGCCACAGTTACGAGATTCCGAAAAGTGAATGGTCTCCGGCTCGTGCAGGTTTCTGTGGCAATCAACGCAGGCTGCTCAGGTGGACCAGTTCTGGACGACCATGGCCGCGTGATCGCAATCGCAGATCCCCCTCAGTTGCTGCGTGTAGCCGCGGCGGAGAAGAGGGAGGTCAGCGGCAGGGACACGGGCCTGGCTATTCCTATCGATGATCTGAAAGACTATCTCGACATCAAAACTGAAACGCCTTTCAGCGCTTTTATGACCGCCAGAATCCAGACTGCCGCCAGAGCCGCAGGTATGACTCCCCCTACCGTCATCAGGCGAGTGGAGCCCGAGTACACACCAGAGGCTGCCAAGGCGGGACTATGGGGAACGGTCCTGGTCTCGCTTGTTGTGGACGAATTGGGTCACCCTCAGAATGCGAAGGTGGTCCGTTCCTTGGGCCTTGGACTGGACGAGAAAGCGATTGAAGCCGTCCAAAAGTGGACGTTCAAGCCTGGCACCAAGGACGGGAAGCCCATCCCCGTTCTCGCGCACGTCGAGGTGAACTTTCGATTAAGATGAGACGCCACTCACGCAGATCAATAGACCACGCTGATTGATCGCTCGCGTCTTAGCGATTCCGAACAGTCGCCTCGCCGCCGGGCCGGATCGACCGGCGGAATTTGTCGCTGCCCGAGGCGTACAATGTAACCGGTATCCTTCTCGGCAGGAGCCGGTTGTGAAAGCGGGCGGATTCCCACTTGGTGATAGCGATCTACCTGAGTTGCCACCGGCCGTCGCTTAGCGGGGGCAGGAGAGTCCCTTCGACTAACTAGGCATTGCCGTGGGAGTTTCATGGTACCGGCTGGCGAGACAGTCCGGGTTTTTGAGCGGTCCCCGTCCCGACGACCACGGGCTTGTTGACGTGGCATGGGGCGAGCGTTATCTGGTAACGTTCGCTACAGATCTGGGTGCGCGGAGTCAGGAAATCATGCACAAGTCACTGAGGTCGACTCACATCTACTGTTGAGGGTGCCTACCCTCGAAATCCAGTTGAACGATAATGGCGGCGGAGGCTCGCAGAACGCCGCGTTGACGGGCTCGGGCACTCTACACGCAGTGTTTTGAGGTGCACGATCGACTTCTTCGGACGCGCCCCCGCCTGCGGCCCATTCAGTGACGATTGACCCGCCCTTGGCCATATCGACGATCCACTCTTATTTCTTGTTATCCGTCGCCTTCTTCTTTCCGACAGCCGACTGCTTCGCCTCATGATTGCCAGCTTTCTGAGCGTCGGCTTCGGTCATAAACTGGCCATGCTTAGTTTTCCCGTAGAACTGGCCGTCTTTGTGATAGACCTTGGTGCTCGTGTTCACCCACACAAGGCCCTTCGCCTTCGCATCCTCGATGTCTTTGTCAGACGGTGCTGACGTTGTAGCGACCTTCGCAGTCTTACTCGGTGCCTCTTTAGCCTGAAAGGCGAGAGCGCCTCTCGGAAACAGGAGCACCGCCAAGGCGGAGCTCGTGATCAACAACTTGAATATTCTGTTCAATGTGGTTTCTCCATTCCTTTTACGATCCCAGCCGCACGCAGCTTCGCGATCCGGCCGATGAGCTTCACAGGAACCGGTTTGGTGAGGGGGAACTGGACCGTCCCCTTTCGCAGCTCATAGCCCCTGAGTTCATCTTCGAGCGCTGCGAAAAACGTTCCCGATGCGGCAAACAGCGAATAGTGCTCCTTGAAGCCGGCGAAATACAGCATCGGTTTTCCGTGCAGCTTGTATGCGGGCATGCGATAAGCGATGCCCTCCACTGCCTCCGGAACGGCCTTCCTAATCACGGCGCGTACCTGTTCGAGCTTCGGCCGCAGCACCTCGGGCTGCGCGGCAATGTACTCGTCAACCGATTTTGAAACGCTTTGTTTCATACCCTTCATTCTACGTTTTGGTATGCGGTTTTTCTCGCCGCAATCCGCTTGGCCTCCGGCTTCTCCGGCGATTCGTTTCCACACTGCCAGGTAGCGACCCGTTATGAACAATTATCGGCACTCGTCTACAACGGCAGATCCGCGCATAGTCTGATACGTCAACTTGTGAACCTGCCCCAATAACGAAGCTAGAGCGGCTTGTTGGGACTAATACGGCGCAGTCTTCGATTTCCGACTGCTCCCGCTGCTGACCAATGCCCATGGACCACGCGATTTCCGGGGTTGTGAGTGCGAATTTTCTCGCCAACAATGACCGCGCCCTGGAAGGGCCACGCACGTTGTCTGAGAGGCCGTGCCGGGCCCAAGAGCTCACTTGAAGAAAATTCGTTCGCTCGCGACCCCACTCGCTTTCCGAAATCGACTTTCCGAAAGTGAGCCCAATTGACCAGACAGCACCCGGCCGGCGATGCATACTCGCGTGGGGACTCCAACCCGCGGAGCCTACGCACCGAGGACTGGACTTACATGATGCCTGGGGAAAGCCGGTCCATGGCACAACGACATGCAACGCACACAGTGACGCCGCTTCTTCCGCCATGTATGGGCGACAAATCCGAGGTGGCGCCAGTGGTCGATCGTGTCCCTTCTGGAGGTTCTGAAATGAAGGACCCGATCGCAGAAGCGTCGCCGCGTCCCAGCGCCAGAATTACCGGTGTCGTTTATTTGCTTTACTTTCTGACGGCAGTAATCGGCGGGTTCTTCATGAGAGGGATTGTTGTAGATGGCGACGCCGCGGCTACGGCGGACAACCTCCTGGCGCACCAGCCTTTATTTCGGTTGGGTATAGCGACGGGCCTCCTCGCGACCGCGTGCTACATCGCGGTGACGGCTCTCTTCTATGAGTTGTTTAAGCCGGTGAACCGGGGCCTTTCTTTACTAGCGGCCTTCTTCAGCCTGGTGGGATGCGCCGTTCTGGCTTTCGGTAGCCTCTTTCAACTCGCTCCCTTCGTCGTCTTGGGAAGCAGCCAGTACTTGAACGTCTTTAAGGTGGAACAGTTGCGTGCTGTGACGCTGATGCTTCTCGATCTGAATACTCTGGCCGTTAACATCTGCCTGATATTTTTCGGATTCTATGATGTCTTGATCGGCTACCTCATCTTCAGGTCGACCTTCCTGCCTCGAATTCTGGGTGGCCTGATGGCGTTTGCCGGTTTGGGTTGGCTGACCTTTCTGTCACCGCCGCTGGCAAACCATCTGTCTCCCTACAATCTGGTCCTCGGCTTCCTCGCCGAGCTCTTCCTGATGCTATGGCTGCTGGTGAAAGGCGTGAACGTTCAACGCTGGAGGGATCAAGCCAACGCAGAATGAAGGCTGCCGTTCTATTGTGCGGCTGTTCGGCTACGCCGCTTACTATGAACCGATCTGGTGCGCATGGCAGTTGGTTCAATAACTCGCATAAGGAGAAAGAGTATGAGCGCAGCAGTAATGATGAAGATCGCAAAAGTGTCGCCGCGTTTCAAGGCTCGCATTGCCGGTGCCCTTTATTTGCTCAGCGTAGTGACGGCGGCATTCACCGAGCTCTTCGTTAGAGGCAGGTGGAATATCGCAGGGGGCCTCATCGCGGTGGCGGTCATGGTCGTTGTGACGCTACTCGTCTATGAAATCTTTAAGTCAGTAAACAGGGGCCTCTCTTTGCTCGCGGCGTTTTTCAGCCTCGTGGGACTCATCTGTGAGGCTCTCCGATTACAGCCTCAGGGCGTGAACATCGCCATTGTATTTGCCGGATTCTATTGCCTCCTGGTCGGCTACCTCTCTTCAGGTCGACCTTCCTGCCTCGAATTCTGGGTGGCCTGATGGCGTTTGCCGGTTTGGGTTGGCTGACCTTTCTGTCAAACCCGCTCGTAAACTATCTGTCCCCCTACAATCTGGCCTTCGCCTTCCTCGCGGAAGCATCGGTGTTCCTGTGGCTTCTCGTTATGAGCGTGAATGTCCCGAAGCACCAGAGAACGCAAGAGATTAGCGAATTAACTGAGCCTAGGCGCCAATGGGGGAGTGCGCCTCCACTGATGGACGGCCATGAGCAGAAAGCAGACCAACAACCTCCACCAACTGCTCAGGTCATTTTGTAACTCTTGAAAACAAGCAACAGCGCCCACGACCCGGGACTCTCCGCCCGACGTTGCGCTCAACATTTCTCATTTGGACAGCATGCGCCGCCGGAGTTCGTCGGCGAAGTTCAGGAGATACGTGAGATGCAACCGGCTCTGACGCTCCGTTGCCCCGTCGGGATACAGCATCACCGCGAACCGTTTGCCATCGGGGGCCAGCGCATAGGGCTGAAAAGGGCCGCCGCCGTAATTGAGAAGTATGGGATGTGGTGACCATGGCCTGGGCTTTCCGGCGTGAAGGAATCGCCCGTCGCTGTATAATCGGCCACCATAATGCCTCTCCGAGCGATGAAGAAGAGCTGGTGTGTGTTGGGTGACCATACGGGAAACCCACCGCCGCCGCTTGAGATTGCGACCTTGCCTCCGGGGCCGGGGTACGGCTGCACATATATTTCCGGAGTGCCCGTTTCGCTGGAAGAGTAGGCCAGCCAGCGGCCATCCGGCGAGAAAGCGGGCATGGGAAAGCCTGACGCCCGCAGGAATGGTTCCACCTTTCCCAGGAGCGGATGCTCTGCTGTCCCCTCCAACGGCGCAGTGGAAACCTGCATGGCAGTGAAGGGATTGCCAGTCGCGAATGCCACGCGTTTGCCGTCCGGCGAAATGGAAGAGGGAAATCCCTCAACCTTCGCCAATCGTTGGGGTTCTCCGGCCCCGTCGGCGCGAACCCGGTAGATGCCGTTGTTTGGTGTGTGCACAAACAGGATGTACTTGCCATCCGGAGACCACAAGGGCGACGTACTCACGCCGCCCAGAGAGGTAAGGCGGACGGAGGTGTTGCGTTCGAGGTCTCGAATCCAAAGATCCTCATTGGCCAAAACGTCGCCCATTCCAAACACCAGGCGCTTGCCATCCGGCGAAAACTCCAAGCCATTATAGAGGCCCGGCGCAGAGTGCAGCGGTTCCGTCTTGCCGGTTGGGTCCAGCCAAAAGATCCACCGCTCCGGCTCCCCGCTGCCACCCAGGTACACCAATGTTCCGCTTCGCGAAACATCGAAGTCTCCACGGTAAGTTTGGCCTATCGCTCTTACGTCATCAAGGATGGGCTGCGCGGTGCCCGAGATAGCCAGTTTCCCGGGATCGAAGGCCACGGCAAGCAGCGCGCTCTGGTGAAGATAGACCAGGTAACCCTCGCCATTTTGGCCGGCCACGTAGCGGGCCATCTCGCCGCCGCGCACCAGCGTCTTGCGTTGGTGAGTTTTGAATGAAAGGGCGTCGATGTTCGCATCTTCGGGGCCACCGCCCGTATATGCCGTAAAGAGGACGGCGTCGCTACCCGGCAGAACCTGAGGCCAGCGGTGCATGGTCTCGCCTTCCGCTAACTCGGTTACCGCCGCTGGAGTACCGCCCTCCGAAGAGATGCGCGAAAGTCCGCCCTGTGCCCGGAGCGCTGCGATGATATTTCCATCATCGCCCCAAGCCCCCGACGCGAAATTCTCGGCGCTACAAAGGACCACCGGCGCACCGCCCTGGGCTGGGATCTTCCTGAGTTTGCCGTTCCCCAAAAAGGCGATCCATTGGCCATCCGGAGAGAAGAAGGGGGAGGCCGGACGCTCAGTACCGGGAATGGGCGTGAACCGGCTCTCGTCCAGCCGCCGGCTCGCGAGGAGGAACTCGCGAGCTGTTGGATCGAACACTTGTAGAGCGAGCCGTGTGCCATCCGGGGAAATCGTAAGGAACGTGCCCGGCTGGCCGCTTCCTACGATCGTGTCGTCGAGCTGGTAATCGTTGGCATTCCCGGGAACTGACACGAGCTCGGTGCTGATTCTGATCAAAGAATGCGACATCGGCCGCGCTGCGCGCCACCAACCGATTCCTGCAATCGCTGTAACCGCGGCCAATAGTCCCATCGCCGCGATCCAACCAAGGCGCGATCGTGAGGGAGCGGCTACTTGTAGTTGTTGCACGTCCGTAAGCAGAAACCGCCAATCGCCAATGGCTTGTAGCCGCTGCTTGGGGTCCTTTTGAAGACACGCTTCAAGCAGCCGCCACACTTTCGCCGGGACCTGTTCCCAATCTGGCTCCTTAGTGAGCACCTGCGCTAGAGTGTCGGAAACGGTCTCCCCTGCGAACAATTGTTTGCCCGTCAGCATTTCGTACAGCACCACGCCGAACGCCCAGATGTCCGCGCGCTTGTCCACCGCCTTACCCCGAGCCTGCTCGGGCGACATGTAACCCGCCGTGCCCAGGATCATTCCCGCGCGAGTGGGAGAGATGGTGAGCGTGGGCGAATTCGCCGGATTCGAGGGGTCGGAAGATTGCGCGACCGCTGCCAATCCGAAGTCGAGTACTTTGACCACACCTGCGGGCGTGACCATGATGTTGGCCGGCTTCAAATCGCGATGGATGATGTTCTTTTCGTGGGCCGTTTCTAAAGCGTCGGCAATCTGGCCGGCGTAGCGAAGAGCGGCCTCAAGCGGAAGCGCTCCTTGGAGCGTTTGACCCTCAACCAACTCCATCACCAGCGCGCGATCTTCGACCCCGTAAATCTGCGCAATATTGGGATGATTGAGCGAAGCCAGCACCTTCGCCTCGCGCTCGAAGCGTGCGAGACGCTCGGGGTCTTGGGCGAACGAGGGAGGAAGGACCTTGATCGCAACTTGCCGATCGAGCTTGGTGTCGCGCGCGCGATACACCTCGCCCATACCGCCCGCTCCGATGGGGGCAAGGATTTCGTAGGGTCCCAGACGAGTGCCAGCGGTAAGGGCCATGGGTGTTCAACAATTTTACTCCCGCAGGCATTCTCAGATCCTGACTAACGCCTTACACGGACAATGGGCTGGTCTGGTTCTGGAGGGAGCGAGACTTCCGCCTGATGTCTGGCCATGTCTGAAAGCGCTGCGATAATCAAGAGTTTTTTTGTTCATCTTGCACAAAGTTGCTGGCACCGCATACACTACAAGCGGACGGAGCGGAGGATAAGGCTCTGCCGGGAGGCAACCTGAGCGCCGACTCCGGGGCCAAGACCAGGCTGGGGCCGGTTTCGAACTGAACTGAGCCCCAGCAATAAAAAGACAAGCAACTGGGATTGGCATCAACAGCGTAAAATCCCAGGGGTCTGGGGACAGAGTCCCCAGGAAAAGACCCTCCCTACTATCGACTCGTTTCGTCCCGTCCGCTCACTTCAGTTCCGTACTTTCGTCGGAGCCATGTCTTCGCCTTTAACCTCTGCATGAGCCTATTCCGCTAACCGGGTGTCGCAATCATTATTCAGTCTCAAAGGACTAGCCAGACAGACGCGCTTACCCGTGCGCTGACGAAAGAGCTTGCTGCGAGCCACGCGGCTCACGATAAACCTCCTGCTTGGTGAGCACCCACCAAGCTGCTTCGGCTAGGTGACGCGCGACGGCGACCGCAGCCTTCTGATGGTTCTTTGCACGTTTGATCCGTTGATACAGCCGCACTACATGGGTTCCTGGGAGTCGGCGCTGATTGATTACAACAAGACTGGCTGTTTCTACGAAAGCCCACTTCAGATTCCGATTCACATTTCCCAGTACTTGGCCCATACGTGTGTGGCCGCCGCTGGAATGCACGCGTGGCACCAGACCGGCGTAGCTGGCCAGATGCGCCGCCGTCGGAAACCGATCTACTCTCCCGATTTCCAGCATCATCACCATACTTAAGATCGGACCCACGCAGGGCAGCGTCTTGAGAAGATCCGCCTCGACGCTGGCCTTCATGATTGCTTCCAGTCGCCGTTCCGCCGATTCGATCTGAAGTTCCAGAAAATCAAGCGTTGCCAATTCTTGCTCGATCGCTTCACGACTGTGTTCGGGCAGTTCAGGCAGCCGGGCACCCAGCTCCAAACGAGCCGCGACGCCGAACAAATCAGCTCCCGGTATCTGCATATTGTGGCGAGCGAGCGTGCCATGAATGCGATTCTTCACGCGTGTGCGCAACCTCACGAGGAAGATACGCAGGCGCAGCAACTCACGTTGATCGCGCAGTTCGGCCGGCGGAATCCACACTTCCGGCAGAGTCCCGTTCCGAAGTAGGATCGCGAGCCCTCTCGCGTCGAGTTTGTCGGTCTTCTTGGTCAATGCCATGCGCCGCTTGGCCTCCAGCGGATTGCACAGCTTCGGGCAGTGGCCTGACCGCTCCATCTCATCCACTAGCCAACTGTAGCTACCGCTAGCCTCCACGGCGATCATCGAGTGCGGTGGCAGCCGCGCCAGAAACTCGCGGTAAAGCTCACGATCGTGCGCCACCCGGAGCGCCTCGCCGGCCTGTCCTTTTTCATTCACCGCAACGAACACGGAGAACTTCTTGTGTGCGTCACATCCGATAAACTGTTCCATATTGCTGCAGCACCTCCATTCCAGGGGTTTTGCTCGCAGTTTACGCAAAACCCCGCTGCAGCGCTTTCATAGCATCATTATCGGCGCCTATTCGGGCTTCTTAGGATCGCCTCGATGGCCGCTCGCTCATGCTCGGCCGGAGCAGCTACCTCCTCCAGCCGGCGTATCCGATTGAAACTGAACTTACTTCAATTTTCGAATCATTCCCACTTCGAGGTGCGTTTTTCAGGGACGACACACGCCTGTCGGCACTTTGGGGGGCATGACCGGCTGTTGCGGTCCGATTAACACAGTTCCGCCCTGGTCCGATATGACGGTAGAACCATCCGGCAATTGGATCGTCAAAGTCCCGGTCTGGCCTGTGTCGCTTATCACGACTACGGGGGACGAACGGCTGATCGGTGGCTTGTTCTTGGTAGACTTGGGGTTCTTCGTCTGCTTCTGCTTGCATTTTTGGCACTGGACGGGTTTGCTCGGCGACTTCCCCACCCACTTGACAGCATCCTCCCGGTAGATGGTCAGGCCCGTAGGATCAGTCACGTTCACCGGGTCATTCAACACATAGCTGTACAGGTTAGTGTCGCCTCCGTCGAAGAGGGTCGGGTCTTTTGCCGTCCAGCGGCCGATGCTGGGGTTATTGTCCCGGGCGCCAAAGCGTACCAGCTTCGTGTCCTGATCGTATAACCCTCCAGCGAATCCAAAGGGCTGGAATCCAGGATTCGTATCGCTGATCACGTTGCCAAATTCGTCATACGCGATTTGCTCCGCGATCGCGCCGGTCGAGGTGTTGATCACTAGAACCGGGCTGCCCAACTGATCGGAGAAGATGCGGTAGGTCGCGCCACCGCTCACCATGAAGTCCGGCGACGCGGAGCCCGTGCCATAGACAAACTGGCTCACCAGTTGATTGCTGCCGCTCAACTGCGCCACAATCTGATCGCCATCATAGAGAAATCCAGTTTCCAGAACGCCGTTCACTTCTTTCCCCACGCGGTGATTCTCGGCGTCGACGATGTAAGTTATCTGGGTACCGTTGGGGAGCGTGGCGGCGATCAGATTTCCGAGAACGTCATAGGTGTAGGTTGTCGTCTGAGAGCCGACGGTCTGGCTGGCCAGTTCGCCGTTGGCAGTATAGGTATACGAAGCCGTTCCATAGGTGAGCAGCCGGTCTTGAGCATCGTACGTTCCTTTCGAGGTTCCGGCGGGAGTGGTTGCGGTCAGGCGGTTGGAGTTGCTGTCGTAGGTATATGTATCAGTCGTGCTGTTCTTCGTGGCTGTGCTTAAGCGGCCCGCAAGATCGTACTTGTAGGAGTACCTGTTGGTTGTTCCGCTGACGGTTTCAGTCTTCGCCTCAACCCGGCTGTCGGCATCGCGAGTGAGCGTCTGCGTATATACCGGCTTTCCACTTACGGACGCAGTGTAGTCGATTAATTCGCCCAAGCCGTTGTAGGCGCGGCTGTCAGTGGTTATACCGAGTGTGGTCCCCGTGATCAGGCCATTCTTCGGGCTACGCCTCACGGTTAATGAGCCCGCGTCGATCAGCAGGCCGTCAGTATCATACTTGAACGTGATGGTCCCGCCGCCAACACTTTCCGACGAGATCCAGAAGTTATCGTTGTAAGTATGGTTTACCGTTCCAGCCACGGTGCCTGTCCAGGTAGATTTTGTAGGCAGCGGGCCGTTATAGCCGTAAGCCAAGGACTCGACACCCCGAACAGTACTAACCAGATTGCCTGTGATCGAACCGTACGTGAACTTCGTGGTCCCAGTCGGGGTGCCGATGGAAATGAGTCTGCCGGCGGTGTCGTAGCCGTAAGTGATCGTCTCGCCGTCCGGACGCGTGATGATCGTCAGATCGCGGTCCAGATTGTAGCCGTACGTGGTGGAGCCCGTTCCAGGGACGGTCGGCGGTGTATAAGTCTCCGGCAGGTTCACCGCGTTGTACACAAAATCGTGACCTGATTTGCCCGGCGGAGTCACCGAAGTGAGATTACCGTTGCCATCGTAGGTGTAGTTGATGACCCGGCCATCGGGCAGGGTTGTATTCAGCACGCGCCCGTCCGAATCGTAGCCCAAGCTCGTCTTCCGCGTCAGCGGATCCGTGATGCTGGATAGAAAACCGTCCGGGTTGTAGCCGAGGGTCGTTGTTCGAGTACCCTGGGTAGCGGATAACAGGCGGTCTCTGCTGTCATAAGCGAAATCCGTGGCAGTGAGTCCTTCGACCTGGGTGCTGGCAATCCGCTCCAGCGAATCCAGCCCGATGGTCAGTGTTCGCCCGACGGGGCTTGTATCCACCCACGTGCGATTCGAACCGGTGAAAGTGGATGTGTAGCTGCGGCCATTCGTTATCTGTGTGTCTGTCTCGGTAGTGACAGTGAATGGGCTGCCGGCCGTGCCCAGCGTGGTGCTGCGGCTGCCCGTGATGTTCATGGTCAGAGTGCCCTGGGTTAGCGTTTCGCTCGTCTCAACCGGCGCCTGGATTCCCCAGACCGGGTCCGGCCCCAATGTCTGGCCGTCGGATGTGCCATCCGGCAGGCTGACCTGCTTCGAAAGCTGCCCGCTGGCCAGGTTCGTGATCGAAGTCGAGTGCAAGCCGTCAGGCCAGATGTTCGTCTGCTCCTCCGAGTAAGATGCGGCGCTGCTACTTTGCACCCAAGGCATGGTGAAAGTGCTTTTATAGCTACTTTTCCGGCCCATGGAAGTAGTTTCGCCGACGGTCCACCCGAACCCGGAAGTCGCATCAGTGCGCCCCAGCATAATATAGCCGCCCAGCGGATCAGCGTCTTTGCTCAGCGTGCCGCTGTTGAGGTCGTAGGTATAGGTGAAGGTGTTTCCATTCGCGTCGGTGCGGGAGTTCAGCAGACCAGTGCCCGTGTTGACGAATGTTTCTGATTTGTCCAGCGGATCAGTAACCTGGTTCAAGAAGCCGTCGCTGTCTACACCGAGCGTCGTGGTTTGCCCGTAAGGTGAAACAATGGCGGTAGGCTGCTCGGAGGCATTGCGTTGAATCGTGGTCACATTGCCGCTGGCGTCGATCACCGTCACCAGTTTCCCGGCAGCGTCGTAACCGAACTGATACTCCAAGGCGCCGGTAAGCGGTCGTAGCGTCTGCATATGAAGGCCCGTAGATCCGTTAAAAACGTAAACCTCGCTGCCATCTTCGGATGTAAGCAGAAGGTCGCCGTTGAAGCTGACTGGAGTACCGAGCTGGTATCCATTGCGCTGCGTACCATCGCCCAGAAAGAGCGTGTTGGTGTTAGTGTCGTAGGCGTGATGGACGGTCAAAGTCCACCCGCCGATCATGAACGCATCGGCACTTGCCACACTGTTTCCGTAGGCGCCTGGGTGGCGACTCGATTCGTAATGCAGGTTGAATCCAGTACCCACGATCGGTACATCTTCGCCCAAGCTCTGGCTCTGGCAGCCTATGCTTGAGCTCACCGGGTCACCCTGCCCGCCATCTCCTTGGTCTCCCTGGCCGCTATCCTTTTTGCAGTCATCGTCGGGGTTGTAGATGGGGATAAGCGTGAAGTCGAATTCCCAGCCTGAGGGCGCGTTAAAAAACCAAGCCTGCCCCGAGAAGGACAGGCCCGACTTCAGTGGTTCGATTGAAGCCGGGAGGGTAAACGTCTGAGCCTGCGTCTCCGGAGCTAGACCAATCTCAGAATTGCCGCCATCACAGCCGGCGGGCGTCTCCGTCTCGGCTGCATAAGGCTCGACAGCAAGGCTATAGGTCCCAGTTGTCGGATAGATCTGCAGAATGTTGTTATCGAACGGCTTAGCCCCGGTGTTTCCTTGACTAGCGCACGAATCGTTAGTGCTCGTGGCCGTATCGCCGAGTTTTGCGCTCTTAATTTTGCCGATGAGCCCCACATTCAAACCCTGGCAACTCACGACTTGAATCCATGGTTTCAGAGTGGCCGCAACGGACTGACTGATGTTGCAAGTGTAGGTTCCACCACCACAGGCGACCTGGCTGGCTGTCCCGTTAAGAGTGTAGTTTCCACTCCAACTGCTGATTGGTGTGGGACAACTTTGTGACTGCGCAAGGCATAACCCACCCGGAAGAAGGACTGCAATGGCAAGGTAGATTCTCATATCTTTCTTCTCACCCAAGGCTTAGTCAAACTGGGATTTCCATTTTACCTTCCTTGCATCGCGAATAATAGCAAGTCGCCGGGTGGCGCCACGCGCCGGCGTCCGCCAGTTCCCAGAGCAGACGAGCAAGAATTTCTGGTGTCAGGCGGTTCAAATCTGTGTTTGAACGGGGATCTCTGCCGGAAGACCTTTGAAACTGGAAAGCGCAGCCGCTCAGAGCAGAGCCATACGATTGAAAACTGCGCTTTTTCCCCTCGCCCTGGGGTCATCAGGAGAGCAGATACTACAGGAGTACCAACCCATGCTGTTTGATGGTCAACAACTGCGCGAGATCATCCGCCACACGCGGAGTCAGATCGAATTGCGTAATGAGTACGGGCGGGCGAAGACCATCTCCGGCGACCCTCACCATGAGCGTGAAGTCGGCTATGCGCGGATGTGCGCTGCCATCGGCCTGACAA
>Ga0206991_10260_pt1 | contig 15815 bp, 16 predicted proteins | sample Alteio_BWMinCont_9_FD_153286 | JGI IMG/M metagenome (GOLD analysis project Ga0206991, IMG submission 153286) | Enriched cells from forest soil in Barre Woods Harvard Forest LTER site, Petersham, Massachusetts, United States -... | ecosystem: Environmental > Terrestrial > Soil > Temperate forest >...
CTCCAGTTTCACCAGCGCCGCCGAGCGAGCCAGGTACAGGTACACTTCATCCGGCGTGATTTTCATGGCGGCTGTAAAATCGGCCACGGCCGCTTCGTTGTCGTTGAGCCGGAAATTCGCTGCTCCGCGCAGAGTGAGGGCCTTGTCGTCGTCGGGACGGCGGGAGAGCAGCTTGTCGAAGTCCTGAATGGCGCGATGGTAATCGCCAAGCTGGCCGTAACAGAAGCCGCGGCCGAGCAACGCCTCGGGGTTGTCCGCCTTCAGATTGATACTTTGGTCGTAATCTTCAATGGCGTCGCGATAGCGGCTCAGTGAGTTGTAGAGATCGCCGCGCCGCCGAATGGGTTCCGGATCGTCCAGGCGCAGCTTGATACCGAGCGTGTAATCGGCGATGGCCGCCTCGTATTCGCGCAGTTGAGTGTGCTCGGCCGCGCGGCTATTGTATACGGCTGCTGTGTCGACGCCCAGTTCGATAGCGCGCGTATACTCGGCCACCGCCTTGCGCGGATTTTTCATCCGGCCGTCGATATCGGCCAGCAACAGGAACGCGTCGCCGTTCTTGGGATCCAGGCGCGTGGCCGAACCGGCGTCCTCGAGCGCTTGAGGATAATCGCCCGTGTAAAATCGGACGCGCGCGCGATGCAGGTAATACGCCGCGCCGCTCGGATCGGCCAGGATGGCCTCCGAGTACGCAGCTTCGGCCTCCTTCCACTGATTGGCCTCTTCCAGCCGCAGCCCTTCCTTGAAGGACTTTTCAGCCTGCTTCGGATTGACGGCGGCCAGGCCGGCTGGGGGCGCGCCCAGTGACAGGGCTACTACTGTAAGGCACCACAAACGACAACGGAGCATTCGGAGCTTTCCGTCACTACTATAAATAGACTAGCTGACTGACGCCGGGCGCGTCGTGTTTACTGGGAACCGGCGACCGCCGCGGTGGGAAGTGTAATGAGCGAAAAGTGCGAAACCACTCGGGCCAGGAAGCTGTCGCGTTCCGATACGCTGACCCACTTCAGCACGGACGATTCGCCGTCTTCTGAGAAGAAGCCTACGCCGCCCCGGCTGATGCGGCTGTCCAGCCAGGAGCTGATCAACTGGCCGTTCACGGAAGTGAGGAAGCGATTCCCACGCACGCTGACGCGAACCCGGTAGTCCACGCCTCGCTCGATGGTCAGCGGAAGAGGCAGCTCTACACGCTCGCGCTCCCGCCCATCCAGCACCACGAAGCGAACCAGGCCGGCGTTGGGGAGCGGGCCGGGCCGGTTCATCACCAGCTTGGTGGCGTAATAGTTATGCAGGTCGGCCGCGCGAAACGCCCAGTCCAGGCTCTTATGATCGATCTGTCCCATGAACTCGAGCTCGTAATTTGAGAGCGATGAGGAAGGCTTCCAGAGCCGTAAGGATGCCGGGCGAACTTCGCCGCCCGTCAGGCTCCAGTCCGCGCTGGACGATCGGAAGCCCTCCCAACCACCCAAGCCGGTGTGAAAATCGTCGCGCAGAGTACCCGCGGTCTTGCTTTGAATCAAATTGCCGATCAATTGTCCAAAGCCGCCTTGATTGGGGTGCGGATTGGCGTCTGGAAGCGGAGAAACGGCCTTGACGGCTCCGGAATTCATGGGCAATTGCGATATCGCCAGTATCAGAACTACCACCGATACTCCCACAAAAATGCTGGTCCCGATACCGCCGCGCCGGTCCGCCTTATCCTCGGGTTTGACTTCCAAGACAGCCCGCCAGCTGGTGCCATGCGTTTCTTCAAAGCCGTATAAATCCTCGGCTTCGCGCACAGCGCGCGCAGACCTGCTACTGATATATTTTTTTCGATGATCGTTGGAACAATAATGCCGGTCCCTCAGCCTGCGCAGAGGTCCGATTTCCTTCCGGCAATACAAGCAGCCCATAGGACTGGTGTTCACAATGACCCAAGTGTAGCAACCGGGTGGTCACAATAATATGCACTAGGGCAATAATGTCAAGTAAGTTGGGGGTTCGTGCTGTACGGGCCTAGGGAAAGGGCCTTAGGGGTGCTCGCAGGCCGAGAAATAATAGTGAACATCGACCGTGTAATAGCTCGTATGCTGGGTTAAGGTATTTCCCATGTTCACTTCGATCAGATTCTTCACCCCCACGTTGGGCGTGAGCTGTTTGTTGTTGACCGCTTGTGGCCGGGATTTTGGACCACCCGGGCCCGAGCGGACGGAAACACGAACCATCGAACTCGATAAATCGGAAGAAGTTCAAGTGGATTTGCGGATGGGGGCCGGAGAACTGCGGGTTCGCGGAGGAGCAGACAACTTGATGGAAGGCCGGTTCACCTACAATCGGCTGCGGCTGCGGCCGGAGATTTCCTACGACGCTACTGGCTCTCGCGGGCATCTCGCCGTGACGGAGCCTAGCCACGTGGGTTCGGCTTCATCCAGATATGCCTGGGACCTCCGCTTCAACAACCAAAAGCCGATGGACTTAGACGTGAAATGCGGCGCGGGATCATCCCGGCTCGATCTGGGCGACCTGACCCTGCGGAGAGTGACCGTCGAGCTGGGCGTCGGCGAACTAAGAATGGATCTGCGGGGGGCGCCTATGAGCGACTACACCGTGTCTATTCGCGGGGGCGTGGGCGAGGCGACAGTCTATCTTCCTGAAAACGTGGGAATTGAGGCCGATGTGGAAGGCGGCATCGGAGGCATTCACGCGCACGGCCTCGAGAAGCGGGACGGCCGGTACGTCAACGGATCCTATGGCCACGCCAAGACCACGGTGCGCCTGGATATCCGGGGTGGAATCGGCGCGATCAATCTCATCGCGAATTGAACGCTCTCCCTCTGTTCGCGGCTCAGAATCTAAATGATTTAGGCTGTTTTGACGATAACAAGGGGTGATGGGTTTCATCGCAGGCTTGTTGTGTATCGCCGCGTTGCTGTGGATCCTTATCCGCACCAGAAGGCCTGCCGCCGGGCAAAGGGTTGCGATTGCTGAAGAGCGGGCAGAGCGGGAAGTGCGTGAACCGGCAAGAAAACTACCGCGGCCCGTTGCGCTGAGGCCGGAATTCAGCGAAGAATCCATGGAAGGTCTGTTCGAGACGGCCCCCATCGGGTACATGGAAATAGACCGGGATGGGATCGTGCGGAGGGTGAACCGCCTGGAATGCAAGCTCCGCGGCCGCGACGCGAACGACTTGCTGGGAATGCATTGCGCTGAACTGCTTCCGGAAATCGAGCGAAAGCGGTATCGCGAACAAATTCAACGGAAAATCAAAGGGGACAGCGCCGTGGGGACCTATCATTGCGAATATCCTCACGAGAACGGGCGCACCGTCGCAGTGGAAGTCCATGAACAATTGCTCAGGCACCACGGCAGGGCGATTGTCGGCATGCGAATGGCGTCCATCGATATCACCGAGCGCAAGAACAGTGAAGTTGCGGCCTATCAAAACGCCACCGAACTGCGGGCGCTTTTTCAGGCTTTTCCGGATTTGTTCCTGCGGCTCGATGAGAGCGAAAACGTACTGGATGCCAAAGGCGGCTCACGGTCCGACGCCTTCCTCAGCGCCGATCAATTTCCGGGCCGCAATCTTCAAGACCTATTGCCAGCCAGTGTATTGGCGGAAGTTCGGGCGGCTCAGAAGAAAGTCCGGGCGAGCAACGCCATGGAGCTGGTGGAGTTCGGCATTGAAGACCAATTAGGCCAGCAGTCTTATGAAATGCGGTTGCTGCCGCTCAACTGGGACCAATGGATCGCAGTGGTCCGCAACATCACGGCGCGTACGGCGAGCGAACAGCGTTTGAAGGACAACTCGCAGGAGCTGGAGCAAAAGAACGAAGAACTGGAGAAGGCTCTGACCGCGGCGCGGGAGGCCACGCGGATGAAGAGCCGGTTTCTGGCGAACATGAGCCACGAAATCCGCACGCCGATGAATGGCGTACTGGGGATGACGGACTTCTTGTTGGGGACCCCCCTTGATCCCCAGCAGCAGGAATACGCCGAGTCGATCAAGCGTTCCGCCGATTCGTTGCTGGCGTTGATCAACGACATCCTGGATCTGTCGCGCATTGAGGCAGGCAAGTTGCGTCTGGACCGTGCGGACTTTTCGCTGCGATCGGCCATCGCGGAGACCACTTCGATGTTCGCTCAGCGGGCGCGCGCCAAAGGCTTGGAATTCACATCTGCCATGGGGCCGGGCGTGCCAGAGGGTGCGGTGGGCGATGCCGGGCGGCTGAGGCAGGTGCTGACGAATCTACTAGGCAACGCCGTCAAATTCACCGAGCGAGGCCAAGTGGGTCTGAAGGCAGAGATCGTCGGCCAGACCGTTGATGAAATTCAGGTGAAGTTTACGGTGCACGACAGCGGGATCGGAATACCCGCTAACGAGCAGGGGCGATTGTTCGACACCTTTACGCAAGTGGACGAATCGAACACACGCAAATATGGCGGCACCGGGCTGGGGCTCGCGATTTCGAGGCAGTTGGTGGAGCTGCTGGGTGGCGAGATTGGGGTTGAGAGCGAAGCCGGGAAGGGCAGCAAGTTCTGGTTCACGGTCACCCTCGGCAAGTCGGCTCGGCCGGAGGTTATGGCGCCTGCAGAAAGCAAACCAGAGGTGCCGATCCGTCCAACGCCGGCGCCACCCGTAAGCGTGGCCAAATCTCAGACCGGAACGGCGCAACGCGCGGAAGCGCAGGCCCAGCCTTCCTCAATGCAGGGTTCCCTGCGGATTCTGCTCGCCGAAGACAACGAGATCAATCAGCGCATCACGCTTCGCTTGTTACAGAAGCTCGGCCTGGCCGCCGATGCCGTGGTAAACGGGCGCGAAGCGGTGGAAGCGCTTGAAAAACGCAAGTACGATCTCGTGCTGATGGACTGCCAGATGCCGGACATGGACGGCTTTGAGGCTACGGCGGTCATCCGAAGCCGCGAGGGTAAGAGTCGCCACCAGACCATCTGCGCGCTGACCGCTAACGCCATGGATGGCGACCGGGAGCGCTGTCTGGCCGCGGGCATGGACGACTACATCAGTAAGCCGGTGGGCCTGGAGAAGCTGCGGAACGCGTTGGATCGCTGGATTCCAGGCGTGGGCGCGCTGGCCAGCGGGAATTGATCGGCCGATTAAACCTCGAGACCCACCGAGCGCATTAAATCCAGAGCGTTGCTGCGCTCTACTACGCCAGGCTGCAGCCGATAATCGAAGTGCAGTTCGCCATTCTGTAGCGTGTCGGCGAAGTGAACGTTGATGGCGCGGCCGGGGAGGGCGTCCGCGATGTGGGCCAGCGCCAGATCGTGCGTGGTGATCAGCCCCAGCGCGCCGTGATCGATGAGAGCCTGCACGATGGCGGCGGCGCCGATCTGCCGGTCATGCGAATTGGTGCCGCTCAGTAATTCATCCAGCAGGAACAACACCGGGCGGGGACCGCTGGTGAGGGCGATAATTTCGCGCAGACGCGTGATTTCGGCATAGAAGCGGGACCGGCCGTCCTGGAGGGAATCCAGCACGCGAATCGACACACCCAGGCTCAACGGCGAAATCTTGAGGCGTGTGGCGCGCACGGGCGCGCCGGCCCATGCCAGCACCGTGTTGATCCCGATGGTGCGCAGAAGGGTGCTTTTACCGGACATGTTTGAGCCGCTGACGATCCAGAGCCGGGTTTCTCCACCGAGCTGCACATCGTTGCGAATGGAATGCGCTTCCCCCATCAGCGGATGCGCCAGGCCTTCGGCCTCGAACCAGCCGCCTGGGATGTTCACGAACTCCGGGAACACATCGGCGGGATGCTCATAGCTATAGCTCCCTAGCGAACACAGCGCTTCGAATTCTCCAGCGGTATCGATCCATTGGCGAATGTCCGGGCCCGAGACTCCCCGCCATCGTTCGATTGCCATGGCCACTTGCGCAGTCCACAGCAAGGCAAAGGCAACGGGCGCGAAGACTTTGTTCTCCGTCCAATCGAGACGTTCGCCTAGCCGGCCGAGGCGGGCAATCTGGGCGGACGCGCTCTGTTGGGTCCCGGCTTTTAATCGCGCGTGCAACTGTTGGAGCAGAGGCGCGCGGAAGGTCTCGCTCTCCAAGCGCTGAAGAAGTTGCGCCAGCAATAGCAAGTCGTGGGACGGCGAGTCGACGGCATGAGTCACGCGCGACGTTTGAGCGTTGAGAAACAATGCGTAGCCCATTTCCAACAGAAGGACAGTGATGAAGGGTGTGCGGGTGAAGGCGCCTGCCATGTACAGCGCGAAGAAAATCACCATCGCCACTCCGAATATCGGCGCAATATAGCGCGCTCCAGCCGGAAATCGGACCTCCGGAGCTCGCCCCAACGAGCCGCGGCATCTGGATCCAGCCCCGATCGGACTGAGGCGCCAAGCACGGCCAGATCCTCACGCAAGTCAAGCAGGTCTCGCAGTTCCCGAACGGCTTCATGCCGGGCGGCTACTTCTTCCATCGAAGCCGGCGCGAGCAGCCAGCTTGCGAGAAAGTCTTCCCCGGCGCGCGTTCGAGCCACGGAGAGCAGCTCAAAGAGCGAGCCTTTACCGAACAAATCCAGATCTTCGGAATAGAGCTGGCTGGGATTGCGGAACCGGTCGCCCGTTTCCCCGGTGCCGGTCCACTTTCCCGTACCCCCCCGAGCGGTCTTCGAGGCGTGCCAGGCCGCGCTCGTAGAATTGGATGGCCCGTTGGGAGCGCTCCAGGCGCTCCACCACTCGGGCATGCATAACAACCAATACTCCAAAGACGGCAATCGGCAACAACAGCCACCACACCGGGATCCAGACCTCCCCGAACACAACGAAAGCCACCAGCGCTGCTGCAATTCCGGCCGCCAACCGGGCGTTGCCGATGCGGCGGAACTGCTTTTCAAGCAGCTGGGATGCCCGGCGGCGGTCTTCAATGCGCGCCTGGTACTCTGCTACAGGATTCACAATGCTAGGCTAACAGCAGTTATGGACGAATCTGCGAATGACGAGCCGATCCGCATTCCCGTGACCGACGTTTTCGATCTGCACACTGTTCCGGCGCGAGAAGTGAAACCGGTGGTGGAAAACTATCTGGAGGAGGCGCATCGGATGGGCTTCCGCGCCTTGCGGATTATCCATGGCAGGGGAATCGGGGTGCAGCGCGAGATTGTGCGGTCCATTTTGAGTAAGACGCCATTTGTCGCTAGCTTTTCGGACGCTCCGCTGGAGGCGGGCGGCTGGGGAGCGACTTTGGTCACCCTGCGGGGGTAACCCTGGGGCATCCCTAACCAAATTATGGGCACAAACATTTGGAACCTTTCGGCGCGCCAGGCGGAATCCTTATCAAAGGCCGATGCGGATCGCCGCAATCAACTAATGCTGGAATCCCCGTCCCGTAGTGATGGCGATCTGCTTCGGCTGCTGTCAGGCGGCGACGAAAAAGCATTTATCGAGTTTTACCGGAAACATCAAGGCGCGGTGTATCGATTCGCGCTGCAGATGAGCGGGAAAACGCAAATTGCCGAAGAGGTTACGCAGGACGTATTCATGGTGGCGATGAGTGCGGGGACTCGATACGACAGCGAGCGAGGCTCGGTGGCGGCGTTCCTGTACGGGATCGCCCGGAATTTCGTGCTGCGCGCTTTGGAGCGGGAGAGGCCGTATATCACTGTATTGGACGATCCGGCCGGCGACCAGTCGGGCCGGCTGGTCCGGGAAGTCGCGGCAGGACAGGACATATTCGGCGACCTGGCGCAGAACGAGCGCCTGGAAACGCTGCGGAAGGCGGTGCTTGCGCTGCCGCCTGCGTATCGCGAAGTGGTGGTGCTGTGCGATCTGCACGAGCGAGACTACGCCGACGCGGCGAACGCACTCGGTTGCGCGGTTGGAACGGTGCGGTCCCGCCTGCATCGGGCACGGGCGCTGCTCGCGGAAAAAATGCGGGCGGGCGAGAGGTGTGCGGTATGAATGAAAATGATCGCGAGCTCTTGGAAGGACTGCGGGCGCTGGCGGCGGATGGACCTCGCGAAGCGCCGGGTCACATCGAAGAACGGCTCAAGACGGAATTTCGGAGGCAAAGGCGGCGTCGCAGCCTGCTGACCTGGTTCCCAGCGTTCAGCGTTGCCGCCGCTGCCGGCATCGCGCTGTTGGTGTGGATTCGAAGTGAGACGCCCAGACCGGCTCCGGCCTCAGCCGTGGCTGCGGTGGCGCACGCCGTTGATCCGGTTGCAGAAGAGGATTCCGACGGCTTCTATCCATTGCGGGAAGCCGAAGCGCTGCCGGCGGTAGAGAACGCCATGGTGGTCCGGGTGCAATTGCCTGTTTCGTCGCTGCAGTTAATGGGAGTTCCCGTCGGTGACGAGCGCGCTGACGTGAATGTCCAAGCAGAACTCTTGCTCGGCCAGGATGGCCTGGCGCGGGGCGTGCGGCTGGTGGAATAATTTTCGTTCGGAGGAATAGAATCGTGAGTGGAAAAATAGCGATCGTTTCGGCTGCAATGATAACCGCGTGTCTTTGGGGACAGCCACCCGGACCGAGGATGGAGCGAGGCGATTTCTCGCTGGTGCGCGCCGAGTTCGGGATGTCGAACAAGGTAGTGCCAGGCGCGCCCTATTCGGCGCAGGCGGTGACTGAGTTCTCGCAGACGATGGCGGATGGCAATCGTATTCAACGGACCACCACAGGCTCCATCGCGCGCGATAGTCAGGGTCGGACACGCGCCGAGCGGTCGTTTGGCGCCATCGGAGCGCTTTCGGCGCAGCGCGGCGCGGGCAAGACGGTAATGATCTTCGATCCCGTGGCCAGCAAGAGCTACGTGTTGGAACCGGAAAGCCGCACCGCTCGATCTACTCCAATCCCCGCTGCGCATTCCAACGAAGCTGCGCATGCCCACGAAGGTCCACCGCGCAACATGGCGTCGGCGAAGACCGATGACTTGGGCACGCAAGTAATGCAAGGCGTCAACGTACAAGGCAAGCGCGTTACGCGCGTAATTCCCGCGGGCAAAGAAGGCAACGAGAAAGAAATAGATATCGTTACCGAGACCTGGTATTCGCCGGACTTGCAAGTTGTCGTGATGAGCAAAACCAGCGATCCGCGCTTTGGCGAGACGGTGTATCAGTTGTCTGGCCTGAACCGCGCGGAACCCGATCCAGCGTTGTTTGCCGTTCCCTCCGATTACTCGGTGAAGGAAGGGCGGCCAATGGGACCAATGATGAGGCGCGGCCCGGCAGCTCAATAGCCGCCAGCCGCACTACGGCCAAGCTATACTACGGATGGTTTGCGTTTCTTTTCCTTTCCCTTAGGGCTGGCTTTAATATGCCTTCAGCTCGCGGCTGCACCTCCGCCGATTGAGGCTTCACTCGACTCGCTCTCTGCGTTGCACGAGTTTCGCGAGGTGGCGCTCTCTCCGGATCGCGCACGAGTGGCGTGGATTGAAACCGAGCCCGGCAAGATCGACGAACGGCCGCTACTATCCGTCTACATCAAAGACCTGCGCGATGGAGCGCCCGCCGCCAAGCCAGTCGGCGACCCGGCATCCATGGTGCAAGGGTTGACCTGGTCGCTGGATGGCAGACTTGCATTTCTGTCCGATGTCGAAGCGCACGGTCAGATGCAATTGTACGTGGTGGAGAAACCAGGGCGCGGCCAAACTCATGGGAAGATTCGCAAGATCGGAAATTTTGAAGGCTACGTGGGCGATCCGCATTGGTCGCCGGACGTCAAGAGTATCGCGGTGGTTCGGATCGAAGGCGTCACCCGCGTGCCTGGACCCACCGAGCCGGCTGCGCCGGAGCCGGGCGCAGGATCGAAGATTGTCGAGCAGCGCCTGGCCATCGTGACGGTGGCGAACGGTGCAGCGCGATCCATTTCACCAGCGGACATGTATGTCTACGAGTTTGACTGGTCGCCGGATAGCAGGAATCTGGTTTACCTGGCCGCGCCGGGCGATGGCGACGACAACTGGTTCATCGCGGAGCTGTACGCCATCGACGTGGAATCGAATGCCGTACGCCACCTGCTGAAACCGCTGATGCAAGGGCAACCCATGCAAGTGGCGAATGTGCGCTGGTCGCCCGATGGCCAGACCATCGCATTTATTGGCGGACTGATGAGCGACGAAGGCGTGGTGGGCGGCGACATTTATGCCTTGCCCGCTGGGGGCGGCGCGCCACGCAACCTGACCGATAATCGAAAATCGACGCCCAACTGGTTTCAATGGTCGCCGTCCTCGAAGCAGATTCTGATGGACGAGAATATCGCGGGCGATTCGGCGATCTCGACGCTGGATCTGGCATCGGGGAGCACGGAAACGTTGTGGAAAGGCGCTGAGAGCGGGAAGTTTTCGGGCGATGCTACATCGAGCGCGCTGATTCGGAATTCGTGGACCCAGCCTCCGGAGGTGTGGGCGGGCGAGACGGGGAAATGGCGCCAGATCACGCATTCCAACGACGCGCAGCCCGGCGTTCACGATCCGCAACAACGGGCATGGGGCGAAGCGAAACGCGTGGAGTGGAAGAACGGCGGCTTCGATGTGCAAGGCTGGTTGCTTCTTCCGCAGCCGTACGATCCGGCCAAGCGCTATCCGATGTTAGTCTCGGTACACGGTGGACCGGCCTCGGTAATTCGCGCCAGCTGGACGCGCCGGGACCTCCCGCTGGAGCTGTTTTCCCAGCAAGGCTACTTCGTCTTCCTGCCGAATCCCCGCGGCAGTTATGGGCAAGGCGAAAACTTCACGCGCGCCAATGTGAAGGACTTCGGTCACGGCGATTTGGAGGACATTCTCGCCGGCGTGGATTCGGTGCTGAAGAGCTACCCGGTGGACGACCACCGCATCGGCATCGCGGGCTGGAGCTATGGCGGCTACATGACCATGTGGGCCGTCACGCAGACGCATCGCTTCCGCGCGGCGTTTGCGGGCGCGGGCATCGCGAACTGGCAAAGCTATTACGGGGAGAACGGGATCGATCAGTGGATGATTCCCTATTTCGGCGCATCGGTGTATGACGACCCGGCGGTGTACGCGAAAAGCTCGCCCATCAACTTCATCAAGAACGTTCAGACGCCGACCCTGGTGATGGTGGGCGATCGCGACGCGGAATGCCCCGCGCCGCAGTCGTACGAGTTCTGGCACGCGTTGAAGACGCTGGGGGTGAAGACAGAGATGGTAGTGTATCCCGGCGAAGGGCACGGGCTTCGCGATCCGCAGCACATTCGTGACCGGTTCGAGCGAGTGCTGCGATGGTTCAACGAGAACATGCCGGCCGCGCATTAACCGAGCCGAGCGCGTAAGCAAGCGGGACCCTAGAGCAGGTGGTGGTGCTGCTTCTCCAGTTCCTTGACGATCTCGCCCACTTCCTGGGAGCGCGAGCGGGCGGCGATCAGGAGCGCATCGGGCGTATCCACCACCACAAGATCGTTCACGCCGACTAGAGCGATCAGCTTGCCTTCTGCGTCCACGTAGTTGCCCGAGCTCGCTCGCGCCAGAGCTTCGCCCCGGAACACATTGCCGTTTACATCTTGTGCCAGCAGCTCGTAGACCGCGTTCCAACTTCCAACGTCGTTCCAACCGAAATCGTCGGTGGCAAAGCCCACCACGTGCGGGGATTTCTCAAGCACTGCGTAATCGATCGAGATATTCTCACAATGCGGGAACGCCTCATTCAGCTTGGCTGCAAAGCGCCGATTGGAGAATTCGGGCAGGCTCGAGAGCAGCGTTGCGGTCCGGGGAAGGTATTCGCGCAGTGCGTCCAGCAGCACGGACGTCTTCCAAAAGAACATGCCCGCGTTCCAATAGAAATTGCCGGCCTTGACGTAGCGGCGCGCGGTCTTCAGATCGGGCTTCTCCCGGAAGCGTCGGACCGGCACCGGTTCGCGCGTTCCAGCCTGCACATTTTTCGGAAACTCAATGTATCCGTAGCCGGTCTCAGGCCAACGGGCTTGGATGCCGAGCACCACGATCTTGCCACCGGCTGCGGCGCGCAGCGCGGGACGGATGAATCGCAGATAGCGCTCCGGCTTCGCAATGACGTGATCAGAGGGGAAGACGCCCATCACCGCGCCAGGGTCGATGGATTGCAGAATGTGCGCGGCCAGGCCGATGGCGGGCGCGGTGTTGCGCTGGGCTGGCTCGGCCAGGATCTGGTTCTTCGGGATTTCGGGCAACTGGCTCACGATCTCGTTCCGCAGGTGATCGTTGGTGAGAATCCACAGATGGTCGGGCGGAATGACGGGGCTCAGGCGATCCACGGTCTGTTGGATCAGGGAGCGCTCTCCTAAGAAGCGAAGCACTTGCTTGGAGTGCGCCCGCCGGCTGCGCGGCCAGAAGCGCGTACCTCTACCGCCGGCCAGAATGAGGCCGTAGTGATTGGTTGGCCGCGCCATCAACTGGTCTGGCGTCCGGCGTGAGTTGTGACAACCGCTCCCTGACGGTCACGGCTCAGAATCAAGGTGCGGTTCCAGCGAGTGTTGGTGAAGAAGTGAGTCGCCAGATCGAACAGGTGATGCAGGTTGTAATCCTTCAAATCCTCGGTGGGCGCATCGTAGGACCAAAAGATGACGAGTGGTTGGCCGGCAATGTTGTCGCGCGGCACCAAACCCCAGTAGCGGCTGTCGAGCGAGTCGTCACGGTTGTCGCCCATGGCGAAGTAGCTGCTCTCGGGAACCACCAACTCGCCGTTGAAGACCTCGTCGCGCAGCATATCGCGATCACGTAACGAGTATTGTTGATGGATGACATACGGTTCGTCCAGGGGCTTGTCATTGATGAACACGCGCTTGTCGGCCAGCCTGATGCGATCGCCCGGCATTCCGATGCAGCGTTTTACGTAATTCACGTTGAGCGTCGGGTGCAGGAACACGATGATGTCGCCGCGTTGCACATCCTCATACGGCAGCAGATACTTGCTGACGGCGTCCGTTGGCGAATAGGCCAGCTTGTCGACAATCAAGTGATCGCCGGTCAGCAGGGTGTTGTGCATCGACGCGGTAGGAATTACAAACGGCTGCGCGATGGTAGAGGTGCCGAACAGAAGAACCAGAATCGTGATGGCCCACTCGGCTACGGTGTGACGCCGCGCGAGCTTAGTTGTAGTTGTAGTAGCCATGGATCAACCGGAATGTTCGATCCCAGCGCGTCTTGGTGAAGAAATGCTGGGCCAGATCCAGGAAGTGGGTAGCTAGGTTGTTTACAGAGGAGCTGGCCAGGCTCTCCGTGCTGGCATTGTAAGACCAGTAGATGATGAGCGGTTTGCCGATGATGTTTCCGCGGGGAACAAAGCCCCAATAACGGCTGTCGAGTGAATTGTCGCGATTGTCTCCCATGGCGAAGAAAGAATCGGCCGGCACGACCACTTCTCCGTTCACCACGTCGGTAGCCAGCATCTCGCGGCCGCGATCCATCAGGCTGAAGTTCGCCTCGCTGTTGGGAAAGTTATCGCGGAACGAATCGGGATACGGAGCCTTATGAACCACGTAAGGCTCGGTGAGTTTATTGCCGTTGCGATACACCTGCTGTTCAATAATCTTGATGTGATCGCCGGGCACGCCGACTACGCGCTTGACGAAGGTCTGCGTGATGTCGACAGGATAGCGGAACACAATGATGTCGCCATCGCGAGGATTCTCATACGGCAGGATGTACTTGCTGATGCTTCCCGACGGCGCATAGGCCAACTTGTCCACCAGCAAATGATCGCCGATGAGCAGCGTATCTTCCATGGAGCCGGTTGGAATCACGAAGGCCTGCACCAAGGTGGTGGTGCCGAACAGCAGCAGCAGAATGGTGATGGTCCATTCGGCGATGGTCCCGCGCGGCGGATCCGGCTTCACGGCCGGTTTTGGCGGTGACGTCGCCGGCGGCGAGGAGGGATCGGCCATCGCTGCCGCTTTTCCACGATCTGAGGTGGGTTTCATAACGTCGATGTCCTTAGTTTATCAGGCGGGCGTCGCAAGCGAGACACCTCACCCAGCGAAATGTAGATATTGAGCAGCCCCAGGCCGCTTAAAGCTCCGCGGAAATAGGAGCTGGTCCAAAGATCCCGGAGAAACGGGAAGAGATTCGCCACCGAGTTGCTGTCCCATTGCGGCGTCCAGGGGAACACGGTCAGGAACGCGCCCACTTCGAAGCAGACGATGATGAACAGAAAAACACCGAGCTTGTGGTACCAGGTGTGACGGGCGTGCACAGGCTCATCGACGCTGGGCAAGCGCGGTTCTACTGGGTGCATGCCGCTTCCTGTGCAACCGCTTCCTGTGCAACCGCTTCCTCACGGTCGCGGCTCGGTTCCGATCCGAACAGATCGCCTTGGCGCGGATAGCCCGTCCAGACCGTCTGCGGCGAATGCTCGCGCACCGGCCAGAAGCTGAAGCGATGCATGGGAGTGGGCCCGTGAGTTTCGAGCGCTTTCCAATGCTCGTCGGTGGAATAGCCTTTATGATTCTTCAGGCCGTAATGGGGAAACACGAGATCCCATTGGCGCATGCACGCATCGCGCTCCACCTTCGCCAGAATAGACGCAGCGGCAATGCATTGCGATAGCGCGTCGCCATGGATGAGAGCGCACTGGGTGAGTGGCAGATCCACAGTGACTGCGTCGATTAACAGATAATCCGCTGTGGGATTCAACTTTTCGACGGCGCGGCGCATGGCCAATCGCGAGGCTTGCAGGATATTGATGCGATCGATCTCGAAGGCGTCGGCTGCACCCACCGACCAGGCCACGGCGCGCTCGCGAATCCGAACGGCCAACACCTCGCGGCGCTCGGCATCCAGCAGTTTGCTATCGCGCAGGCCCCGAATGGGGCGGTCCGGCGAAAGAATGACGGCGGCGGCGAAAACAGGTCCGAACAACGCACCGCGACCCACCTCGTCCACTCCGGCAATGCGCTCGAAACCCTGAGATCGGGCATCGCGCTCGTATTTTCCCTGGCACTTCATTACTCACGTGTCGCGCCAGAGCGCGGACTATTCACGTTCGCGGAGACGCGCTGCTTTGCCCTTAAGCTCACGCAGATAGTAGAGCTTGGCGCGGCGCACCCGGCCGGTGCGGACCACGTCGATGTGGTCGATCACCGGGGCATGCAGCGGGAAAATGCGCTCCACCCCTTGGCCAAAGCTGACCTTTCGCACGGTGACGGTGGCGCCGAGCCCCGAGTTGTTGCGGGCAATTACGGTCCCTTCAAAGGCTTGCAGACGTTCCTTGTCCCCCTCTTTGATCTTGACGTGGACACGGATGGTGTCGCCCGGGCGGAATTCCGGCACCGGACGGAGGTGTTTGGCAACAACTTTGGTCAATAGGGGGTTCGGCATTGTGACAAATCCTTGAATCTTCATTGTAGTAGATCCGGCCTCAGGAGTGTAAATCCGGACGGTTCTTCGCAGTCTTGTCGCGCGCGGCCTGCCGGCGCCAGTTTCGGATTTCTTCGTGGTTGCCGCTCAGTAGTACCTCTGGAACCCTCCAGCCGCGGAATTCGGCGGGGCGGGTGTATTGCGGACAGTCGAGGAGGTTGGGCTCGCTAAACGATTCCTGGAGCGTGGAATCTTGATTGCCGAGGACGCCCGGGAGCAAGCGGGCGACGCAATCCAGCACCAGGGCGGCGCCGAGCTCGCCTCCGCTGAGGACAAAATCGCCGATGGAAAGTTCCTCGTCGGCCAGGTGCTCGGCTACGCGCTCGTCCACGCCTTCATAGCGGCCACAGATGAGGAAAAGTTCCTCGTATTGCGTGAGGCGTCGCGCGGTTTCCTGGCTGAAACGCTGGCCCTGGGCGGAGAGCAAGATGAGGCGCTGGTTGGGCCGGCGCTCCGGCCAGATACTTTCGACAGCTTCGAAGATGGGCTCGGGTTTCAGCAGCATGCCTTCGCCGCCGCCGAAAGGGCG